>Ga0070726_10000026_pt1 | contig 361260 bp, 282 predicted proteins | sample tdAd471_FD_67275 | JGI IMG/M metagenome (GOLD analysis project Ga0070726, IMG submission 67275) | Marine sediment microbial communities from the Atlantic coast under amendment with organic carbon and nitrate - tdAd47.1 | ecosystem: Environmental > Aquatic > Marine > Coastal > Sediment...
CCCGGCCCCCTCCATCCACCCCCGCCCCCTAATCCTCGGCCACCCAAAGTTGAGCGATCAGGTGTGGTCCGGGTGCAGGCGTCGCCCGGCGACGAACAGGGCGTGGAAGACGGCGTTGGCCGCGAGCAGGCCGATCCCGACGCCCACCAGCACCCCGGCGGAGGGCCCGACCTTCCAGGCCGCCCAGACCAGTTGCGCGAGGCACAGCACGCCGACGACGATCATGGTGGGCACGCGTGGGATCAGCGTGACCGCCAGAGCCCCCAGCGGCGCGCCGAACAGGACCACCGGGGCGGCGGCGGACCAGGCGAAGAAGACGTCGGAATTCAGTGTGCCCAGTGCTCCTGCGCTGGCGACCCCGACCAGCGACAGCCACGCCATCGCCAGCACACTGGTGGAGATGGCGACCCGCAGGTCGGTCCGGTAGAGCAGGACAAGGACGGTGTAGAGGACCATGTCAACGCCGACGCCGGTGAGGGCCGAGGCGAGGCCGCCGACGACACCCACGCCGACGCCCGCGGCGAGGTCGAGCCGTGGGCCCAGTTCCGGGCGCTCGTGGTCGGAGAGCAGCATCCGCATGCGGACGAGTGTGAGGATCCCGAAGCTGCCCCACAGGGTCGCGAAGACGAGTTTGACCGTGTCGTCCCTGACGAGAGGCGTGATGAAGAACAGCGCGAGGGGGAGCACCAGCGTGCCCGCGGCGCAGGACCCCAGCAGCAGCCTCCACGCGATGGCCCGGCCGGAGCAGAGGATGAAGATCGCGGCGCTGGTCATGCCCACGGACTGGATCGCGAAGCTGAACTGGCGTCCCATGGCGGCGGGCTGATCGAACAGCAGCACGAGCACGGGGAACCCGACGGTCCCGCCGCCCATCGGGGTGGAGCCGGCGACGTAGGAGCCCAGCGTCATCGCGACCGCGATCGCCCAGTTGTCGCGGGTCTCGGGCCAGTAGCCGCCCACAACGATGAGCCCGGCCCAGACGCCCAGGAAGAAGGCGCACCACAGCACGAAGGGCCGGTAGCGACGCCACCCCGGCGCCGGCCCGGCGGGTGTGTTCACGCTCGCGGGTGTGCTCAGCGACACCGCGGTCTCAACCGGCTCCCCCGCCGCCCTCGGTCGCGACGTCGATCTCTTTCCAGGCCCCCTCGCGGTGTCGCACCACGGCGCCAGTCGCGGCGTAGATCACCTGCTCGGCGATGTTCGTGCAGTGGTCCGCGATCAGCACCGCCTGCGAGACGATCTCGTGCAGGTCGAAGGCCAGGTCGGCGGTCATCCGCCCGTCGGCGACCCGGAGCTCCGCGTCGCGCAGGATGATCTGGTTGAAGTTCAGGACCGCCCCCTCGGAGGCCAGCACCGCCTTGGCGCCGACCGGGTCGAGCGAGCCGTAGCACTTCACCGTCTCGTGGATGATGCCGACGACCGAGTTGGTCATGACGCGTGTGGTCTTGGGAAAGCGTGTCTCGCGGTCGCCCAGGCCCACGACCCGCTCGGCGATGGCGGTCGCGGCGTCGGCGATCCGCTCCAGCTCGTTGTTCACCTTCACGGCGGTCAGGACCGCCCGGAGCTGGGAGTCCTGCAGCGAGCAGCCGTCGCGGGTGGCGTCGCCCAGCAGGTCCACGGCGGACTGTTCGATGGCGAGGTCGGCCTCGTCCACGCGGTCGTCCATGGGCATGAGGCTCTCGGCACGGTCGCCGTCGCGGTCGTAGACGCACTCGAAGGCGGACTCGACGATCTCCTGCACCAGCTTGCCCTGGTCCACAAGGCGAGCCCGGAGGTCATCGAGCCGGGATTGGAATTCCTCTGTCGTGGTCGGCATTGGCTGGTCCGCTCTGGGAGACACGGTCCTCCGCGGGCTGACTTCGGGGTATTCACGATAGCGGATTCGCCCGTTCCGTGACAGACCCTCGACACGCGTCCCCGCGGGTCTATTCTTCGGCTCAGGCGGGACGAACGCCCGAGAACATCGGATTTTCGTTCCCACCTTCCCTCCCCCGAACGCACAGACACCCAGGAGCCTCCCATGGCCTTCGACATCGACCTCGTTCACGCCCGTCAGATCCTCGATTCCCGCGGGAACCCGACCGTGGAGGTCGAGATCCTGCTCACCTCGGGCGTGATCGGCAAGGCCGCGGTGCCCTCGGGTGCCTCCACCGGCGAGAACGAGGCGGTCGAGCTGCGGGACGGCGGGGCCACCTGGGCGGGCAAGGGCGTCTCCCAGGCGGTCATGAACGTCATCGAGCGGATCGCCCCGGCGATCGAGGGCATGGACGCACGCGACCAGGAGGGCATCGACGCGACCATGAACGAGCTCGATGGCACGGGCAACAAGGGCGAGCTGGGCGCCAACGCGGTGCTGGGGGTCTCGATGGCGGTCGCCCACGCGGCCGCGGAAGCCTCGGGCCTGCCCCTGTACCGCTACCTGGGCGGGGCCGGGGCCAAGATCCTGCCGGTGCCGATGCTGAACATCCTGAACGGCGGCAAGCACGCGGACAACACGGTTGACTTCCAGGAGTTCATGATCCAGCCGTGGGGCTTCGACGACTTCACCGAGGCCCTGCGGGCCGGGACCGAGATCTACCACACGCTCAAGAGCGTGCTGAAGGAGCGGGGGATGTCCACGGCGGTGGGCGACGAGGGCGGCTTCGCCCCGGACCTGAAGGACAACGAGGACGCGCTGAAGGTGATCGAGGAGGCGGTGGCCAAGGCCGGGTACTCCTGGGGCGAGCAGATCTTCGTGGCCCTGGACCCGGCGACCAGCGAGCTGTGGAACGAGGCTGAGAAGGACGGCAAGGAGGGGTACAAGTTCTTCTCGTCGAGCCAGGAGATCATCTCTTCGGACGACCTGATCGGGATCTGGGCCGACTGGTGCGCCAAGTACCCGATCCGCTCGATCGAGGACGGGCTGGCGGAGAACGACTGGGCGGGCTGGGCCAAGCTGACCGAGAAGCTGGGCGACAAGGTGCAGCTCGTCGGCGACGACCTGTTTGTGACCAACAAGTCGTTCGTGGAGCGCGGCGTGCGTGAAGGATGCGCCAACTCGGTGCTGGTGAAGGTGAACCAGATCGGGACGCTCTCCGAGACGTTCGACACCGTGAACTACGCGATGCGGAACCGCTACTCGTGCGTGATGAGCCACCGCTCGGGCGAGACCGAGGACGCGACCATCGCGGACCTGGCGGTCGCGACCAACTGCGGGCAGATCAAGACGGGTGCCCCGTGCCGCAGCGACCGGAACGCGAAGTACAACCAGCTGATCCGCATCGCGGAGGAGCTGGGCGATCAGGGCGTGTACGGCGCGACGACCTGGAACCGATAAGGGGCGTGGCCCGACCACGGGGCGAGTTGCTCCGCGACGGCGAACGATGAGCGATCCAGAGACCCCGGCCCGCCAATGACGGACCGGGGTTTTTTGCTTCTACCCCGCTCGCTTGATCGCCTGGTACTGCCCGGTGGTCTGGAGCGTGATGGTCATGACGGAGTCGGTGCGGTTCTTCCAGTACCACCCGTGCGAGCCGTTGAAGGCCGCCTCGAGGACGCCCTCGGCCTTATCGACCGTCCCCTTCTCGTAGACGTGGTAGTTGATGCCGAGCTCCTTGGAGTCGGCGTGCAGGTCGAAGAAGGCCTCGGAGCCGTCGGCGGTGGACCAGGTGAACTCGGTCCGGTCCCCCTTGTTCATGACGAGCTTGACCTCCGTGCTCTGGTCGGGTGCGAGTTCGATGGTCGTCTCGTCGTTCCTGGTCGATGCCGACTCGCTCGCCTGTTCGTCGCTGGTCTGCCCGTCGATCGCGGGCTCGGTCGCCACGATCGGCTCCGGTGTTGCATCAGGGGTCGGATCCGGGTTCGTCTCTGGCGATTCGAGCGCGGCCAGGGTCGCTTCCTGTTCCGCCGCGGCTTCCCGGGCGAGGGAGACCTTGATCTCGCCCATCCGCTTGAGGCCGGTGATTCGGCCGAGGCCCGTCGGGTCCACGCCGTACTCGGCGGGGAGCACGACGGTGACGAGCAGCACTCCGGCGATGACGGCGGCGAGGACCGTGGACTTGAGGAGTTTGGCCTTGGACGGGAGTTCGTCTTGTGACGGCATCTTGGCGTTGTGCATGGGGTGACCCTGAGGGTTGGATTGTGGATCGGGTGTGTGGTGTGGGGGGGGGTGGGGGGGCGGTCAGGCGATGAAGTACCCGGCCATCTGGTAGCCGACGAACAGGAAGCCCGCGGCCATGAGGAGCGTGTTGGCGGAGTAGGCGTGGCGCAGGAAGCCTTCGGACCGGCGCCAGTAGCCCATGACGATGAGGATCGCCGCGAGCGCGAGGATCTGCCCCACCTCGACGCCGACGTTGAAGGAGACGAGGTTCACGAGCAGCCCGTCGGGTGAGATCTGGTATTCCAGGATCTTGGTCGCCAGCCCGAACCCGTGGAAGAGCCCGAAGATGAGGGTCGCGGCCTTCGTGTTGGGCTGGAACCCGAACCACCGCTGGTACGCCCCCATGTTGTCCAGGGCCTTGTAGACGATCGAGAAGCCGATGATGGCGTCGATCAGGTAGGCGCTGATGCGGATCTCGAACAGGACGCCCGAGAGGAGCGTGACGATGTGGCCGATCGCGAAGAGCGTGACGTAGATGCTGACGTCCTTGAGGCGGTAGAGGAAGAAGATGACGCCGAAGAGAAAGAGCAGGTGGTCGTATCCGGTCATCATGTGCTTGGCGCCCAGGTACATGAACGGGATGGGCATCATCCCCGAGCTCTCCTGGATGTAGCCCTTGTCGCCGGCGGTCACGCCGTGGGCGACGGCCTCGGGGGCCAGGGCGAGCAGGGCGAGCACGCACGCGACAAACGCGAGCCGGTTGCGGAGGGGTGAGGAATGCGACGGAATCATGCGGCGTTCTCTGAGGCTGGGTGTTCGATGGCCTGTGAAGGTATCCGAAGACCATGGTCATTGCGAGCGCGGCCCACGGAGTTGGGGCACGCCGGTTTGGCGGGGCGATTTCGTTGAAGGGCGACGTACAATCGACTGCTTTGTGCCGACTGTGATTTCCGCGGCTGGGGCCTGTACGGCGAAACCAATACCAGGCCGTCTGATTTTATTTGGCGTTTCGCTCTCGCCGGTCGCGAAACACGACTCATGATTCCGGAGGAGGCCCCGATGACGACAGGCACCATCCCCAGCAGGCCGCTCGGGTCACGCACCGGGCTTGAGGTGACCGAGGTCGGGTGCGGCCTGTGGGCCGTGGGGGGGCACTGGGGCCCGACGGACGACGAGGCGGCGTTGGGCGCGATCGAGACCGCCCTCGAGTCGGGCGTGAACTTCTTCGACACCGCCGATGTCTACGGCGACGGGCGGTCGGAGCGTCTGCTGGGCCAGGCGATGATGGGGCGGCGTGACCGGTTCATCATCGGCACCAAGATCGGGTGGACGAACTACGACAGCGAGGCCAACCGGTCGCAGTACACCTCGGTCGAGAAGCTGATCGAGGGCGTTGAGAGCAACCTCGAACGCCTCGGAACGGACTATGTGGACGTGATTCAGTGTCACGTGTTCTACCCCGAGCCGAACACGGCGCATTTCCTGGAGGGGTTTGCGAAGCTCAAGGAGCAGGGCAAGGTGCGGGCGTGGGGGGTGTCCACGGGTGATCTGAGCCACCTGCAGACCTTTGCCGAGGCGGGGTGCGACACGCTGCAGATCGACTACTCGATCCTGAACCGGGACCCGGAGCGTGCCATCCTGCCGTTCTGCAAGCGGCACGGCATCGGGGTGATCGTTCGTGGGCCGCTGGCGATGGGGATCCTGACGGGCAAGTTCACGGGCGAGGAACGGTTCGAAGGGGACGATTTCCGCAAGGCGTGGATCGACGACCCCGTGCAGCACGACCAGTTCAAGCGGGATCTGGCGACGGTGGAGCGGCTCGGGCCGCTGGCGACGGAGGAGCGTTCGCTGGCCCAGACGGCGCTGAAGTTCGTGACGGCGCACGAAGCGGTCTCGACGGTGATCCCGGGGGCCCGGAACCCGCGACAGGCGGCGAGCAACGCCGCCGCTGGGGTTATGCGACCCTTGAACGCGGAAGAACTCGCCCAGATCGACGCGGTTGTGCCGCCCGGGGGCGGGCGCAAGATCTGGCCGGCCTGATCGCGTGCGGGGCATCCCATACTTTGCGGATGGAGGATTGTGTGGCATCTGACCCAGACACTCAGATTCGGCCGGTGGTCGATCAACGCGTCGTGCACCGGTCCGGACCGTTCGAGGTGGTGCTGCAGCGGATCCGCTCGGAGGACGGGGCGGAGTTCGAGCGGACGAGCATCCGTCACTCGGGCGCGGTGGTGATCCTGCCGCTGCTGGAGACCCCGTCGGGCACGCAGGTGGTGATGGTGCGGAACGAGCGTCACGCGATCGGTGGATGGCTGGAGGAACTGCCGGCGGGGGGGATCGATGCCGGGGAGACACCCGTGGAGGCCGCGGCCCGGGAGTTGCGCGAGGAAACGGGGTACCAGGCCGCAACGATCGAGCCCCTCGGGTGGTTCTACTCCTCGCCGGGTCTGACCAACGAGCGGATGGAGATGTTCGTGGCGACCGGGCTGACGCATGTCGGGCAGGATCTGGACGACGGAGAGGTCCTGACGGTCCACCCTGTTCCGGCGGGTGACCTGCTCGACCGGATCGACTCTGGGGACGTCCCGGATGGGAAGTCCATGCTGTGCCTGCTGCTCGCCCGAAAACAGGGGTACGTCAGCGATCGCCCATGCCCAAGCAGCCTTCCAAATCCAGAGTGAACGGATCTCGCCCCGCGGAGGACCGCGGGGAGATCGTGGTCGCGGCGCTGAAGCGTCTGGTGGGCTACGGGGAGAACCCGCTCGATTGGAGCGTGCCGTTCGCGAAGGCGTTCGGGGTCGTGTTCCGGGTGCACCTGGTGTTCCTGTTCTACGTGCTGTCGAAGCTGATCTGGTCGGTCTCGCGTGACAAGGTGGGGCTGGCGTTCACCGTGCCGCTGATGGCGTCGTTGTTTGTGGTGGTGCTGGCGCATGAATTGGGTCATGTCGCGGCGTGCCGACGCCTGGGGGGGCGTGCGACGCGCGTGATCATGTGGCCGCTGGGGGGGTTTGCGGAGCACGACGTGCCGGACCACTGGCGTCACACGCTGATGACGGCGCTGGCGGGCCCGCTGGTGAACGTGGTGCTGTGGGTGGGGCTTTCGACGGCGCTCTACATCGCAACGGACAACCTGCACACGGTGTTCTTCACGCCGTACGAGGCGCTGCCGACGCTGCTGTCCGATGTGACGCTGCCGGGTGGCGAGTCGCCGCGCTGGCTGCTGGTGCTGTGGAGCCTGCACTACGTCAACACGATCCTGATCCTGTTCAACCTGCTGCTGCCGATGCTGCCGATGGACGCCGGGCGTGGGCTGCACGCGGTGCTGTGGTCGTTCATGGGGCGGTCGCCGGCGTTGGAGGTGACGTCGGTGGTGGGCATCGTCTGCGGCGGGGCGCTGGGCGTGTTCGCGGTGGCAGGGGAGGAAACAGCCCTGCTGGTGATCGCGGGGCTGGGAATCTGGGTCTGCTATCAGGAGCACAAGCGCCTGGCGTTCCTGCGCACGGGGGGAGAGGATCGGCCGGCGCTGCGGACCGAGCGGCACCCGCGTCCGACGGACCTGCTGTCGGACAATCCGCACGACGGCATGGAGTTCGGGGAGATTGACGAGGGCGAGGAGCCCGAGCCGGAGCCGGATCCGCGTGATCTGGAGCGCGCCGAGGTGGACCGGATCCTGGCGAAGATCTCGTCCGAGGGGATGGACGCGCTGACGCCGCGTGAACGGGAGACGCTGAAGCGGGCTTCCGAACCCGGCGCGGAATAGCATCCGCCCTGAACCCAACCGGCACGGGGCACGAGGCCCCTCGAAGAGCCCCCATCGGAAAGGCACGGGCGCGGACGCATGGGCATCTACGACCGAGACTATTCACGCCCGCGCGGGTCGCGCGGCATGGCCGACCCCTTCGCCGGGGGCACACGCCCGGGGCGTGTGAGCCGCTGGTCGGTGAACACGTGGCTGATCGTGATCAACGTGGCGGTCTTCGTGTTTCAGGGGTTCCTGAAGAAGACCCACGCCATCATGCCCAACTTCCCGCCGAGCGACCCGCTCGAATTCTTTGGGCACTTCTCGTCGGCGCGGGCGTTCTTCTTCTACACCTCGAACAACCAGGGCGGGGCCAACCTGCACCTGACGCTCGAGGTCTGGCGGTTCATCTCGTTCCAGTTCCTGCACGCGAACCTGATGCACATCTTCTTCAACATGTTCGGGCTGTTCATCTTCGGGGGGATGGTCGAGGAGTACCTCGGGCGGAAGAAGTACCTGGCGTTCTACCTGACGTGCGGCATCTTCGGGGCGCTGGCGTATCTGATCCTGAACCTGGTGGGCTTCCTGATCAACGACCCGCGGACGCCGCTGATCGGGGCCTCGGCGGGGGTGTTCGGGGTGATCGTGGCGTGCGCGTACATCCAGCCGAACATGATCGTGCAACTGCTGTTCCCGCCGATCCCGCTGAAGATGAAGTGGATGGCGTACGGCTACGTCGGGATCGCGGGCCTCAACCTGATCATGCAGGGCCAGAACGCCGGCGGCGACGCGGCCCACATCGGCGGGGCGGTCGCGGGCTTCTTCTTCATCCGCAACTCGCACCTGCTGCGTGACTTCTTCGACGTGTTCCAGAACTCCAACAAGCCGAAGAAGGCACGCCCCGCGCGGGCCCGCAAGTCGCCGGGGTGGGGGCGGCAGTCCGAGCGCGGGCAGGCCCGCAAGCCCTCGGACGACGAGGTCGATCGGGTGCTGCGCAAGGTGAGCGCCTCGGGGCTCCACTCCCTCAGCAAGAAGGAGAAGGAGATCCTGCGGAAGGCGAGCGAGCAGTAGCCCGTTTCGTGCGGGGTGGCTGCTGACCCGTCTGGGCGTGGTCCCTAGCCTTCGCGGATGCCCAGCCCTCTTACATTCTCCATCTCGGCGCGGTCCGGTCGGGCCCGGACGGGTGTGGTCTCGACGCCGCACGGCGCGTTCCGGACGCCCGCGTTCATGCCGGTGGGGACGCGCGGGACGGTGAAGGGGATCCTGCCGGCCCAGGTGCGGGAGACGGGGGCGGAGATTCTGCTGAACAACACGTACCACCTGATGCTGCGTCCGGGGTCGGAGCTGATCGAGCGTCGGGGCGGGGTACACCGGTTCATGAACTGGGACGGGCCGATCCTGACCGACTCGGGCGGGTACCAGGCGTACTCGATGGCGGACATCAATGCCGTGGACGACGAGGGGGTGTCGTTCAAGTCGATCATCGACGGGTCCACGATCCGTCTGACGCCGGAGCGGGCGATCGAGATCCAGAACCAGCTCGGGCCGGACATCATCATGGCGTTCGACGACTGCCCGCCGTCGGTCGATCCGGAGCAGGGGCCGGTGAACCAGACGCGGATCCGCCTCGCGGCGATGCGGGACGCGGACAAGACCGGCTACGACCACGAGAAGCGGCTCGGGCTGGCCAACGAGCGGACGGTGCGGTGGCTGGAGCGGTGCAAGGCGGCGCACGCCCGCCCGGACGAGCAGGCGCTGTTCGGGATCGTGCAGGGCGGGACGGACCTGGAGCGTCGGGCGTGGTCGGCCGAGCGGATCTGCAACATCGAGCTGCCGGGGTACGCGATCGGGGGGGTGGCGGTGGGTGAGTCTCCGGACGACATCGCGCGGATCACCGACTACACGGCCGCGTTGCTGCCGGAGGACAAGCCCCGGTACCTGATGGGGGTGGGGTACGAGCGAGACATCGTGAGCGCGGTGCTGTCGGGGGTGGACATGTTCGACTGCGTGCTGCCGACGCGCAACGCCCGCAATGCCAACGCGTTCACCAAGGGCGGGCAGATGCGGCTGAAGAACGCGAAATTCAGCGAGGACGACCGGCCGATCGAGCCCGGGTGCGACTGCCCGGCCTGCGGCGGGGAGGCCCCGTTCACGCGTGCGTACCTGCGCCACCTGTTCCTGTCCGGGGAGATGCTGGGGCCGATCCTGATGTCGCTGCACAATCTCAGGCACTTCCAGCGTCTGACGCACGACCTGCGGGAGGCGATCGCCTCGGATGCGGCGGGGGATGCGGGGGCGTGGGGGCGGTTCGCGGGGTTGTGGCCCCGGTGCGCGGATCTGGTGGAGAACCGCCCGGCCCCGGCGTCGTGAGCGGGCCGCAAATCCCCGGGGGTGATCCCCAAGAACCCGCGTCCGGGGGCCCTACCATTGGGGCTCAGCGGACCGGTCCGGCCCGCCCCAAACCCGAACCGTGGATCTCGCCGCTGGCGTGACCCGACCACAGACCCGGAGTCCGAATGGACATCGACACGCTTTACTCTCTCTCAGTTCTCGCCTTCCAGGACGGTGTCGGCGGCATGGTCGGCGCCGAATCGGCACCGCCCCCGGCCGGAGCGGAGTCCGTCGCGGGCCCCGAAGGCGTGGGGCCCGGCACGGGCGGCGGTCGGGCGGCCAGCCCGTTCGGCAACATGTTCCTGCCGCTGATCCTGGGCTTCCTGCTGCTCATGATCTTCACGACGTTCATGAGCGGGCGTCGCGAGAAGCGTGAGAAGAGGCAGCTCATGGAATCGCTGTCGCGGCACGACCGGGTGCAGCTCTCCGGCGGGATGATCGGGACGCTGACCGAGATCACGCCCGACGAGGTGGTCGTGCGTGTGGACGACACGAACAAGACAACCATCCGGTTCATGAAGTCGGCGGTGGTCCGGGTGCTGAAGCACGCGAACAGCGGTGGGGGTGGTGGCGGCGAGGCGATCGAGCCGAAGTCCGAAGCCGCCGCGCAGCCCGCCGCCGTCTGACCCCGTTCAACCCGACCCGACACCCCTGTCGATCCGGCACCGATGCCGACGCCCGCTCCGGGCACTCTTTCGAAGACTCCACGGAACCACGCCGATGCGCCACATTCTCCGGAACTCCATCTTCGTCGTCGCCCTGCTCGTGCTGATGGGCTCGATGGCCTACCCGCCGAGCAAGAACCTGCGCCTGGGCAAGGACCTGCGTGGCGGTGTGACGCTGATCTACGCCGTGCAGCTGGAGCCCTCCGCGGGCCCGGACGCGATGGCGAAGACGATCCAGGTGCTCAAGGAGCGTGTGGACCCGAACGGGCTGTTCGAGATCCAGATGATCGCGCAGGGGCAGGACCGGCTCGAGATCTCGATGCCGCTGCCGGGCGACCAGGTGCGGGAGCTTCGCGCGGCGTTTGAGGCGAAACTGGGGGCGCTGGCGTCGCAGTCGATCACGGGGGCGGAGTTCGACCGGATCATGCGTCTGCCCGAGGGGGAGCGGGCCGCGGAGCTGAACCGCCTGGCGGGCGACAGCGAGCAGCGGCTCGAGCTGTTGCGGAGCGCGGCGGTGACGCTGGACCAGGCGCGGGCGTACCGCCAGATGCGCGACGCCGCGGTGGACGCCGAGCGTCCCGAGTCGGAGATCAACGACCTGTCTGACCAGGTCGCCTCGGCGGAGCTGGAGTACGAGTCGCTGCGCGAGCAGGCGCTGACCTCGACGCTGGACCCCGAGGAGTTGCGCCGGGCGATGGAGCTGTCCCGGCAGCCCAAGCGTCTCGAGGACGCCAACGGGGTGATGACCGAGATCCCCAGCCCGTACACGCGGACGATCGAGGGGCTCAAGGCTGAGCATCCGGAGCTGGCCGACGAGATCGACGCCACGATCGAGGCGTACGACACGTACTCCTCCAACCGTCGTTCGCTGGACGATCCTGAGGACCTGAAGCGTCTGCTGGCCGGCTCGGGCGTGCTGGAGTTCCGCATCGCGGTGGACGCCCAGGGCAGCACGGGCGCGGTGGTGACGCACCCGGACGAGCAGGGCCTGCGTGAGCAGCTGCTGGAGAAGGGGCCGCGGAACGTGCGGTCGAGCGACACGCAGTGGTACCCGATCGATCAGCCGAGCAATTTTTACGATTCGATCCCGCAGCTTGAGGCGATGGAGGCCGACCCGCGTGGGTTCTTCGCGTCGCGCGGGTTCGTGGTGGAGCGGTACCAGGGCGAGTACTACATGCTGCTGTGGGACACGCGCGGGCTGCGCCTGTCGCAGTCGGAGGGGCAGTGGGGGCTGGCGGATTCGTACCCGACGGCGGACGAGCTGGGTCGCCCGGCGATCGGCTTCCGGATGGACGCACGCGGCGCGGCGCTGCTGGGCGAGATGACGGGCTCGAACACCGGGAACGCGATGGCGGTGGTGCTGGACGGGGCCGTGGTGACGGCGCCGAACATCAACTCACGCATCTCGAACTCGGGCATCATCCAGGGCGACTTCCCGCCCGAGGAACTGAACTACGTGATCCGCGTGCTCAACGCGGGCTCGCTGCAGGCGCGGCTGGCGCCCGAGCCGCTGTCCGAGGACATCATCGCGCCGGACCTGGGGCAGGACAACCTGACGGCGGGCCTGAGGGCGGGCGTGATCGCGCTGGTCGCGGTCAGCGCCTTCATGATCGTCTACTACTTCGGGTACGGCCTGGTCGCGGTGATCTGCCTGGGGTGCAACGCCCTGCTGATTCTCGGGGCGATGGCGATGGCCCAGGCGGCCTTCACGCTGCCGGGTATCGCGGGCGTCATCCTGACGTTCGGCATGGCGGTGGACGCGAACGTGCTGATCTTCGAGCGCATCCGCGAGGAGCAGCGCAAGGGGCTGGACCTGCGCCCCGCGGTGAAGCTGGGCTTCGAGAAGGCGATGTCGTCGATCGTGGACGGCAATGTGACGAACCTGATCGTCTGCTTCGTGCTGGCGTACACCGGCACGCAGGAGATCAAGGGCTTCGCGATCACGCTGGGCATCGGCGTGGTCTCGACGCTGTTCTCGGCGCTGGTCATCAGCCGCCTGATCTTCGCGGTGCTGGTGGACCGGGTGAAGATCAAGAACATGGTGATGCTCCCGACCGCGATCCCGTTCGTTGAGCGGGTGCTGGAGCCGAAGATCAACTGGCTGGCGCTCCGCTGGGTGTTCGTGTTCATCTCGCTCGGGTACGTCTCGGTCGGGCTGTTCATGGTCGCGACCCGCGGCGAGAAGATGCTCGACACCGAGTTCCGAGGCGGCACGTCGGTCAAGTTCAACCTGAAGCTGACCGAGGAAGCGGACGACGGCGACGCCCGCCTCACGCTGCAGCGCCCCGACGTCGAGGAGCGTGTCCACGCCATCGCGGACGGGCTCGAGGAGGGCGAGACGCTTCGTCCGCTGCGGAACGCCGACATCCTGGCGGTGAACGCCCAGGCGGACGGCATCACCTCCAGCTCGTTCCAGGTGAAGACCTACGCGACCAACGCCGACGCGGTGCTCGCGGCCATCGTGGACGCCTTCATCAACGAGATCGACGCCTTCCCGGCGCTGCGGTTCGAGGGCTCGGACGCGCTGTCGGCCGACACGGCCCCGGTCGAGCCGATCACCAGCGAGAACCTCGGCGAGTCGCTCGGGCGCCCGGAGCTGCTCGACAACGTGAGCGAGTACCTCGGCGGCGTGGCGATCATGCTCGAGGACATCACGCCGGCGGTGTCGAAGCGTCAGATCGAGCAGCGGCTGGACATCATGCGGTCCAAGCCGGACTTCTCGGACACGCTGCAGCGCGTGAGCGAGGTCCGGATCCTGCGTGGCAACGAGGACGCGGTCGAGTCGGCCGTGGTGCTGGTGGTGGACGAGGGCCTGGGCTTCTTCGACAACGAGGACGCGTGGCGGGCCGACGTGGAGCGGCGTGAGTGGAACATGGTCCGCGAGGCGCTGACCAACCCGACCACCGACGCGAGCGTGCAGAACTTCAGCTCGGTGATCGCCGAGCAGTTCCAGGGGCAGGCGATCGTGGCGGTGCTGCTGTCGCTGATGCTGATCCTGCTGTACATCTGGGTGCGGTTCGGCTCGGTGCGGTACTCGATGGCGGCGATCATCACGCTGACGCACGACGTGCTGACGTGCATCGGCCTGATCGCGCTGGCCGAGATCCTGCACGACTCGCCGTCGCTCGGGCAGATGGCCTCGAAGCTCGGCATCGAGCCGTTCAAGATCGACCTGAACCTGATCGCGGCGTTGCTGACGATCATCGGGTACTCGCTCAACGACACGATCATCATCATGGACCGCATCCGCGAGAACCGCGGGCGGCTGCCGTACGCCTCGGCGCGGGTGGTCAACGACTCGATCAACCAGACGATCAGCCGTACGGTGATCACGTCGGGCACGACGCTCGTCGCGGTGCTGATCCTGTACACGACCGGAGGCAGCGGCGTCCGGTCGTTCAGCTACACGCTGCTGATCGGCGTGCTGATCGGTACGTACTCGTCGATCGCGGTCGCGGCCCCGTTCGTCTGGACGCGCAAGTCGGGCGGCGCCTCGGCGTCCGGGACCACGCCGACGGGCACCGCGCAGCCGGACACCACGCAGCCGGAGCTCCCGGCCTCCGAGTAAGACCCGCATCACGGACCGACGGATCGGACGACCATGCCCCACGAGAGCTCGCAGCGTGTGCTCCTCAGCATGACCCTGCTGGCGCTGCTGTGGGTGGCGGTGTACTGGGCGTGGGGGCCGTCCGAGGCGGCGCCCGAGACGCCTTTCGGCGTTGGTGGGGACGCGCCGCGGATCACGTTCGATCCGATGCCGGGGCCGGCGCGGGACGGGTCAGAGGCGCCCGAAGGGCAGGCCCCGCCGGGGATCGCCGGGACGCGCATCGTCCCCCCGGAGTTCCGCTCGTACACCATCCGGGAGGGTGAGACGCTCGAGTCCATCGCACAGCGCGAGTACGGCGATTCGTCGCTGTGGGTCGCGATCGCCCGTGCCAACCCGCTCAAGGACGCACAGCGTCTCGCCGGGGGGGACGTGATCCGGCTCCCGGTCGATCCGGGCAACATCCAGGGGGTCGCGATCGACGCGTCGGGCGAGCGGACCAGCCCGCCGGCACCGGCCGAGCCGGAGTACGTGGAGTACCTGGTCAAGAGCGGGGACACGCTCTCCGAGATCGCCCAGAGCTACTACGGGTCGTTCCGGTACGCGGAGCTCATCCTCGAGGCCAACCCGGGCACGATCAGCAGCGCCGACGACCTGCGTGCGGGTCAGACCCTGCGTCTCCCGGCCGTGCCCCCGTCCGGGCCGGCCGGCGATCCCTGAGCCGTCCGCCCCTATCATCGTCCATGCCCATTCCGACCTACATCGTGACCGGCGGCGCCGGCTTCATCGGGGCCAACCTCGTTGCTGAGTTGCTCTCGCGTGAGCCCGAGGCCCACGTGGTGGTGGTGGACGACTTCCGCAAGGGGTCGTACGCCAACCTCGTGGAGGCCTGCGACCGGGCCGGCGTGGGGCCGTTCCGGGGGACGGTGCAGCCCGACTCGGTGGCGGACCTGAACTGGCAGCCAGCGGTGGTGGGGTACGAGCCGAAGGCCGTGTTCCACCTGGGGGCGATCACCGACACGCTGGAGTTCGACGAGAAGAAGATGCTCGCGGACAACACCGAGCCCTTCGTGGACATCCTGGACGCGTGCATCGAGACGGGGACCCCGCTGGTGTACGCCTCGTCCGCGGCGACGTACGGCTCGCCCCCGCACGCCGACGAGCGGACCCCGTTCCCCGAGTCCGCGGCCGGGCTGCCGAACAACGTGTACGGGTTCTCGAAGTGGCTGATGGACGTTGAGGCGCAGAAGGCGATCGACGAGGCCAAGGCCGCTGGCGACACCCCGCCCCACATCGTGGGGCTGCGGTACTTCAACGTCTTCGGCCCCGGCGAGCACCGCAAGGGGACGATGGCGAGCATGGTCTGGCACCTGGCCCAGCAGATGCTGGGCGGCAGCCGCCCGCGCCTGTTCAAGCAGGGCGAGCACGCACGCGACCAGGTCTACGTGCGGGACGTGGTGGCTCAGACCATCGCCGGGGCCAAGCCGGGCGTGACGCCGGGGATCTACAACGCGGGCTCGGGCCAGACGACAACGTTCAACGAGATCGCGGCGGCCCTGGGCGAGGCCCTCGGGCTGCCCGCCGAGCCCGAGTACTTCGACATGCCCGAGAAGATGGTCGCGACGTACCAGCACTACACCTGCGCAGACATGACCGCCGCCCGGGAGGGGCTGAACTGGACGCCCGCCTATCACCCGTCCGACGCGATCGCGGAGTACGCCGGCTGGATCAAACGCGAGTGGGAGCGGACCAACCAGCGGGCCGAGCTGGCCCGGGGCTAGGCCCGGGAATCCTCCCGGATCACGCCGAACTGGGCCAGCCACGCCCGAATCTCGCCGATACCCTCTTGCCCTCCCGCCCCGATTCTCACCCCGACGCCCGGAGCATCCCTCGTGAGCCTGAAACGCATCCTCATCACCGGCGGCGCCGGCTTCCTCGGCTCCCACCTCAGCGACCGACTCGTTGCCGAGGGGCACGACGTCATCTGCGTGGACAATTTCTTCACCAGCCAGAAGTCCAACGTGGCACACCTGCTCGGGTGCGGCAACTTCGAACTGATCCGGCACGATGTCACCCACCCGCTCTGGCTGGAGGTGGACGAGATCTACAACCTCGCCTGCCCCGCGGCCCCGGGTCACTACCAGTACAACCCCATCAAGACCATGAAGACCTCCGTCATGGGGGCCATCAACATTCTCGGGATGGCGAAGCGCTGCCGCGCGAAGGTCTTCCAGGCCAGTACCAGCGAGGTCTACGGCGACCCGGACATCCACCCCCAGCCCGAGAGCTACCGGGGCAACGTGAACCCGATCGGCACCCGCGCGTGCTACGACGAGGGCAAGCGGGCCGCGGAGACGCTGTTTTTCGACTACCACCGCTCCAACGGCGTGAACATCCGCGTGGTGCGGATCTTCAACACGTACGGCCCGCGCATGCACCCGTTCGACGGGCGGGTGGTCAGCAACTTCATCCGCCAGGCGATCAGCGGTGAGGACATCACGATCTTCGGCGACGGCTCGCAGACGCGGAGCTTCTGCTACGTGAGTGATCTGATCGAGGGGTTCGTCCGCCTGATGAACGGGCCGGATGACTTCGTCGGGCCGTGCAACATCGGCAACCCGGGCGAGTTCACGATCAAGCAGCTCGCCGAGCAGGTCATCGAGCTCACCGGTGCCAAGTCCAAGCTGGTCTACCGCGATCTGCCCGCCGACGACCCCACGCAGCGCCAGCCCGACATCACGCTGGCCAAGGAGAAGCTCGGCTGGGAGCCGACCATCCCGCTGCGTGAGGGGCTGCAGAAGACGATCGAGTACTTCCAGGGTGTGAAGCTGAGCGACTTCCGGGCCCCGACGCCGAACTACTGAGCATGCCGGACCCGGGTCCCATCCGAGTCGATCCGATGGGCCCGGGCGATGCGCCCGCGTGGCACGCGATGCGGCGGTCGCTGGGGCCGGAGTGGCTGGTGGACGACTTCGAGCCGCTGGTCCGCGAGTATCTCGAGCACGCGACGATCCAGGGGCTGCCGCACGTGGTGCTCATCGCACGGTTCGTGGCCCATCCCGAAACGCCGGTCGGCTTTGCCGAGGTCTCGCTGCGTGACTACGCCGAGGGGTGCGAGCACGGGCCGGTGGGGTACCTCGAGGGGTGGTTCGTGCGTGAGGAGGCCAGGGGGCGGGGCGTCGGGGCGGGGCTGGTTGTCGCGGCGGAGGACTGGGCCCGGTCGAAGGGCTGCCGCGAGTTTGCGTCCGACGCGGAACTGGATAACACCCTGAGCCTGCTGGCGCACGAGCGGCTGGGGTTTGAGGCGGTGGCCGATATTCGCTGCTTCCGCAAGCCGCTGGGCTGACCCGGGCTGGGCTCAGCCCGGCAGGACCGCGGGCTTGCCGTCCCACGCTTCGGCGACGGCCTTCGCGATCTTCGGCACCACGCTCTTGTCGAGCGGGTCGGGCAGGACGCGATCGGCGGTCGGTGTGCCCACGGCCTCGGCGAGGGCGTAGGCCGCGGCGAGCTTCATTTTGGCGGTGATGGTGGGGGCCCTGGCGTCGAGGGCGCCGCGGAAGAGGCCGGGGAAGGCGAGCACGTTGTTCACCTGGTTCGGGTGGTCGCTGCGACCGGTTCCGACCACCGCGGCGCCCGCGGCCTTCGCCTCGTCCGGCTCGATCTCGGGATCGGGGTTGGCCATGGCGAGGATGATCGGATCCGCGGCCATGTGCTCGACGTCGGCCCGCTTCAGCAGCCCACCGACGCTGACGCCCACGAACACATCAGCGCCTTCCAGGACCTCCTGGATGCTGCCGCTCCGGTTCTCGCGGTTGGTGTACGCCAGCAGGCCCATCTTTTCCGGGCTGAGCCCCTCGCGCCGGGCGTGGATGGCGCCGCGTGAGTCACAGACGATCACGTCGCGGACCGGGACGCAGACCGTCTCGTCCTGGTTCACGCACCGGAGCAGCCCGGCGATGGCGCTGCCCGCGGCCCCGGCCCCGGAGATGACCACCCGCAGGTCGGTCAGCTCCTTGCCGACGACCTTGGCCGCGTTGATGAGGGCGGCCAGCAGCACGATGGCGGTCCCGTGCTGGTCGTCGTGGAAGACCGGGATGCCCAGGTTCTGCAAAGCCGCCTCGATATGGAAGCAGCGGGGCGCGGCGATGTCCTCGAGGTTGACTCCGCCGAAGCCCGGGGCGATGCGGGTGACGGTGTCGATGATCTCCTGTTCGTCCTGCGTGCCGAGGCAGATGGGCCAGGCGTCGATGTCGGCGAAGGCTTTGAAGAGCATGGCCTTGCCCTCCATCACGGGCATGGCGGCTTCCGGGCCGATGTTGCCGAGCCCGAGGACGGCCGAGCCGTCGGTCACGATGGCGACCGAGTTGCCCTTGATGGTGAGCTCACGGGCCAGGGCGGGGTTCTCGTCGATGGCGCGGCAGGGGGCGGCGACGCCGGGCGTGTAGGCCGTGGAGAGGTCGTCGATGGTCTCGATTTTGGTTTTCAGCCCGGTCTCGATCTTGCCGGTCAGCTCCCGGTGGAGGGCCATCGAGCGGTCGTCGTACTTGGAAGGCATGGTCTCTCCGGTATTGCGGGGTCAGAAGACGGGCCTCAGCGTACCCGACCCGTGGCGGGTGTATTCCGTCCGGGATCGTCGGCTGTCGTCAATCCTTCAGTGTGGCCGATACACGGGGCATGGCACAGCAGCGCACGAACGCCTTTCAGCCCGCCCTGGTGCTCTCGGACGCGGGGCTTCCCGCGGTGGTCGCCAGCGCGATGATCGCCGAGGAGGCCGCGTCGAGCGGTGAGGAGTGCTCGCCCGGGGCGATCTGGGCGTACCCGGCCCATCCGGCCTACTCAAAGGCCCTTGGGGTGGCGTGCGAGCGCAGCGCGGCTCGACAGGCCGAGGGGCTGGGGTTTGAGTTCCTGGGGCTCTCGACGTCGTCGCCCGCCTCGGCCGCGGCCCGATTCGGGATCCCGGGGCAGGAGCAGTCCACGCTGTTGCTGATGGCCGCGTACGCCGCGGCTCGGGCGGGGCTCCGGCGAGTGGTGTGGCCCATCCGGGCCGATGACCTCGGGGGCGGGGTTGATCTGGACGCGTGCGCGGACGCGACGGACCGGGCCCTGCTCGTCTCACGCCTGGTGACGCTGGACCTGGAGGGTCGCGACACGCCGGTGCAGGAGGTCCGCATCGAGACCCCGCTGGTGGACCTGGCCGACGCCCAGCTTGCTGATCTGGCCATGGATCTCGCGGCCCCGGTGAAACTCTGCTGGTGGTGGGGCGGTCGGGTGGCGGACCTGCCGCTGGCCGAGTCGGAGTGGGGGCGTTGGGCGCCGCTGCTCGGGGTCGAGCGGGCGTCTCTGGCCGAGCCCAAGCCCGCTTCGGGCGTGCTGAGCGAGTAGCGGGCACATCGACCTACACTCGCCTCATGACCACCATTGCGACCCTTTCCCGCCCCGCGCTCGGCGATGTCCACCTCTGGTCCGAGCAGTTGATCCCGACCTCACGCGAGGCCCCGTCCGACGCGGAGATGATCTCCCACATCCTGCTGTCGCGGGCTGGGTACATCCGTCGGGTGACGGCGGGCGGCTACGACTACCTGCCCCTCGCCTTCCGGGTGCTGACCAAGCTGTGCACCGTCATCCGCGAGGAGATGGACGCGGCGGGCTCGCGCGAGCTGCTGATGCCCGCCCTGGCCCCTACCGAATGGCTCAAGGACACCGGGCGGGCGGATGAGTACGGCGACCTGCTCTTCCGCTTCGAGGACCGGCACGGGCGCGACTCGTACCTATGCCCGACGCACGAGGAGGTCATCACCGAGATGACCCGGGCCGCGGTGACCAGCTACAAGCAGTTGCCGCTGAGCCTGTTTCAGATCCAGAACAAGTTCCGGGATGAGGCGCGTCCGCGTGCGGGGCTGCTGCGTGGGCGTGAGTTCCTGATGAAGGACGCGTACACGTTCCACCTCAGTATCGAGGGCCCAGGCGGTCTGGACGACCACTACGACCGGATGTACAAGGCGTACACGAACATCTTCACGCGCTGCGGGCTCGACTTCTCGGCGGTCGAGGCCGAGAGCGGTCCGATCGGCGGGTCGGCGTCGCACGAGTTCATGGTGAACTGCGAGTCGGGCGAGGACACCGTGCTGGTCTGCCCGGAGACGGGGTACATGGCCAACGTGGAGAAGTGCGCGATCGGCCATCGCGATCACGATTTCACCTCGGCACCCGAGAGCGATCTCGTGAAGCACCACACGCCGGGCATGCCCGGCATCGAGGGCGTGGCGGAGCACCTCGGGACCGATGCCGCGGGGATGCTGAAGACCATCGTGTTCAGGACCACGGACGGGAGCGACCGGTACGTGCTGGCGGTCGTGCGTGGCGACCACGACGTGAACGAGGGCAAGGTGCGCGACGCGTGCGGGTCTCCGGTCGCGCTGGCACCCCAAGAGCAGGCCGAGGCGGACGGCTACGCCATCGGCTACGTCTCGCCTTCCATCGCCAAAGCCAAGGACGTGCTGCTCGTGGTGGACCCCGACGCGACCGGGCAGGGGACGGTGGGGGGGTGGGCGACCGGGGCGGACGAGAAGGACCACCACGTCACCGGCTGGAACTGGCAGCGTGACCTGGGCGACGTGCTCAGCGACGGGTCGAAGGTCCGGGTGGCCGACATCCGCAACGCCCAGCCGGGCGACCCCTCGCCCAGGGCCGAGGGTGTGCTGCTCGAGGCCCGGCGCGGCATCGAGGTCGGCCACATCTTCAAGCTCGGCACGAAGTACTCCGACGCGATGGGCTTCCAGGTGCTGGGGCAGGATCAGAAGAAGCAGTCGGTCATCATGGGGTGCTACGGCATCGGGGTGAGCCGCACGCTGGCGGCGTGTGTCGAGATGTCGCACGACGACTGGGGGATCATCTGGCCCGCAGCGATCGCGCCGTACCACGTGCTCATCACGGTGCTGAAGCCGAACGATGCGTTGCTCGCGCAGGCCCGCGATCTCGCGGCGAGTCTTTCGGAGCGCGGGTGCGACGTGCTGATCGATGACCGCGACGACCGTCCCGGATCGAAGTTCAAGGACGCCGACCTCGTGGGGATCCCGGTGCGGCTGGTGGTCTCGGAGAAGATGGCCGAGCTTGACCAGGTGGAGTTCAAGATCCGGTCGGCGTCGGGCAAGGGTGAGCCGATCCCCGCGGGCGAGGCCGTGGACCGGTGCCTGGAGGTCCTGACGGCCTGAGCCGCTCAGGGTTCGAGCGCCGCCTCCAGCCGATCGATGTTGGCGTGCATGACCGAGAGGTAGTCTCCCTCGTCGGGACGCGTCTCGCACGGGCTGAACCAGACCGAGACGATGCCGAATCTGGACCGCAGCAGCTCGGCGGTCTCGGGCAGCGGCTCGGATTCCCAGAGCATGATCGAGTTCGAGCCCGGGTTGGCGGCGGACTGCTCCTGCACCTCGCCCTGTTGCGCTGCGGACAGGGCTTCCCCGGGATCGAAGTCGAAGCTGTGGAGGTCCCATCCGTACCGCTGCGCCAGGTAGTTGTACGCGGGGTGCGAGGCGAGCAACTGGGCGCCGGCGATCCGGTCATACAGGGCCTGGAAGCGTTCGTCGAGCTCGAACAGGTCGCTCACCAGCGACTCGAAGTTGCCCAGCACATCCTCGCCGTCTTCCGGCAGTCCTTCCGCGATGGCCTCGCCCATGGCTCTGGCCTGTCCGATGGCCATGACGGGGTCGAGCCAGGTGTGGGCGACCAGGCCCTCGTGGGTGTGCTCGCCCGCCACGCCGTGCGAGTGGGTCTTGCCCTCGAGCATGATGAACTGTGACGAGAACTGCTCGGCGGTGTCCACGGTCCGGCTCCTGGGCAGGGCGGCGGAACGCGCCCACTTCTCGAAGCCCGCCCCGTTCAGCACGATGAGGTCGGAGGCCTGGTAGAGGCCGATGTCCTCGCCTCCGGGTTGCCAGAAGATGGGATCGGCCTCGGCCGGCACCGGGCAGACGACCTCGACCCCGGGGACGCCATCGGTCAGTCGGTGCGCGAAGTACGTGGTCGGGTAGAACGTGGTCGCGATGGTGTAGGAACCGGTTCCTGCGTCGCCGCCGCTCGTGGAGGCCGAGGGCTCGGGGGATTCCTGTCCGCACCCGCCCGCAAGCAGCATTCCCGCGGCCACACACGCCGTGACTGACTTCACCATCTCATTCGCTCCCGCTCTTACACAAGGGTGAACACGCTCGACACAATGAGGACGCTGACTCCGGCCAGCCCGGCCGCAACCACGATTGCGAGGGCCACCAGCCCGGCGAGTTCCAGCCCGAAGAGCTGCGCGACCGCGAATCGGCTGGCCCCGATCTCGCCGAGCGTCCGGAGCTCGGCCTCACGGACCCGGTAGCTGAGGGCCACGATGAGCCCGATCAGCACCGCCGTTGAGGCAAGCAGGACGATGGCCAGCGCATCAAACACCGTGCGGACCCGCACGACGAAGGCCATCAGGTCGTCGATGACCCGCGACGGGACCACGGCCTGATCGCCGTCCGACCGGTTCACGCGTTCGCCGACGATCGTGCGTGTCTTGTCCGAGTCTGGCCAGACCAGCACCGCGGTGAGGGGCAGGTCCCGTCGCTCGCCGTGCAGGTGGAAGTTTGACGCGTTGGCGGGTGTGATCTCCTGGGCCTCGCGCAGGGCGTTGGCCAGGGCGATGTGCTGGTCGCTCTCGCCGATCACGAGCCCCTCGCCCTCGACCCGCTCGGCGGGCGTGTGCCCGTGCGTGGCCCCTTCGAGCACCCACGCGGTCTCCAGATCGACGAACACGGCCTCGTCGTCCGGCGTACCGGTTTCCGCGAGCACGCCGACCACGGGCAGCCGGATCGACTGCGCCGAGGTGATGTCGAGCGCCCGGCGTTGGTCGCTGTAGAGCTCGTCGCCCGCGCCAAGCCCGAGCCGCTGTGCCACGGAGGCGCCCAGCACGCACTCGCTGAGGAGCGCCGGGCGGCGGCCTGCCTCGGTCACCAGCCCGCGCCGCTCGAAGTACTCAACCGTTGTCGCGACCACCGGCACGTCGCCGCGGACCGTGAATCTCGCGTGCACCGGGATCGCCTCGATCCCCTGCTCGCGCAGCAGCCACTCGTAGCGACCGACCGTCGTGGTCCCGAGGTCCGCCGAGCGGTAATACAACGCCGCGAAGACCAGGTCGAACCGGCTCCCCTTCGCTCCGACGACCAGGGGCGTGGTCGCGGCACGAGCGTGCAAGGCCTCGTCGTAACGGGCCACCAGCACGCGGCTGGTCGCCGGCAGCGCCAGGGCCACCGCGACGCTCAGCACCAGCACAAGGGAGCGTCCCCATCGGCGCAACGCGTGACGCGTGGCGAGGTACGCCAGACCGCTCACGACCCACCCCCGGCGAGCGAGCCCAGGTCTACGGTGCTCCCGAACAGGTCCAGCAGGGAGTGGTCGTGCGTCACGACCAGGGCCGTGGCTCCGACTCCGTCCGCCTCACGGAGGATCAGCTCGATGGCCTCGCGCGACCGCGACGGATCCAGGTTCCCGGTCGGTTCGTCGCACAGCAGCAGGCTCGGTCGTGTGACCAGCGCACGGCAGATCGCGACCCGCTGGCGCTCCCCCTGACTGAGGCGGTCCGGCAGTCGCCCGAGCAGTTTTCCGATCCCCGCCTGCTCTGCCAGGCCGCGTGCGCGGGCTCGGGCCTCGCGATCCAGCCTGAGCGCCGGGCAGACGCGGTAGGGGAGCAGGATGTTGTCTATCGCGTTCAGGTAGTCGATCAGGGCGAAGTGCTGGAAGACCATGCCGATGCGTGTGGCCCGGTAGGCACGCCGGGCCGCGTCGCTCATCGCGTGGACGTTCTCTCCGAGCACGCTGACCGCGCCGCGTTCGACGGGCTGCACGCCAGAAATGGCACGGAGCAGGGTTGTTTTGCCGCACCCGCTGGCCCCGACGCAGGCCGTGTGCTCGCCGGGTCCGATCGTGAGCTGGCCGATTGTGAGGGCGAAGCGGTCTCGCCCCGTGCCCCGAACCACCTCGACATCGGCGAGCGAGACCACCGGGCGACCGGTCTGCGAACGCTCACCCTCGGGCATCGTTGCGACCAACTCAGATCTCTCCCAGCGGGACATCCGGAGAGAGCTCGGCGGGCAGGCCCGGGGCGAGTTCGGGATCGTCCACACGCAGTTGGCGCAGCACCCGCTGGGCCACGATCCGCCAGCCCGTGTCGGTGGGTTCGATATCGAACTCCGCCTCGTACTCGTTCACGCGAGAGTGCGAATGGCCCCAGTGGTAGACCGTGCCCTCGACCTGCCAGACGTGGTGAGCCGTGAACCCGTGCGGCTCGAGTCCCTCGTGATCGCGCAACTCGGTGGAGATGGGTTCCACGCCGGTGACGATGCCCAGCATCCCGCCCTGCTCGGCCTGCACCAGCGAGCGGTAGATCTGGCGGTACATCTCCTCGCGCAGCTCACCGTTCACCGAGTGGTCGAGCGCGTCGTACACGTCGGACTCGTCGGCGTAGTCGAAGGCCCGGTACAGGTTCTCGTGCAGGGCCCGGAAGATCTCGGCCCGTTCGGATTCGTTCAGCTCGCCCGTTCCGGTCGCTGAGCCGGGCACCGGGCTGCGGATCTCGAGCGTCAGGCCAGTGCTCACGATCAGCACGCCGGCCAGCACCCCGGACGTGACCGGCGTTTTTCCGCGTGCCATGATGACGAGGCACACGCCGAGCAGCATCACCGCCAGCGATCCGCTCGCGATCGAAATGACCGGGAGCATCCGCGGCTCCTCGCCCCCCGGGACGCCGGGCAGCAGCGCGAACGGATTCTCATCGTTCTCCGAGTGCTTCCACGCGATGGTCGGCTTGGCCTCGCTGAATCGCACCAGCTTCAGTTTCCCCTCGGCCCGAAGCTGGCACTCGATGGTCATGGGCGGGGGCGTGCCGTCCGGTCCGACCTCGCCCGAGACCTGATCCAGCGGATACCCGTCCCACGTGATGCTGGCGATCTGCGGCGGCTCCTCCGCCGGATACTCCAGCACGACCGTCGCACGGATCAGCCCACGCATGCCCGACTTGGGAAACAGCGGCAGCATCGCCTGGTCGGGGTCCGCGAAGAGTTCCGATTCGACGACCTCGGGCTCGACCACACGCCCGTTGATCGTCACAGGGCAGTTCTCACGCAGGTGATTGAGCAGGGCGTCCATCACGGCCCGCTCTTCGGTCGGCCCCGACACCGCCTCGGGGCTCTCGCGGCGGACGTCGGCGACGTGATCGATGAAGGCGAGGTTGATCGAGATGGACGACCGCACGCCTCGCTCGGCGATCGTGACGCGGAAGTCCACGTGGGCCCCATCCTGAGGATGCACGCCCACCACGGTTGAGGAGGAGGTGTTCGACCCCCACGCCGACGCGACCGCCCAGCACAGCGACACCCCGACCAGAGCCCACACCTGTAACGTCTTGCTGCGCATCGCGGAAGTCTACCACTCCGACCCCCACCGGCTGCGTGTCGCAACCTTTGACAGCGAATAGTGGTAGGGTCAGACTCCGGAATACCCTGCGGGCGGCGCGGTCGCTCCCCGCTTGTGGCGAACATCGCGCCAAACTGTTCAGGACACCGCACTTACGCATTGCCGCCGGGCGTGCTCGCCCAAGAGAGGACAGAATCATGATCAAGCAGTGGACACGACACGCGGCCTTCGCGCTCGCGATTGTTGCCGGTTCGACCGCCGGATTGCACGCCGCGCCGGACGACCCGGGAACGCCGATCGCCGACGCCCTGGCGGTGGTGGACGACGAGGTGAAGCGTTTCAACGACCACCTCGTCACCCTCGCCAGCCCCTGGATGGAGGGTCGCGTGCCCGGCTCCGAGGGCATGGAGCGGGCCCGCGATTACGTGCAGTACTACTTCGAGGCCTTCGACCTCATGCCCGCGTTCCCCGCCGAGATCGAGGGCGAGATGACTGACTTCGCCAGCTACCGCGACCCGTTCGGGCTCGGCGGGTCCTGGGAAGTCTCCAGAGAGAAGATGCTCGCGATCTCGCCCCGCGGCGAGACACGGCTCGACGCCGAGGACGATTTCGTCTTCACCGCGCTGGGCGGCAACGGCGAGGTGACCGCGCCCGCGTGCTTCGTGGGGTACTCGATCCCCAACGGCGACAACGGCTGGTCCAGCTTCGGCGAGGACGACTCGCTCGAGGGCAAGGTCGCGGTGATGTTCCGCTTCGAGCCGATGGACGAGGAGGGCAACTCGCTCTGGAGCGAGTCCGGGTGGTCGAACGCCGCGTCGTTCAACAACAAGATCGACGCCGCGATCGAACGCGGCGCCGCCGCCGTGGTCATCATCAACCCGCCCGGCTCGGCCGACAACCGCGCCGGTTCGCTGAACCGCTTCCGCACCTCGAACGGCTCCGGGGCCCCGGTCTTCATGGTCTCGTCCGAGGCGGGCAGCAGCCTGCTTTCGGCGCTCGACCGACGCGGGCGGTCCGCCGAGGAGTTCAAGGCCCTCGCCAACGTGGGCGGCGGCGTGATCGATCTGGACGGCATGCTGACCGTTGAGGGCCAGGCGGATTCCGAGCCCCTGATGGCCGAGAACGTCGGCGCGATCCTCCCCGGCGTGGGCGACCTCGCCGACGAGTACATCGTGATCGGCGGCCACCTCGACCACGTCGGGATGGGCTACTTCGGCTCGCGCGCCGGGCCCGGCAAGCTGCACCCCGGGGCCGACGACAACGCGTCGGGTGCCGCGGGCGTGCTGCTGATCGCCGAGAAGCTGGCCAACACGTTCGCCGAAATGGACGCGGACTCCCCGCGTCGCAGCATCCTGTTCATCGCGTTTGATGCCGAGGAGTCGGGCCTGAACGGCTCGCGCCACTACGTCAACGACCCGATCACCGACATGGACGCCCACAAGATCATGATCAACTGGGACATGATCGGGCGACTCGTCGAGGATCGTGTCACCGTCGCGGGTGCCAACACCGGCGAGGGGCTCGCGGACTGGCTGCAGCCGTACCTCGATGACGAGTCCTACGGGCTCAACCCGATCGTCCCAGAGACCATGAGCGGGGCCTCGGACCACACGTCCTTCTACATGCAGGGCGTGCCCGTCCTCTTCTCCATCTGCGACTTCGCCGACTTCCACGAGGACTACCACACGCCCACCGACACCTCGGACAAGATCAACCGCGTCGGCGCGGTCAAGACCGTTCGCCTCTACCACGACATCGTGCGTGACCTGGCGTACAAGGACGAGATGTTCCCCCACGTCAGCCCGCAGCAGCAGTCTCGCCGGGCCGAGTCCGGCGCCTCCGCGGCCGGCACGCCGCGCATCCGTGTGCGGGTCGGCATCACCCCGGGCAGCTACGAAGCATCCGACAAGGGCATCCCGATCGCCGGCGTCTCCGAGGGCTCCTCGGCCGCGAACGCGGGCATCCGGGAGGGCGACAGCCTGATCCGCTGGGACGGCCAGAAGATCCGCTCCGTCGAGGACTGGATGCCGCTGCTCACCAAGCACAAGGGCGGCGACACCGTCAACATCGGCGTCCTCCGCGACGGCGAAGAGGTCACGCTCTCCATCACGCTCGAGGGTCGCGGCGACGGCTGATTCGCCACCACCCGCCCGCTTCGAGTATCCTGACACACCCGGGCCCGGAGCCAACGCTCCGGGCCCGCTTTCAGACCACAGCACCGAGAGAGATTCCGCATGAACACCGCTCTGTATGCCCTTGTCGCCACCGTCGCCTCGGCCGCGGTGGGGGGAGCCTGTCACGCGCAGCCCGAAGCCCCCGAGTGGGAGCGAGGCGGGTTGGTCACGCTCGAGCACACCGACCGCCTCGAGGGCGTCCCGAGCGTCTGGGATCTCCTGGGCTACGCACCGGGCGAGCACTTCACGCGTCACGCGGACATGGTCCGGGCCATCGAGACCGTCGCCGAGGCCTCGCCTCGGGTCGAGTTCTCGACCTACGGCACCACGCACCAGCGCCGCCCGCTCGTCCAGCTCACCATCTCCTCACCCGAGAACCTCGCCAACCTCGACGACATCCTCGCGGCCAACCGCGAGCTGGCCGATCCGAGCACGTCCGAGGCCCGCGCCCGCGAGATCGTCGAGAACAACCCGGCCGTGGTCTGGTTCAGTTTCGGCGTGCACGGCAACGAGGCCTCCTGCCCGGAGGCCGCCCTGCGCGTGATCGACACCCTCGCCGCGGGTGTGGACCCGGCCATCGACGAGATCCTGGACAGCGTGGTTCTTGCCCTCGACCCGTCGGTGAACCCGGACGGGCACGAGCGGTACGTGTCGTGGTACCAGAACGTGCTCGGGAGCGACGGCAACGCCGACCCCGCGGCGGCGGAGCACTCCGAGCCCTGGCCCGGCGGACGCACCAACCACTACTACTTCGACCTGAACCGTGACTGGCTCTGGGTGGTCCAGCCCGAGTCCCGCCAGCGTCTGGCCCGGTACACCGAGTTCCTGCCCCAGCTCCACATCGACCACCACGAGCAGGGATACACCAACCCGTACTTCCTCGGGGCGGGTGATGATCCGTACAACACCAACATCCCGCGGCGCACCCGCGACTGGATCGAGATGTACGGCGAGGCCAACGCCGAGGCCTTCGACAACGAGGGGCGTCTGTACTCCACCAAGGAACGCTTCGATTACCTCTACCCGGGGTACGGCAAGGTGCTGCCCGTCTACCACGGGGCCGTGGGCATGCTGCTGGAGCAGGCAGGGCATTCCCGAGCTGGACTCGGCATCGAGGTGGACGACCACTACACGCTCACCCTGGACGAACGCTCCCGCAACCACTGGCTGATCGCGATGAGCAACCTGCAGGCGACGGCCCGCCATCGCGAGGGCCAGCTCTCGCGATTCCGCGAATACTTCACCTCGGCCGTGGACGAGGGCCGGGCCGAGCCCTGGGCGTGCGTGATCTCGCCCGAGACCCCGGAGGGCCTGCTCGCTCGCGTCTGGGACCTCTGCCAGACACACGGCATCGAGATTCGCGTGACCGACGATGAACTCCCGCTCGACTCACTCACGCCCGTGCTGGGCGAGGCGGGCGGGGACGGGGCGCTCCCGGCCGGGGCGTGGGTCATCGCCACCGATCAGCCCAAGGGCCGGCTGGTCAAGGCCGTCTTCGAGCCCGCCCCGGAGATCACCGACCGCGACACCTACGACGTGACCTCGTGGTCGCTCCCCGCGACGTTCGGCCTGGACGCCTATTCCACCACCGAGGCGATCTCCGGCACACGCCCGCTCGAGGGCTGGGCCCCCGGGGCCGGGGAGGTCACGGGCTCGGCCCGCCCCGTCGCGTACATCGTTGATTCCGCCTCGCACGACTACCCGCGTGCCCTGAGCGCGGCCTCACGCCACGGTCTGACGGCCCGCCTCGCCAGCGACGACTTCACGATCGAGGGTCTGACCTTCCATCGCGGGGCCCTGATCGCCCACACCCTGCGGAACCAGCACGCCGACCTCGACGCCTTCGCCGAGGAGGTCGCTTCGGCGGGCCTGGACGTGTACCGCGCGGGGCGCGGCATCACCGAGGACGGGCCGGTGCTCGCGGCGGATTCCAACTCGAACTTCGAGCACGCCGACATCGTGCTGGCCCGGGGGGACTCGCTCTCGTCGCTCTCGTTCGGGCAGCACTGGCACCTGCTCGACGTCGCCTGGGACCTGCCGCACACGGTTGTGAATTTCTCCTCGCTCGGCTTCGCGGATCTTGAAGACCGGTCCACGCTGGTGCTCGCCTCGGGGTCGGTCCCGTCGTCCTCGAAGGACACCATCAATGAGTTCGTCCGCTCGGGCGGGGTGCTGGTGGCCTCGGGCTCAGCCGCGTCGTGGGCCCACCGGACCCTGCTCGACATCTCCTCGGATGAAGACGACGGCGACGAGGAGGAGCGGGCGGACCTCAAGGACCTGAGCTACGAGCAGCGCCGTGACCGGTCGGTGGATGACCGCGTTCCCGGGGCGCTGCTCCGCCTGGATATTGACACGACCCACCCGCTCGCCGCGGGCGTGCCGGCCCACCTGGCGGTCATCAAGTCCGGCACCCGTGCCCTGGACGTGCGAGACAGCGCCTACGTGATCGCCCGCTACGCCCCGGCCGAGTCGCTCAAGGTCGGCGGCTCCATCTCCGACCGCAACATCGAACGGCTCGCGGGCAAGCCCTTCATGACGGCCCACCGTCACGGGCGCGGCTGGGTGATCGCCCTGGCCGACGACGTGACCTTCCGCGGCTTCGAGCACGGGCCGATCCGGCTCCTGCTCAACGCCATCCTCATGGGCCCCGCCCTGTAAACCCGATTCAGACCAGACGCACCACCGCCCCTTCCACGGAGCATCAGATGATCAATCGACGAACCCTCCCGCTCATCGCGTTGCTCGCGGGGACCACGCTCACGGCCAGCGCGCAGGTCACCGCCGAGCGTGCCACGCTGGGCGAGTCTTCCGCCGGCACCCCCATCGAGATCTGGACCGTGGCGGACCAGAGTCCTGACGAGCTTGGGCGGGCGCCCGACCTCCGCCCCGCGATCCTGGTCATCGCGGGCATCGATGGCTCGCATCGGGTCGGCGTTGAGGTGGCTCGGAGGGTTGCCGAGGCCTTCGGCGGCGAGTCCGGCGAGGCTCTGGCCGGACGCACGCTCTACGTCATCCCCAGCCTCAACCCGGACGGGGCCGCGTGGCTCGACGGGCACGACGGTCACCCCCGGATGGACTGGGGACGCGTCCCGGCCTCGACCGACGCCGACGGCGACCGCCGCGCCGATGAGGACGGGGCCGACGACCTGAACGGCGATGGCCTGATCACCATGATGCGGGTCGCCAACCCGCACCCCTCGACCGGGCTCACGGCCGAGTACGTCGCGGTCGAGGACGAGCCCCGTCTGCTCCGCAAGGCCGACCGCGACAAGGGCGAGACCCCCGTCTACGCGATCCTGACCGAGGGGATCGACAACGACGGCGACGGCGAGATCAACGAGGACGGGCCCGGCGGTGCCGCGGGTGGCGGGGTCAACCTCGACGCCAACTTCCCCTCGCTCTGGCCCGAGCACCGCGAGGACGCCGGGGACTACCCGATGGTCCTCCCCGAGTCCCGTGCCCTGGCCGAGTGGATCCAGAACCACCCGAACGTCACCGCGGTGGTGCTGTACAACTCCAACGACAACCTCCTGAACACCCCCAAGACCGGGCAGTACGACGAGACCGGGAGGATGCCAAAGGGTCTTGAGAAGGCCGACGAGCCCGAGCACAAGCACGTCGCCGAGAAGTTCAAGGAGATCACCGGCATGACCGGGGCCGCCTCGAAGGACGGCGCCGGCTCGCTGGAACGGTGGACCTACGCCGACCTCGGCCTCTGGACGTTCGAGACGCCCGTCTGGACCCGCCCCGATCAGGTCAAGCAGGAAGAAGACCAGGACGAGCAGGCCGACGCACCCGCCGAGGAAGCTCCCGCGGAGGAGGCACCGGCTGAGGCCGTCGAGGAGCCCGTCAACGAGTACGACGAGCTCATCGGGCGTGGCGTGCCGGAGGAATTCGCCCGCTTCCTCACCATGACTCCGGAAGAGCAGCAGGCCCAGATGGCCGAGTACCAGAACCTGAGCGCCGAGGAGCAGGCCGAGAAGATGCAGCAGCTCTCGGAGTTGCCCGAGGACGTGCGGGCCCGCCTGATGGCCCTGGCGACCGGCGGGGAAGACCCCGGCAAGGCCGAGGCTGCAGACGCGAAGGCCGAGAGCCCCAAGGGCAAGGGCAAGTCCGCCGGCGGCGACGAGGCCGAGACCGCCTGGCTGAAGTACTCCGACGAGCACCGCAACGGCGAGGGCTTTGTGGACTGGACCGAGGTCGAGCACCCCCAGCTCGGCACCGTCGAGGTCGGCGGCTTCGTCCCCGGCTTCCGCACCAACCCGCCCGAGGGCGAGGTCGAGGGGCTCGCCTCCCAGCAGGTCGAGTTCCTGTCCGAGTTGCTCGGGATGCTGCCCGACCTGGACGTCGGCCGGGTCGAGGTCGAATCACTCGGCGGGGGGCTGCACCGCGTGCACCTCACCGTCACCAACACCGGCTACCTGCCCACCGCCTCGGCGATGGGCGTCAAGGCCCGACGCATCGTGCCCGTCGTCGCGGCCATCTCGGTCCCGCTCGACGGCGTGATCGCGGGCAACCGCGTGCAGTCGGTCGAGTCCATCCCGGGCTCACGCGGCACCCACACCTTTGAGTGGACCGTCCGGGCCGACAACGCCTCCGCCATCACCGTCGATCTCCGCACCGGCCACTTCGGCAACCACACCGCCACCACCAGCAACGAAGGGGGTGACTCGTGAACCGCGTCCTCCGCACCGCTACCGTCGCCTCGCTCCTCGCCGTCGCCGGGGCCTTCGCCCCGACTGCCGCGGCCCAGGAGTTCACCGAGCCCGAGGTCGAGATCGCCTTCAACCGGTACTACGACGTCCCGGAGATCCACGACTTCATGCGCCAGATCGCCGCGGCCCACCCGGACCTCATCACGCTCCAGAGCATCGGCAAGAGCCTCGAGGGGCGAGACATGCTGATGGCCATCGTCAACGACCCCTCCACCGGGGCCCACGACGAGAAGCCCGCGATGTGGATCGACGGCGGCATCCACGCCAACGAGATCCAGGGCTGCGAGACCGTGCTCTACTCACTCTGGTACCTCGCCAAGGAGCACGGCTCCAACGAGGACATCACCGAGCTGCTCCGGAACTACTCGTTCTACATGCTCCCCATCGTCAACCCCGACTCGCGCTCCTACTGGTTCAACCAGCCCTCCACCCCGCACTTCCCGCGCTGGAACCAGCGCCCGCACGACCTCGACCGCGACGGCTTCGTGGACGAGGACCCCGCCGACGACCTCGACGGCGACGGCTCCATCACCCAGATGTGGATCAAGGACCCGCACGGGCGGTGGAAGCGGGACGAGAACGACCCACGCATCTTCACCCGCGTCGGCCCCGACGAGACCGGCGAGTGGACCTACCTCGGTCAGGAAGGGATCGACAACGACGGCGACGGGCGCATCAACGAGGACGGCCCCGGCGGCGACGACATGAACCGCAACTGGCCCTCCGACTGGAAGCCCAACTACATCCAGTTCGGCGCCGGCCCCTTCCCCTTCTCGCACCCCGAGACACACGCCATCGGCAAGTGGTGCTACGACCACCCCAACATCGCGGCGTACCAGTCCTATCACAACACCGGCGGCATGATCCTCCGCGGGCCCGGCTCCTCCTACGTCGAGTCGGCCTACTCGCGGGCCGACCAGCGCGTCTACGACGAGATCGGCAACCTCGGCGAGAAGCTCCTGCCGTACTACGACTACCTCGTGATCTACAAGGACCTCTACAACGTGCACGGCGGCGAGGCCACCTGGGCCGGCGAGGGCCTCGGCATCATCTCGTTCACCAACGAGCTCTGGGCCGTCGGCAAGTACTTCCAGCGCGACAACACCCGCCCCTCCGACGAGGACATGTGGATCTTCCGCGACCGCCTCCAGTTCGGTGAGACCTTTACCGAGTACACCGAGTTCAACCACCCGCAGTACGGGCCGGTCCTCATCGGCGGGCTGAACAAGTGGTCCTCCCGCTCGACGCCGACCTTCATGCTCGAGGAAGACGCCCACCGCAACTTCGCCTTCACCATGTTCCATGCCGACCAGATGCCCGTGCTCGAGTTCGGCGAGACCATCGTCGAGCCCGCGGGCGGCAACCTGTGGGCGGTGACCGTCGAGGTCAAGAACACGAAGGTCATCCCCACCCGGACCGACCGCCAGGCCCGCCAGAACATCGGGGCCGCGGACCTGCTGACCGCGAGCCCGGGTGAGGGCGTCACGGTGATCACGTCGGGTCACCTCGACGGCTTCCAGGACGAGACCATCGACGAGAACACGCACGAACCAGCGCGGGTGCTGCTGACGAACGGCGTCAAGGGGCGCTCGTCGCACCTGCACCGGTTCTACGTCGAGGGCCCCGCGGGCGGCACGGTCAACTTCACGTTCGAGTCGGAGCGTGCAAAGGCAATCTCTGCTTCGGTGACGCTCGGGGGCTGACCCCCGTACCGACATTGCGAGTCCATCAGAAAACCCCCGCGTCTCACGACGTAGGGGTTTTCCGTGTGGTGATCGTCGGCCCCGCTGGCGGTCTCGGGCGGCTCCTGGGAGCCACCCGAGCGAGCGGTCGGGCCGCGAGAGGAGTATCAGCTGTGGACGGCGCTCACGGCCGCGGTGCGGGTCAGCTCGAAGTAGAGCTCGCTGATCTGGCGGGTTGCCTGATCGGCGGTGATCGAGCCGCGGCTTTCAAGGCTCGCCAGCCGGGACGCGGCCGACGCGAAACGGCTCAGGCAGTCGTGCAGGGTTGTCTCGTTGGTGGTCGTGGTCGCGTTCATGGCAGGCTCCTTCGTGCGGGCCGCGTTGCTCGCGGCCACACTTCTGGAGCGTGCATCGCCCGCCACACTCACGGCCCGTTGTTGTCTTTTCCGTCCGACAACAGGAATCGGAACGCCCCCGGCAGCCGCTCCTGCCACGCCCGCTCGTTGTGACGCTGCCCGGTGCCGATCACCGTCCTCAGCCGGTCCTCCCCCATCCCCCGGTCTCGCAGCACACGCTCGGCCCGATGCGTCAGCTCGACATGGCGGGCGTTGTTGGCCTCATCGCCCGTCTCGGAGTCGCCCATGCCGAGAAAGACACGCTCGGGCCACTCGCCTTCATACTCCTCTATCCGCTGCATGAACGCGCCGTCCCCGATCCACAGCGAGGGGCTCTCCACCAGCGCCCGCCCGAACACCCCCGGCCGGTGCATCAGCGTGTGCAATGTCACCACGCCCCCGAGGCTCGAGCCCCCGAGGCCCGTGTGTGCCGGGTCGTGACGCACGCGATAGCGGGCTCGTATCGCGGGCAGCAGTTCGTCCACCAGGAACGCCGCGTAGGCGTCCGCTCCGCCCCAGGGCAGCGTCGGGTACCGCTCGCCGGCGGGCAGTGGGAGGTAGTCCCGGGAACGGTTCGCGCCCGAGTTGTCGATCCCCACGAGTATCCAGGCCCCGATCGCGTCGTCCGCGCCCAGGGCCGTCGCGGCCTCGTCGGCGCCCCACTCGGTGCCGAAGGCGCTGGTCCGCGCGTCGAACACGTTCTGGCCGTCGTGGAAGAGGAAGACGCCGAACGCGCGATCCGGCTGGCTGTAGTACGTCTCCGGGAGCCAGACCCGCACCGTCCTGATCTCGGCGAGTGCCGCGCTCTCGATCTGCCAGACCTCGAGGACGCCGCCGACCACGGTCTGTCCCGCGGGCTCGCCCTGTGCCCCGTTAAGGTCCTCAAACCCTTGCACCTCGAATCGGAGCACCGGGCCGTCGGGGTGGTCCCAGTCGATCGGGCCGGTTCTGCGGTTCTCGATCATCGCGCCGTCCGCCCCGACTTCGACGCTGCCCCAGTCCCCGCGCGTGAACTTGAACGCCCCGCCGCGCTCGACGAGCGCCTTGGGGATCTCGAAGTACCACCCGACCCGGGCCCCCTCCGGACCGAGCCAGCCTGATTGAGGAGTCCCTGCCGGGTCCCAGCCGTTGAAATCCGCCCCGAGGAACAGCGTCGCGTCGGGCTGCCGGTCCAGCAGACCGCTCCGGTCCAGGGCCTCAATCCGGAGGTGCGTGTCGCTCTGAGCAAGCGATACTCGCACGAGGCACACCAGCACGAGCGCAACAAAGAACCGGGCAGTCTTCTGGGTCATACGAGAAGACTACCCGGCCTTGTGTGTCGTGGGCAACGCTGTGTTGACTCCCTCGCCGAATCCACGCCTGAGTGCGCGGTGCTGCGGCAGAGAGGGACGAGGCGTCACATCAGCAGCAGGGCGATCAGCATTTCGAGCTCGTCCTTCAATTCAACCTGGTCGGGCCCGGCCTCGACCCAGTCCTTGGGCTGCGGGTCGCCGTCCACGCGTTCGAGCACGTTCAGCAGCAAGCTCAGGGCGGAGTCCTCGTTGCTCTTGCCGATCTTGTTCGCGGCATTGCGGACACGGCTCGCGAGCGAGTTCTGGCGCCCACGATCCGCGTTCGCGTTCGGACCCGTGAAGGCGGACAGCGGGATGGACTCGATCTGGTCGGCCGCGGCACGGGTCGCCTCGACCAGGAACTCCTCGGTCACGCCGGGCTCGGTCGGCATCGGATCGTTCAGGTCGCTGACGCCGTCGCTATCGGTATCGGACAGGCACGGGCTGGTCCCGAAGAGCACCTCATCGCCGTCCGAGAGCCCGTCCCCGTCGCTGTCGAAGTCCAGCGGATCGGGGCAGCCGGACCCGGCCGCGGAGTCCACCTCGGTGCCGTCCAGCAGGCCGTCGCCGTCGGTGTCGGGGTTCAGCGGGTCGGTCCCGATCTGGATCTCGACCACGTCGTCGAGCCCGTCCCCGTCCGAATCGCTGGTGACGAACTCGTAGGCCCCGGCGTCCGCAGTGGCGGTCCCGTCGGCGTCGCCGTCCACGATGCGGGCCTCGTCGTCGAGGTCCAGGGCGGCCACGCCACCGGGCACGAACGCGTTGTCGCCCAGGTCGATCGCGGGGGAGAAGCCGCTCAGGCGGTAGTCACCCAGCGAGCCGTCCACGAACTCCGGGTCCGATGAGGTGTTGGTGCCGTTGTCGTACGGCCCGGCGACCACGAGGCCGGTCACGACCGAGTGGGCGACGGTGAACGTGTTCGGGGACGACAGACGGTCCTGGTTGATCTGGGCACTGAACCCGGATCCGTTGCCGTCGGTGTTGCCCCACACGATCGAGTTCAGCACGCGTGTGACCCCGACGCTCGACAGCGACGAGATGCCGCCGCCGATCCCGGCGTCGTTGTTCACCACGGTCGTGTTCACGATGTCCGGACCCGCGGGCCCGCTGCCGTTGTAGCTGGTCCCGATGGCACCCGCCTCATTCCCGGCGGTGTTCCCCTCGAACAGGCAGCTCGCGACCGTCATGCCCTCGGCCAGGTTCGCGATCGCGCCGCCGAACGAGTTGGCGTGGTTGTTCCGGAACGAGCACCGCTCGAACGTGGGGCCCGGTGTGTTCACGAACAGCTCGATGGCCCCGCCCGTGATCGCGCTGTTCGAGTCGAACTCGCAGTCGATGGCGTCGAAGGAGTTGGTCAGCCCGCCCGCGCGGCGCATCGCCCCGCCGAACGACGAGGCGGTGTTGCTCACGAAGCTCGACCCGGTGACCAGCGTGTCGGCCCCGGTCGCGTACAGCCCGCCCCCGAACTGGGCGGAATTGCCCACGAAGGTCGAGTTGTGCACATCGATCGCCCCGAAGTTGGCGTGGATGCCGCCCCCGTCGCGCCCGAAGTTGCCGACGAAATCGCAGTCGATCACGGTCCCGGTCCCGTTGAAGAGGTAGAACCCGCCGCCGCGCCGAACGTTGCCCGAGCTGAAGCTGTTGGCGTTCCCGCCCGTCAGCGTCAGGCCGTCCAGCGTCACGTGGCCCGACGAGATCGCCTGCACGACGTTGTAGCTGTTGTCGGAGAGCCCGGGGGCCCCGATCTCGGCGGTCAGGACCGTCTCGAACGCGTCGGTGTCCCGCAGGTCAGGGTTCGCGCCCCCGACCCCCGCGTACCCGCCCGAGAGTGTCAGCCCGCTCCCCACCCCGATGATGATGAACGAGTCGGTGCGCACGCCGGTCCCGCCCGGGGCCGCGGCGCTCTGATCGGTGACGTAGGTCCCGCCCGCGATCCGGATCTCCGTGACCACGCCCGCGGACGCGGTCGCGGCATCGATCGCGTCGCTCAGATAGGTGTAGGACGAGGCCCAGCTCGACCCGTCGCCGCCCGGGCCGGCGTCGTCGTCCACATACAACACGGACTGGGCGGTCGCGGTCCCGGCGAACAACAACAGACCGACCGCCGAAGCGGACGTCTTGCCAAACTTCTGTGCCTCGATACGCATCAGGATCTCCTCTCGGGATGTCGGTGTCCCCACACTTTCGGTCGTTGTGTTTCGACCACAGGACGCCTCAGACTACACAATCTTGCCTGCCAATTGGACGCCAAATCCATACGGCACAACAGTTTCTGAGTCGTAATGTCCTGACGCCACCGCGCGGGCCGTCTCGTGTACCCTCGGTGCATGCATGCATTTCTCAAGACATTCACGCTCGCCACATTCGTGTGGCTTTCTGCCTGCTCGAATCCACAAAACTGGGTGAGAGGCAACACACATACCCACACCCTGTGGTCCGACGGCGACGCGGCGCCAGAGCAGGTCATCGATTGGTACCCCACAAACGGGTACCAGTTTCTCGTGCTTTCCGATCACAACACCGTGCAGGACCACGAACGCTGGTTCCCGGTGACCGAGGGCGGGCGGCTCACCCCGGCGCACCTGGACGAACTGCGTGCCCGGTTCGGGCCCGAGGCCGTGGAACTCCGCGCCGTCGAGGGTGGGGGACAAGAAATGCGTCTCAGGACACTGCCCGAGCTGCGAGCGATGTTTGAGAGGGGGGGTTTTCTCCTCATTACCGGGGAGGAAGTCACCGACGCGTACGCGAGGAAGCCGGTCCACATCAACGCGATGAATATCGCGTCGCTGATCGAGCCCAGCGGCGGGGGATCTGTGGGCGAGGTCATCCAGAACACGCTCGACGCCGTCGCGGCCCACGGCGCGGCGCACGGGCGACCCGCGCTCGCCCATGTCAACCACCCCAACTTCGGCTGGGGGATCGAGCCGTCGGACTTCTTCGAGCTCCGGGGTGAGCTGTTCTTCGAGGTCTACAACGGGCACCGGTCCGTCCGGAACGAGGGGGACGAGGACCACCCCTCGCTGGAAGAGCTCTGGGACACGGTCCTGATCGCCCGTCACACGCGTGGCCTGTCGCCCCTGTACGCCCTGGCAACCGACGACGCCCACAGCCACCGCGACCCGGACGGTCACTCCGTCCCCGGTCGGGGCTGGGTGATGGTGCGTGTGGAGGACCTCACCGCCTCGTCCGTGATCGAGTCGATGAAGGCTGGCGCGTTCTACGCCTCGACCGGGGTGACGCTGGAGGACGTGTGGCACTCGAGCACCGAGCTCGGGCTCTCGATCCGGGTCGAGCCGGGCGTCACGTACACCACCGAGTTCATCGGCGCGGTCTACGAGGAGGGAAGCCCGGCACCGATTGCGACCGTGCTGCACACCACGACCGACAACCCGGCGCGGTACACACGGACCGGTGAGGAGCTGTACGTCCGGGCCCGTGTGACGTCGTCCGCGCCGCATCCGCGTCCGTATCGGGAGGGCGACCGTCAGCAGGCCTGGACGCAGCCGGTCTGGTACGAGCCTGTGACGGACTGACACCGCGCGTTCGAGCAGATCGGGAACGGGTCTCAGCCCTGCGGGGCGTACTCGTTTACGCTCTCGCCCCGGTCCGGCAGGGTCTCGCCCGCCTCGGCGATGTCGGAGATCATCCGCTCGATGTCGTCGGTGTCGTGCTCCGGGTTGAGCGTGACCAGCCTGATCACGCGTCGCCCGTGCACCAGGCCGTACCCGACCTTGAGCGTGCCCGCCTCGTTGAGTCGGGCGCAGATGTCCACGCTGGACTTTCCGACGACCTCGAAGCAGACCGCGAGCCAGCCCGGCTCGAAGCTCAGGCGGAGCCGGTCGTCGCCCTTGACGGCCTCGCCCGCGTGCCGGGCCAGCGAGACCTGGCGGCCCACCCGATCGGCGAAGCCGTCGTCGCCCAGCGATTGCCACAATGCCCACAGCTTCAGGGCGTCGTTCCGGCGCCCGCACTGCAGCGAGCGGATGCCGGGGGTCATCCAGCCGGCGTCCTCGTCGAAGTGCTGCTGGAACAGGTAGTCCGCGCTCTCGTCGAAGTGGCGCTGCATGAGGTCCGGGTCGCGGGTCAGCGCGACCGAACACGTCAGCGGCACGCCCATGACCTTGTGCGCGTCCCACGTGAACGAGTCCGCACGCTCCAGGCCGGCCAGCTTGGACCGGTGCTCGGGGTGCATGAGCGCCGAGCCGCCGTACGCCCCGTCCACGTGCAGCCAGAGCCCCTCGCGTTCGCAGACGTCGGCCATCGGCTCGAGGGGGTCGAACGCGCCCATGACGGTGGTGCCGCTGGTGGCGACGACCATCATCGGGTCGAGCCCCGCGGCGCGGTCGGCCTCGATCGCCGCCGCGAGTGCCTCCGGTCGCATCGCGCCCGTCTCGTCGGCCTCGACGGCACGGACGTGCTCGCGCCCCAGTCCCATCATCATCGCGTTCTTGGTGATCGAGTAGTGGCCCTCGGCGGAGAAGTACAGGGTCTTCTTCGCGCCGTCGAACCCCTGATCCCGACCCAGCCCGCAGACCTCGTTGCGCCCCGCGATCATCGCGGCCAGGTTCGACATGGACCCGCCCGGGGCGAACATCCCGCCCCCGCCGACCATCCCGGCCTTGGCCAGCATCCGCTCCATCACCTCACGCTCGATCAGCACCATCGGGCCCGCGGCCTTGTAGGTGTACATCGAGTTGTTCATCAGGGCCGTGAGCATCTCCGCGACGACCGCGACCGGCTCGCGTCCGGCGAAGAGCTGGTTGACGAACCGTGGGCCGCCCGTGGTCGGGGTCGCCAGCACCACGCGGCGCAGGCGCTCCATGGCCTCGTCCTCGCCGACGCCCTCATCGTTCAGGGCGATGGGGAGTTCGGCGCGTGCCCGGTTGGGCGAGACGGGCTGGACCGGCCCGCCATCGGACTCCTGCTCGAGGTAGGCCTCCGTGATCCGGGCCAGCGTTTCGAGCGCTTCCTGCGTCCTGGTCGATTCATCCGCACAAGGCAAGGCGTACCCCTTCCGGGTAGGGCCGAAATCTCCCCCGTCGGCCCGGGATCCGGCGTCGTCGTGCCCGATCGGGCCGCGTGCGCCGGTATTTTCTAGAACGAATGAGAATAGGCACGCGACGATCACCACGTCGCGAATGCGCAAAACGCACGCCAACGTCCGGGAATTGGCCCCTATCTTGCGTGAACCGGAGGGGTTTCAGGCGCGATACGCGTTCAGCAGCTTGTCCACGTTCGCCTTGGCGTCACCGAAGAGCATCCGGGTGTTCTCCTTGAAGAACAGCGGGTTCTGGATGCCCGCATACCCGCTCGCCATGCTCCGCTTCATCACCACGACCGTGGATGCCTTCCAGACCTCCAGCACGGGCATGCCCGCGATCGGGCTCCCGGGGTCATCCTGGGCGCTCGGGTTCACGATGTCGTTCGCCCCGATCACCAGCACCAGGTCGGTCGAGGGCAGGTCCTCGTTGATCTCGTCCATCTCCAGCACGATGTCGTACGGCACGTGGGCCTCGGCCAGCAGCACGTTCATGTGCCCGGGCAGCCGGCCGGCGATCGGGTGAATCGCGAATCGGACGGTCTTGCCATCGGCACGCATGGACTTGACCAGTTCGCTGAGGGTGTGCTGGGCCTGGGCGACCGCCATGCCGTAGCCGGGCACGATCACGACGGACTGCGCGCTTCGCATCAGGTCGTTCACCTGCTCGGCGAAGATCTCGGTGTGCTCGCCTTCGGCGTCGCCGCTCGCGACCGTTCCCTCCGCCGCGCCGAACCCGCCGAGGATGACCGAGATGAAGCTCCGGTTCATCCCGCGGCACATGATGTAGCTCAGGATGGCGCCGCTCGACCCCACCAGTGCACCGGTGATGATCAGCAGGTCGTTGCTCAGCATGAATCCCGCCGCCGCGGCCGCCCAGCCCGAGTAGCTGTTCAGCATGCTCACCACGACCGGCATGTCGGCCCCGCCGATCGCCATCACCAGGTGCACCCCGAGCACGCCCGTGACCGCGGTCGCGATCCCGAGGACCCAGAGCGCCGTGGACATGTCCGCGACCTTGTCGGCCTGCACGAACCAGACGCCCAGCGCCACGGTGCCGACAAGCACGATCAGGTTGAGGAGGTGTCGGGCCGGCAGGATCAGGGGTTTGCCGCCGATTTTCCCGTCCAGCTTTGCGTACGCGATGAGCGAGCCGGTGAAGGTGATCGATCCGATGCAGACCCCGAGAAAGACCTCCACGTCGTGGATCAGGGCCCCGGGGCCCTCGTGGTCGGCGTTCGGGTCCAGCAGGGTGGCGAAGCCGACCAGCACCGCCGCGAGCCCCACGAAGCTGTGCAGCAGGGCGACGAGTTGGGGCATTCCGGTCATCTTCACCCGTGCCGCGAGCACCGCCCCGATGACCGCGGCCGGGGCGACCGCCCCCGCGAGCATGCCCCAGCCGGCGAACGTTGCGCTGAACGCCGTCGCCAGCACCGCGATCGCCATGCCGACGATGCCGTACAGGTTGCCGCGCCGCGCGGTGTCCGGATGGCCCAGCCCGGACAGGCTGAGGATGAACAGCGCCCCGGCGATGAGGTAGCAGACTTGGACGATGTTCTCGTTCACGTGGGGCGTCTCTCCATCACTTCACGAACATGCCCAGCATGCGCCGTGTGACCAGGAACCCGCCGCACACGTTGATCGCGGCCACGAAGACCGCCGCGGCTCCGAGCAGCGTGATCGCCTCCCCGGGCGACCCGCCCACGTGCAGCATCCCGCCGATCAGGATGATGCCCGAGATGGCGTTGGTCACGCTCATCAGCGGGGTGTGCAGCGCCGGGGTGACGTTCCACACCACCTGCCAGCCCACGAAGCAGGCCAGCACGAAGACCGTGAGGTGCCCGACGAACTCGTCGTCGGGGGCGATCGCCGCCACGCCGACCATCGCGAGGGCGGCCACGATCATCGACGCCAGCCCGAGCAGGCCGCGTGATTGTTCGGAATCGGCCTTCTGCTTGGCGTCGCCCCGCGTCTCCTCGCTCCAGACCTGCTCCTCGGCCTTGGCCGGGCCGGGGGGTGTTCCCGCGGGCTTGGACGGCTGCGGCGGTGGCCACGTGGTCTCACCCTCGTGGCAGACCAGGCTGGGGCGGACGATGTCGTTCTCCAGATCGACGCGGAAGGACCCCGCCCCGCCCATCTCCTCGACCATGTTGACCAGCGTGCTCGCGTACAGCCAGCTCGTCTGGATTGCCATGCGGCTGGGCAGGTCGGTGAACCCGATGATCGTCACGCCCCCGCACGTCCCGCGTCGGTGGTGCACCACCTCGCCAGGCTTGGTGAGTGCGCAGTTCCCGCCCTGCTGGGCCGCGAGGTCCACGATCACGGACCCGTCCCGCATCGACTCGACCATCCCCGGCGTGATCAGCTTCGGGGCGGGCTTGCCCGGGATGAGCGCCGTCGTGATGATGATGTCCACCTCCATCGCCTGCTGGGCGAACATCTTCATCTCGGCGTCGATGAACTCCTGGCTCATCGTCTTGGCGTAGCCGCCCTCGCCCGAGCCGTCCTCGGCGAACTCCAGTTCCAGGAAGTCCGCCCCCATCGACCGCACCTGGTCGCCGACCTCCAGGCGGGTGTCGAAGGCCCGCACGATCGCGCCCAGCCCTCGTGCGGCGCCGATCGCCGCGAGTCCGGCCACGCCCGCGCCGATAATGAGCACCTTGGCCGGCTTGATCGCCCCCGCCGCGGTGCTCTGGCCCGCCAGGAACCGCGGGTAGGCGTTCACGGCCTCGATCACCGCACGGAAGCCGGCGGCGTTGGCCATCGCGCTCAGGGCGTCAACTTTCTGTGCGCGGCTGGTCCGTGGGACGCAGTCCATGGCGATCACGGTCGCCCGCTTCGCGTTCAGGCGGGCGAGCAGGTCCTCGTTCTGGGCGGGCCAGACGAAGCCGATGAGCACGGCCCCCTCACGCAGGGCGTCCACCTCGTGCGTCCCGTCGCCCCGCTCCATTGGGGGCAGCACCTTGAGCACGATGTCGCTCGCCCACGCCTCGGAGGCGTCCACGAGGGTGGCGCCCGCCTCGGAGTAGCCCGCGTCCGAGTGCTCGGCCATCTCCCCCGCACCGCGCTCGACGACCACGTCGAAACCGCCCTGCACGAGGCGTTTCACCGTGCGTGGCGTGCCGGACACCCGGCGCTCACCCGACCCGATCTCTCGTGGTATCCCGATCCGCATGGGGGCACACCATACCACAACCCCGCGAAACGCACGCGGGGGCGGGAAAACCGGCTACCATGCGGATTGACCGGCGGCGCCGGCACACACCAATCCTGTCACGGGGGGGCTCCAGGGGACCCGTACGGATGCCCACGCAAACCGACTCCGCTTCCCCCAGCACGCTCGACTCCGTTGTCATCCGTTTCTGCGGCGATTCCGGCGACGGCATGCAGCTCACCGGGGGCCAGTTCACGACCACCACCGCGCTGGTCGGCAACGACTTCGCCACCTTCCCCGACTTCCCGGCCGAGATCCGGGCCCCCAAGGGCACGACCTTCGGGGTCTCCGGGTTTCAGCTCCAGTTCTCGTCCACCGATGTCTACACCCCCGGCGACCGCGTCAACGCCATGGTCGCGATGAACCCCGCGGGCTTCAAGGTGAACATCGACGACGTGGAGCCGGGCGGCATCGTGATCGTCAACGAGGACGAGTTCACCAAGGGCAACCTGTCCAAGTGCGGGTACCCCCCGGGCTACAACCCGCTGGAGGACGAGCACCTCAACACGACGTACCAGATCATCCGCGTGCCCATGTCGCGACTGACCAAGGAGTCGCTGGCCGACTCCGGCATGGGGGCCAAGGACATCGCGCGATGCAAGAACATGTTCGCGCTCGGCATCGTCTACTGGCTCTACGACCGGCCCATGGACGCCACGATCCAGCACCTCACCCGCACCTTCGCGGAGAAGAAGAACAAGCCCGAACTCGCCGAGGTCAACATCAAGGCGCTCGAGTCCGGGTACTTCTTCGGTGAGACCGCCGAGCTCTTCCCGTCCCGCTACCGCGTCCCGCCGGCCGCCAAAGAGCCGGGCACGTACCGGCGCATCTCCGGCAACGAGGCCACCGTGCTCGGGCTGGTCACCGCCGCGCGCAAGGCGGGCAAGCAGCTCACGTACGCCTCGTACCCCATCACGCCCGCGTCCAACATCATCCACGGGCTCTCGCATCAGAAGCGATTCGGCATCAAGACGGTGCAGTCCGAGGACGAGATCGCCGCGGTGTGCACCGCGATCGGGGCGGCCTTCGCGGGCGACCTCGCGGTGACCGGCTCGTCGGGGCCTGGCATCGCGCTCAAGGGCGAGGCGCTGGGTCTGGCGGTCATGCTCGAGCTGCCGCTGGTTGTTGTCAACGTGCAGCGTGCTGGGCCCTCCACGGGCATGCCCACCAAGACCGAGCAGGCCGACCTGCTGCAGGCCATGTTCGGTCGGCACGGCGAGTGCCCGATGATCGTGCTCGCCCCGCGGTCACCGGCCGACTGTTTCGACATGGCGATCGAGGCCGTACGCCTCGCCACGCGACACATGTGCCCGGTCTTGTACCTCTCCGACGGCTACATCGCCAACGGGGCCGAGCCCTGGAAGGTGCCCGACCAGTCCACCATCCCGGCGATCGAGGTCACCCACCCCTCCGCCGCCGACTTCACCGATGCGGAGGGCAACCTGGAATTCCTCGCCTACAAGCGGGACCCGGAGACGCTGGCCCGACCCTGGGTGATTCCCGGGACCGAGGGACTCGAGCATCGCGTCGGCTCGCTCGAGAAGGAAGAGGACACGGGCAACGTTTCCTACGACCCGGACAACCACCAGCGCATGACCGAGCTGCGGGCCGAGAAGGTCGCCCGGGCCGCCGATTCTATCCCGCCGCTCGAGGTGCTCGGGGAGCCGGAGGGGGACGTGCTGGTGCTCGGGTGGGGCGGGACGTACGGCTCCATCACCACCGCCGTGCGACAGCTTCAGAGCGAGGGCAAGCCCGTCTCGGCGGCGCACCTGCGATATCTCAACCCCATGCCGAGCAACACCGAAGAGGTCCTCCGCTCGTTCAAGCGGGTCGTGATCCCCGAGATCAACATGGGGCAGCTCTCCATGCTGATCCGTTCGCGGTACCTCATCGACACGGTCGGCATCAACCTCGTCCGCGGCAAACCGTTTACCGTCGAGACGCTCGTCGCACGCATCGCGGAGGTGATCGAGTCATGAGCGAGTCATCAACAGGACAATCCAACGGCACGCACGAGGCGAACGGGGCGGCCCTTCCACAGTACACCGCGAAAGACTTCACCACAGACCAGGAAGTCCGATGGTGCCCCGGCTGCGGCGACTACGCCGTGCTGGCCGCCGTGCGCAAGGCGCTGCCCGACCTGGCGATCCGCAAGGAGGACTACGTCTTCGTCTCCGGCATCGGCTGCGCCGCGCGGTTCCCGTACTACATGGAAACCTACGGCATGCACTCGGTGCACGGGCGGTCGCTCGCGGTGGCCACGGGCGTCAAGGTCGCCAACCCGGGCATGAAAGTCTGCGTTGTCTCCGGTGACGGGGACCTGCTCTCTATCGGTGTCGGGCACACCGTCCACACCATGCGACGGAACGTGGACCTGTCCATCATCCTGCTCAACAACCGCATCTACGGGCTCACCAAGGGCCAGTACTCGCCGACCTCCGAGCAGGGCAAGGTGACCGCCTCCACGCCCGTCGGCTCGGTGGATTTCCCTCTCAACCCCATCGCCATCGCCGCGGCGGCCGATTGCGGCTTCATCGCCCGCGCCATCGACGTTGACCTCAAACGCCTGGACCCGGTTCTCAAGCGGGCCCTCAACCATCGCGGCACGTCCTTCGTCGAGGTCTACCAGGACTGCAACATCTTCAACCACAAGGCCTGGTTCTACGCCTCCCAGAAGCACACCATGCCCGAGCACACCGTCTGGTGCGAGCACGGCAAGCCGCTCGTCTTCGGCGCCGACAACAACAAGGGCATCCGGCTCAACGACTCGCACCCCGAGGTCATCGAGCTCGGTGGCGAGTTCTCCGCCGCCGACTGCCTCGTGCACGACGAGACCGACCGCAACCTCGTCTCGATCTACGCCCGCATGAACCATCCCGACTTCCCCGAGCCCATGGGCGTGCTGTACGCCGACCCGTCGCGACCGACCTACGAGGAATTGGTCCACAGGCAGGTCGAGCAGCAGGTTGAGGGGAAGGGCGAGCCGGACGACGGCGACCTGCAGGCGCTCATCACCGGTCACGAGTCTTGGACCGTGGAGTAGCCGGACGGGCACGGATTCGCACTCAGGCCAATCGGCCCGTTACGAAGCGATCTCTTCCTCGCACGGCGTGTTCGCGACGACTCCCATGCCCATCGACCGCAGCTGCGCCAGCACCGCCAGCAGCATGTCGAGGCTGGGCGGTGGAGCGCTCATCCCGCTCAGCGTCCCACCGAGCGAGCCGATCGCCGCGGCCTTTGCCTGCACCGCCGCCTTCCCGCTCGCGCCCCCCCCCATCGAGCCCTTCGCGGATCCGGACGCAGACCCCGCGCCCTTTCCCGTTGCCGAGCCCTTGGCCGAGCCCGTTCCCGAGGCGCCCATCGAACCGGTCGCGCCTCCCCCCGCCTTCCCCGCCGCCGAGCCGGAGCCCGTGGCGCTGGACGCGGCCTTCGCGGCGTTCGACAGCACGCTGTTCATCGACCCCGCCGCCTTCGGGTTGGTCAGGTCGAGACCCATCGCGTCGCTCGCGGCCTCCATGGCTTTGAGCGCCTCCATTGCGCCCGAGAGCGTGCCGATCGATGCCAGCGCCGCGAGCTGATCGAGCAGCGACATGTTCGAGGCCATGTTCTTGAGGCACGGCGCGGCCGCCGCGGCCCCGGCCGCGGTCGAGACATCGGCCCCGAGCCCCGCCTTCGCCGCGGCCTCCGCCTGCATCACCGCGTCGGCGGTCGCCTTGGCCTCTCCCGCGGCCGCGGCCTTCGCCGCCGCGTCCGCCGCACCCTTCGCCGCCCCCTGCCCCGAGGCAGCCGCCGCGCCCTTCGCGGCCGCGTCCTGCGCCGCCTTCGCGGCATTCTGAGCCGTTTGGGCGGCCTGCTTCGCCGCCTTGTTCGCGGCTTCGGTCGCCTCCTTGAGCTCCTGCATCGCGTCCTTCATCGCCGAGTCGTCGGCCAGCGCTTTCAGCTTGGCGGCCTGCTCCTCGGTGAGGGCTTTCGCGCTGGTCAGGTCCACACCGGTCTGCTCTTTGATGGCTTTGAGCCCCTCCGCGAGCTCGCCCATCGCCTTGGCGCCGCCCGCCTGCGCGAGTTTTCCGAGCGAGTCCATCAGCGCACTGCCCTTCAGCGAGGTCACCAGCGCGTTCAGCGAACACCCGGCGCAGGGGCTGCAGAGGTTGATGCCCAACTGGGAATTCATCTTGGCGTTGAGATTCCCCGCGCCCGCGAGCTTGGCCGCCGCCTTCACCTCGGGCTTGGCCTGGGCCTTCATGGCCCCCTTGGCGGCGGCGTCGGCCTTGGCCTTTGCGGCACCAGTCGCCGCGGGCTTGGCCTGCGCCGCGAGCTTGGCGTTCTCCTTCACCGCCGCGACCGCCTTGGCCTTCTTCGCCAGCGACGCGACCGCGGGTGGTGGGGGCGCCATTCCCTTGAGATTGGCGTTCATCTGGTCCAGCTTCTTGTTCAGACCCTGGACCTTCTTGATGCAGATGCAGGAGATCATCCCTTCCTACCCCCGAAGCCGAACCCGCGTGTGTCTCGCTTCTTGCGCAGGCTGGAGACCTTCTTCTGGTCGCCCGCGCCGCCGCCCGCCTTGGCGCTGTCCCCGCCCGCGACCGAGCCCTTCTGATCCCCGCCCTGGCCCGAGGCCGATCCTTTGCCCGAGCCCGCGGCCGCGCCCTTCGCGGACCCGCCCGCCGCGGCGCTCCCGCCCGCGCCGGCACTCAGTTTTGAGCCGCCGGACAGCGAGGGAGTCGGGGCCGAGGTGGTCAGGCTGATCTTCGGGTTGAACTTCTCCGCCATCGCCGCGAGGTCGGGTTTCGGGACGGCCGCCTGTTGCTTGGGGCACAGGCATCCGGGCGGGAGCGCCGCGGCGAGGAAGCAGGCCGAGCAGGGCGTCGCCTGCACCGGCTTCACCCCGGTCGCCTGGTACATGTTGCTCAGCATCGAGGCGAGGGCCATCAGCGGGCCGGGCACCGCCGGAATCGCCAGCTTGGCGAACGCGCCGGACTGAAACACCGCCTGCTGGGCCGCCATCATCGCCCCCGAGGTGGTTGAGGCCCCCGAGGCACTCAGTGCGCTCGAGCCGACGAGTTTCGAGTCCATCGAGGCCGCCTGCGTCGCCTTCATCTCCACGGCCGACTTGAGGTCAACCTTCGCTCCCGACGCGAGCGAGGTGCCCAGCATCGCGTTGGCCTTGGTCACGTCGGAGAACATGGCGCTGGCCTTGGCGAGAGCCTTCGGGTTGATCGCGTTGGCGAGTGGCGTGAGCGCCGCGAGGTTCTGGGCCATCGTCGCTACGGCCGCTGCCAGAGCGTCCGCACCGGCGGTGGCGGGGTTCATGCCCATGCCCGCGGCCGCGGCGGCGTTCGCGTTGCCCATCGCCGCGGCCTGAGCCGACATGGCCGCCTGCTGCGAGGCCGACGCCGCTCCCTTCGCGCTCCCTTTGGCGCTGCCTTTGGAGCTTGCGCTCGCGGAGGACTTGGACGAGGCCGAGGACTTCGCCGACGACGAGGCCGAGCCGGACGCGCTCGACTTGGACGCGGCGCTGGCCTTCTGGCTCAGGGCCTGCGAGGCGTTCGCCGCGAGCGGGTTCACGCCCAGCGCCGCGACGCTGGCCATGCTCGCGGCGGTCGCGGCGTTGATCGGGGCCGCGGGCGGTGTCGCCGCGAGCGTCTGCGCCATCTTGTTGACCTGCCCGGACCTGGTGAGCTGAGCGATCGCCCGGGCCGCCCCCGCGTCCATCAGGTCCACCCCCATGGTCGCGCCCACCAGGCCTGAGAATTTCGCCAGCGACTCAAGGCTGGCCAGGGCCGTCGCGTTGACCTTCAGCCCCAGCACCGATGCGAGCTCGGCGTTGGCGGTGTTCGTCGCGCTCATGGTGGACTTGGCGTCCAGCGCCGCGGTCGCGGTAGCGCCCATCTGCGCCGCGGCCTTCTGCGAGAGCCCCGTGTTCAGCGCGGCGAGCCCCTGCGTCTTGGCCGCGAGCTGAGAGAGAGATTGGGTACAGATGCAGGGCAACGCGGGCTCCGAGGGGAGGGGCGAGTCTAACGGGTAAGGGTCGGAGAGGGGCGTTGCCTTGTGCGCATCACGGTGATCATGACGGTGCGATCACCGCACTATCAGCAGTTCGGTCTGTCTCCCGTCGATGTAGCGGACGGTGCCGTCGCTGAAATAGGCGTCTTCCTCCAGCATGATGCGGACGGGCTGATCGTTCCACTCGCGCACGGGGACCTCGGCGTTGAGTTCGATGGAGTAGGCCGTGCGGTCGTGGAGCGGGTAGTCGCCGGAGCCCGGGACGCCACCCTGCTTGTCCCACATGCCGATGGCCGGCCCGGCACCGTGCCCGTGGTAGCCGATGGGGTGGGTATAGATCATCGCATCGATGCCCTCGTCCGCGGCCTGGTTGAGCGCATCGAGCAGCACCTGGTTGCCGGTCCGCCCCGCCCCGAAGTGAGCCGTGAGGATGTCCTGCAGCCGGTTGCCAACGCGGAAGGCGTCTTGCAGACCCGCCGGCGGCTCGGTCTCGCCGGGGCGCAGGACATAGGCCATCTGCTGCGTGTCGGTGTTGAGCCGGAGATAGGTGATGCCGAAGTCGAGGTGAACGAGATCGCCGCGTCGGATGACGTCGTCCCCGGCTGTGAAGTAGTCGAGGAAGTCGCCCTCCCGCTCAGGTCGCTGGAGCGAGATTGAGGGGTGGAACCAGGCCGTGAGCTTGAGCTCGCGGACGCGTTCACGCAGCCACCACTCGACGTCGTGGGTGGTGGTCACGCCGGGCTGGATGACACGCTCGGAGAGTGCCTCGCCCATGATCTCGTGCGCGATGCGGCAGATCGAGGCGTAGACCTCCATCTCCTCGGGGATGCGACGCTCGAGCCATCCGATCGCGAGCGGCTCGGCGGAGACCATCCGCGCTCGGTAGTGGTCCGGCAGGGCGTCCAGCAGGGCGACCTTCTGCGTGTGCGACAGGCCGTCGGCATGAGCGAAGGTGGTCGAGGTGTTCACGCCGACCGAGGCCGGATCACGCTCGGTCACGATCTCGGCCAGGCGGGCCCACTGGTCGGGCTGCGTCTCGGGGTCCCAGGCCGATCGGAAATGGTCGCCCACGCTGTAGCGTGCGACGGCGAGCCGTTCGACCTCGGCGTCCGGGCCGGGGTCGTGGAAGACGAGGATGGTCCGGCGCCGGGCGGAGAGCCAGGTGGCGGGGAGCATGGTCTCGAGCACGGGGTCTTCGTCGTACTCGCGCCCGATGATGATCCACATCTCGATGTCGTGCTCGCGCATCAGGGCCGGGACGACGCGATCGAGACGCTGCGCGAGCCACGAATCAACGATGCGGGCCCGCTCGCGCATCGGCAGGATCGGTCCGGGCTCGGCGAGGGAGATCTGGGTCGAGCATGTGAGCATCAAGATCAGGGCGGCGAGCACAGCGGTGGGGGTCATGGCGGATTCCTCTGCGGGCATGGGGGCACGCACCATACCGGAATCAGAGGTACGGAAAAGATTCGGGCATTGCGAATCCGAACTCGAATCGGGTACTCTATGAAAGTACTTTCTACGGAGGCCGAATTGGACACACCCACGCCCGGTCAACAACGCGGGCTCTATCGAGCGGACTACGAGCACGGATCCTGCGGGATCGGGGTGGTGGCACGGCTCGACGCAATCGACTCGCACGAGACGGTGCGGCTCGCGTTGCGGGCGGTCGCCCGGATGGAGCATCGCGGGGCGGTGGGGGCCGACGGGAACAGCAGCGACGGGTCGGGCCTGCTGACGACGCTCCCGGACCGGTTCTTCCGGGACGAGCTCGCGGCGCGGGACATCGTGCCCCCGACGACGACGCGTCTCGGGGTGGGGATGGTGTTCCTGCCGCCCGAGCCCGCGCACTCGGCTGATCGTGCCCGGAGCATCCTGAGCGAGGAACTGGCGGGCGTGGGGGCGCACGTGCTGATGTGGCGGCAGGTGCCGGTGGATCGCGCGGCGGTGGGTGAGGTGGCCCGGTCGTCGCTGCCTCGGATCGAGCAGGTGGTGTTCGGGTTCGAGCGTCAGGCGCGTGTGAACGGCGACGATCCGCACGAGCGAGCGCTGTACCTGGCGCGTCGCCGCAGCGAGAAACGGTTCGCGAAGGAGGGGGCGGCGCGCGCACATATCTGCTCACTCTCCACGCGAACGATCGTCTACAAGGGCCTGGTGCTGTCCACGAGACTGTCGCAGTTCTTCCCGGATCTGGCAAACCTGGGGTACGCGGCGCGGGCCGCGGTCTTCCATCAGCGGTTCAGCACGAACACGTTCCCGGCGTGGAACCTCGCGCAGCCGCTGCGATCGATCGCCCACAACGGGGAGTTCAACACGCTGCGCGGGAACCTGTCCTGGCTGCACGCGCGTGAGCGTGCGATGGCGAGCGGGATCCTGGGCGATGGTCTGCAGGACGTGCTGCCGCTGGCGCAGGAGGGCGACTCGGACTCGGCCGCGTTCGACCGCCTGTTCGAGCTGCTCGTGCGGTCGGGGCGTCGCCCGGCGCGGGTGCTGTCGATGCTGATGCCGTCGGCGGAGCACCCTCGCCAGACCCCGGACATGCGTGCGATGTATCGGTACCAGAACGGGGTGGTGGAGGCGTGGGACGGGCCCGCGGCCCTGATCGCAACGGATGGGCGCGTGGTGGTGGCATCGCTCGACCGGAACGGGCTGCGTCCGCTGCGGTACCAGATCACGCGCGGCGGGTGGTTGTGCGTTGCGTCGGAGTCGGGCCTGTTGGACCTGCCGGACGACGAGGTCATGGAGAGCGACCGCCTCGGACCGGGTCGGATGCTGCAGATCGACCTGTTGCGGGGCGGGGTCACGAACGACAAGGAGCTCGAGGCCGGCCTGGCCTCGGAGTACCCGTACCAGCGCTGGGCGAGCAAGGAGCGGGTTCAACCGAGTGCCGAGGTGGGCGAGGGTGTGGAAGCGATCTCGGCGGAGGATCTCCGGCGGTGTCAGTTGCTGTACGGGTGGGACCGAGAGGACATCGAACGGGTGGTCATGCCGATGGGCGAGACCGGGAAGGTGCCGGTCGGCTCGATGGGGGACGACTCGGCGATCACGCCGCTCTCGTCGTTGCGTCACCCGCTGACGCGGTTCTTTCGTCAGCGCTTTGCGCAGGTGACGAACCCGCCGCTGGATCCGATCCGGGAGCGGTGCATGTTCTCGCTCGAGACGCCCCTGGGCCGGCACGCGAACATGCTGGAGGATCACGAGGACTCGGCGGCGCACGTCCGGTTCTCGTCGCCGACGATCGACGGGCCGAGGTTCGCGTGGCTGACTGGGCCGGACTCCCGGCTGGGCGGGATGGCGCGTCTGGACGCGACGTTCGATCCGGAGCGTGAGTCGCTGGAGCAGCGGGTCGAGCGGCTGCAACAGAAGGCCGAGCAGGCCGTGGGGGCGGAGACGGAACTGATCGTGCTGTCCGATCGCGGGGCATTGGAAGCCGGGCGTGCGACGGTCCCGATGTTGCTGGCGGTGGCGGCGGTGCACCGGGCGCTTGTTGAGAGTGCCCGGCGGCTGTCTTGCTCGATCGTGTGCGAGACGGGGGAGGTGCGTGAGGACCACGACATCAACTGCCTGGTGGGGTACGGGGCGACGCTGGTGTACCCGTACCTCGCGCTGGCCACGGTGCGGGCGGCATTGCCGGACGACCCGGACGGGGCGGCGCGGCGCTATCTCGATGCGGCCGACGCGGGCCTGCTGAAGGCGATGAGCCGCATGGGGGTGTCGGTGCTCGGGTCGTATCGCGGGGCGCAGCTCTTCGAGACGCTCGGGCTGGACCGGGCCTTCGTGGCGCGCTGGTTCGGGCGGACGCCCGCGCCGGTGAGCGGCGTGGGGCCGGAGTACTTCGAGGGGGCGGCCCGCGAGAACGTGGAGGCGGCACGGTCAGACGACGCGTTGATCGAACGCGGGCGGTACCGGTTCCGGGCCAAGGGCGAGGCGCACGGATTCGCACCGCTGACCTTTAAGTCCCTGCACAAGGCTGTCCGTTCCGGCGATCAGGATGCGTACGTCGAGTACTCGCGATCGACCACGGCGGGCGGCGCGTCGTCGCTGCGAGAGCTTGTGGAGTTCAAGCCAGCCGGAAAGCCGGTGCCGCTCGACGAGGTCGAGCCGGTCGCGTCGATTGTCACGCGATTCGTGACCGGCGCGATGAGCCACGGGTCGCTGTCGCGTGAGGCGCACGAGCTGATGGGCGTGGCGATGAATCGGCTGGGGGGGCGGTCGAACAGCGGCGAGGGGGGCGAGGCTGGCGAGCGTGCCAGGCCGTACACCGAGTCGAACGGTCCGAGCCACTACCACAGCGCCTGGAAGCCGGGTGCCGGCGACTGGGGCGCGAGCGTGATCAAGCAGGTCGCGAGCGGTCGGTTCGGGGTGTCGGCGGCCTATCTGGCAACGGCGAGCGAGATCGAGATCAAGATGGCGCAGGGCGCCAAGCCGGGTGAGGGGGGGCAGATCCCGGGGTTCAAGGTGTCCGAGGAGATCGGCCAACTGCGTGGGGCCGCGGCGGGCACGACGCTGATCTCGCCGCCGCCGCACCACGACATCTATTCGATCGAGGATCTGGCCGAGCTGATCCACGACCTGAAGGCGGTCAATCGGAGGGCTCGGGTCGCGGTGAAGCTGGTCTCGGCCTCGGGTGTTGGGACCATCGCGGCGGGAGTGGTGAAGGCGCACGCGGACGTGGTGCAGATCTCGGGGCACGAGGGCGGGACGGGGGCGAGCCCGCTGTCGGCGATGAAGCACGCGGGCATGCCGTGGGAGCTCGGGCTCGCCGAGGCGCGGCAGACGCTTGAACTGAACGGGCTGCGGACGCGGGTGCGTCTGCGGGTGGATGGAGGCATGAAGACGGGGCGCGACGTGGCGATCGCTGCGGCTCTCGGGGCGGACGAGTACGGGTTCGGCACGGTCGCCCTTATCGCGGCCGGGTGCGTGATGGCCCGGAAGTGTCATCTCAACACCTGTCCGGTCGGGGTCGCAACGCAGGACCCGAAGCTGCGGGCCAAGTTCCCGGGGCGGCCCGAGCACGTGATCGCGTTCATGTGCTTCGTGGCCGAGGAACTGCGTCATTTGCTGGCATCGATCGGGATGCGCCGCGTGAGCGACCTGGTGGGACGGGTGGACCTGCTGCAGGCGTGTGCCGATGCGCCGGCTCACTTCGACCTGTCGGAGTGGCTGGCACCGATGAGCGAGCCGGTCCGGCAGCGCGAGGCTCGAAACGACCGGGCGAACCCGAGCGGGACGCTGGACGACCACATACTTGCGGACTGTGCCAGCCGAATCGATGCGGGTGTCCCGTTCGCACGGCGTTATCGGATCAGCAACCGCGATCGGGCGGTGGGGGCCGGGATCGCCGGCGAGATCGGGCGGTTGCACGGGGCGGGGGGGCTGCCGGACGGCACGCTCGAGTTCGAGATGCACGGCTCATCCGGGCAGTCGTTCGGGGCGTTCTGTACGAGCGGCATGAGCCTCACGCTGCACGGTGAGGCCCAGGACTACGTCGGCAAGAGCATGAGCGGCGGGCGGATCGTCATCCGCACAAACGGGCGGTCAGGGCACGGGGACCGCCCCGGGGTCGTCATGGGCAACACGGTGCTGTACGGGGCCACGGGCGGCGAACTGTTCGCATCGGGCCGCGCCGGGGAGCGGTTCGCGGTGCGGAACTCCGGGGCGATCGCGGTCATCGAGGGGTGCGGCGAGCACGGGTGCGAGTACATGACCGGGGGGACCGTGGTGGTGCTGGGCACGGTCGGGCGAAACTTCGGTGCGGGGATGACCGGCGGAGAGGCCTACGTGGTGGAGCAGGTCCGCTTGGATCGCGGGTATCTGTGCGCTGAAAGCGTCGAGTACGCGTGGCTGGACCCGGATTCTGAGCGAGGGAAACGCCTCGTCGGGCTGCTGGAGCGGTTTACGACGCTGACTGGGAGCGCGCGTGGACTCGAAATCCGGGACGCGTTCTTGGGTCGTCAGCAACGGATCGCGGTAGTCCGGGCGTGCGGAACGGGGGACCCCGTCGAAGCGGAAGCGTGTGAAGAGCCTGCGATTGTGTCCTGAGGCAGCCCCGTTCTGTGGGGGGTGCCAGACCTGAGAATCGGAGAATTGTTGAGATTCAGGAAAATCCTTTCCCAAAATGTGAAAGCACTTGCACGGCGTAGCCGATCCTGTTAGTGTCACCGGCACCAGCCATGAGCAACGCATACCGACAGATCGATCGAGTCCAGTCCAGCGCCAACGTGCGTGAGGCTGTCCTGCCGTCGATCCTTGGCCTTCTTGCGATTCTTCTTGTTGTTGACATTGCTGAACCCGGCAGAAATGGGTGCGGGACTACGACGTAGAGCGGAGAGCGTGTACACGCCTCGACCAAAGACGACGAAGGCCCGCATCCCGATGCGGGCCTTTTTTCGTGTGTGGCGAGCGTGCCAGGAGCACACAGACAGATGCGAAGCGACACCATCAAATCAGGCCCTGACCGAGCCCCGGCTCGCGCCATGCTGCGTGCGACCGGTCTTGACGATGCGGCGTTGGCGCGCCCGCTGATCGCGATCGCCAACACGTGGAGCGAGGTGACACCCTGCAACATGCACCTGCGGGGGCTCGCCGAGGACGTCAAGCGTGGCGTCAGCGAGGCGGGCGGGACACCGATCGAGTTCAACACGATCGTGGTGTCGGACGGGATCTCGATGGGGACGCCCGGGATGCGGGCGTCGCTGGTCAGTCGCGAGGCGATCGCGGACACGATCGAGCTGGTGGTCAATGGGCACCTGTTCGACGCGGTCGTCGTGCTGTGCGGGTGTGACAAGACGGTGGCGGGGGCCGCGCAGGCGGTGTCGAGGCTGGACATCCCGGGTCTGGTGTTCTACGGGGGCTCGATCAAACCGGGCACGCATCACGGCCAGGACGTCACGATCCAGGACGTGTTCGAGGCGGTGGGGGCCCACGCGCAGGGTTCGATTGACGACGAGGAGCTGAGAGCGACGGAGTGCGCGGCGTGTCCGGGCGCGGGGGCGTGCGGGGGGCAGTTCACGGCGAACACGATGAGTGTCGCGACGGCGTGCATGGGTATCGCGCCGACCACGAATGGGGTGCTGGCGGTGGACGAGGCGAAGGGGGACGCGGCGGCCGAGGCGGGGCGGATGGTCATGAGTCTGCTGTCGTCCGGGATGAACGCACGCCGGTTCGTGACGTTCGAATCGATGGAGAACGCGGCGGCGAGCGTGATCGCGACGGGTGGCTCGACCAACGCGGTGCTGCACCTGATCGCGATCGCACGCGAGGCGGGGGTGGACTTCGGGCTCGATGACATCGAACGGATTAGCCGCTCGCTGCCCGTGCTGGCGGACATGAAGCCCGGCGGGCGGTTCGTTGCGGGCGACATGGAGGCCGCGGGCGGGATCCCGCTGCTGCTGTCCCGCCTGGCCGAACTCGGGGCGTTGCACGACACCCCGACGGTGGATGGTCGCACCACCTTCGAGATCGCACGGGATGCGACCGAGACAGGCGACCAGCCCGTGATCCGGCCGACCGATCGCCCGGTCCGTGAGACCGGGCACCTGGCGATCCTGCGTGGCTCGCTCGCGCCGGACGGAGCGGTGATGAAGCTCCCGAGCGCTGAGGGTGGGGATTTCGTCGGCACCGCCAAAGTGTTCGAGTGCGAGGAGGACGCCTTCGCTGCGGTGCAGCGGGGAGACATCGCGTCCGGCGACGTGGTCGTGATCCGCAACGAGGGCCCGGTCGGCGGGCCCGGGATGCGCGAGATGCTGGGCGTGACCGCCGCGATCGTGGGGGCGGGGCTGGGCAAGACGGTCGCGCTGATCACCGACGGGCGTTTCAGCGGGGCCACTCACGGGCTCGTCATCGGGCACGTCTGCCCCGAGGCGGCGGTCGGCGGCCCGATCGGGCTGCTGCGAGACGGCGACCGGATCCGGATCGATGTCGCTTCACGGACGCTGGACGTCGAGGCGGACCTGTCCTCCCGACGCGCCGCGTGGAGCCCGCCCGCACCCAAATCGACCACCGGTGTGCTGGCGAAGTTCGCCCGCACCGTGACCAGCGCCTCGGAGGGCGCCACCACCAGTCCTTTGCCCGAGGCGCACAGGCCCTCGGGCGTTCCCCACACCCCGGCCACCGCCGCAGGGAGTCATCCATGACCGAGATGTACCGAGAGCAGGACGTGAACCAGAATGCCCTGGACGGCAAGCGAGTCGTCGTTGTCGGGTACGGGAGCCAGGGGCGCGGGCAGGCGCTCAACCTCCGCGACAGCGGGGTGGACGTGTGCGTGGCGCTCCGCCCGGGCGGGCCGACCTGGGCCCAGGCCGAGAGCGAGGGGTGGACGCCCGAGCCGATCGAGTCCGCGGTCGCGTCGGCCGACGTGGTCTGCGTGCTGGTGCCCGACATGGCCCAGAAGTCCCTTTGGACCGAGCAGATCCAGCCGAACATGAAACCCGGCTCGGCGCTGCTCTTCAGCCACGGGCTGGCGATCCAGTACGGACTGATCGAGCCGGGTTCGGACATCGACGTGGTGATGATCGCCCCGAAGGGGCCCGGCCGGCTGGTGCGGGATCAGTACGAGCTCGGGTGCGGCGTTCCCTGCCTGTGTGCGGTGCACCAGGACTCGACTGGGCGCGCGAAGGAGACGGCGCTGGCGTACGCGCACGCGATCGGCGGCACCCGCGCGGGCGTGATCGAGACGACGTTCTCTGAGGAGACCGAGACGGACCTGTTCGGCGAGCAGGCCGTGCTGTGCGGCGGGGTGACCGAGCTCATCGCGGCGGGCTTCGACACGCTGGTCGGGGCCGGATACAAGCCCGAGGTGGCGTACTTCGAGTGCCTGCACGAGCTCAAGCTGATCGTGGACCTGATCTACGAGGGCGGTTTCGAGCGCATGCACGAGTTCGTGAGCGACACGGCCCAGTACGGCGATCACACCCGGGGCCCTCGCGTGGTCAACGACGAGACCCGGCAACGGATGCGTGAGATTCTGACAGAGATCCAGGACGGGACCTTCGCCCGGGAGTGGATCGCGGAGCACGAGGCCGGCGGTGCCAACTACCGGCGTCTGCAGGCCGAGGACGCGGACCGAGCCGTGGAACGGGTCGGACGTCAGCTGCGACCGGGTTTCTCGTGGTTGAACCAACCCACCGCGCCGCGTGAGGCCGGTCAGACGATCGGGGCCTGACGTGAACGGTGCTGAACTGACCATCCGATGTCTCGAGGCCGAGGGCGTGGAACGCGTCTGGGGCTATCCCGGCGGGGCGATCATGCCCATCTACGACGCGCTGCTCGACTCGCCGATCCGCCACTTCCTGACGCGTCACGAGCAGGGCGCCGGCTTCGCAGCCCAGGGGTATGCCCGCACGACGGGGCGCCCGGGCGTCTGCATGGCGACTTCCGGCCCGGGGGCGACCAATCTCGTCACCGCCATCGCCGACGCGATGTGCGACTCGGTCCCGATGGTTGCGATCACCGGCCAGGTCCCCTCCCACGCGCTGGGAACCGACGCGTTCCAGGAGACGGACGTGATCGGCGTCACACTCCCGATCGTGAAGCACTCGTGGCTGGCCCAGTCCGCGGACGACATCGCCGACATCATGCACGACGCGTTCCGGATCGCCGGCGGCGGACGGCCCGGTCCGGTGCTGATCGACATCCCGAAGGACGTGCAACTGGCGCTGACGGATGCGACGCCGAAGCCGCGACTGAGCGAGGAGGGCGTGTCCGTTCCCGATCCCGTCGAGATCGAGCACGCGCGGGCGTTGCTGGCCGGTGCCCGGCAGCCGGTGATCTACGCCGGCGGCGGGGTCCGGATCGCGGAGGCATGGGATGAACTGCGGGCCTTCGCCGAGACGCTGGGGGCGCCGATCGTGCACACCCTGCACGGGCTGGGTGGCGTGCCGGGGGACCATCCGATGTTCCTGGGCATGCTCGGCATGCACGGCAACAAGGCCGCGAACATGGCGGTGCAGGAGTGTGATCTGCTCATCGCGATCGGGGCCCGATTCGATGATCGCGTGACCGGCAAGCTGGACAGCTTTGCGCCCAACGCGAGCGTGATCCACATGGACATCGACGCGGCGGAGATCGGGAAGCTGCGGCGGCCTTCGGCGGCGCTGCGCGGGTGCATCAAGCGGTCGATGGAGGCCGTCGCGTTGCCCGCCGTCTGCGAGGCGTGGTGCGAGCGCGTCACGGGCTGGAAGCGCGAGCACGCCTGGCGGTACGACGCCCCGTTCGAGTCGATCTACGCACCGAAGCTGCTGCGAGACCTGTGCGCCGAGTCCCCGGACAATACGTACGTCTGTTCCGACGTCGGGCAGCACCAGATGTGGGTCGCCCAGCACTGGTCGTTCAACAACCCTCGCCGGCACCTGTCCAGCGGGGGGCTGGGGACCATGGGATTCAGCCTGCCCGCGGCCCTCGGGGTCAAGCTCTCGCATCCGGACGCCACCGTGATCTGCATCTGTGGCGACGGCTCCGCGATGATGAACATCCAGGAGCTCGCGACCCTCAAGCGGTACAACATCGGCGTCAAGATTCTGCTCATCGACAACTCCGCGCTGGGCATGGTGCGGCAGTGGCAGGAACTCTTCTTTGACGGTCGTGAGAGCGAGATCGATCTGTCCGACAACCCCGATTTCGCGGGCGTTGCGCGGGCGTTTGGTCTTGACGCCATCAGCATCGAGCGTGCCGACCAGACTGAGGACGCCATCCGCGCGTTCCTGGATCACGACGGGCCGGTGCTCATGCACGCCCGGATCGACCGTCACGCCAACGTGTGGCCGCTCGTGCCGCCGGGCAAGTCCAACGCCGACATGATCGACCAATCGGAGGCCGCGGCAGCCGCGCCGGCCTGACCCCGTCCGCACCCGTTTCCGATTTCATTCGAGTTCAGGAGATCCGTTATGTCCGAGAGTCAACACGCCAGCCTGTCCATCACCCTGACCGACAACGACACCGCGCTGTCCCGCCTGCTGGGTGTGGTGCGCCGACGCGGGTTCAGCCTGCGGGCGCTGCACGCGAGCCAGGACGGGGCGGGCAAGCTCATGGTCTCGATGGCCGTGGAGAGCACCCGCCCGGTCGAGTTGCTCGTGCGTCAGATCGCCAAGGTCATCGAGGTCGAGGTTGTGCAGGTGCAGCACGCTGCCCCGGCTGTGGCCGTGGCCTGATCAACCGCACACGAGGAGTACGTTATGGGCTACAAGCCGACCGATGTGATCTGGAAGAACGGCGAGTGGGTCGCCTGGGAAGACGCCACGGTGCACGTGATGGCTCATGCGCTGCATTACGGGTCCAGCGTGTTCGAGGGGGTCCGGGCGTACAACACGCATCGTGGGCCCGCGGTCTTCCGCAACGCGGACCACGCCGGTCGGCTGATCGACTCGGCCCGGATGTATGCCATGGACCTGGGCGTGACGCGTGCTGACATCGAGCGGCTGTGCCGCGAGGTCGTGACGCGGAACGGACTGGGCTCGGCGTACATCCGCCCGGTGGCATACCGGGCGGAGGGCACGTTCAGCCTGACGCCGGGTGACGACGCGCCGGTGGAGTTCTCGGTCGGCGCGATCGAGTGGGGGGAGTACCTTGGCGACGGCGCCCTGACCGAGGGGATCGATGTGTGCTGTTCGAGCTGGCGTCGGCTGCCGACGAGTGCCGCGCCGGTGATGTCGAAGGCAGGCGGGCACTACCTGAACGCTCAGCTGATCGCGGGTGAGGCCAAGCGGAACGGGTACGCCGAGGGCCTGGCGCTCGACGGCAACGGGAACCTCTCGGAGGGGTCCAGCGAGAACATCTTCGTGGTGCACCGCGGCGTGGTGCACACGCCGCCGCTGAGTGCGTCGGTCCTGGCTGGCATCACGCGCGACACGGTCATGACGCTGGCGCTCGAGGCCGGGCTGACGGTGCGTGAGCACTCCATCCCGCGCGAGTTGCTGTACTGCGCGGACGAGATCTTCCTGACCGGCACCGCCGCCGAGATCACGCCGGTTCGATCGGTTGACCGGACGCCGGTCGGTGACGGCACGCCCGGGGCGGTCACGAAACGGCTCCAGGGGCTGTTCTTCGGCCTGTTTGATGGCACCACGCCCGACAAGTGGGGGTGGCTCGACTTCACGGAGCCCGATGTGCACACCAACGGTGTGGCCGAGTCTTCGTCGTTCCAGGAATCCGCCTGAGGAGCATCCGTGCGAGACCACCACGCGGCCATCCCGACGCCCGACGAGATCTTCCGACGCGTGATGCTGGCGCGGTCGGTGATGTACCGGCTGGGCGATCCGACGCCGCTCACCCCGATGGCGCTGGGTGATGGTGCCCACCTGCTGATCAAGCGTGAGGACCTTGGCCCGGTGCATTCGTTCAAGTGGCGGGGGGCGGTGGTCAAGGTGGCCGAGTTGCACGAGAAGGGGGTGCGCCGCGTGGTCGCGGCGTCCGCGGGGAACCACGCGCAGGGTGTCGCCCTCGCGGCGGCGGCGTTCGGGCTGCACGCGACCATCTACATGCCGCGCTCAACGCCGAAGATCAAACAGGCCGAGGTGAAGCGGTTTGGCGGCGATGCGGTCGAGATAAGGCTCGCCGGCGACAGCTACGACGAGGCGGCGGGCCTGGCGCACGCCTGTGCCGCGGAGTCCGACGCGGTGGTGGTGCACGCGTACGACGACCCGGCCGTGATCGCCGGGCAGGGTGTCATCGGCGATGAGATCCTGCAGTCGGGCTGTTCGGCCCGGCGGGTGTACCTGCAGATCGGAGGCGGCGGGCTCGCGGCGGGGGTGGCGAGCGTGCTGCGGGCACACGATGCGGACATCGAGATTGTCGGCGTCGAGGCCGAGGGGCAGGCCTCGATGCGGGCGGCCATCGAGGCGGGGGCGCCGGTGGACATCGGTCGGATCGACGGGTTCTGCGACGGCACGGCGGTTCGGAAGGCGGGGGCGACCACCTTCGGGCTCTGCCGCGGATTGCTGGATCGCGTCGTGACGGTCTCGAACGACGAGGTGTGCGCGGCCATCGAGCGGGTGTGGGAGGCGCTGCGCGTGGTGCCGGAGCCGTCGGGCGTGCTCGGAATCGCGGCGGCGCTGCGTGAGCAGGACGACGGCGTGCCGTCGCTTGCGATCCTGAGCGGATCGAATCTCGATTTCATGACCCTTCCCAAGATCGCCCAGCGCAGCCATATCGGTCGGCGTGAGCGTCGCTACTACGCCTTCTCGCTGCGCGAGTGCCCGCGGGCGCTGGTGGAACTGCTCGATCGGTTGGGGGACGGCTGCAACATCGTTGATTTCCAGTACGGCAAGACCGACGACGCCGCGGCCGAGCCGGTGATCGGGTTCGAAGCGGGCTCGGATGACCTGGACCAGATTCCCGATCGGGCGGCGAGCGCTGGCATCGAGTGTCGCGACGTCACCGGGCAGACGGCGGTCGATTTCCGTGTCATCCCGTTGCGGCCCGGGCTGTTCAGGTGGCCGGTGTTCGCGACCGTCCGATTCCCGGATCGCGGCGGTGCGTTGCGAGAGTTCATGCACCGTGTCGGGGACGTCGCGAGCATCTGCTACTTCAATTTCACGAGCACGGGGGAGACCGAGGGCTGCGCGATGATGGGCTTCGAATTCGAGGAGCCCGCTCGGCGCGACGTCTTCCTCCGGTTGCTCGGCGTGTGCGGGCAGCCGCACGAAATCCTCGGGCCGGACGAATGCCGGTTCCGAGTCGCCATGGGGCAGGAACGCACCGGCGCGAGACTGACATCAGGAGCCTCGTCATGACGACCGAGCACGACCGTGTTGTGATCTTCGATACCACACTCCGCGACGGCGAGCAGTCCCCGGGCTGCAGCATGGACCGGCGGGAGAAGCTCCGCGTGGCCGAGTCGCTCGCGAACCTTGGCGTGGACGTGATCGAGGCGGGGTTCCCGATCGCGTCACCGGGCGACTTCGAGAGCGTGCGTGAGATCGCCCGCACGATCCGCGGCCCCGTGATCTGCGGGCTTGCCCGCTGCCAGGACGGGGACATCGATCGCGCGTGGGAAGCGGTGTCGGAAGCGGAACGCTCGCGGATCCACGTCTTCCTCGCGACCAGCGCGATCCACAGGGAGCACAAGCTCGGGATGGCCCGGGAAGAGATCGTGCGGCGGGCGGTCGAGGGCGTCGAGCGGGCCCGCGGGTACTGCGACGATGTCGAGTTCAGCCCGGAGGACGCGGCCCGGACCGAGCCCGAGTTTCTCGCCGAGGTCGTCGAGGCCGTGATCAAGGCGGGCGCCACGACAGTGAATATCCCGGACACCGTGGGGTACACAACCCCATACGAGTTTGAATCGCTGTTCCGGTACCTGCGGAGCGAGGTGCGGGGGATCGAGGGCGTCACGCTGAGCGTGCACTGCCACGACGACCTGGGCATGGCGGTGGCAAACTCCCTCGCCGCGGTTCGGGCCGGTGCGAGGCAGGTCGAGTGCACGATCAACGGTATCGGCGAGCGGGCCGGGAACGCCGCACTCGAAGAGATCGCGATGGCGCTGCGGACGAGGTCCGATGTCTTCGGCGTCGAGACGGGCATCGACACCACGCGACTCTGCCCGACGAGCCGCCTGGTCTCGTCGATCACGGGGTCCGAGGTCCAACGGAACAAGGCGATCGTCGGGGCCAATGCGTTCGCCCATGAGGCCGGCATCCATCAGCACGGCGTGCTGAAGCGCCGGGAGACCTACGAGATCATGCGCCCCGAGGACGTGGGGTATCGCGAGAACAACCTGGTGCTGGGCAAGCACTCCGGCAAGCACGCCATCCGTGCCCGGATCGAGTCCCTCGGACACTCCGTGACCGACGAGGAACTCGCGGACGTGATGCGTCGGTTCAAGCCGCTGGCGGACCGCAAGAAAGAGATCTTTGACTCGGACATCGAGGCGCTGGTGCTCGGGCAGGACCCGGAAGCCGTGGGGCCGTGGAAGCTCCTCTCGCTGGCCAGCGGCGGCGGCACGCAGATGATGCAGACGGCGTCCGTCGAGCTGGAGAACCTGGACACCCATGCCCACGTCGCGGAGGCTTCCATCGGCGACGGGCCTGTGGACGGCGTCTTCAAGGCGATCGCTCGCGCCACCGGGCTCGAGATGACGCTTCGTGACTTCCACGTCCGCAGCGTTTCCACCGGCGAGGACGCACAGGGCGAGTCGTGGGTTGATGTCGAGATCGACGGGCGCAGCATCCGTGGGCGAGGACTCAGCACCGACATCGTCGAGGCCGCGGCCCTGGCGATTCTGGAGGCGGTGAACCTGTCCTCACGGACCCGTGCCCGTCTGCACGCGGCCGAAGCGGTCGGAGAGGGGCCGAGCACATGAGCCCTCCGCGCACCATGTTCGACAAGATCTGGGACGCCCACACCGTCGTTCCGGAGACCCCCGAGGCGCCCGCGGTGCTCTCGATCGACCTGCACCTCGTGCACGAGGTCACCTCGCCCCAGGCTTTCGAAACCCTCCGACAGCGCGGTCTTGCCGTGCGTCGGCCGGACCGGACTCTGGCGACGATGGACCATTCCACGCCGACCGACCCGCCGGACTCGGTCGGCGTGCTCCGTATTCTCGATGCGAATGCCGCGAATCAGATCGAGCGTCTCGCGAGCAACTGCCGCGAGCACGGCATCACGCTGCACGGGCTCGACAGCCCGCATCGGGGGATCGTCCACGTCATGGGTCCGGAGCTCGGGGCCACGCAGCCAGGCATGACCGTGGTCTGCGGCGACAGCCACACGTCCACGCACGGGGCCTTCGGCGCCCTGGCCTTCGGCATCGGCACTTCCGAGGTTGCCCAGGTGCTCGCCACGCAGTGCCTGCTGCAGCGTCGGCCGAGGACCATGGTGATCGATATCTCGGGCGAGCTGGGCTTCGGAGTGACCGCGAAGGATCTCATCCTTGCGATCATCGCGAAGATCGGGGTCGGCGGCGGGACCGGGTGCGCCGTGGAGTACCGGGGCGAGGCTATCCGGGGGCTCTCCATGGAGGGCCGCATGACCGTCTGCAACATGTCGATCGAGGCGGGCGCGCGGGCTGGCATGATCGCCCCCGACGAGACCACGATCGAGTACGTCCGGGGACGGCCTCTGGCACCGATGGGTGAGACGTGGGAGGCCGCGGTGGACCGCTGGAGCGGCCTGCCGTCCGATCCCGAGGCGGCGTACGACCGTGTGGTCGAACTGGACGCCGCGGAGATCGGACCCATGGTGACGTGGGGGACGAATCCCGGCATGGCGTCGGGCGTCCACGAGCCCATCCCGGATCCGGGGGGCGATCCGAGCGTGGAGCGGGCGCTGGAGTACATGGGGCTCGAGCCGGGCGGGCCGATGGCGGGGCGTGCTGTGGACACCGTGTTCATCGGGAGCTGCACGAACGCCAGGATCGAGGATCTTCGGGCCGCGGCCGCCCTGCTGGGTGACCGCTCGATCGCGCCGGGTGTCCGCATGCTGGTGGTGCCGGGTTCCCAGGCGGTGAAGCGTCAGGCGGAAGAGGAGGGGCTCGCGGAGGTGTTCGTGAAGGCTGGGTGCGAGTGGCGGGAGCCGGGCTGCTCCATGTGCATCGCCATGAACGGAGATCGTGTCGAGAAGGGCAAGCTTGCCGTCAGCACGTCGAACCGAAACTTCGAGGGCAGGCAGGGACCGGGTGCTCGGACGCTGCTCGCCAGCCCGCTTATGGCCTGTGCGTCTGCGATCGCCGGGGTGGTGGCGGACCCGCGTGAGTTCATCGCCGCACCCGTTGGTGCGATGGGAGGTGCCTGATGGAGCCGATCCGCGTTGTGACCAGCCGGGCCGTGGTGCTGCCCGACGAGAACATCGATACCGATCGCATCATCCCGGCGCGGTTCCTGACCACCACACAGCGCGACGGCCTCGGCGAGCACTGCTTCCGGGACCGACGCTATCGCGAGGACGGCACGCCCGATCCGGAGTTTGTATTCAACGATCCGCGGGCCCGGAACGCCAGCGTGCTCGTCGCGGGGCGGAACTTCGGATGCGGCTCCTCGCGCGAGCACGCGGCGTGGGCGCTCTACGACCTCGGCGTGCGCGTGGTCATCTCCACGGAACTGGCGGATATCTTCCGGGCCAATGCCTCGCGCAACGGGATCCTGCCGATCGTGCTCGATCCGGTCAGCCACGCACGCCTCCTGCGGCGCCCCTGGGGCGTCGTAGAGGTCGATCTCGAGGAGTGCACCATCAGCACGCCCGGCGACGCGCCGGCGACCTTTGAGATCGATCCGTTCACACGCCGCTGCCTGCTCGACGGCGTGGATCACCTCGGGTATCTCCTCGGGCACGAGTCCGAGATCGAAGCGTTCGAGAACCGTACTGACAGCTTTGTTCACAGTGAAGGATCCGTATGAAAGCCACCATCACTCTGCTGCCCGGAGACGGGATCGGGCCCGAGGTCACCGCTCAGGCCGCGCGCGTGCTCGAGGTCATCGCCTCGACGTTTCGACACCGGTTCAACTTCGTGACCGCACCGATCGGCGGGGCCGCGGTCGATGAGACCGGCGAGGCGCTGCCCGCCGAAACCCTCGCGGCCTGCGAGCGGAGCGACGCGGTCTTCCTGGGGGCGGTCGGGGGCGACCGATGGTCATCGCTCCAGCCGCACCAGCGCCCGGAGTCCGCCCTGCTGAGGCTCCGTCAGCACCTGGACGTGTTCGCCAATGTGCGCCCGATCCGTGTGCTCCCGGAGCTGGCGCACCGGTCTCCGATCAGGCTCGATCCCCTCGACGACGTGGACATCGTGTTTGTGCGAGAGCTCACGGGCGGCCTCTACTACGGCCAGCGACAGCGCACCCCGGACGCGGCCTCTGACGCCTGCGAGTACACGGTCCACCAGATCGAGCGGGTGACACGAACGGCGTTCGCACTCGCGGAGCATCGCCGGGGCCTGGTGACCTCGGTAGACAAGGCGAACGTGCTCGAGACCTCACGCCTGTGGCGCGACACGGTGACCCGGATCGCTCGCGAGGAGTACCCGGGCATCGAGGTGGAACACCTGCTCGTGGACGCCGCGGCGATGCACCTGATCACACGCCCGGCGAGCTTCGACGTCGTCCTCACCGAGAACATGTTCGGGGACATCCTCACCGATCAGGCGTCGGTGCTTGCGGGGTCGCTGGGCATGATCCCATCGGCGTCACTGTCTGACAACGGGCCGGGGCTGTTCGAGCCCATCCACGGGTCCGCGCCCGATCTGGCGGGCACCGGGCGGGCCAATCCCATCGGCGCGATCCTTAGCGCCGCGATGCTGCTCCGGCACGGGTTGGGGCTGGATCTCGAGGCGGACGCGGTCGAGCGGGCCGTGACCGAGACGATCCGGGCAGGGGTCATGACCCCTGATCTCTCGCCGAACGGGCACGCACGCTCGACCGAGGCGGTGACCACGGCGATCCACGAGCGACTCGTGCGACACGAATTCGCGGTCCCCTGAGGCAGTCTGATACGTGGGCACTTTGTTTCGCGCAGTGCACTGCGGCGTGTGAAGGGTTTCGTGCCGCCACGCCGCACGCCGCCGCTCCGCAGGAAATCTGTATACTGAGAAATTCGCCCCGGGCAAGGTGTGCCCGCTGAGAGGAGGCGGCGGATGGCCGATCTGAGCGTGACCGTTGACGGCATGAAACTGCCGAACCCGTTCGTCATCGGTTCCGGCCCGCCCGGCACAAACGCGAACGTCATCGGCAAGGCCTTCGACGAGGGCTGGGGGGCGGTGATCGCCAAGACCGTCAGCCTCGATGCCTCGAAGGTCGTCAACGTCGCGCCGCGGTACGCACGCCTGCGTGCCAAGGAGTCGCGCGAGATCGTCGGCTGGCAGAACATCGAGCTGATCTCAGACCGCCCGTTCGATGTGTGGGAGGACGAGTTCAAGCAGATCAAGGCCAAGTACCCGGACGGGTGTCTCATCGCCTCGATCATGGAGGAATACTCCAAGGACGCGTGGCAGGAGCTGGTCCGCCGGTGCGAGGACTGCGGCGTCGATGCCTTCGAGCTCAACTTCTCCTGCCCGCACGGCCTGCCCGAACGAAAGATGGGGGCCGCGATGGGGCAGGACCCCGACATCCTCGAAGAAGTCTGCGGCTGGGTGAACGACGTCGCGACCAAGCCGGTCTGGGCCAAGATGACCCCCAACATCACGCACATCGAGGAGCCCGGACGCGCCGCCCTGCGGGCCGGGTGCGAAGGGCTCGCGGCCATCAACACCATCCTCAGCGTGACCGCGGTCAACCTCGACACGCTCCGGCCGGAACCCACCGTGGAGGGTTACACCGTGCCCGGCGGGTACTCCTGCAAGGCGGTCCGACCGATCGCCCTGCGGATGGTCATGGAGCTCGCAACCATGATGTACGGCGGGAACTCCGGCCACCCCATCCCGGAAGGGGACACCCTCGCCATCGAGGGCGAGTTCAAGGATCGCTCGCTCTCAGGCATCGGCGGCGTGGAGACCGGTGAGGACGCGGCCCAGTTCATCCTCCTCGGCGCGAGCACCGTGCAGGTCTGCACCGGCGTGATGATCCACGGCTACGCCATGGTCAAGGACCTGTGCTCGCAACTGTCTGCCTTCATGGACAAGCACGGCTTCGAGTCCATCGAGGACTTCCGCGGCGCGTCGCTCCCGTACTTCACCACCCACGCCTCACTCGTCGAGCGTCAGCAGGAGAAGAAGGCGGCCGAGCGTGCGGCGAAGTCCGGCATGGTCACCAAGGACACCGCCTGGGAGGGCGACAAGTTCGTCGAGCAGTCCCAGAAACTGGTCGCCAACCAGGACGACGACTGATCCGGCTCGCACTGCGGGGCTGATCAGAAGTGGGTGGGCTCGCGCGTCAGCAACTGCCCGCGGTCCTGCTGACCCACGAACTCGCCCGCCCGTGCCTGCACCACGCCCCGGACCGTGACCACCTCGGCCCGTCCGGTGACCTCCCACCCCTCGAAGGCGCAGTAATCGACCGCCGAGAGGCTTGTGCCCTTCGTGAGCGTGCGCGTGTGAGACGGGTCGTACACGACCAGGTCCGCGTCCGACCCAACTCGGACCGTTCCCTTCCGGGGGTACAGCCCGAAGAGCTTCGCCGCCTGCGTGCTGCACGCGTCCACGAACGTGTGGTAGTCGATACGCCCGGGCACGACCCCGAACGAGTGCACGAGGTCCACGCGTTCCTGGATCGACGGGATGCCGTTCGGGATCTTGGTGAACGCGTCCCGCCCCATCGGCTTCTGATCGCCCCATCGGAAGGGGGCGTGGTCGGTTCCGATCGTGCTGATTGACCTGCTCCGGAGCCCGTTCCAGAGGACATCCTGGTGACGCCGATCCCGCAGCGGCGGGGACATCACGTACTTGGCCCCCTCGAAGTCGGGTTGCTCTGCGTAGGACTTGTCGAGCACCAGGTGCGGGGCGACGGCCTCGATCCAGATATTTACGCCGCGTCGCCGGGCCTGCTCGGCCGCGTGGACCGCCTCGTCGCACGAGGTGTGCACGCAGTAGACGTGGGCCCCGGTCAGCTCGGCCATCATGGTCAGCATCTGCACGCCCGAGGCCTCGACCCCGACCGGGCGTGACGGCTCGTGCCATTCCGGCCCGGTCTTGCCCTCGGCGAGGAGCCGTTGCTGCATCGCGTCGATCACGGCCGCGTTCTCGCAGTGGGCCGTGACGATGACGCCCAGCTCTTTGGCGAGCGTGAGGCAGTTGAACAGGTCGGCGTCGCCAAGGTCGAGCGCCCCGAGGTAGGCCAGGAAGACCTTGAACGAGGCGATGCCGTGGGCGGACACGATCTCGCGGAGCTGTGACCGCGCCAGCTCGTCGAAGCGGACGACCGCCATGTGGTAGGTGTAGTCGCACGCGGCCTGCCCGGCGGACTTGGACTTCCACTCCTCGAGTGCCGCGAGCGGCTCGTCCGTCGGGCCGGGGCAGATCATCTCGATGCAGGTCGTGGTGCCGCCCGCCAGGGCCGCGCGGCTGGCGCTGTCCCACTCGTCCGCGGCGTTGGTGCCCATGAACGGCAGATGCACGTGCACGTGCGGATCGATGAAGCCCGGGAAGACGAGCTTACCCGATGCGTCGATCGTCTCGGTGCCCGGGGCGCACGAGCCGGGGTCGATGGACGGCTCGATCCGGGTGATCCGCTCGCCTTCGCAGTAGATGTCGGCCGTGTAGTCGTCGGCGGCGGTGATGATGCGCCCGTTGGTGATGAGCAGGGGCATGGCGGCTCCCGGAGAGGTCGGTTCGAGTGAGAATTCTGCTTAGGCGATGTCGCTGAACGCCCGGTCGAGCACCGCGACCATGAAGTCGCAGTCCTCCTTGGTGATGCACATCGGCGGCTTGATGCGGAGCACGTTGCCGAACAGCCCACCCTTGCCGACCAGCACGCCGAGGTCCTTGGCCTTCTCGAAGACCGCGGCGCACTCGGCCGTTGCGGGCTCCTTGGTGGCCCGGTCCTTGACGAGTTCGACGCCGAGCATCAGCCCCATGCCGCGGACCTCACCGATGAGCGAGTGTCGCTCGGCCAGCGATTCGAGCCCCCGCCTCAGGTGCCCGCCGACGTCCCTGGCCCGCCCCTGGATGTCCTCGTCCAGGATGACGTTCAGCGTCGCCAGCCCCTGGGCCATGGACACGGGGTTGCCGCCGTAGGTGTTGAAGTGGAGACGCTGCTTGAGCGTCTGGGCGATGGCGGGGGTGGTCACAACGCATCCCAGCGGCGAGCCATTGCCCATGCCCTTGGCCATGGTGACGATGTCGGGGGTCACACCCGAGTTTTCAAATCCCCAGAAGTGCTCGCCGGTGCGTCCGAACCCGGTCTGAACCTCGTCGGCGATGCAGAGCCCGCCGTGGGCCCGGACAGTGTCGTAGACCTCGGGCAGGTAGCCCTCGGGCAGCACGACCGAACCGCCGACGCCCTGGATCGGCTCGGCGATGAAACAGGCGACCCGCCCGGGGGTCGCGCTGCGAATCAGGTCCTGCACGTCCGCGGCGTACTTGGTTCCCGCGTCCGGATCGTGGTGCCCCCACGGGCCCCGGTACCGGTTGGGATTCACGGCGTGGTGGATCCCCCCGCCCTGCGGCACCGGGTACTTCCAGGTGTGCTGGGCGGTCAGGCCCATGGCGCTGGGCGACATGCCGTGGTACGCGTTCCGCAGCGCGATCACGTCGTGGTTGCCCGTGGCCAGGCGGGCCATCATGATCGCCAGGTCGTTGGCCTCGCTGCCCGAGTTGGTGAAGTAGCAGACCGAGAGGTCCGAGCCCTCGGGCATGGTGCTCGCGAGCTTCTCCGCGAACAGCCCCAGATTCGGGTGCAGGTAGATCGTGGTGGTGTGCTGCAGCGTGTTGTTCTGCTCGTTGGCGGCCGCCATGACCTTCGGGTGGCAGTGCCCAACGCTGACCGTCACGATGCCCGCGAACCCGTCGAGGTACCGGCGTCCGGTCTCGTCGTAGAGGTACTGCATGTGCCCCTCGACGATCATCACCGGGTCCTTGTAGTACGTCAGGACACCGGGGTTGACATAACGGGATCGTGCGGCGAGCACTTCGGCCTTGCTCGGGCCCGAATAGGGCTTTGGCGTGTGGTCGCAGGCGGGGAGCGTGGCGGACAGTGTCTGGGTCATGACGAATCCCTCAGTGCTCGGGTGAATCCGGGCGTGGTGTGATGTCCGGGTCGGGGCGTGCGGATGCCTCGTGTGACGCCGGCTTGACCGATCCGAGCCCGAGCAACGCGTAGATCGCGATCGCCAGGAAGAGCCCGACGAACCAGGCGTAGGCGTAGATCGAGTCGAAAACCGGTGGGAAGTAGGCTTGGTCCGTGCCGGCGGTGTTGGTCGCCGCGTTCACAAAGCCGGGCACGTTCGGGGCGACCGCGAGCGCGAGCGCCACCATCGCCCGCCAGTGGACGCCGCGGTACTCGCCCCGGGTGTCGTACAGGGCGTCTCGGTTGAGGCGGGTCCTCCGGAGGATGAAGTAGTCGCACAGCATGATGCCCGCGATCGGGCCGAGCAGGGCGCTGTACCCGATTAGCCAGGTGAAGATGTACCCGCCCAGGTCGTTCATCAGCCGCCACGGCATGATGAGCACGCCAATCGCACACGTCGCCAGCGCCCCGGTGCGGAAGCTGATCAGCCTCGGAGAGACGTTCGAGAACCCGTTGGCGGGGCTCACCACGTTCGCGGCCAGATTCGTGGACAGCGTTGCCAGCAGCAGGGCCAGCATCGAGCCGACCACGAGTTCCGGGCTGCCCATGCGGCTCACCAGCTCGACCGGGTCCCAGATCGCGTCTCCAAAGATCACCACGGTGGCGCCCGTGACGACGACGCCGATGAAACAGAACAGCGTCATGGTCGGCGGCAGCCCGATGAGCTGCCCCGTCGCCTGCGCCCGCTGCGACTTGCAGTACCGGGTGAAGTCCGGGATGTTCAGGCTGAGCGTGGCCCAGAACCCGACCATGGCGGTGAGCTGCGGGAAGAAGACCTTCCAGAACTCGCCCGAAGTCTGGAACGAGCTCTCGCTCCGGAACAAATCGGAGGCCGAGTCCACGCTGAGGATCGCCCAGAGCAGCAGCGCGAGCCCGGCCGCGATCAGGAACGGGGCCGCGAACGATTCGAGCCACTTGATGGACTCGATCCCCGCCACGATGATCGCGACGTGGACCAGCCAGAAGGCGATGAAGCACCCGAACTGGATCGCTGTGATCCCGAGCACGGGCAGCAGCGTGGTATCGTCCGCGGCGTTGATCCAGCCAAGGGCGTCCAGGATGGAGTAGATCGCCGCGCCCCCGATCCAGCACTGGATGCCGAACCACCCGCACGCGACGAGGGCCCGAGCGATCGACGGGATGTGGGCGCCCACCGTGCCGAAGCTGGCCCGGACGAGCACCGGGAACGGGACCCCGTACTTGGTCCCGCCGTGCCCGTTCAGGATCATGGGGATCAGCACGATGCAGTTGCCGAGCATGACGGTGAGCACGGCCTGCCACCAATTCATGCCCTGCGAAACCATGCCCGCCGCGAGCATGTAGGTCGGGATACAGACCGCCATGCCGACCCACAGGGCCGCGATGTGCCAGGAGTTCCACGTCCGCTGGTCATCGGTGGTCGGAGCGAGGTCTTTGTTGGCGAGTGTGTTGCTCATGGAGTCCATCAAAGGTGTTCACCACCGAGGCGCCGAGGGCGCCGAGGGAATCAGACTACAGCGACATTCGCTTGATGCCGCGTCGGAGAACTGGTGTGTTGAAATTGATCAGCAAGCCCGTTGGGAAGCCGGAGAGACGCAGGTATGTCAGAAGCTTCGCCTCCAACGCGGCCTGATACGCCGACTCAAGCAGCCCCGGCCCCAACCCCTTGTGCACCTCGATCGCGGCACCGATCACCGCACCGGTCAACGGGTCATGATCCGCCCGTACCACACGATGGCTTTGCTCTGTACTCATGAACTCACAATGCTCACTCTGTGACCTCGGTGCCTCGGTGGTGAATCCCGTCACGGCGTCGCAATCCTCGTGTAGCTCTCCGGACGACGATCGCGGAAGAACTGCCACACGTCGCGGACCTCGTTGATCAGGTCCAGGTCCAGGTCGGCCACGACCACCTCGTCCCGGTCGCGGCTCGCCTCGACGACGATCTTCCCGCGTGGGTCGCAGAAGTAGCTCTGCCCGTAGAACTCCCCGATGTCCCAGGGCTGCTCGTGCCCAACGCGGTTGATCGCACCCACGAAGTACTGGTTGGCGACCGCGTGCGCCGGCTGCTCGAGCTTCCACAGGTACTCGCTGAGCCCCGCGACCGTGGCGCTGGGGTTGAACACGATCTCCGCCCCATTGAGCCCGAGCTCCCGCGCCCCCTCGGGGAAGTGGCGGTCGTAGCAGATGTAGACCCCGATCTTGCCGTACTTCGTCTCGAACACCGGGTAGCCCAGGTTGCCCGGCTTGAAGTAGAACTTCTCCCAGAACCCCGGCTGGCAGTGGGGGATGTGATGCTTGCGGTACTTCCCGAGGTACTTCCCGGTCTCGTCGATCACCGCGGCGGTGTTGTAGTACACGCCGGTCATATCGACCTCGTAGATCGGGACAACCAGCACCATGCCGTGGGTCCTGGCCTGCTCCTGCATCAGCCGGATGGTGGGCCCGTCCGGGATCGGCTCGGCGGTCTGGTACCAGCGGGTGTCCTGCTCGGCGCAGAAGTACGGCCCGTTGAACATCTCTTGCAGGCAGCAGACGTTCGCGCCCCGCTCCGCCGCCTCGGCGATCAGCGTCAGGTGCTTGTCGGTCATCGCCTTCTTGATGTCGTCCAGCGGCGCGTCGGGCGCGAGCGGGTTCGAGGCCTGGATCAGCGCGGCTCGAGTGATTCGTGGCACGGAAGTCTCCTGTCCTGGTGCGGTCCTGAGTTCAGAGCCAGCGTGTCACGACCACGCGGCTCTCGGTGAAGAATCGGGGCCCGTCCTCGCCGTTGGCGTGCAGGTCCCCGAAGAAGCTCCGCTTCCAGCCCGAGAACGGGAAGGCCGCCATCGGCGCGGGCACGCCCACGTTGATGCCCAGCATGCCCGCCTGCGTCTGCATCTTGAACTTTCGGGCCGCGTGCCCGCTGCTCGTGAACAGCACGCTCATGTTCCCGTACTCCGAGCGGTTCACGATCTCGATCGCCTCGTCGAGTGTCCCGACCCGGATCACGCTCAGCACCGGCCCGAAGATCTCCTCGTCCGCGATCCGCATGCCCGGTTTCACGTGGTCGAACACCGTCGGCCCGACCCAGCACCCGCCTTCTGGCATCGGGTGCGTCCGACCGTCCAGCGCCAGCGTCGCCCCCTCCTCCACTCCGCTCTCGACGTACGACAGGATCCGGTCGCGGGACTCCTCGTCCACCGCCGGTCCCATGCCGACTCCCTCCTGGTCGCCCGGGCCCACGCGGATCTTCTTCGCGCCCTCGACCAGACCCTGCACCAGCCAGTCCGCCGAGTCGCCCACCGCTACGGCCACCGAGCCCGCCAGGCACCGCTGGCCGGCGTTCCCGAACGCGGAGCCGACCAGCCCGTCGATCGCGGCCTCACGGTTCGCGTCCGGCATCACGATCGAGTGGTTCTTCGCCCCGCACATGCACTGCACACGCTTGCCCGCTCCCGCGGCCGTCTTGTAGATGTGCTCGCCGGCACCCGTCGAGCCCACGAACGACACCGCTTTCACGTCCCGGTGCGTGATCAGGTGGTCCACCACACGCGGCCCGCCCGTCACCACGTTCAGCACCCCCGCCGGCAGCCCGGTCTCCTGCATCAGCTCGATCGACCGGATCGCCGCGAGCGGGTCCTTCTCAGACGGCTTGAGCACGAACGTGTTCCCGCACGCGATCGCCATGGGCCACATCCACATCGGCACCATCACCGGGAAATTAAACGGGGTGATGCCCACGCACACGCCCAGCGGCACGCGGTCCACCGACGAGTCGATCCCCACCCCGCCCTCGTCCTCGGCGCGACAGAAGCTGCTCGACACCGCGATCTGCGGCAGCGTCCGCCCCATCAGCAGCGTCGGGGCACCGGTCGCGAACTCCACGCAGTCGATGCCGCGCCGCACGCTCCCGATCGCCTCGCCCTTTGTCTTCCCGTGCTCGACCACCACCAGGTCCGCGAGCTCGTCGATGTTGTCCTCGAGCACCTGCTTGTACCGGAACAGGAACTGCACGCGGTCCCCGACCGGCGTCGCCGCCCAGCCCGGGTAGGCCGCCGCCGCAGCCGCCACGGCCCCGTCGGCCGCCTGGACCGACTCCATCGCCACCTCCGCGAGCGTCTCACCCGTCGCGGGATTCCGGACGACCTTCGCCTCGCCCGGCTCGGAGACGGTGGTCCGAACCCCGTCAATCAGATGACCGGCTTGCTTTGTAGACATCGACAGCCTCCTGTACGGCATGCGGGGTGGTTCACATCGACCACGGCCCAGCGTATCAGTCTACAAAATCACGCCCCCTCAGGCGAGGATGCCGTGCGCACACCGCGTCCCACCCCGCGAAGGCACATCACGCGAGCGGACTCAGCTCACGCGCACCCGGCCAGGAATACCAGCACAAAGGCGCCGATGTCGCCGTTATCCAGGATGCCGTCGCCGGTGAAGTCCGCGCCGGGATCGCCCGCAAGGAAGGCCTGCACAAAGGCACCGATGTCACCGTTGTCCAGGATGCCGTCGGCGTTGATGTCTGGCGGGCAGGTGTCTGTTTCGGCCACAGTCACCGGATCGACGAACGGGAACTTCACGTACTCGATCAACGCGTCACGTTCGCTCGCGCTCATCGCCAGCACCGCGTCGCGTGACCCGGCGCCCTCCCCGGCGTGCCACAGGATCGCCTCCATGAGCGAGCGTGCCCGCCCGTCGTGCAGGTAGTTCGGATCCGCGGGATTGCCGTTCGGGTCGAACGGATCGGACGGCGTCCCGAGCACATGCCCGACGTACCCCACGCCCCACAGCGGGGGCGTGCGCCACTCGCGACCGCTCGCACCAAACTCGGGCCGCCCGTCCGCGAGGTCCTCGCCCATGTCGTGCAGCAGCAGGTCCGTGAAGGGTTGGATCACCTGGTCGCGGTAGGGCACGAACTCGGCGTCGGACGCGGTCCGCATCACCGGGCGATGGCACGAGACGCACCCCGCCGCCTCGAACAGCAGCTTGCCCTGCTGGGCCACGGGGTCGCGATGGTTCTCGCGCGGCGGCACCGCCAGCCCACGCAGGTAGGCGACCATCGAGTCGAGCGCCGCCTGGTCCAGTTCGGCCGGGCCCTCTCCGACCAGATCCGACGAGATGCCCATATCGTGGGCGAACGCCGATGCCGCCTGCTGACGCAGATTCGGCTCCGCCGCCTTCCATCCGAACCGGCCCAGCACGCTCGCGCCGGTCTCCAGATCCGGCACGATGTTCGCGCGCCCGGAGATGCCGTCGCCGTCGGCGTCGTGCTCGTCGGCCCACGCCAGCACCTCGGACTCGTCTACCGCCTCCAGCAGCCCAAGGCCGATCAGCATCGGCGCCACCCGGACAGAGACCTCGGCCTCGCCCGGGTACGGGCCGCCCGCGGGGTTCGCAGCAGACTCGCCCGGGACGTTCGTCCCGATCGGGCCGTACAGCAACTCAGCGAACTCGACACGCGGACGACGCAGCTCGTACGGCGTCCCGTCGTCGAACATCCCGTTGATGAACTCCCACACAATCGCGGCCTCGCCCTCGAGCGTCTCCCCCGGGACCGCCTTCGTGTCCAGCTGCGCCCCGTACAGCGGATGCGGCACGGGCGCCCCGCCCGACATCCCCGGCACGCTCAGCCGGATGACGTAGTCCTCGAGCGGATCCGCCGCCGCGGCGGGCGCCATCCCCCGCCCGTCCAGCATGTGACACTCGATGCACGAGTTGTTGGTGTACAGCGGACCGAGCACGTCCGGCTGGAACGCCGGGCTCGTGCCCATGTTGAACCCGACCGGACCGCCGTTGCAGTCGAACGCGGTGGGCGGGTTGAACAGCAGGCCGTCGTCCCACCTCGTCTCGAACAGGATCTTCCCGTCCATGAACGAACGCAGGTCGTCGGGCGGAAGGTTCAGCGCGTGCTGGTTGAACGCGAACTGCTTCACCGTCACCACAGGGATCGACGCGTCGCCCGCGGCGTACGCGAGCGGGTCCTGCGATTCACGCTGCAGCCGCCCGTCCCCGACGTAGTAATAGATGAACTCGCTGTAGTAGGTCTGGCTCGCCAGAAGCGTGAACTCGATATCGACACGCTGGCCGTGCACCAGGTCCCCGATCGTCGATGTGAACAATCCGTTGCCGCCGTCCATCCGCTTGCTGATCGCCGAGATGTTGCGGTCGCAGAAGCCGACCTCCCCCGACTGGTTGTACCACTTGATATCCACGGCGTTGACCGGGACCTCGGGCGCCGTCGTCAACTCGATGTCCAGCCGGTTGCCGTGATCGACGATCCGCAGGTCGAACGTTCGTCCCACGTCGTACCCCGCGGGGTAGTGGTCGAACCGCCACTCGTTCTCGTGTCGGTCGCGGAACCGCAGCCCCGCGACCGTCTCGATCGGCTCGCTCGGGATGGGCGACGCCGCGGCCCCGAGCGTCCGCTTGAACCACGCGGTGTCCACCGGCTCGATCCCGACAGTTTCGACAAACGAGTACGTCACAACGTCGCCGGCGCTCACCCCGGGCAGCACCCGTCCCCAGATGTGGTTGCCCAGGTTCGACATCGACTCGGTCTGCATCGGTCCGTCTGCGATCCGGTATCGGAGGTCAACACCGGTCACTCCCGGAAGCGGTGAGGCCGGGACACCCGTCTCGAGCAGCACCGACCACACGCCGTTGCTCTCCGACACGTCGTGCCTGAACGCACGCGAGTGCGGCAACCCGCCCTGCCCGAAGCCGCCCGGATCAATCCCGCCATCGCCGCCGTCCCCACCATCTCCGCCGTCGCCGTCAGTGCCGAACGACACGCAGCCCGGCTCTAGCGTGAAGGAGTGCGTCGGGAACTCGTACTGCGCCGGGATCTGGATGACCAGATGAAAACTGAACGAGGCACCCGCAGACAGGCCGGAGAACGATGCGGTGTAGTTCCCCGCTCCGTCGTTGGTCATGAAATACCCGCCGCCCGGCGGGTTGGGGTAAATCAGAACCGCCGTCGCGGTGGGGGTCGCGGACACCGATACAGTTACGGTTGAGCCGTCGAAACACACCTCGCCCGTGTAGTCCGGAGCCCCGGGCTGAGCCAAGGTCGGTGCGGCGAAAATCGCCGTCGCAAGTACAACGATCAAGCACCGAATCGCCATGACGGAACACTCCTCGTGTGGCAGGGATTGCCCGAATCCGTGTCCCTCGATCTGCGGCAATCCGCACCGAGACAACCCGCTGCCTCGGAGAGCCTACAGAGGATGCCACGAGACTGCAACTGTTACATAGCAGTTCTCGGTTCCGCCCCGATCAACACTCGCGCCCTCCGATTGCCATGCCCGGTGATTGCCATGCCCGGTGAAGGTCGCCAGCGGATGTCTGGCACGCTTTCTCCAGATCAAAGATTCCGGATCGGATTCGCGAGCTCCAAAACGAAAACTGGCCCCATATCGGGGCCAGCATCGTGCAGAATAAACTGCCAATAGCGGGGGTAGGATTTGAACCTACGACCTTCGGGTTATGAGCCCGACGAGCTACCAGGCTGCTCCACCCCGCAATCAGTGGTCGGGATAGTAGGCCGCTCCCCAAGGATCGTCAACGATCCAGCCAACTCCACGCGGCCCTGGAGCGAGCAGCCCCTGTTTCGGGCACAATGCCGGCATGATGAGTCCCGGACCGCTCTCCCGAATCCTGCTGTGCACGGCCGGCCTCTTGCTCATGCCGGTGGTCGGTTGCCACGCTCCGCCCGGCAACCACGCCGACGCCGCCGCCACCCCCCGCTGGACGCCCGGCGACGAGGCCTGGTCTCGCGAGTTCTCCACCTACGCCGTTGCGGCCGACCACGCCATCGCCTCCCGGGCCGGGGCGGAGATGCTCCAGGCTGGCGGCAATGCCGTGGACGCGGCCGTCGCCACCAGCTTCACCCTCTCGGTCGTCCGCCCCTTCTCCTGCGGCATCGGCGGGGGCGGGTTCATGGTCATCCATCGCCCTGCCACCGAGGCACAGGACGCCCTCAGCGAAGCGTTCAACTACCGCGAGACCACGCCGCGTGGGGTTGGGCCCGCCTACTTCGTCGAAGAGGTCGGCGACCGGTACCGGGCCTCCCTCCGAGGAGGGACCGCATCGGGCGTGCCCGGCACCGTTGCCGGACTGCACGCGGCGCACGCCGCCCACGGGCGGCTGGACTGGGCGTTGCTCCTGCAGCCGGCGATCCGGGCCGCGGAAGAGGGCTTTGTGGTGGACGAGGCCTACCTCGCGGCCGCACGTGGGCTCATTCGCGAGTACGAGCGAACCCCCGAATTGCAAGAGCGGTTCGCGTTCATGTGGCAGCGATTCCTGCGCGAGGGCCGGGTCGCGCTCGGCGACCGCATCCGGAACCCGGAGCAGGCCCACGCCCTCCGACTCATCGCAACCAAAGGCCCCGACGCCTTCTACCGGGGCGAGATCGCGGACGCCATCGTCAAAACGATCCGGGCCGACGGGGGGGCGATGGTCGCAGAAGACCTCGCCGCGTACACAACGCGTCGCATGCGCCCGCTGGAGTTCGACAGCGCCGGGCGCCGCGTGCTCACCATGCCCCCGCCCAGTTCCGGCGGCGTGGCGCTGGCCCAGATCGACGGGATCTACCGGCGTCTGCTCGCGGCCCACCCCGAATTAGACTCCGACCTCGCCCTGCGGGCCCACCTGTACGTCGAGGCCAGCAAGCACGCGTTCTCCGACCGCGCCGCGTTCCTCGCCGACCCGGACTTCGTCGAGGTGCCCGTCGAGTGGATGATCTCGGGCGAGACCCTGGACGCCTACGCCGCGTCGGTGCGGGCGGACGAGACCCGGGCCCCGGAGGCATACGGCAGCGCTCCACCCCTCCCCGACGACGCGGGCACCAGCCACTTCTCCATCGTGGACGCCGACGGCATGGCGGTCGCCTGCACCGAAACCATCAACACCGGCTTCGGGTCCCAGCTCGCGGTCGAGGCCTTCGGGTTTGTCCTGAACAACGAGATGGACGACTTCACCACCACCCCCGGAGCCGCGAACGCCTACGGGCTCGTGCAGTCCGACCGCAACCTCCCCGAGCCCGGCAAACGCCCGCTCTCGAGCATGACGCCCACCATCGTGCTGGGCCCGGACGGGCGGATCGAGCTGGTCACCGGAGCGTCGGGCGGGCCCCGCATCATCTCCATCGTCGCCCAGACCGTGCTGGAGCCCGGTGTGCTCGGGCACGCCCCATCGCTGGCGTATCCCACGCTGCACCATCAGTGGCTGCCCGACTCGATCCGGCACGAGCCCGGCCTCAACGAGGGTGTCATAGACGGGCTGCAGGCACGCGCGCACGAACTCACGGAGTATGGCATCAACGCCGTGGCCCAGACGGTGCGCCGCGTGCGTCGGGGGGACGGCTGGGTCTGGCGTGCCGAGAGCGACCCGAGGAAGGGCGGGGTGCCAGCGGGGCACTAATACCCCGGGGCCACGCGATTGGCGTGGTCTACCATCGGGCATGAGCGAGACCTCAAAGGACTGGACCTCCAAGGTGAACGTGCTGCTGATCGGCGGGGGGGGGCGCGAGCACGCCCTGGCGCTGGCGATCGCACGCTCGTCCCGCCTGGGCACCCTCTACGCCACACACACCTCCAATCCGGGAATCGCCTCGGTCGCGAAGTCCGTGGACGTGCCCGTCAGCACCAAGGAGCTCTACCGGCTGGGCCAGTTCTGCGACGCCCACGACATCGACCTCGTCGTCATCGGCCCGGAGGACCCCCTCGCCGAGGGCTGGGCGGACGTGCTGGCCAAGCGGGTTGACGGCGGCACACGCGCCGTCTTCGGCCCCTGCAAGGCCGCGGCCCAGCTCGAGGCCGACAAGGCCTTCGCCAAGCAGATCATGCGGGCCGCCTCGGTGCCCACCGGCGACGCCCGCATCTTCACCAACCCCGACAACGCCGAGGAGTACCTCAAAACCCGCGACGAGCTCCAGGTGCTCAAGGCCGCGGGCTTGGCCAAAGGCAAGGGCGTCATCGTCCCGGAGACCAACGAGGCCGGCCTGCCCTGGATCGACCGGATCATGCGCCAGCGTGTCTTCGGCGACGCCGGGTCCACCATGATCATCGAGGAGCGACTGGAAGGCCCGGAGGTCTCCGTGCTCGCCCTCTGCGACGGGCATCACCTGCTGGTGCTGCCGCCCTGCCAGGACCACAAACGCCTCGGCGAGGACGACACCGGCCCGAACACCGGCGGCATGGGCGCGTTCTGCCCGAGCGGCTCCATCGACGAGGCGCTCATGGAAGAGATCGAGCGTGACATCCTCGTCCCGACCGTGGACGCACTGCGCCGCAGCGACATCGAGTTCCGGGGAGTCCTCTACGCCGGGATCATGCTCACCCCCGCCGGCCCGAAGGTGCTGGAGTTCAACGTCCGCTTCGGCGACCCCGAGTGCCAGGCGCTCATGGCCCTCCTCGAGAGCGACGCCATCACCATGCTCGAGGCGACCGCGACGGGGCGGCTCGACGAGGCGGAGGTCCGCTTCGGGACTGGTGCCGCGTGCTGCGTCGTGATGGCCAGCGAGGGCTACCCGGACGCGCCCAAGACCGGGCGCGTGATCGAGGGACTCCGCGAGGCCGAGCAGGACCCCCTGGTCCGCGTCATCCACGCCGGGACCACGCGCGAGGGCGACCAGGTCGTCACCGCAGGCGGACGCGTGCTCGGCGTCACCGCCAACGGGGCCGACCTGATGCAGGCACGTCTCGCCGCGTACGCGGCCTGCGACAAGATCTCGTTCGAGGGTGCCCAGCTCCGACGAGACATCGGCCAGCTCGCCACCGCCGGCAACTAATCCGCACCGCTCAGTGATCACTCATTCGCGCACAGCGCCCCCGGTATGCCAGCATTCCCCGAAGGCCCAAAGTGGGGGGGGAGGGGTTAGAGTTCGAGGAGGTTGATGAGGGCGTTGACCAGTCTGTCCGCGTCCGCGCCGCCGTAGGACCAGACCGGGCGTGACCCGTCTTCGAGCGGCTTGCCGATGAGGCGGAGTGTCGGAGACTCTTCCGTGGGCAGCGCCACGCCGAGGTTTTCGGCCTCCACGCCCCCGCCCACGACCAGCCCGATTTCCAGCAGCAGGCCCTGCAGCGAGTCGAACTCGGCCGCGGGCAGCAGCCACGCCGAGTCGGCCGCTCGCGACGACGCGAGCGAGGCCAGCGATTGCGCGAGCCCGTCGCGATCGGGCTCGTCACCGACCTGCCACCCGTCCACGCTGCGTGTGAACGCCACGATCTCGTCCCGGTCGGGCAACCGGCGGAGCGTCATCGCGCGCAGGTCGGCCGGGGTGAGCGAGGTGGCGAGCTTGCGCAGGTACGCGTCCGCGGTCACCGGGAAGCCCGGGACGTCCATCACCGCCAGCCTCGGCGGGTGCGTCGTCTGCTCGCTGGTGAGTTCGGCCAGCACGTGCAGCGCGTTCGTCGTCGTGTCGGCACGCGATCCGAGCAGCAGACCGACCGAGCGTTCCCCCGAATCGCTCCCGCGAGACGACCAGGTCAGCCGGACCTCGCCCGCGGGACGCTCCAGCCCGTACGCGGCGTCCTCCGGATCGGCCTCATCCAGAAACCGAGTGACCTCCAGCCCCGCGATCGCATCCAGCGCCGCCCTGACCACATCAGGATCCGCCTCGATCAGCACCGGCTCCTGGATCACCCAGCGAGTCCCGAGGCGTCGGAGCGCCACGGTCTCGTCCAGAGCACGCAGCCTCAGCGAGTCGGCCCGTGTCGCGTCCGCGGTCAGGGAACGCTCGGACCACGAGGCCAGCCCCGAGTTCGGACTCCCCGAGTTCGCGAACAGCGCCTGAGTCAGGGGAAGCTCGGCCCACGCGTGGCGCGTGGTCTGGCCGGTCTGCAGACGCACCGGCACCCGCCCCCCTACCCCACGCCCCGTGAGGTGCAGCGAAGACTCGATCCCGCCCCGCAGTTCCACCGTGAGCGTCGCGAGGGCCGGTTCGTCTGAGGCCGGCTCGTCGCGTGGATCAAACTCATGGGTCGCCAGCAGGCGGAGCCCGGCCCGTAGTGAACCCTCGGCCGCGGGCCAGCTCCGGGCATTGGCCCCCTCACCCCACGCCAGTACCCAGGACCCGTCGGGGCGTCGCTCCGCCGATTGGGGTGCCCGGTCGGGGCCCGTCACACGCAGGGCGACCACCGAGGCCTGGTCCAGACCCAGCCGGAAGCTCCGCACCGTGCTCGATTCCGGCTCCGGAGCCCTGAGCCACAGAAAAATCATCGCCAGCACAGCGGCGAGAATGACCCAGACAGTTGCAGCGCGGACACCCATGACCCATCCTATCGGTCCATCGGGCTATGGTGCGTTGGCATCGACCGTGCCGAAGGGAAGTGTATGAGCAGGCCCCTGATCGCCATCACCGCTGATCTGTACCGGCGAGACTCCGGTGCGCTCACCTCCCGGGTCGCCAGTGCGTACACCGAGCGTGTGGCTTCGGCGGGCGGCACCCCCGTGGTCCTGTCGCCGGTGGACGATCCCGAAGCCGTCGAGGACCTGGCCGGCCGGTTCGACGGGTTCATTTTCACCGGGGGCGACGACCCCCGCACCGAGCCCTTCGGCACACCCACCGACCCACGCGTCACCCCGGTCTTTTCAGAGCGTCAGGCCTTCGAATCCCGTCTGCTCGAGTTCCTGCTCAAGGACGGCGAGACGCCCGTCCTGGGCGTCTGCCTCGGCATGCAGATGATGGCCCTGCACGAGGGTGGATCGCTGCACCAGCACATGCCCGAGAGCCACCCCGACACCCACGCCCTGCACTGGACCGGCGAGCACGAGATCATCCCCGAGCCGGGCGTCCGTGCCATCGGACGCGGCATTTCCCACAGCCACCACAAGCAGGCCGTGAACGAACCCGGGGCACTCCGCGTCCTCGCCCGTGCACCCGACGGAGTCATCGAAGCGGTGGGGGACCCGGATCGACCGTTCTGGATCGGCGTCCAGTGGCACCCGGAGCGGACCACCGAACCGCAACTCGGTCAGCGCCTCTTCGGCGAATTGGTCGAGGCCGCCCGCACCGCGAGGGTCTGAGGTCGCCCGCGGAGACAGGATCGGTTCGAAGGGCAGAGGGGAATGGGGGGGTGGGGGGGGTCAGATCCGAAGGTCGGTCGAGTCCTGCACGCCGAGCGTCCGGTAGATGTCCCGCGTCGCGTTCGACTTGTTGAGCGTGTAGAAGTGGATCCCATCGATCTGATGATCCAGCAGGTCGCGGCACTGCTCGGTCGCCCAGTGGATGCCCACGCGCTTCACCGCCTCGGCGTCGTTGCCGGTCCGACGCACCATCCGCAGCAGGGGCGCCGGGTACCGCGCCCCCAGTGCCAGCTCGGCCATGCGACGCATCCCCGGGACGGAGGTCACCGGCATCACGCCCGCGATGATCGGCACCCGGATGCCCGCGAGATAGCAGCGGTCGCGGAAGTCGTAGAAGTCCCGGTTGTCGAAGAAGAGCTGCGTGATGATGAAGTCGGCCCCCGCGTCCACCTTGGCCTTGAGGTGGTCCATCTCGATCAGCCGGTTCGGCGTCGAGGGATGGCCCTCCGGGAACCCCGCGACCCCGATCCCGAACCCACGCGCGTCGGGGTGCTTGCCCGACTCCCCGAACTTCTTGATGTGCTCGACGAGATGCACCGCGTGCCGGAAATACTCGTCGTCCCAGTTGTAGCTCGCCAGCGCCTCGGCCGACCCCGGCGGATCGCCCCGCAGCGCCAGGATGTTCCCGATGCCGTGGCGGGCGTACCGCTCCAGAATCGCATCGATCTGCGCCTCGTCCTGCTGCACGCAGGTCAGGTGCGGGACGGGGTCGAGCGTGGTCTCGTCCTTGATCCGCACGACCAGGTCGTTGGTGCGTTCCCGGGTCGAGCCGCCGGCGCCGTACGTGACGGACACGAACGAGGGCTTCAGGGGCTGCAGGTCGGAGATGGTGTGGAACAGCGACTCGACGCCGTCCCCCCCCTTGGGCGGGAAGAACTCGAAGCTGAAGGTGGTGCCGTGCCGCTTGAAATGATCGTGGATGTGCATCGCGCCCCGGTCCGTGGCGTGGAGGAGAGCGGGAGTCTATGCACGCCGTGCCGGACCGCGAGTGGGTGCGATCAGCCCGCGGCCTGCGACGTGGTGTCCCCCATGCGCTGCGTCAGCTCGTCCTCGTTGAGCTGGAAGTTGCCGCTCAGACCGACGCTCTTGAACGGCAGCCCCGGCAGCGACGGATCGTGCGACCCCTCGACCCACCCGTCCACCAGCATCGACTCCATCGCCTGCATCGCGAGCATCACCTTGAACCCCAGGTCCTGACGCCCCTTGGCACGCGGGGTGTACGCCTTCTGGATCAGGTTCCGCGCCTCGACCGACGAGCTCGTCCGCTTCAACGCCGCGACCACGTCCGGGAACGCCCCGACCATCGGCAGGCGCTTGCGCCCCCGCACGTAGCAGTCGGCCTGCAGGATGCGACCGTTCTGCAGCACGGGGATCTTGGTCTTCTCGGCGTCGTCGAGCCTCAGTTGCAGCACGTTGTTGTTCGCGATCTCCCACTCGAGCTCGCCCGAGTCGTCGTCACCGAACAGCGCGATGATCTGCTTCGCCCCGCCAAGGTCGAGCCCGCCGATCCCGACCTGCCCGATGATCTCGTCGGAGAACCCGCCCGTGGACAGCCACCGGAACGCCTCCTGCGGCGACATGTCGATCCCGGCGTCCGCCGCGATCTTCGCCGAGTGCTCCTGCAGGTCCGTGAACTGGCCGTTGCCCGCGTACCAGAAGTCCGCAAAGCGGATGTGCTGCCCGATGCGGCGCCGGTTGGTCTCGTCGTAGTGCGCCTTGAGCCAGTCGGCGTCCTGCTGGCCGCGCTCGAGCTCGAGGATCGTGTACGCGGCGTCACGCGCCGACGCGTGCGTCAGCATCATCCCGCCCGCCAGGATCGGGTCGGCAAAGCCCGCCGACTCGCCCGAGAGGAACCAGTTCTCGCCCGCGAGCCGGCTCGCGAGGAAGGACCAGTCCTTGACGCCCTCGACCTCGCCGCGGCGTTTCGCGCCCTGGATCAGTTCCTTGACGCGCGGGCTCTGGTTGATGGCCCACTCGTACAGCTCCTCGGGGCTCTTGCCCTGGTCCTTGTAGAAGTCACGCGGGCACACGAACCCGATCGAGGTCCGGGTCGGACCGAGCGGGATGAACCAGACCCAGCCCGTCCCGATCGACATCACCTGCACGCGCGTCCCGCCCACGCCGATCTCCACGGCCCAGTCCGTGTTCTCCCAGTAGTCGTAGAACGCCACGTTCTGCAGCGAGGTCGGGGACGTTACCTCGATCGGCAGGTGCTTGCGCAGCACCCCGATGCCCCCGGAACAGTCGAGGTAGTGCTTCGACTCGACCCGGTACGGCTCGCCGTCCCTGGGCTGCATCACGAGGTGGTCGATGCGGTCCGGGTTGGACTCGTCGATGACCACGTCGCGCATGAGGGTCTCCTGGTAGACCTCCGCGCCGAGCTCGCCCGCGTGGTCGAGCAGGATCTCGTCGTACCGCGCACGATCGACCTGGAACGCGGTGAGCTGGCGGGCCCCCTGGTACTTGGCGGGGCGGGGCTCGTCCTTGAACCAGGCCGGGGGCAGGAAGTCGAAGTCCCACAGCTTGTCGCTCTTGCCCCAGCGGTAGGTCGCACCGATCTTGATCGGAAAGTCCGCCGCCTCCACCTTGTCCCAGCACCCCATCTCGTTGAGGATCGAGGCGATGCCCGGCAGCTGACTCTCGCCGACGTGATCGCGCGGGAACTTCTCCTTCTCGAAGACGCCCACACGGAGATTCGGCATGTACTTCTTCAGCAGCGAGGCGGCGGTCGAACCGGCGGGGCCTCCACCGATGAGCGCGACGTCAAACGTTTCCGTCTTCATGCTGGCGTTCCTTCGAAGGGGGCCCCAGGCCGAGAACCGGTGGGGTGTGTCCCTTATACGGATAGGACCATATCACACGAAGTGATCGCCGCCTAGTCCATCGGGATGCAGGAATCGCGGAACGGTCAAAAATGATCCGATTCGGATACTTCGACCCATAACACCGGTTTGCGAAGACACTTCGGTGAGTCTGTCAGCGACCGTCGAGTCGCTCACTCAGGATCGCTCGCGTGCCCCGGTCGCCGAACCGCAGCACAAACAGCGTGAGCGTGCGGTCGCCGTCCCCCCGCAGACGCTTCTGCTCGCGATCCGGATCCACGGTCTGGGCGCGGGCCTTGACCACAACCTCTCCGGCATGAATCCCGCGCGAGGCGAGCGACCGCAATGCCGCCCGCACCCGCTTCGGGCTCCACGAGCACTCCTCCTGCACGCGATACGCCGTCAGGAACGGGGCGGCTTCCGCGGGCACAGGGTGCGAAGCCGGGCCGGTCAGCAGGCCCAGCCCGGGATGCACGTGGCGAAGCCCGGCCCGGTCGAGCAGACTCGGGACCAGGTCCGCCCGCTCCACCGACGGATCGATGGTGTACAGCAGTTCCTCCAGTGGGCTCGTGTCGTCGGTCCGGTCCGGCACGCCCGAGATGGAGAACGCGTCGCCGCTCGCGCCGATGAGCGTGGCGGTCCGGCCGGCCTCGTCCGACGCCAGCCCGCCCGTCCACAGCACCCCCTGGGTCAGGCGTCCACGCTCCGAGACGATCTCCAGCTCCCCCGGAGGGAGCAGGGCGGCGTCGATGCCCGGGTTGAGCTTGATCGCCCCCGCGGGGTGACGCCCGACGAGGCTGGCGATCGCCTCCGGGCCCGGCAGCAGGTCCTCGTACCGCAGCGTGCGTCCTGCGTCCGAGCGACGGGCCGGGTCGAGGTGGAAGGGCAGGTCGCGCGGGAGGGCGTCGTCGAGGGCGTCGCACACGCGAGTGTCGAGCCGCGCGTGCGGCGATGCCAGGAGTGATGCGTTGTGTGCGCACAACGCGGCGCGAGTCGGGTCGAGATCGACCGCGAGCACGTCCAGCCCGCGCGACAGCAGCCCGAGGGCATCGCCCCCGACGCCGCAGCACAGGTCGAGCACGCGCCCGAAGCCCGCCCGCTCGAACCGGGCCGCCTTGTGACGGGCGACGTGCCAGCCCGAGGCCATCTCGTACCCGTCGCGATCCGCCAGCAGGCCCGAGGCGATCGCGGGTGGCCACTTGTCGGTGGCGCGCGAGCGGACCCGGGCCAGCTCCGCCGCGAGACGCACGGTTTCAGCATCGTGTGACACGCGTGCCCGCTCGATCGCTCGTGCGTCCGGCGACGCCCCGAGCGACGCGACCAACTCCCGCCCGGCGTCCGAGGCGAGCACGCCCCACGCGCCGGGCAGGGGCGACGGGGAGCGGGGGGTGGTGTCCGTGCGGGGGGCGGTCATGAAAAGCCCCCGGGAGCGTTCGTGCTCCCGGGGGCTGCAGGATGCGGTGCGCGGGTTTAGTAGCGGTAGTGATCCGGCTTGTAGGGTCCCTCGACGGGCACGCCGATGTAGTCGGCCTGCTCCTTGGAGAGCTTGGTCAGCTTGGCGCCGACGTGGTCGAGGTGCAGGCGGGCGACCTCCTCGTCCAGGTGCTTGGGCAGCACGTAGACCTGGTTCTCGTAGGCGTCGCGGTTGGTGGCGAGCTCGATCTGCGCGATCACCTGGTTGGTGAACGAGGCCGACATCACGAACGAGGGGTGCCCGGTGGCGCACCCGAGGTTCAGCAGGCGGCCCTCGGCCAGCACCAGGATCGACTTGTCCTGGCTCTTGAAGACGAACTCGTCGTACTGCGGCTTGATGTTGATGTGCTCGACGTCCGGGTCGCGCTGCAGCTTCTCCATCTGCACCTCGTTATCGAAGTGCCCGATGTTGCCCACGATCGCCTTGTTCTTCATCCGCTTCATGTGGTCGAGCGTGATGATGTCCTTGTTGCCGGTCGTGGTGATGAAGATGTCGGCGGTCTCGATGACGTCCTCGAGCGGGACGACCTGGTAGCCCTCCATCGCGGCCTGCAGGGCGCAGATGGGATCGATCTCGGTGACGATGATGCGGCAGCCCTGGCCCTTGAGGGACTGCACGCAGCCCTTGCCGACGTCGCCGTACCCGCAGACCACCGCGACCTTGCCCGAGAGCATGACGTCGGTCGCGCGGTTCAGGCCATCGATCAGCGAGTGACGGCAGCCGTAGACGTTGTCGAACTTGCTCTTGGTGACCGAGTCGTTGACGTTGATGGCGGGGAAGGGCAGGGTCCCCTCGTTGGCGAACTGGTAGAGGCGGTGGACACCGGTGGTGGTCTCCTCGGAGACACCCTGGATGGCCTCGACGCACTTGCCGAACCAGCCGGGGGTCTCGGCGATGGTGGTCTTGATGGTGTCGAGGATGTAGCGCAGCTCCTCGGGGTCCTCACCCTCCTTGAACTCCGGCACCGAGCCCGCGGCCTCGTACTGCGCACCGTTGATCAGCAGCAGCGACGCGTCGCCGCCGTCGTCCACGATCTGGTCCGGGCCGGAGCCGTCGGGCCACGTGAGCATCTGCTTGGTGCACCACCAGTACTCGGCCAAGGTCTCGCCCTTCCAGGCGAAGACGGGCACGCCCTCGGGCGACTCGGGCGAGCCGTTGGGGCCGACGACGACCGCGGCGGCGGCCTCGTCCTGCGTGGAGAAGATGTTGCACGAGCACCAGCGGACATCGGCGCCGAGCTCGACCAGCGTCTCAATCAGAATGGCGGTCTGGACCGTCATGTGCAGCGAGCCCGCGACCTTGATGCCGGCGAGCGGCTTCTTGGAGCCGTACTTGGCCCGGAGGGACATGAGCCCGGGCATCTCGTGCTCCGCCAGGCGGAGCTGCTTGCGTCCGGCCTCGGCCAGCGAGAGGTCGCGGACCTTGTACTGCAGGGTGCCGTTCGGCGCGGTCTCGGTCACGGTCATCGTGGTCATGGAAACTCCTGTCAAAGTCGCGTGCCCCGCACGCGTGTGATTCGAATCAGGCCCGGCGGTCCTTCGACCGGGCTCGTGTTGATGAGATCCGGGCCGACGCCGCGAACAGCGTCGGCCCCTTGGCGTCCGGCGAGGGCACCAGCCGACGAAGCCGGGGCTCCTCGAACCCAGCGCGCTCGAACAGCTCCAGCACGCGGGTCTCGGAGAACCCAAGGTGCTTGTGCCCCATGGTCTGGCGGTACTCGTCGCGGTCATGGTCCACCATGTCCACCACCACCGCCAGCCCGCCCCCCCGATCGCGACGCAGCACACGCGCCACCTCTTCCATCGCCCGGGCCGGATCCGCGACGTGATGCAGCACCAGGAACAGCGTCGCGGCGTCCACGCTCGCGTCCTCCAGCGGGAGCGACTCCAGCTCCGCCTCGAGAAACTCCACGTTGCCCGATTCCCGCAGCCGGCGACGACCCGCCTCCAGCATCTCCGGCGCGTTGTCGATCGCCAGCACCGATTCAGCCCACGGCGCGATCAGCTCCGCGGCATCCCCCGTGCCGCACCCGAGGTCCGCCACCACCCAGTCAGACGGGATCAGGCTCAGCGACGCCGCCGCCGTGAACCGGTCGCCGAACATCTCGCGCCGGACATCGTCCCACGCCCCCGCCACACGCCCGAAATAGGCGCGGGTGTCGGTCGAACGCGCCGCGAGCACCGCCCGCAGCCGCGCCCGGTCCTCCCGATCCGAGTGCTCGCGCGACGACTGTTCACGGACCTCCACCCACAGCCGACGCGATTCCGCGTCCAGATCGTCCAGCACCAGCCGGTACAGCCCGCTCGCCCCCGAGGACCGCTTGGCGATCCAGCCGCCCGCAAGCAGGTGCTTGAGGTGACGCGAGACCGTGCTCTGCGGGAGCTGCAGAATCTGGACCAGCTCACCCACGGACAGCTCCTCCTGCTCAAGCAGTCGGAGCGTGCGCAGGCGGGTCGCGTCGTTCAGCGTGGCGAGACGCGCGAGCAGGCTGGATGTGGTGTCGGAACTGGCCATATTCAATGATCCAATCATCCGGATCATCGGATATTAGCCCGACGAGACTGCACCGGCCACCCTTGCAGGGCAGAAATTGTGCATTCTCGGACTCAGCCCGGCGCGTTCAGCCCTCGGGCAGCACGTCGTTGGGCTGCAGGGCCATCGAGGGGCCCGGGATCACGCCCAGCGAGCGCAGGCGGGCGTTCGCCTCGATGTCCTTGAGGTCGAAGCTGAGCACCACGCGCCAGCGTTCGATCTCGGACTCGGCGTCGCCGATGGCCTGGTAGAAGTACGCCAACTCGCGATGCGGCGTGACCGAGGTGGAGCCCGCCAGCGTGACGGCCGTGCGGTAGGCCCGCTCGGCCTCGTCGTGCAGGCCGCCCATCCAGGCGATCTCGCCGACCGCGATGTAGGTGTCCGCGGTCACCGCCGACTCGAGCTGGTTGCGGATGAAGCGGAAGAGCTCGTCCTCGTTCCCGGCCTCCACGATCGCTCGCCCGTACCCGATGGTGTAGTCGGTGTTGCCCGGCTCGAGGTCGTGGGCGACCGCGAGGTGGGTCTTGGCGCTCGACAGGCGACCCTGCTCCAGCTCGCTGACGCCGAGCCGGTAGCGGACCTCGGCGACGTTGGGCAGCAGGTCCAGGTACGCCTGGTAGTCCTCGCTGGCCCGCTCGTAGTCGCGGTTCACGAACGCGTCGTCGGCGCTGGCTCGGAGCTGGGTGAGCTCGCGTTCCTGCTCGACCGCTTTGTCGATGCCGCACCCGGACGCAACGAGGGCGGCGAGTGCGAGGGCGGTGGTAGTCAGCTTCCGGTACATGCTCGCTCCTTCGAGTGCTGGCAGGGGCCGGACACAACGATCCCGGCCCTCCCAGCGGGGCATCGTATCCCCATCCGGGGCCGGGTCCCACCCTTCCCGGGGGCATCCACACCCCTTGCACGCGCCCCACACATTGGCGTGCGTCGAGGCATGGTCGTAAACGTCTCTGGCGTACCGTCTTGCGATGCACGCGGACGACACGCAGCCCGCCCGACCCGGTCACTGGCGAATCCTTCTCCACGACGAGCCCGATGTCGGTGCGCACCTCGACCTGCTGATCTGGCCCGTGGAGCCCCGCCCCGACCCGTCCCGACCGCTGGCGTGTTTCCGCCTGCCCGCCGAGACCCGCCCGCTGCCTCACGAGGAGACGTGCCCCGGATTTGTGGGCGAGCCCATCGCGGACCACCGCGGGCGTTATCTGACGTACGAGGGCGAGCTCACGCGCGGTCGGGGACGAGTGAGCGAGGAGTGTTCCGGCGAGGGCGCGGATCTCCGCGCGACCGCGGAGGGGCTGGAGCTCACGGTTGCGGGCGTCCGGTATGTGGGTTCTGTGGGGGAGGGCGGTCGGGTGCGGTTTCTGCGGGCGGGTCATTCGGGCGCGTAACTCGCGTGGCAGCATGGATTTTGGTAGTCTGTAAGAAGCTCCGCCACGAGGGACTCCGTGCGATCGGTTCTCGACCACGGGACGGCACTGTGTTGGAAACGGCTGCCGCGGGGCGACAACTCAGGTCAGGAGGACATCGATGCGTCCGCGTCACCCGCTCTTCGATCCGTTGCCCCCGGGGTACTCGGGGCCGGCCCCCTTGCCGCGCCCGCCGGAGGGGCCCCAGAACACACCTCCCGGCGAGCCCGAGGTGCTCGAGGAGATCCCGTTCGAGCTGTCCGACTCGTCGAACCCGGCCCACCAGGTCGCGGTCGATCGGGCGGACATGCCCCTGCCCAAGCCCAAGCCGAAGCGGATCGAGGAGGCCGAGGGCACCGCGCTGCCCGAGGGGGCCCCCAAGATCCGGAGCTTCGAGCAGCGTCTGGTGAGCGATCGACGGCACGAGGACAACTGGAACCGGTCGCCCAACGCCAACGGGACGGGCGCGATCCACGTCAAAAGCTTCCACTGCAAGCTGACCGGCGACTCGCTGGAGTTCATGGACCAGCAGATCAACGAGTGGCTCGACGCCCATCCGCAGTACGAGGTCAAGCTCGTCACCACGTCCGTCGGGACCTGGACGGGCAAGATCAAGGAACCCAATCTGGTCGTGAACGTCTGGGTCTGACGCGTCGCGACGGGTCGGAGCGACGTAGGCTTGCCCTCTCGTAATGACCCTGCTCTTTCTCTATCTTGCGCTCGCGGTCGGCGTGTCGTTCCTCTGCTCGCTCTGCGAGGCGGCGCTGCTCACGCTGTCGGTCTCCGACGCACGCGTGATGGAGAACGCCGGGAAGGCGGCCGGCCAGCACCTGTCGCGGATGAAGGAATCGATCGACCGCCCGCTCGCGGCGATCCTGACGCTCAACACCATCTCGCACACGGTCGGCGCCTCGGGGGTCGGCGCCCAGGCCTACATCGTCTTCGACGGGAAGTGGATCGGCGTGACGTCGGCGGTGCTGACGCTGCTGATCCTGGTCGCCAGCGAGATCATCCCCAAGTCGATCGGCGCCTCGCGGGCACGCCAGCTCGCCACCCCGGTCACCTACACCATCATGCTGATGATCTGGGTGACATACCCGGCGGTCGTGGCGCTGGACCTGATCTCGAACATGCTCAAGGGCAAGCACTCGCACGAGCACATGAGCCGCGAGCAGCTGATGGTGCTCGCGGAGATGGCGACCGCGGGCGGCACGCTCGACCAGGGCGAGTCCGACTCGATCCTGAACCTGCTGCGCCTGCGCGAGGTGACGGTGGACGAGGTGATGACGCCCCACACGGTCGTGTTCACGCTCGGCGCCGACGACACCTGCGGCGGGGTGCTGGCCGAGCACGGGCGGCTGCGGTTCTCACGCATCCCGGTCCGCAAGGCGGGCGCGGAGGAGTTCCTGGGGGTGGTCCTCAAGAGCGACCTGCACGAGTCGGTCATCCGGGGTCGTTCGGACCGGCGCGTGGGCGACATGACCCGCCCGCTGCGATTCGTGCCCGAGACTGCCTCGCTCAACAGCGTGCTGAAGGAGTTCGCCCGGACCGGGCACCACCTCTTCGGCGTGGTGGACGAGCACGGGACGTTCGTCGGGCTGGTCTCGCTGGAGGACGTCTTCGAGTCGATCATCGGGGCGGAGATCGTGGACGAGACCGACCCGGTGGCCGATATGCGTGACCTCGCGGGCGTCGCGGAGGAGCAGGCCCAGCGGAACGACGGGGACGACGACACCCCCACGGAGGAGCCGATCTGATGTGCGGGATTGTCGGGATCATCACGCCGGTCGGGGCTCGCCCCTCGGCCGGGGCGTCGGACGTCGCCCTGATGCGGGACACGCTGACCCATCGCGGGCCGGACGACGACGGGCTGGAGGACCTGGAGCACGTGCTGCTCGGGCACCGGCGGCTGACGGTCATCGACACGTCCGCCGCGGGCCGGCAGCCGATGTTCACGCCCGACCGGCGTCACGTGATTGTCTACAACGGCGAGCTGTACAACGACCGGCAGCTCCGCGACGAGCTGACGCGCGACCACGGGATCGAGTTCCGCACCGCCTGCGACACCGAGACGGTGCTGCAGGCCGTGGCGGTCTGGGGGCTCGACGCGGCCAGCAGGCTCCGGGGCATGTACGCCTTCGCGGTCTTCGACCTGGTCGAGCAGACCGCGGTGCTGGCCCGCGACCCGCTGGGCATCAAGCCGCTGTACGTGCACGCCCGCACCGTGGGCGATCACGCCGAGCTGGTCTTCGCCTCCGAGCCCGGCGCGATCCTGGCCCACCCGCTGATCGCCTTCGAGCCCGACTGGCCCGGCGTCTCGGCCTACCTGACGACGATCCGCACCGTCACCGGGGCGCGGACCATGTTCAAGGGGATCCTCTCCCTGCGCCCGGGCGAGTGGCGCCGGTACAACCTCCGCGACCCCGAGCTGGTGCCCGAGCAGCGCGACGCCGGGACCGTCCTCGAGTGGGACGGGGTGGAGGCGGACGCCTCGGGCCTCACGCCCGAGGGCACCGACGGGCTGCGCGACCGGGTCCGGGAGTCCGTGCACGCCCACCTGCGCTCCGACGTGCCGATGTGCTCGCTGCTCTCGGGCGGGCTGGACTCCTCGATCATCGCGGCCCTGGCCATGGACGAGGTCGGGGCGCTGAACACCTACTGCTCGGGCTCGGTCACCGACGACCCGGGCGAGGACTTCGGCTTTGCCCGCCAGGTGTCCGAGGCGCTGGGGACCAACCACACCGAGGCGATCGTCTCGCGTGAGCTGTTCGCGGAGCGTTGGCCCGACATGGTCCGACGCCAGGGGGTGCCCGTGAGCACGCCCAACGAGATCGCGATCAACGAGGTCTGCCGCACGCTCCGGGCGGCGGGCAACGTGGTGGCGCTGACGGGCGAGGGGGCCGACGAGCTGTTCGGGGGGTACGGGCCGCCGCTACAGGTGATCCACGAGCACTGCCTCGGGCTGCGCACGCCGGTGGACCACGAGGGGGGGACGTTCCAGCTCCGGTCGCAGCAGTGGGTGCCGCTGGAATCGAAGTCGATCGTGCTCAACCCGCGGACGCTGTCCCAGATCGAGAACGACGCGTTGGTGATCGGGGGCTATCGCGAGGAGTTCCGGCGGATGCTGGAGGCGGGGGCGAACGAGCACCCGATGCAGGCGCACCTGCGGTTCCAGCGCCGCGTGAATCTCGCGAACCTGCTGCAGCGGCTCGACACCGCCTCGATGCTCGAGAGCGTCGAGGGTCGGACCCCGCTGGCGGACGTCGCGATCGGGGCGCTCGCCGAGCGTCTGCCCCTCTCGAGCAAGTTCGAGGGCTCACCGGACGCCAAGCGTGTGCCGCCCAAGACCAAGACCGTGCTGCGCAACGCCTTCGCCGACCGGCTGCCCGAGGACGTGGTCAAACGCCCCAAGGCCAGCTTCCCGCTCCCGTTCATCCAGTGGATGCCCGATCACCTGGGCATCCTGGACCGCCCCGCGGCCCGCGAACTCTTCTCCGGCTTCGCCATCGACACCGTGAAGAAGAACCCCGTCCGCGAGTGGCCCCTCGCCTGGCCCATGATGAACGCGGTGCTGTGGTACGAGCGCTGGGCGGGGTGAGTCGTGCTCGATGAGCCCGCGATGAACCCGCATCGTCCATGAGCGAACACGGGTTGACCGTTGGGCAACCCGTGGCACCCACGTTGGCGGCGTCAGTGGGCTCGCCAGGACGCGAGCCGGCTCTCGTTGTCCCAATCGATCCGATCGTCGCGGAGTTCGACCAGGCGTCCGTCGTAGAAGTACAGCCAGCGGGTGAAGCTGAGGTCCCCGTCGCGGGTCACGGCCGAGACCCGCCAGGCCTCGACCTCCACGCCGCTGTCCAGCCCCGAGCCCTTCAGGGTGGTCAGGTTGTCGGGGTAGAGCCCGAGGACCGTCGCCTTGTCCATGCCGAGGCGGGCCTCGCGGTTCGAAGCGATCAGATTGTCCATCTCGTGACCGGAGACCCGGTTGTAGTCGGAGCGGTCGTAGTGGTGGGGGCCGGAGTCGGCGACGATGATGCAGCCGGGGAGGGCCATCGAGGCGGCCAGCAGGGCGATCGGGGCGGCGGTGCGTCGGATCATGTCTGAACTCCTGTTCGGAGGGTGTGGGTGAGCGGGGTGGGTGCTCGTACCGGGCCGAAAACCGCGTTTGCACCCCTGCACGGGCTGATACGGGATCGATTCTCGGGCGTTTCACGTCGTGACCGCTGCTCGGACCCCGGGCTGACCCCGTTTCGGTGTGAATTTCACACGAAAAGTCTTGCCCAGGGCCGGGGATTTCGGGTATTCTGCTCCCAGAGAAATGAGTTCGGGCGACGCCTGTGTCGTCGCCCTAGAGGGAGTACCGATATGAAGAAGACGATTGTGAGCGCGATGGCGCTGTGCGCGGCGGCCGGTGTGGCCTCAGCGGACGTCTACGGCGATTCCACGGGCGAGCTGTTCGACAACAGCTTCACCCACCTGGACATCTCGTCGGTGACCATCACGAACGACGCGACGTGGCTGAACATCACGATCCAGACGGCCGGCGATGTCGCCGCGACGGACTGGGGCAAGTACGCCATCGGCATCGATACCGGCAAGATCGCCGGTGACAACTCCAACGGCTGGGGTCGCAACATCGACTGGGCCCGCAACATCACGCACTGGTCGGCGCTGTGGGCCGATTCCGGCGGCGGCGGTGAGATCTACCACTACGACGCCGGCTGGCAGCTCGACGACGCGACCTACGCCGCGGGCACCGACATTCAGCACGACCTGTCGCTGAACTTCGTGGGCATCGTCAACCTCAAGCTCAGCCTCGCTGTGCTGGGCGTCGGCGTTGGCGACACCATCGATTTCGACGTCATCACCACCGGTGGCGGCGCCGACCCCGGCGTGGACCACCTCTCCCGCGCCGACATGGCGACCCCGGGCTGGGGTGACACCTCCGTCTCGGGTGCCTTCTCCAGCTACACCATCGTGCCCGCCCCGGGTTCGGTGGCCCTGCTGGGCCTCGGCGGCCTCATTGCCGCCCGTCGCCGTCGCTGATCCGACCGCGACCCGTTTCACACTCAAGCCCGCTCGGCTGACGCCGGGTGGGTTTTTTCATGCGCCGCGCCGTAGTCTGGAGGCATGGACTACGGAATTGCCGGAAAGACCGCTGTCGTTGCCGCGAGCTCGAAGGGGCTGGGGCGGGCCATCGCATTGGGGCTGGCTCGCGAGGGCTGCCGTGTCGTCGTGAACGGGCGGGACGGGGCGACGCTCGAGGCGACCGCCGAGGCCATCCGTGCCGAGACGGGGGCGAACGTGCTGGGCGTGCCCGGGTCGGTGGCGGACGCGGGCGACTGCGAGCGTCTGATCCGCGAGGGCGCGGCCGCGTTCGGTGGGGTGGACATCCTGGTCACCAACACCGGGGGGCCCGCGCCGGGGACGTTCGCCGACTTCGACGACGAGGGGTGGCGGGACGCGATCGATCTGACGCTGCTGAACGTGGTCCGCCTGATCCGGGCGGCCCGCCCGCACATGGCCGAGAACGGGTGGGGGCGGGTGGTGAACCTGACCAGCGTGAGCGCGAAGGAGCCGATCGTGGGGCTGCTGCTGAGCAACGCGCTGCGTGCGGCGGTGCACGGGCTGGCCAAGACCTTGAGCCGCGAGCTGGCCCCGGAGGGGATCCTGGTGAACAACGTCTGCCCGGGGCTGCACAAGACCGAGCGGCTGGAGCACCTGGCGGAGGTACGGGCGAAGGACTGGGGGTGCAGCACCGACGAGGCGTTCGAGCGCCTGGCGGCGACGATCCCGCTGAAGCGGCTGGGGGACCCGAGCGAGCTGGCAAACGCGGCGGTGTTCCTGTGCAGCGGGGCGGCGAGTTTTGTGACGGGGCAGTCGATTGTGGTGGATGGGGGGGCGATGAGTGGCTTGAGTTAGCCTCTGCTATTGGACTTCAGTGCCACGGTAAGTGAGTCCGTTGCTTAACTCAGATAGTTTTTGTTGAATTACATACTCTGTAGCCGGCATATTCTCGCATGCTAGCAGGAGGTGGATCTTGATTGAATCAATTGGGGGAGGGTCTCCGGTATTGGGACTGATTATCATTGGGACCACCGGTCGGTCTGTTCCTGGATGGATTACTTGAGAATCTCCTGAGTACAATTCGTGAACATTGGCCAAGTGAACTTGGGTTGGGCGCAGAATGAGATTGTACTCATGGGCGGCAATTCTGTCTGCATTCGAGCGGACTGCAATGCCTGATAAGAGGCCAACTCTGACCATGAAATGTTTCGCTATGCCTCGTCCTAAGTTGCAGATGTGAAGTACTAAATATGAATCTGTGAAATTTGTTGCTGATGATCCTTTTTTGTTAACAAATAGCTCTGGTATTAGTTTTGGATGCGGCCTTCTGCCAAACATGTCCGCAATTTGTTGGTGTTCCATTGGGACTGAGGACTCGCCGCTTCTCATGAAGTAGTCGTGCGCCCCGCCTCCAATTGCCATGTGGGGTCCGGAGTCGGATTCTGGAACGAAAGTGGCCACGTACTTTCCGATTATCCGGTGCTGGACGCCGGGAATTTGAGGGTTTACGAGGTGTGCTTCGAGTTGGTTAAGCCTGTTGTGTACTTCAGTGGGATCAAGCCCTTGAAATCGTTCGCCAGTGTGGCCTTGGTCGTGGATACCCCAGACCGTGATACCGCCGCCGGTGTTTGCGAATGCTGAAAGTGTTTTTGCCAAGTTCTTTTTGTCAGAATTGCGATGAAACGGCTGCGAGTCATCGAGCGATTTGAATTCAATGTGCAAGCCCTCTGCTTGAGGGTCGCTAACTAATTGTGTAATATCGTTCTCATTGAATTGTTCGAACTGTTTGCGTAATTTTTCGCTCATTACCCAACCTTCGCCTCGGGCACGGCTTCCAGCAGCCGCTTCGTGTACTCCTCCCGCGGCCTCTCGATCACGTCCGCGCGGTCGCCCATCTCCACGATCTTGCCGTCTTTCATCACCGCGATGCGTTGGCAGACGTGCTGCACCACCGCCATGTCGTGGCTGATGAACAGGTAGCTCAGGCCGAGGTCGCGCTGCAGGTCGGTGAGGAGGTTGATGACCTGTGCCTGCACGCTGACGTCGAGGGCGCTGGTGGGCTCGTCGCAGACGATGAACTTGGGGTTGGTGGCCAGGGCGCGGGCGATGCCGATGCGTTGGCGCTGGCCGCCTGAGAACTGGTGGGGGTAGCGGGTCATGGCGGAGGCGGGCAGGCCGCTCTTCTCGAGGAGTTCGCCGACCTTGGCGCGGCGCTCCTTGCGCGAGCCGGCGAGCCCGTGCACGTCCAGCGGCTCGGCGACGATGGATTCGACCCGCATGCGGGGGTCGAGCGAGCCGGCGGGGTCCTGGAAGATGATGGACATGTCGCGTCGGAGGCGTCGCAGGTCGCCGCCGCGTGCGGTCATGACGTTCTGCCCGGCGAAGGTGACGCGTCCGTCGGTGGCGGGGTTGAGGCGGAGCAGGGTGCGTCCGACGGTGGTCTTGCCGGAGCCGGACTCGCCGACGAGGCCGAGGCACTCGCCGTGTGCGATCTCGAAGCTGACGCCGTCCACCGCCTTCACCCACCCCCCCCCGTTCCCCCCGCCCCCCCCGCCCCCCCCATCCCCCCCTGAGTCCTCGGATTCCTCTGCCTCGCGACTCAGCAGCCCGCTCAGGAGTCCTGACCGCTTGGGAAACCACGCCTTGAGCCCCTCGACTCGCAGCAGGGGCTCGCTGCGAGCCGGCGTCGTGTCGGACCCGTCGGCCGCTTCGGGAGTGGGGGGTGTGGCTGGCGCGTCGGCTGGCATGCGGTGAGGATACCGGACGCTCGCGTGCCGATCCGTGCGGGTGTCCGTGAACCGGGCTGAAGCGGGGTGTTGCGCCGCCCGAAGTCTTGAATTCCGCCGTGCGGTGCCTATGCTGGCGGCATCCCCTGCGCACCCGAGAGGGCGGCGGGGACTGACATGTCGGGCAGGTAGCTCAGTTGGTAGAGCACGGCATTGAAAATGCCGGTGTCGGCGGTTCAAGTCCGCCTCTGCCCATTCCGGATCCCGCGCGGCGTGTCCTTCGACAAGCCTCTGCGCGTGGCTGGTCACTTCCCACAATCCATCTCTGGTGTCGGGCCTTGTCTCCTTGTGATTCGGGACTCGGGTGCTGTGGCGTTTTGCCATGGCCGGACCGTTGGTGGGCCAATGGGGGGGCGGGGGGACGGGGGGGCGGGGGGGGCTTGCCTGGAGAGGTAGGCCCACACGCTCAGCTATCCTGTAGCACCATGCTGAAATCAATGAATCGGATTCTCTCGGATGATCGCGAAGCCCGGCGCGAGCTCCTCCAACTCGGCGGGCTGTTCGCGGCGTCGCTCGCGATGCTCGCGTCAACAGGCTGTGAGCGGGAGGGTGAGCCGTCGCAACCGGTCGAGAGAGTGGAGGAGCCTGCCCCGACGCCGGAGAATGCCGAGGCAGTTGCGTCGGATGGCGAGCGGGGCGGGGCGGAGGCGGCTTCTGTTGAACAATCCGGCGTTGATCCCGAACGCCCCTGGACTGTCCCGGACGGCTGGACGGAGGATCCCGAGCCTCGCACGATGCGGCTGGCGACCTATGTCGCCCCCGATTCGGGCGATGGGGTGGAGGTCGCGGTGTCCCGGTTCGGTGGGCGCGTCGGGGGTGAGCTCGCGAACATCAACCGCTGGCGCGGGCAGATGGGGCTCGATCCGATCGATGAGAGCGAGCTGGAAGCTTCGGTCGAACGCTTCACGGCCCCGGGGTACGAGGGGTACCAGGCCCGCATCGAATCGCCGACGGGCGTGATGCTCGCGGCGGGGGTGTACCAGGAGTCGATCGACCAGACCTGGTTCGTCCGGGCGACCGTCGAGGACGCGTCGGGCGCGGATCGATTGCAGGGGGACGTCTTCGGCATGGCGCGGTCCATCGCCGGTCTGGACGACTGAGGGTGGGCGTGAGGCGTCGGGGTGTTGAGTTGCTCGCGTCTGTGCGCTTGACGGTGGCACCGATCGAGAGCCCCCACGCGCCGGGTTGAGAAACCACTCTTCGGATTCCCGGTAGGCTCGGGCCGCGTGGAGAACGAACCGCCCACAACCGATCGTGCCCTTGTCGAGGCCATCGCACGCGGCGACAGCGCGGCGCTCGGGGTCTTTCTGGATCGGCACGGGGGGTGGATGCTGACGGTGGCGCGCCGGTTCATCAGCGAGGTCGATCTGGCGGAGGACGCGGTGCAGGAGAGCCTGCTGCACCTGGTGGAGCGGGCACCGGGGCTGGTGGTGGGGGAGTCGATCCGGCCTTGGCTGTACCCGGTGGTGCGGTTCCGGGCCCAGGGGCAGCGTCGGGCGCGGGATCGGCACCCGGGGGCGATGCCGGAGGGGGTCGATCGGGCGGGGGATGAGAGCGGGGCCATCGCCGATTCGGACGCGTTGCGCCGGGCCATCGACGCCCTGCCCGACGGGTTGCGGGAGACGCTGCTGCTGCGGGTGGTGGACGGGCTGAGCGTGCCGCACACGGCCCTGGCGCTGGGGGTGCCGGAGGGGACCGTCAAAAGCCGCCTGCACGCGGCCCTGGCCACACTGCGCGAGGACCCGGCGTTGCGGGGGCTGCTGGGGGATGACTGAGGCAGAATTTTCTTCGAACCACCGAACGACCGGGACGCGAACCGCTCTCAGGAGACGAGCATGACCCCCCCCACGAATCCATCCGAGCACGCCGAGCACGCCGAGCACGCCGGCCAGGCCGATCCCTTCGGCGAGGGCGCTGGCAGCGATCGGGCCGCGGAGGCGATCCGGGAGGCGATGGCGTCGCGGTCGGGCGAGAGCGGGGGGCTCTCGGATGATCTGCGTGCCCGTCTTATGGCCGCGGCTGAGCCGGGGCTGGAGGCGAACCGGGCGGGGCGTGGGCTCGGGACTCGCCTGTGGAGCCGGCGGATCGGTGTGCCGTTCGCGGCCGCCGCGGCGGTGCTGGTAGTGTCGGTGCTGGTGGTGCTGCAACTCGGGCCTGCGGGGGGCGGTGCGGGTCCGGCGTTGCAGCCCGAATCCCGGCATATGCCGCAGGCGTTGGCCATGGACGAGTCCGTCGGGCAGCGGGCCCCGGCGCGGGAGGGCCCGGCGCTGGCCGCCTCGGGCCTTGCGCCCCGGGCACTGGATATCAACCGCGACGGGGCCGTGGACATCCTGGATGCCCGGGCCCTCGCGGTCGCGGCACGGGCCGGCACGAACACCGCCGACGTGAACGAAGACGGCTCATCCGACGAGGACGACGCCCGCTGGCTCGCACGCCACGTGGTTCGGCTGGAGGCCTCGGGATGAAGACGCGTTCGCCCAAAGTCATGGCGCTGCTCACGCTCCCGCTGTTCGCGGCCTTGCTCGGGCTGGGCACGGGCACCCTGGCGAGTGAGTCGCTCGAGAGCGTCGTGAGGGTGCGTCCCGTGGAGGCGATCATCGAGTCTGTCCGGGATCTCATGCGACCCACGCCGAGGCGAGCACCGAACGTGACGTTCTGTGCCTTACCGGCCATGCCCATCGTCTGCCAGAATCCCGCCACGCCTCTCCAGAGCCCAGTCCAGAATGCCGCAAGCGGCGTCCAGTTCTCAGCTGTGGACATTTTCCTGACGCCGACTCTCCGTGCCGACGGCACGTCGCCGGAACTCGGCGCGTGGCAGGTGGAGTACACCGGCTCGTCCGACACGGGCGAGGTGCTGCTGGTGGGTGTCGAGGGGGGCGAGCACGACGCGTACGCCGAGCCGGCGTTCTATGACCCGGAGGCGCTGGCCGGCGGGCGCGTCATCCTCGCGGCGTACGCCGTGGAGGGCGAGCTGCCCAGCGGGCGCACCCGCATCGCACGCCTGCACCTGCAGTCGCCGGCGGGCGGGTTCGAGAGCGCCGTGACGCTGATCGCCGCGGGGGATGCGGGGGGAGAGCGGATCGAGGCCGCGGTGGAAGCCGTGCCGGTCGAGGCCGTGCGCCCGAACGTGCCCGCCACTGACCAGACAACCGAAGACACCGCCCACACCGAAGGGTAAGACCCATGAAGAAGATCTCGATCGTGTCGATGCTGGTGATGCTGCTCGCGTCTGTGGGCGTATTGGCGCTGGTGAGTTGTGAGAACCGCGCGATGGTCTCAGTGCATACCTCTGAGGAGAGCTACGCGAGACACGAGCCATCTGAGAGAGCCTCAAGAATGCTAGTCGGGCAGTTGCCGAGCAATCCCGATTCGTTGTCAGGCAATCTCGGTGATGAATGGAGTCTGCTTGGAAGCAGGCAGAATTCCTTCGCATTTTCCGAGGACTTCGCCGGCCGCGGGTTGGAGATCGGTGGTTTGCTGGACCCCACGATCGACGGGTCTAATTTCTTTGACGTAGACGGCAATCAAATCAGTTCGATCAGCAATGATGTCGGCGAACTCGATCTGAGTGGGGCTGAGCTGTCAAACTTTGTGGCGCGAAGCGCTGTCGACCGCTACGTTCAGACATCACCCGACTTTCAACTTCAGACATCTAGAGGATCCGCAGGCAGTGGCCAATCCCCCTTCGCCGGCCCGATCACCCAGGTCGAGCTCGAAGACACGCGTGTTCTACTCACCGAACAGGTCCAGCAGCAACTCACCGCTACCCCCGTCGTGCACCACTGGACACGCCAGGGCTTTGGCAGCAAAGATTTCAGCGCTACTCAGATCGAACTCCCGAACGAGCTCACGCGAGCACTGACAGCGCCCGTGGTCCGCCTCACCCAGCTCTCGCCGACCGACGAGGTCTGGATCATCGCCAAGTCCGACGGGCCTCGGATCCAGTCGCCGGTGGACGACCAGCCCGGCACCGGCTCGCTGGTCGCGACGCTGGACGGCAGCAATGAGCAGATCCCCGTCCCGCTGAAGCACACCGAGGTGTCGGGGGCCATCAACGGCTTCATCGCCTCGATCAACGTCCAGCAGCAGTTCCACAACCCCTACAACGGCAAGATCGAGGCGGAGTACGTGTTCCCGCTGCCCGACAACGCGGCCGTGAACGGGTTCCTGATGACCGTGGGGGACCGGACGATCCGCGGGATCATCCGCGAGAAGGAGGAGGCGCAGCGGATCTACCGGGCCGCCCGCTCGCAGGGGTACGTCGCGAGCCTGCTGACGCAGCAGCGTCCGAACATCTTCACGCAGAAGGTCGCCAACATCGAGCCCGGAAAGTCGATCGACATCGACATCTCGTACTTCAACACGCTGGCGTACTCGGACGGGTGGTTCGAGTTCGTCTTCCCGATGGTGGTGGGGCCGCGGTTCAACCCGCCGAGTTCCACGGACGGCATCGGCGCGATCGCTCGCGACGAGCCGGCCGGGGCCTCCGGGCAGCCCACCGAGATCAGCTACCTGCGTCCGAACGAGCGGAGCGGGCACGACATCGGCATCACGATCGACCTGGAGGCGGGGATGCCGCTGGAGGCGATCGAGTCGATCACGCACGCGATCACGCTGGAAGAGAAGACGAACTCGGCGGTGCGGGTCTCGCTCGCGTCCGAGTCCACCATCCCGAACAAGGACTTCGTGCTGCGGTACAAGCCCGAGGCCGGGTCGGTCCGCTCGGGCCTGCTGGTGCAGCCCGACGCCGACGGCGCCGGCGGCTACCTCGCCGCGATGCTGATGCCCCCGGTGAGCGACAGCGACCTGAAGCGGTCCCCGATCGAGCTGGTCTTTGTGCTCGACTGCTCGGGCAGCATGAGCGGGCGCCCGATCCAGCAGGCCAAGCACGCGGCCCACGCGGCGCTCGACCGGCTCCTGCCCGGTGACTCCTTCCAGATCATCCGGTTCTCAGAGAGCGCAACCCAGCTCGGGGCCCGCCCGCTGGAGGCCACCCCCGAGAACATCGCACGCGGCAAACGCTACCTCGACTCGCTGAACAGCCACGGCGGCACGCACATGGTCGAGGGCATCAAGGCCGCGCTCGACTTTGAGCACGACCCGGAACGCCTTCGGTACGTCGCCTTCCTGACGGACGGGTACATCGGCAACGAGGCGGAGATCCTGAGCGCCATCGACGACAGGCTCGGGCGGGCCCGCATCTTCAGCTTTGGCGTCGGCTCGTCGGTCAACCGGTACCTGATGACCGAGATGGCCAAGCTCGGACGAGGCGTGTGCGCCTTCCTGGAGACCAACGACCGCTCCGGGCCCGTGATGGAACTGTTCATGGACCGGCTCGAGCACGCGGCCCTCGCCGAGGTCTCGCTCGACCTGCCCGAGGGGATCACCGTAGAGGCCTACCCGCGCCGCCTGCCCGACCTCTTCGTCGGGCGACCCGTCGTCACCATCGCCCGGTACGAGGGGTCCATCGATCCCGCGGCCTGGGAGGGCGTGACGGTGCACGGACGCTCCGGCGGGGCCAACCTGGCCCTGCCGATCGAGGACGTGGTCACGCTGGACACCGAGGCCGAGCTGGACACCCTGTGGGCCCGCATGAAGATCGCCTCGCTCGACCGCAGCGGCATCATCGCGACGCGGGATTCGGACAAGCAGGAATTGGCGCAGGTGACGACCGACGTCGCGCTGCGACACAACCTGATGTCGGCGTACACGTCCTTCGTGGCCGTGGACAGCTCGCGCGTGACCGAGGGCTCCCACGGGACGACGGTGCCGGTGCCCGTTCCCGTGCCGGACGGGGTTCGGTACGAGACGACGGTGACCAGCTCGGGGAAGTGAGGCGTGCTTCGGGGATGGGACGACACGGCTTGCGGGGCAAGCCTTGGCACCCCCCCTCCCTCTCCTCTTACGCACACCTGAATTGGTCAATTCCCAGTTGAAACGATCCAGAGGCGGATTCGGACCGGCCTAGTTGAGACTCGGTCTCAGGGCGGTGGTACAATGCCTCCCGCCGCAACACTCGGCCGGCTCGGAGTCGCATCGTGGTCCAACCCCAGCATCGCAACCCATCCGCCCCCTCGCAGCGCACCAGCCTGGCGCAGCTCAGGCGGGGTGAGACCGCGGTCATCGAGTCCGCCTCGCTGCACCGGGACGACGAGGCGATGCTCGCGGCGATGGGTCTGCGGGCCGAGACACGCGTGCAGATCTGTCGCACCGGCCAGCCGTGCATCGTGCGTGTGATGGGCGGGTGCGGGCTGGGGTGTCGCATCGGGCTGTCGCGTCCGGTGGCCTCGGGCATCACGGTCCGGCTCGACGCCGACGCGTCCGGGAAGGCATGACCGTGACGGGGGTCGAGATCCCCCGGGTGGTGCTGCTCGGGAATCCCAACACGGGAAAGACCACGCTCTTCAACCGTCTGTGCGGGCTGCGCCACCAGACCGCCAACTTCCCCGGCACCACGCAGGAGACCCGTCTCGGACGCATCCGGGGCGAGCATCCCGCCAGCGTGATCGACTCGCCCGGCGTGTACGCCCTGACGCTCAACCAGGTCGAGGCGGAGGTCTGCCGCCGCCTGCTCGCGGGCGAGATGCCCGACCGCCCGGGGGTGGTGCACCGTCCCGACGGGGTGTGCGTCGTGGTCAACGCGTTGCACCTGGCGCGAGGGCTGAAGCTCGTGCGCGAGGCGGCGGCCCACCACCTGCCGACCGTGGTCGCGGTCAACATGAGCGACGTCGCCCACGCACGCGGGCTCGAGATCGACACGCAGACACTCGCCGAGTCGCTCGGCGTGCCCTGCGTGTCCGTGAGTGCCCGCACCGGGGCCGGGTGCGACGAACTGCTCGCGGCCCTCGACCACGCCCCCGTTGCGAGTGTTCCCGAGTCCGAGGCCGACGCGGACGCCTGGGCCGAGCGGCTCGCGGACAGCGTCACCCGACACACGACCGACACGCACGCGACCTCCTGGACCGACCGGATCGACCACGTCGCGGCCCACCCGGTGCTCGGGCTGGCGCTGTTCGCGGCGATCATGTTCGGGCTGTTCTGGGCGATCTTCAAGGGGGCCACCTGGCCCATGGACCTGATCGACAGCGGGTTCACCTGGCTGGCGGGTGCCGTGGAGTCCGCCCTGCCCCCGGGCATCCTGAGCGACTTCCTGACCGGCGGCGTCATCGGGGGCGTCGGGGCGACCGTGATCTTCCTGCCGCAGATCGTGCTGCTGTTCTTCCTGATCGCGCTGCTCGAGGATTCGGGCTACCTCGCCCGTGCGGCCTTCCTCGTGGACCGACTGCTGCGACCCTTCGGGCTGCCCGGGCACGCCTTCGTGCCGCTGCTCTCCAGCCACGCGTGCGCAATTCCGGGCATCATGGCCGCACGCTCCATCCCGGACCCCAACGAACGGCTGGCGACCATCCTCGTCGCACCGTTCATGTCCTGCACCGCCCGGATCCCGGTCTACGTGCTGTTGGTCGGGCTGCTGTTCGCGGACTCGCCCGCCATGGCCGCGATCGCGTTCGCGGGTTGCTACGTCATCGGCATCCTCGCGGCCGTGCTCTCGGTCCTGCTCGCCAGACGCACATTCCTGCGGGGCCAGTCGCGACCGATGACGCTGGAACTGCCGTCGTACAAGGTTCCCAGCCTCAGGCACGCGACCATGATGGCGTGGCACCGGGGCGTGGTCTTCCTGAAGAAGGCCGGCACCGCCATCCTCGCCATCGCGGTCGTGCTCTGGTGGCTCGGGTCGTACCCCATCGTGGACCCGCCAGAGGAGTCGATCGAGCTCCGCACACAGGCGGCCCAGATCGAGGCCGCTCAGCCCGAGCGGGCCGAGGAGTTGCTGGCCCGCGCCGATCGCGTCGAGGCCCGCCACGCCAGCGCTAGCAGCTTCGCGGGCCGGATCGGCAAGGCCGTCCAGCCCGTCTTCGCCCCGCTCGGGTACGACTGGCAGCTCTCCGTCGGCGTCATCACCAGCTTCGCGGCCCGCGAGGTCTTTGTCACGACCATGGCCGTGATCACCTCGGGTGACGAAGAACTCGAGGGGGAGCGCCTGCGTGAGTCGATCGCCGGTGCCGTGCGCGACGACGGCGTGACGCCCGTCTTCACGCGTGCGACGAGCTGGTCGCTGCTGGTCTACTACATCCTCGCGATGCAGTGCCTACCGACCCTCGCCGTGACCGCACGCGAGGCGGGCGGACGCAAGTGGGCCTTCCTGCAACTCGCGTGGATGTGCGGCGTGGCCTACCTCGCGGCCCTGATCACCTACCAGGTCCTCAGCTAGGAGCACCCGTGCGATTCCCTGTAGACGACTGGCAGTTCTGGGTCGCGACGGCGGGGGCGCTGATCGCGCTCGTGTGGATCGGTCGTGGTGCCTGGCGTGTCGTGCGTCCGAAGGGGCGTGGGACCAAGACCAAGGTCTCACTCACCGTGGATCGGCAGCCGCCGGGCCGATCGAGCCGCGATTGCTGTGACTGACAACGCCCGCCGGGGCGCTCACTTGCCCGCGGCCCGCTCGCGTTCCAGTTCTGCGGAGAGCAGGTCGGAGTAGCTCATCGCCAGCGGTTCGCCCAGGACCGGCGTCAACGCCGAACGCAGTTTCACGTTGTGCTTCCGTGCCGCGTCCTCGGGGTTTGAGGAGCTGACCATCGACTCGAATTCCACGAACGAGCCGAGTCCCTCGACGTCGTCGAGATGGATCCGTGTCGGGCCGAGCATGTAGAGCGAGCGGGTCTTGGTGACCACGACCCAGACCGGCAGCGGGTCGGGCCCGAACCGGGCCGCGGCCTCGTTCTCCGAGTAGATCGTGAAGTCGCTGACCTTGGGCTTGAGGGCGTCCTCGCGCTGGTAGTAGATCACCTCGACCGGCTCGTCGGGGGAACCCGCCGGATGCAGCACCCGCGTTTCGCGTTTTTTGAGGCGACCGTGCACGACGCGGTAGTACGTGTCGGTCTGGTGCATCTTGCTGGTGAAGCGGGCCCCGAGTGTCCGCAGGATGCCCGCCGCCAGTGTCGGATCGCGCAGTTCCGCCTTGAACTCGACGTTCTTCATCCGTTCCCTACATCGGCGAGGGGGAGTGGGGGGCTCCACACCGTCTGTCATGCGCGTTTCGCCGCAAAGCAGCCTGATTCGGCGGCTTTGAGCCGGCTCGTGATCCTCTAACCGGGCCGGTTCTCTTCCGGCAGAGCGTCCAGCAGGGCCGATTCGTCCCAGACCTCAACGCCCAGGCCCTGGGCCTTGCTGAGTTTGGAGCCCGCCTTCTCGCCCGCGATCAGCAGATCAGTTTTGCTCGAGACACTCCCCGAGACCTTGGCACCGAGCGACTCCAGGATCTCTTTCAGGGTCTCACGCTCGAAGTGCTCCAGCGTGCCCGTCAGCACGATCGTCTTGCCGGAGAACGGGCTGTCTTGGGCGATCCCCTCGCCCGGTTCGGCGTAGTCCTTGCTCGAGAGATCCACGCCGCAGGCTTCCAATCGCCTGAACGTATCTCGGGCCGCGGGCGAATGCAGGTAGGCGTGCACGACCGGGGCGGTGTCCTCGCCGAGGCCGGTCTCGTATTCGTGTTCCAGCTTGTCACGCGTGCCCAGCAACTTCTCACGTTTCGGCCCGCTCAGCCGGTTCACCGCCTGCGGCATGAGTGCCCAGACCTCGGCCGCGAGCAGGGCCTCCAGATCCGGGAAGACCCGGGCCAAGGCCTTGGCGGTCGAACTGCCCACGTGCCGGATGCCCATCCCGGCCAGCACCCGGGCGAGCCCGCGCCCCTTCGCGGTCTCGATGCCGCGGAGCAGGTTGTCCACCTTCTTCTCGGCCATGCGGTCCAGCGTCAGCAGCGCCTCGCGGTGTTCGTGCAGCGAGAAGATGTCGGCGAAGTGATTGAGCGCGATCGTGGGGCAGTCCTCCGGCACGCCGAGCTCGGCACGACGCTCGTGACCCGGCTCCAGCGCCGTCGCCCGGATCTGGTCGATGGTGGACTCTCCCAGCCCGTCGATGTCCATCTGCTTGCGCCCGGCGAACCAGACGAGCTTCTCGCGGACCTGGGCAGGGCACTCAGGGTTCACGCACCGGCGAGTGGTCTCGAGCTCCGGGCGTTCGAGTGCCTCGGGGGGCTCGACCTCGACGGTCCCGCCGCACTCCGGGCAGTTCTCGGGCGCCTCGATGGTCTTGGCGCCCTTCTTGGCCTTCTCCGCGACCGCGACCACCTGCGGGATGATCTCGCCCGCCTTCTCCACGATGACCGTGTCGCCGATCCGGAGACCCTTCTGGCGCACCTGCCCGTAGTTGTGCAGCGTGGCGTGACGCACCGTCGTCCCGGCCAGCAGCACCGGCTCCAGCGTCGCGCGGGGCGTGATCTTGCCCGTTTTGCCCACCTGCGCGTTCACGTCCAGCAGCGTCGTGGGCTTCTGCTCGGCCGGGAACTTGTACGCCACGCACCAACGCGGGCTCTTGCTGGTGAACCCCAGCCGGTCCTGCTGCTCGAACGAGTCCACCCGCACGACCATGCCGTCGGTCTCGTAGCCCAGCGTGTGGCGTTCGCCGTCGAACCAGGCGATCGTCTCCAGCACGCCGTCGCCGTCCGGCACCACGCGTGTGTGCTCGCCGGTCGGGATGCCCAAGGCCTTGAGCCGCTCCAGAAACGCGGTGTGGCTGGTCGCGAACGCCTCGGTGCCGGATGTCACGATTTCCCCTCGCCCGTGAGCCACGAAGCCGAGATTCCGGGCGGCCGCGACCGAGGGATCGAGATTCTTCAGCGTCCCCGCGCACGCGTTCCGGGGGTTCATGAAGGGCTCCTGCCCCGCTTCCTCGCGTTCGGCGTTGATCCGCTCGAACTCCCCGGTCGGGATGAAGACCTCGCCGCGGACTTCCAGCACCTCGGGCACCGGGGTGCCGTCGCCGGGTTCGAGCACCAGCGGCAGGGCCGCGATGGTCCGCGCCGCGTGCGTCACGTCGTCGCCCCGAACCCCGTCGCCGCGGGTGAGCGTCCGAACCAGCCGCCCGTCCTCGTACCGCACCGAGAGGGCCACGCCGTCGATCTTGGCGTCGCAGACAAATCGGACCGCCCCCTCCCGCTCGCCCTCGCCAAACAATCCGCCCCCCCCGTCCGCCCCCCCCGTATCGGAACCTCCCCCGGAGACACCCAATCCCCGGTAGACCCGGTCCACCCAGTCCCGGACGTCCTGCTCGCTGTAGGTGTTGTCGATGGAGAGCATCGGCCGGGCGTGCTCGACGGTCTCGAAGCCCTCGATCGGCTCGCCGCCCACCCGCCGGGTCGGGCTGTTGGGGTCGTCCAGCTCCGGGTGGGCGGCTTCCAGCTCGCCCAGTTCCTTGAGCAGGCGGTCGAACTCACGGTCCGACATGATCGGGTCGGCCGCGACGTAGTACGCCCGGTTGGCGCGGTGCAGCAGTTCGCGGAGCTCTTCGATGCGGGCCGTATCGGTGTCTTTCGCCATCGCCCGCATGGTACCTCCGGCGGGCGAGCCCGACGGTCGTATGATCCACCCGAATGACCGCCACCCTCATCGATGGAGCCGCCCTCGCTCGCGAGGCACGCAGACAGATCGCCAAGCGGGCGGCCGACTGCACCGCACGCGGCCTGACCCCGCGCCTCGACGCCGTCATCGCGGGCGCCGAGGACACCCCCGCCCGGGTCTACGCCACCCGCCAGGCCCAGACCTGCTCCCGGGTCGGCATCGACTACGCGTTGCACGAGCTCTCCGGCCACTGCTCGGAGCAGGACGCGTTCGGGCTCATCGACGAGCTGAACGAAGACCCCGACGTCCACGCCATCATGATCCATCTCCCCCTGCCGGAGGGCGTGTCCACCGAGTCCCTGCAGGCCCGCATCGACCCGGCCAAGGACGCCGAGGGGATCACGCCCACCAACATCGGCAACGTGCTCTACGGGCGGTCCGAGCTCGCACCCTGCACCGCCGCGGCCTCGCTGCGGCTCATCGACTCGACCGGCATCGACCTCGCCGGCAAGCACTGCGTCATCGTCGGCGCCGGCCCCGTCGTGGGGCGCCCGATCGCGGCTCTGCTCATGCAGCGTCAGGCCACCGTGATCTCGACCAACAAGCACACCCGTGACATCAACGATCTCACCCGCACCGCCGACGTGCTCATCGCCGCCGCGGGCGTCCCGGGGCTGGTCACGCCCGACATGGTCAAGCCCGGGGCCCTGGTGATCGATGTCGGCGTGAACCGGGTCGAGGGCCCGGACGGCCAGACCGTGACCGTCGGTGACGTGGACCCGGGCGTGGCCGAAGTCGCCGGGCGGCTCTCCCCCGTCCCGGGCGGGGTGGGGCCTATGACCGTGGCCGTGCTGCTCGGCAACGTCGTGGAGGACGCCGAACGTACGCTGCGTGCCCGGGCCGCCCCCGCTGAGGCCTGAGGGCGTCCGGTCCAAGGTCCGAGATTGCCGGTCGCACGAAAATTCCATCCCCCGGATGACTCCGGCCCCCCGTCTCCCTTCAATGTGCCATGCACACACTCGGCTTCGGATTCGGAAACATCGGCGCCACCGAGATGATCGTCATCGGGGTGATCATGCTCCTGCTGTTCGGGCGTCGCCTCCCAGAGGTCGGGCGCAGCCTCGGACAGGGCATCGTTCAGTTCAAGAAGGGGCTGAAGGACGTCCAGGACGAGGTCACCAACGCCAGCTCGGACGAGGCCGACGAGCCGAAGAAGTTCGAGTCCGCCAAGGCCCCCCTGACCGATGGGGCCGACCAGCGGGTCAGCCAGGCCGAGCCCGTCGGCAATCAGGCCGAGACCGCCGAGCCCAAGGCCCCCCCGGCCTGACCCCCCCCATCCCCCCGGCTACCCCGCAGATCTGCACGGACCGGCCTCGTTCGGCCGAAGAGGGTGGCCCGCAATCAGGACCATCCGTGGGGACACGGCTACGATCCCCACCACACAAATCACGGCGAGGTAGCTCAGCTGGCTAGAGCGGAGGATTCATAACCCTCAGGTCGGGAGTTCAAGTCTCCCCCTCGCCATTGATCACGAACCCGGACGGGCACGCCCCGGCCGGGTTTTTTGTGTAACGGTGACCCCACGCCCCGGTACCATCCGATGGACAAGGTCTCACGCGAAGGGGAACAACATGCAGAAAGCCGGAATCGCTGTCGCAGCCATCGCCGTCACTGCCGCAGGGGTCGGCGCGGCCTTGATCTTCATTCCGGCCGACGCGCCCGAGCCGGTGCCCGCGCCGGACGCGACTGAGCCGCCCCGCCCGGTGCTTGAACCCGTCCAGACGCCTCGCCCCGAGCCCCGCATCACCGAGGGGGCGATCCAGTACGCCCGTCTGGCCGAGGAGGCCAAGGCCCGCTGGAACCCTAAAGAGATCAGGGCCTACGTCAAGGACATGGAATCGCAGTACGACCTCGACGGCGACGGCGTGCTCAGCGACGACGAAAAACGTCAGATGTGGGCTCAGATGAAGGCCGACTACGAGGCCGAGCTGCTGGCGCAGTTCGATGCAGACGGCGACGGCGAACTCAATGATGAGGAGAAGCGGGCCGCCCGGATCTCCGCGTTCCTGTCCTCCGACTGGGGGCGGTCGTTCGCCCGCAAGCACGACGCCAACAACGACGGCATCCTCGACAAGGAGGAACTCGCGGCCCTGGAGGCCGACCTCGAGCGGATGCGACAGGAATGGACCCAGCCGTACGACCTCGACGGCGACAAGGACCTCGACGACCTTGAGACCGAGATCATGCGGGAGTCCATGAAGGAGCAGTGGGAGGGGGTCCAGGCCCGCATGAACGCCCGGTTCGACGCCGACGGCAGCGGCAAGCTCGAGCCCGGCGAGCAGATGAACGCGTGGACCACCATCCAGGCCGCGTACCGGCAGCGGTCCTACGTGCAGCAGCACGACACCAACGCCGACAACGTGGTGGACGGGGCCGACCTCGCCGTGTTCACGCAGCGGTTCGCCGATCAGGACCCCCGGACGGACCTCAACCAGGACGGCGTCTGGGACACCGCCGACCTGGACGAGTTCAACCGACGGATGGCCGAGGGCGAGAACACCATGCCCTCTGATGAGGAACTCCCCCTCCCGGAGGAGTGGGCGGACAAGATGGGCGAGACCCAGTTCGGCAAGGGCGGCTGAGCCGCTTCCGGCCCGGTTTCTGCGCCTCCTGCATCCGGCCCGTCACAAACACCGATAAACCAGCCGGGACCCGGCAATACACCGATCCTGGAGGCGTTCTTCCACCGGGCACGCCCGCCGGGCGGCCATCTCGAACGAACTCAAAGGGGTTCTCATGAGCAACAAGGGACTGATCACGACCGGATCCATCATCGGCGGCGGCATCGTTGTCGCGGCCGTCTGGTCCATCTCGGCATCCGGGGGCAGCCAGCCCGCGGATCGCATCGCGCAGCCGCCCGCGGCCTCCGAACCGGCCCCGATGACGCAACCGGTGGCGGTCTCGCAGACCCGGGCCGTGGGGCTTGAGTACGCGTCGCTCACCGGAAACAACGAGTGGGGTTCCATGTCGCGCGACGAGATGCTGGCGCGATTCGAGGAGATGCGGGACCGCTGGGACGCCGACGGCGACGGCGAGCTCAGCCGCGAGGAGCGACGCCTCATGTGGGAGGCCATGCAGGCCCAGCGTGAGATGGAGATGATCGAGCGGTTCGACCGCGACGGCGACGGCGTCCTTGACGAGGCCGAGGAGCGGGCGGCACGACTCGCCGAGTTCCTCGGGTCCGACCGCGGGCAGGACCTCGCACGCGAGTTCGATCTCAACGGCGACGGCGTGCTCGACGATGACGAGCTCGCCGCGATGGACGCCCACCTGCGGGCCGAACGCGAGGCCCGCCGGGCCGAGCGCCAGCAGCGTGCGGTCGATCAGTTCGACCTCGACGGCGACGGCGAGCTCAGCGACATCGAGCGCGAGATCGCCCGCGAGTCCATGCGTGAGCAGGGCCAGCAGTACCGCGAACGCATCACCGGCCAGTTCGATGCCGACGGCGACGGAGACCTGAGCGGCGAGGAACGCACCGCCGCGTTCGATCATGTCCGCGCGCAGTTCCAGCAGCGTGAGTTCGTGAACGACAACGATTCCAACGGCGACGGCATCGTGGACGCGCTGGACACCAGCGACTTCATCAACCGGTTCACCAACCAGGACCCCGCGACCGACCTGAACGGCGACGGCGTCTGGGACACCGCCGACCTCGACGAGTACAACCGACGCATCGAGCAGGGTGAGAACACCCTCCCCAGCGACGAGGACCTGCCCCCCATGGGCGGCTTCCGCGGCGGCTTCGGCGGCGGTGGCGGCGGCGGTGGAGGCGGTGGAGGCGGCTTCGGCGGCGGCGGGGGTGGTCGCGGCGGAGGCGGTGGCGGCGGAGGTGGTGGCGGCGGCGGCTGAACGCACGCGTCAATCCCACTCTCCTGATCGCATCAACGAAAAGAACAACGCCCGGGTGATTCCACCACCCGGGCGTTTTCTTGCACCGATTCAATCAACGATTCAGTCGTCCGAGGTCACTTCGGCGTAGCCGGTGCCGTCGAACAGGCCCGGGGCGTCGTACGCGCCGGCCAGCACCATCCGGTACGCGAGCTGGTCGCCCGCGACCAGGCTCGGGCCGGGGCTCATGCGGCTGCCGCTGGGCTCGATCAGGTACGAGCGGGCGCCGGTGTATTCCATCTCGACGGTCGAGCAGCCGCTCAACGCGACGAACGCCGCCGAGCCCCCGCACACCGCCAACAGTTTCGTGCTTCGCTTCATCATCACTCCTCCCGAGGGTCACTCCCGGGCGACCCGCTGGGCCGCTCCCGTTTGTTCATCGAGCGAGACCCCCCGCCCGCTGCGGGCCGCTTCTCTCGTCACGCGCATTTCTTGCCTGACACAGAGCGTTCGCCCCGGTCATACCGATCGCGACGGTCCGGATAACACGCACAAATGGCGTGTTTCGGCCGAGACACAAGACCGGTCCTGGGGGATTCCGGTACGATTATGGGGCGTAAACAGGTGAGTCCCGAGCGGGACCGCCGTACCAATGACGCCACAGATACTCGGGCGCGGCACGGAGTCCGCGCCCAGCGTCCATTCAGCCGCGCGAGGGAACCACGTGTTCAGATCCGCCACCATCGCCGTTCTCACCGTCATCACCTGTGCCCACGCCCAGGATGCACCCGCCGATCCGGCGGCAGCGCCCGCGGCACCAGCCCCGGAACCCGACCTCGAACGCGACGGATTCGCGTACACCGTCTCGGACCTCGACTTTCAGTACCCCATCCCGCACCCCTCGCTGCCGCCGGTCGAGGAGTACGACGACATCATCGTCACCCTCACCCAGACCGACCGGGGCTACATCGCCCCGCTCGGCACCGAGTATGACGTGGACGTCCGCCTCGGGAACCTCGGCGAGACCGACGCCGTGATCTACGGCTCGGCCCTTTCCGTCATCAACGTCGCGGTCCGCGACCACCTGGCCAACATGCACGGCATGCTCGGGCACCTGGTCACCCCCGCCGCGGATGAGATCGACTACGAGGACACGCGGCGCGACCTGCGTGCCGCCGGCGATACCGAGCTCACCATCAAGATCTGGCGCGCCTCGATCGGCGAGATCCGCACCCTCGGCCTCGGGCAGAAGTGGGAGTCGTTCTCAGACGAGGAGGCGACCGGCGGGGCCGTGGACGAGCCCGCGCACGCACGCATCCGCGAGCGCAGCCCGATGCAGCAGGGCGACCTGCTCTTGCGCCCGCCGCTCGACCGGTTCGTGCACCACCTCAACCGCCACCCCGGGCGTCGCGTGGACCTTGCCCTCTCGCCCACCGGCAACCCCGGGCAGGTCAACGTGGATTACCTCGTCACCGAGGCCAAGGACTGGTTCGTCTACGGGCAGGTCTCCAACACCGGCTCCGAATCCACCGACGAGTGGGTCTGGCGGTTCGGCGCCCAGCACCACCAGCTCACACAGAACGACGACATCCTGCGCATCGACTACATCACCGCGGGCTTCGACGAGACGCACACCGTGCTCGCCTCGTACGACACCCCGCTCGACGCCGACGGCCGGTTGCGCGGGCGAGTCTTCGGCCGGTACAACGAGTACACCGCCGGGGACGTCGGCTTCGCGGGCGATGACTTCACGGGCGAGGGGTACGAGATCGGGCTCGAGCTCGCGCAGAACGTCTACCAGGACGGGGCACTCTTCCTCGATATCGTGGGCGGCGCTCGCTTCGAGAGCATCGACGTCGAGAACAACCTCGCCATGATCGAGGGCTCTGAGACCTTCTTCATCCCGTACCTGGGCGCCCGCGCCTCCCGCAACACGCCCGTCAGCACCTTCGGGGCCGAGCTGTTCCTCGACTTCGGGATCGCCTCCGACGGCGACGAGGCCGACCAGCTCGGTCGATTCAACGTGGACGAGGACTGGACGGCCCTCCGGGGTTCTGCGAACTTCTCGTTCTTCCTGGAACCCTTCCTCGACTCGTCCGGCTTCGAGGGTGAGCGTGGGCCCGAGGCCATGACGCTCGCGCACGAGCTCTTCTTCTCGACACGCGGGCAGTGGTCCATGGGCAACCGCCTCATCCCCAACTACCAGCAGGTCGCCGGCGGCTTCTTCACCGTCCGCGGGTACGACGAGTCGGTCGCGGTGGGCGACAACGTGATCATCGGCACCGCCGAGTACCGCTTCTACCCCGGCAAGTGGATCGCACCCGCCGTCGAGCCAACCAGCGTGCTGGGGCGTCCGTTCAACTCGGCCCGGACGCAGCCCTACGGCTCGGCCGACTGGGAGTTCCTGCTCCGCGCCTTCTACGACGTCGCCTCGATCGGCGTCGAGGACCGCGACCCGCTCTCCGAGACCGAGGACACGCTGATGAGTATCGGGCTCGGCGCCGAGGCGCGGCTCTGGCAGAACGTCACGCTGCGGGCCGACTGGGGCTACGTCCTTTCGGACCTCGGCGAGGGCGCGTTAAAACAGGCCGACTCTGGCGATTCTAGGGTCCATTTCCTCGCAACTCTTCTCTTCTGATCGGTGAACGGTGGAATCCGGGGTATCTTCATAAGAAGAGCAAACCGATCCGCAAGAGTCCGAAAAACTGCCTCCGAATCAGGAGCCCAAGATATGACACGCCACGCCGCACGACCCGCACTCGCCCTCTTCCTCGCCGCCGGCGCCGCCGGCGCGGGGCCGGACAACCCGAACGTCACCGCGGGCTCGGCCACCTTCAACACCAGCGGATCGACCACCACGATCACCGCGGCCGACGGCACGGTGATCAACTACAACAGCTTCAACATCGGGGCGCACGAGACCGTACAGTTCGTGCAGCCGCACGCCAACGCAACCGTTCTGAACCGCATCACCGGCGGGTCGCCCACCTCCATCGACGGGCAGCTGCTCGCCAACGGACGCGTCTACCTCGTCAACCCCGCGGGCGTCATGTTCGGGCGCAACTCGGTCGTCAACGTCGGGCACCTGTACGCCGCCGCGGCGAACATCTCCGACGCCGACTTCCTCGCCGGGCAGAACAACTTCACGGGCGCCTCCGGCTCGGTGGTCAACCACGGCACCATCTCGGGCAGCTTCGTCTCGCTCGTCGGGGCCAGCGTCGCCAACTACGGGACCATCACCGCCGACCGAGGCACCGTCGTCATGGCCGCGGGCAACGACATCGTGATCTCCGAGCGGCTCGGCCAGTGGCACGTCCGGGTCGAGCGCGGCGGTGACGCCGACGCCTCCGGCTCCACCCCCCCCCTCGCGGCGGGCGACCAGTACACCATCGCCGCCTGGCACGACGGGACGACCGTCGCGGACGAGATCATCATCGCCTCCGCCGGGAACACCGCCGTCTCCGGCACCTTCGCCGCCTCCGATCCGGCCACCGGCGGTCGCGTCACGGTCTCCGGCACCGATGTGGAGATCGGAAACACACACCAAAACGCCAAGAAGAACGACACCATCGTTGATGAGGACACGGTCGAAGACGCGCTCAACGCCGGCCTCGATTTCAGCATCGTGGCGGACGGCACGATCATCCTCCCGTTCGACGTCACGATCGACAAGACCGAGGGCGGCGAGGCGACCTTCACACTCAACGCCGCCGACACCATCACGCTCGACGGCTCGATCCACAACTCCTCCGGGTCGGCCCTGAACCTCGATCTCGACGCTGGCAACCTCGTCGAGCTCTTCGGCGGGATCGACCTGGGCGGCGGGGCGCTCTCCGCGGTGTCACGCCACATCACCCTCGGGAACGTGATCGAGGGCGAGGCCTCCAAGCAGGGCCTCGGCCACCGGATCGGGCACGAGCACGATCAGGGCATCGGGCACGATAACCACGACGAGTCCATCTACGACCACAACCACCACAAGTTCCACGACGAGCCGGGCAGCCTCACCATCCAGGCCGGCGTCATCGAACTCCGGGGCAGCGAGTCGGTCGCCGGCACCGCGGTGCTTGTTACGACCTCCACCATCGCCGACCTCTCCGAGGCCGGGTTCGCGGCGTTGTCCGACGGGCTCCGGACCGAGATGCTCGGGACCCCGGCCAACCAGGACTTCGCCCTGCTCGTCACCGGCGAGCTCATCGACATCGCAGCCCCCGGCTGGCAGACCCAGAACGGCGGCGGGATGCGCCTGTTCTCCACCGGCTCGATCACCATCGACCCCGACTCGAGCTTCGTGCTCGACGGGCGCTTCATCCAGGAGGGCCCCGCCACGCTCAGCCTCGGCGGCGAGATCACCACCACCGGCGACGACATCCTCTTCGCCAGCGACACCACGCTCACCGGCGACCTGCTCCTCAGCGCCAACGACGGCAGCGGCGCCGACGCCCTCGTCGGCTTCGCCGGCACCATCGACGGCGACCACTTCCTCTCCGCCGACGCCGGCCAGGGACGCATCATCGCCCTCCAGGACCTCGGCTCCTCCGAGCAGCTCAACAACCTCCGCCTCCGCGGGCGCACCATCGACCTCTACGGCGACGCCACCAGCCGCTTCCAGCAGGTCTACGTCGCCGACACGCTCACCCTGCACGGCTCCGACCTCACCACCACCGACACCTCCCAGCCCATCGGGCTCGAGCGGGCCTCCATCGAGGTCCTCGCCGAGTCGGGTGACAGCTTCTCCGGCAACCTCGTTCTCGACGGGGACTCCGTGCTCAGGACCGCGGGCGTCTCGGAGGACGGGCGTTCGGGCACGTTCCAGATTCTGGATGGCGATCAGGTCTTCGTCGCGGGCACCACCAACGCGATGAACGGCGTGGAGGCCTCGCTCACCATCGACTCCGGCGACGCCGCGACTGTCTTCGGCGGCAGCGTCGGCACGGGCGTCGGCTCGGGCAACGAGCTCGCCATGCTCGACGTCACCGCCTCCGAGGCCCGCCTGCACGGCGATGTCTTCACCCACGGCATGAACTTCTTCGCACCCGTCGCCATCCACGCCGAGAACCTCACCCTCCACACCGGCACCGGCGTCGCACTGTTCGCCGACGACGTGTACTCCGCCGAGTTCGAGGCGAACTCGGTCTCCTTCCAGTACTCCGGCGATCCGACCGTCGATCTCGGCTCCAACCGCACGCCCTTCAAGTTCCAGGGCTGGATCGGCGCACGCTCTTCGGGCTACGAGCCGGAGCGTTCAAGCGAGTCCGAGTACGCCTTCACCAACATCACCTTCGGCGATGACCGCTCGCCCGCAGCCGCCGCCTCGTTCCTCTTCGGCACATACGCCGAGCCGGGCGAGGCCCTCACGCCGGGTCACTCGCTCTTCGATAGCTTCTACGTGTACGCTTACGACAACATCACCATGGGCGAGGGCGAGAAGCTCACCGCCTTCGGCACGCTCGAGCTGGCGACCGGCAGCGAGTCCTTCGGCACCGTCACCATCGGCGACGTCAACGTCCTCGGCGACTTCTACGTCAGCACGCAGCGCCTCGTCTTCAACACCCGCGCACCCGGCCAGGTCGAGGGCGTCGGGACCGAGGAGGACCGTATCGCCGGGCGCACGCCCGAGCTCGCGACCGACTTCGGAATGGAGGTCATCGCAGCGGGGTCCATCAACCTCTACGTTGACGAGATGCTCGCCAACGGCTCGGGGCGTGTCCTCGCCCTCGATTCTTCCGGGCTCACCGAGTTTGACGGATCCGGCTTCGGCCCCGTCACGCAGATCAGCGGCCAGGACCTCGAGATCCCCGTCGTGGACAGCACGCTCTTCGAGAGCCTGCTCAATGGCACCCCGGTCCGCTCCGCGGAGGGCAGGCCCCTCTACGGCTACGACCTCGCCGTGACGGCCAAGCCCACCATCCCCACCAACGAGATCGACCCCAACCTCGCGCTCGGCTTCGACGGCGTGGACCGGTTCGACCCCCGCTACGCCGGCCGGTACATCCCCGGCGGCGACGTGCTCCGCGAGCTCGCCCTCAACCCGCGTGCCCACGACGCCGCGGGCCACCGCAGCCGCGCCACCTCGGGCTCGGGCATCATCTCCGACCTGCCCGGCACGCCCAACCCCGGCGTGACCGACTACACCGTCACGCTCGACCGTCTCTCGGTCGGGGCCGTCCGCCGGCTCGAAAACGTCTACGTCGCCCTCTTCGGCGAGCCCGTCGAGGAAGGCTCGGACATCCGCTCCAACACCCAGGACCTGCACCGCCAGATCCTCAACTCCTGGACCTCCTACCGCAGCGCCGGCGGCACCGACGCCATGGGCTTCGCCGGCTGGGCCTACCAGAACGACCCCGCCTTCTTCCAGACCCTCGTCCAGATCCGCGAACTGATGGACTCCCTCGAGGCACTCGGCCTCACGCCCATCGACTACGCCCGCGCCCGGGCACGCACGCTCGACCGCCTCCGCCCCGGATCGCTCGAGATCGGCGCCATCGACCGCATGCTCCGCGGCCTCGACCAGTTCGTCATCCCCGAGCCGGGCACCGAGGGCGGGGCGAACACAAACGTCGCCAGCCGCTGATCACCGAACATCAACCCTCACCAAACACCCCGCAATGCGGGGTGTTTTTCTGCGCCCGCCCGGTACCATGATGGCACAGGAGCCCCCATGCACGAACTCTCACGCCGATCCGCACTCGCCCGCCTCGCGACCCTCTCCGCCGGGATCGCGATCACGCCCGCTCTCGCCGCCCGCACACGGAGGGACCACGCCATGAAGCCGTTCCGCATCTCGCTCGCCGAGTGGTCGCTCCACCCGCTGCTGCACGACAACGAGCTGTCGAATCTCGACTTCCCGGCCGAGGCCCGCCGGCTCGGCTTCGAGGCCATCGAGTACGTCAACGGCTTCTTCAAGGACAAGGCCCGCGATACCGACTACCTCAAGCAACTCGACGCACGCGCCAACGACGCCGGCGTCACCCAGCTCCTCATCATGATCGACGGCGAGGGACGCATCGGCGCGCCCGACGCGGGCGAGCGGGGCGAGGCCATCGACAACCACGTCCGCTGGCTCGAGGCCGCGGCCCGCCTCGGGTGCCACTCCATCCGCGTCAACGCCGCCTCCGAGGGCACCTGGGACGAGCAGCAGGCCCTCGCCGCCGACGGCCTCGCACGCCTCACCCGGCTGGCCGAGGGCTTTGACCTCAACGTCATCGTCGAGAACCACGGCGGGCTCTCCTCCAACGGCGAATGGCTCGCCGGCGTCATGCAGCGCGTCGATCACCCCCGCTGCGGCACCCTCCCGGACTTCGGCAACTTCTGCTTCGACTGGTCACGCGCCGACGACCCCGACGCCTGGTACGACCGCTACAAGGGCGTCCGCGAGATGATGCCCTACGCCAAGGCCGTGTCGGCCAAGTCCCACGACTTCGACGAGCGAGGCAACGAGACCAACACCGACTTCCGCAAGATGGTCCGCATCGTCCTCGACGCCGGCTACGACGGCTGGATCGGGGTCGAGTACGAGGGCAAGAACGCCCCGCCGCGTGAGGGCACCGTTCTCACCCGCAAACTCCTCGAAAGCGTCCGCGACGAGATCGCCAGCGGCTGAGCCCCATTCCCGGGTGCCGGGTGCCATCGAGACGGCGAAGCCTTCTCGATGCGGCTGCCTCTCCAACTACCCTGCTCAACACACCACCAACTCAGCATGCAAGCCCTCGGCGCAAGCCGAGGGAGAACTCCCGGTCCGAACCCCGGGCGTCAGCACGCGATCCTCAGACTTTTCCGAGCCGCGGGCGTCAGCACGCGGCCCCTCGCCAGGCGTCATCTCGACCGCCAGCCCGGACTCACACAGGGCGCTGCATCGGCTTCTGGCTGATGTCGTCGGTGTACCCGGCCTTCGCCTGGTTCCCCGACCGTCCGCCCGGCAGCCAGCAGTCGGCGATCACCGCCAGCCCGAGCACGGTCACGCCGGCCGCGTAGATCGTCCCGCCGCCGACGATCCCCCACAGCAGCCACTCGAACCCCGCGTCCCGCACGTAGTACTGGCCCGCGAAATCCACGATCAGGCCCAGCCCGCACGCGATCGAGACCAGCCCCGTCAGAAAGCCCGGCCAGCGCGTCAGGGCCGCCAGGCCGGTCATCGCGATCAGCACCAGCGCCATCGTCGGCAGGTGCGCGTGGATCGAGGCCACCACGATCTTCCGGTCCTTCGGCAGGATCCGCTTCGTGACCGTCAGCGGCGCGATGTCGTCCCAGTACTCCAGCGGCATGTCGGTGTACGCGTTGTCTGTGTCGCTCGGGCTCCGCGCGTGGCACGACAGGCAGTTGTCGAAGATCACGTCCGCCGGCATCGGGTCCAGGTCGAAGTTTTCGTAGTCCCGCTCCGTCGTCTCGCTCGTCAGCCACGCGATCAGCGCCTGCCGGTCGGCCTCGGGCATCCCCTCCGGGTGCCCGCCCTCCAGCGCCCCCATCATCGGCGGCGGGACCTCGGCCCCCTTGTACGCCCCCTCGATGTCCGTCAGCGTCAGCCCCGGCTGCTCGTCACGGTTCTCGTAGTGCTGCTTCAGGTAGTACCCCGCCACCCCGTACCCCGCCAGCATCGCGAACACCGCGACCGACAGACCCACTCGCAGCAGAAACCCAAAGTCTTTCAGACGCGGCGTGCGCTGACCCATCGTCGTCTCCAGTCGCCGCTCACACGCGGCCGTGTTTCGAGACCACAGCCTACCCAATCGGCAGCCCCGTGGCCCCATTCTCCGCAACAGCCCGACTCACACCAACCGACCCACAACCGCCGAATCGCGACTTCCGACTCACAACACCAGCGCGGAGGCCAAAAGTGGGGTGGGGGGGGGGTTAGCCGAGGGCGCTCAGGTCTACCTCGACCTCGCGTCCGCTCACCACGGCCTCGTTCGCTGCGATGCCAACCGCGGTGCCGCGTGCGGCCTCAGCGATCGAACACGCCGGCGTGGTCCCCTCCTCGATCGAGGCGACGAAGTCGGCCAGCGCGTAGTACAGGCTGGTGTAGGGCAACCCCACGCCGCTCTGCAGCTTGCCCTGGCTCGCCAGCTGCGTCGCGTCGGCGATCAGCGTGATGCCCTCGTCCTTGTGGAAGATCTCCCGGTTCGCGTAGACCTCCCAGCCCTGTGTCGGGGCGTCGGCCTCCTTGAACAGCCACCCATGGCTCCACGCCAGCTTGATCGCGGCGTTCGTTCCGAAGAACACCTCGTGCATGTCCTGGTACGAGTTCGCCAGCGTCGCCATGTACTGCATGCACGCGCCGTCGGCGAAGATCAGGTCCGTCGCGATCGTGTCCGCGATGGTCCGTCCGTCGGTGTGCTTCCGGATCGACCCGTGCCCGCGGACCCGCGTCGGGTACTCGCCCGTGTACCAGTGCACCACGTCGAACTGCTGCGAGCCCCACTCGCCGGCCAGCCCGATCGAGACCTCGGGGTCCAGCTTCCAGTTCAGCAGCTTCTCGCGCGCCGGGTCGTTCGAGGGCGTCCGCCAGGTCTCGTTGCTGTTCCGCTGGGCCCGGATCGAGACCAGGTCACGCACCGAATCCGTGCGATAGAACCCACGCGCCAGCTTGTACACGGGGTTGCAGCGACCCTGGAAGCCGCCCGCCGTGATCACGTCGTTCGCCTGCGACGCCTCGATCATCCGGGCGCAGTCCTCGAGCGTGTGCGCCAGCGGCGTCTCCACGTACGTGTGCTTCCCCGCCGCCATGCACTTGCTCGCGACCTCCAGGTGCGTCTGCGTCGGCGTCGCCACCACCACCGCGTCCAGGTCGGCCGCGACCAGCTCGTCCACGCTCGCGTACCCCGTCGCCCCGGCCGTGCGGCGCAGGCCCGAGCTCAGCCGGCGCTCGTCGATGTCGCAGAGCCCCACGACCTCCGCGCCCGCGATCTTGGACAGCTCCGCCAGCACCTGACGCCCGTGACGCCCGGCCCCGACCACGCCCACGCGGATACCCGCACGGGCGCTGGGCATGTTGGCCAGCCCGAGCTCCGGCAGCACCGCCATCGCCGCCAGACTCCCCGCGGCGGCGCTCAGAAACCCGCGCCGATCAATCCCGCCTGCCTGCCCCTGCTCCGCACTCGCATCGTCACGCATCTGTGCCTGTCCCTTCGCTGCTTGATCCCTGAGACCGTCCGAAACGCACACACGATTCGTGCGTCCCGCGAACGCTCCATGCTCCACTCGCGTCACACAGGATACGTGTGAAACCACTTCCGTGCGACCCCGACACTGTACCGGCCACCAGCACCGCGGTTGACCATGCATCACACGCCGTCGCGGACTCGCCCAGCACCGCCGCCACCGGCCCGCTTTCGACCGCCTCGCCCGTGCGGGGGTCCAGCACGTGCCCAAGTTGCCGCCCCGCCCGTTCCACCACCCGCCCGTGGGGGGCCGAGACCGAGAACGCCAGATCCCGCAAGTCCACCACCGGCCCGCCCTCGCCCGCCACGCCCACCGAGAACGCCTCCGATCCGGGGGGCGGCCCGAGCACCACCGCCGAACTCGTCCCGCCGTGCAGGATCGCCCCCGCCACGCCCGCGTCCCGCAGCAGGGCCGCGCACTCGTCCAGTGCCCACCCCTTGGCGACCCCGCCGAAGTCGAGCTCGATCCCGGGTCGTGCGAACCGCACCAGTCGCTCCGCGGGGTCAAGCTCGACGTGCCACATCCCCCACACCGGCTCGGCTTCCGCCTCGCCCTCCCCCCGGAACCCCAGCGACCGCATCAGCGGGCCCACCGTCGGGTCGAAGGCCCCCTCGCTGAGTTGGTGCACCTGTGCGCACACAAGCAGCAACTCCATCACGTCGTCCGGGACACGCACCGGGCGCTCTGCCGCCTCCCGGTTCAGCAGGCTCGTGACCGAGCCGTCGCTGAAGAGGCTGAGCCGGTCGTGCCAGTCACGCACGACCGTGACGCACTCCTCGAGCATGGCCTGCAACGAAACGACCCCGGCCGCGTGAGCGCGACCGGGGTCGGTGATGACAAACTCGAATCGGCACCCCATCGCCTCGCAGGCCGCCCGGGCGAGCCCGGGTCCGTCTGAGGCGGTGGGGCGATCCGGCAAGGGAATCAGGCCCTGGAGACCTTCATCTTCGACTCGTCGAAGGTGAACGCCCCGCCCTCCCACATCGAGCGAGTGGCCAGATCGACCGCGACCATGACCTTGGAGGCCAGATCGATGTTGCTCTTGGCCGGCTCGCGTGAGTGGATGCACTCGAGCCAGTTCTTGCGCATCGCGTTGTGGTCGTTCCCGATGTCGGCGACCTCGATGGTCTCACGCTCCACGTCGTCCACGTACTCACGCTCCGGGCGGATCTCGACGTCGCGCCCGTTGAGGTACATGTTCGCCCGGTGCCCGCGGACCATGGTTTCGAGGCCCACGGCGTTCGCGGTCGAACCGGCCACCACCATCTGGTGGTCGTCGTTGCCGTACTCAACAACGAGGTTCACCTGGTCGTGGTTCTCCATGTCCTTATCGATGACGTGGTTGCCCGACGCGATCACGCGCGTGGGGAAGTGCAGGTCGAGCGCGAAGATCATGGGGGTCATCACGTGGACCAGCAGGTCGCCGATGATGCCGGTGGAGAAGTCCTTGTACCGGCGCCAGCGGGCGTACACCTTCGGGTCCCACTCACGATTGGGCATGTAGCCCAGCCAAGACTCCCAGTCCACGTTCACGCCCGGCTTCCAGCGGTCGTCCAGCGCGTAGTAGTTCCACTCGCCCCGGTTGCCCGCGTTGCGGCAGTAGCTCGTCTGGCTCCAGACGGGCTTGCCGATGAGGCCCTGCGCCAGGGCGTCCTTCGCGGCGTTGTACTTGCCCTGCATGATGCCCTGCGTCCCGACCTGGAAGATCCGGTCCGGGTACCCCAGCACCACCTCGCGGACCTGCAGCGCCTGGTCCAGGTTCAGCGTCATCGGCTTCTCGGTGTACACGTCCTTGCCGGCCGTGATCGCGTCGATGATGTGCTGCGCGTGCCAGTGCTCCGGGCTCGCGATCAGCACCGCGTGGATGTCGTCGCGGTCCAGGATCTCGCGGTAGTCGGTGTGCCGGTCGCACTCGACGCCCCAGCGGTCCTTCAGGCTCGCGATCGCGTCGTCGAGGCGGACCTCGTTGACGTCGTTGACCGCGACCAGCTCGACCGGCAGCCCCTCGTCCTTCGCGAACGAGCAGAACGCGTGGGCGTGCCCGCCGCCCATGCCGCCGATGCCGATGATCGCCATCCGGATCGGCTCGCCCGGCTTGGGCGGGTTGATCCCGCGTTCTTTGACCGTCGGCTTGATCTTCTCGGTATAGGTCGAGCGACCGAACACCGGGCCCGCGACCGCCGCAGCGCCGGCGAGCGCCGCGGTCTTTGTCAGGAATGAACGACGGGACTCGCCCGACAGGGGTAACTGCTTTCCGGCCATTCCCGGATCGATCGGAGCGTCAGACATCGCGGACTCCCTCAGGTGAGTGGTATCGCTTACAGCAATCCCGCGGCGGCTCGCCGCAGGACTCCATTAGGGTACCATCGGCATGCGCGGCGCTCAACCCCGCCCACCAAACCGACATACGCACACCGCACCACACACTACAGACTCACCACCGGAAACCCACCGCATGCCCACCACACACGCATCCCGCACTCTCGGCGTCTGCTCCTGGTCGCTCCAGCCCGCCTCCCCGCACGACCTCGCAGAAAAACTCACCCAAACCGGGCTCTCCGCCGTCTCCCTCGCCCTCGACCCCATCCGCCGGGGCGACTGGGACCTCGACGAGACACGCACCGCCCTCAACGAGTCCGGCTTCACCATCGCCAGCGGCATGATGGAAGCGAAGGGTGAGGACTATTCCTCACTCGACGCCATCGAACGCACCGGCGGCCTCCGCCCCGACGAGCACTGGCAGGCCAACCTCGACGCCGCCCACGCCAACGCGGACATCGCCAAAGCCCTCGGCCTCTCCCTCGTCACCCTCCACGCGGGCTTCCTCCCCGCCGACCCGAACCACCCCGAGCACGCCACCCTGACCGACCGCCTCGCCAAGGTTGCCGCCGCCTTCGGCGAGCGCGGCATCGCGATCGCCCTCGAAACCGGCCAGGAGACCGCCGACACGCTGCTCGCCTTCCTCGCCCAGCCCCGCCTGGCCGGCGTCGGCGTCAACTTCGACCCCGCCAACATGATCCTCTACGCCAAGGGCGACCCGAACGAGGCGATGACCAAGCTCGCCCCGCACGTCTTCCAGCTCCACATGAAGGAGGCCGTGGCGACGTCCGTCCCCGGGCAGTGGGGGACCGAAGTCCGCGCCGGCGACGGCGAGGTGGACTGGCCCCGCTTCTTCGAGATCCTCTCGACCCTCGCCCCGGAGGTGAACGTGATGATCGAACGCGAAGCGGGCGACGACCGCATCGCCGACATCATCGCCGCACGCGACCTCGCCAGAATGCACATCGCCTAATTGAGCCCGGAGCGTCGCGACATTGAGCCCGGAGCGTCAGCGACGGGCCGCGCGGATGTGATCCAGCCTGCGGAAGCTGCACGTAATGGGTGCCGTGGAGACGGCGCAGCCTTCTCCACGATCCAGTCGTCGGATTCAGGGCTCGCCCCGTCCTTACGCCTCTCGCTCCGGCTCCGGCACCACCGCCGTCGGCTCCACCGGCGCCTCGTGCTCCGGGCTCTCGGCGACCACCGCCGCGGTCCCGGGCTTGTTCTTGAACAGCAGGAAGAACAGCACCAGGATCACGCCCGCGAACGCCGACGGGTACATCCACAGCGACTCCCAGTCCGTGATCTCGACCAGCGCCCGCCCCACGAGGTCACCGGACTCCAGGCCGGGAACGGCCAGGGGCTCGCCCGCCGCGTCCACCAGCTGGGGCATCCCGTTCACGACGGTGATCTCGGCCTCGTCCGGCACCGCGGGCAGGTCCGCGACCAGATCACCCCCGGCGTCCACCACGCGCTGAGCGGTGAACCGATCAAAGAGGATGCCCATCACCTGCGCGCCGATGAACATGCCCAGGCCCTGCGTGATCAGTACCAGGAAGCCCTGCGCCGCGCCGCGGATCTTCGCCCCCGCGGCGTTGTCCACGTAGATCTGCCCGGTCACGAAGAAGAAGTCGTAGCAGATGCCGTGCAGCAGGATGCCGCCCAGGATCATCCACCGCACCTCGTCCGGCACCGCCAGCGAGAACAGGGCATACCGCAGCACCCACGCCCCCATGCCGATCAGCAGCATCCACTTCACGCCGAGCCGCCGGAAGAACAGCGGCATGACCAGCATGAAGAAGATCTCGCTCATCTGCCCGAACGACATCGTCGTACCGATGTTGTCGAACCCGCTCTGCCCAACGAACGTCCCCGCGTAGGCGTAGTACGCCGCGAGCGGGATGCAGATCAGGAACGAGCACAGCGAGAAGACGAAGAAGCTCCGGTCCTTCAGCAGCGCCAGCGCATCGAGCCCGAGCGCGTCCCGGGAGCTGAAGGCCTGCCCCTTCGCCGGCGCCGGCGTGTGCGGCAGCGCGAAGCTGAACAGCCCCAGCACGATCGCACTCCCGCCCGCCAGGTAGAACATGCGGGCCGAGGTGTCCCATCCCAGCTGCGAGATCGAGATCCCCGCCACGATCCACCCGATCGTCCCGAACACTCGGATCAGCGGGAACTGCTTCTCCGAGTCCGTGATGTTGTGGAACGCGATCGTGTTCGTCAGCCCGAGCGTCGGCATGAAGCACAGCACGTGCAGCATGACAACGCCGAGGAACATCGTCGCCGACTGCCCCGCCGCCCACGGCGCTGCGCACAGCGCCGCCCCGCCCAGCAACTGCAGCGCCCCGAGCACACGCTCGCTGGAGAAGAACCGGTCCGCGACCAGCCCCAGGAAGAACGGGCTGATGATCGCCGCGATCGGGGCCAGCGAATACGCCGTCCCGATCGAGTTCGCCAGCCCGTTCGCGTCCATGAACGGACCCATGGTCACGTACCAGGCCCCCCACAGGAAGAACTCCAGGAACATCATCGCGCTCAGCAGCACGAAAATCACGGAGCCGGACTTCTTCGCTTGCTCGCTCATGGATCGGATCTCCCTTCGGGCCCCGGGGCACGCTCACGCGCTCGCCGGAACCGATTGAACCACGTGGGGGGCGAGTCTAACCAGATCTTCGTCCGCACGCACGAAACCGCCTGCTCAGCCCGTGACACCCGACTCGATCGCCCTGTACCATCTCCTCCCGCCAGCCCGTGCCCCGGAAGGAGACTCCCCATGCCCCGCCCCGTCACCCTCTTCACCGGCCAGTGGGCCGACCTCCCGCTCGAAGTCCTCGCCGAGAAGGCCGCGGGCTGGGGCTACGACGGCCTCGAGCTCGCCTGCTGGGGCGACCACTTCGAGGTGGACAAGGCCCTCGAGGACGACGCCTACTGCCAGGGCCGACACGACCTGCTCGCCAAACACGGCCTCTCCTGCTGGGCCATCTCCAACCACCTCGCCGGACAGGCCGTCTCCGACCCCATCGACGACCGCCACAAGGCCATCCTGCCCGAGCGTGTCTGGGGCGACGGCAAGCCGGACGGCGTCAACGAGCGGGCCGCCGAGGAGATGAAGAACACCGCCCGGGCGGCGCGCAAGATGGGCCTCGGCGTCGTCAACGGCTTCACCGGCTCGCCCATCTGGCACAAGCTCTACTTCTTCCCGCCCACCTCGCAGGCCGACGTGGACGCGGGCTACCGCACCTTCGCCGACCAGTGGAACCCCATCCTCGACGTCTTCGACGAGTGCGACGTCAAGTTCGCCCTCGAGGTCCACCCCACCGAGATCGCCTACGACATCCACACCTTCGCCCGCGCGATCGAGGCCCTCGGCGGGCGGGCCGCCTTCGGCTCCAACTTCGACCCCAGCCACCTCATCTGGCAGGGCATCGACCCCGCCAAGTTCATCGACGCCTTCGCGGCCCGCATCTACCACGTCCACGTCAAGGACGCCGCGACCACACTGGACGGCACCACCTCGATCCTCGCCTCCCACCTCGGCTTCGGCGATCCCAACCGCGGCTGGGATTTCCGCTCCCCCGGGCGGGGCGATGTGGACTTCGAGTCCATCACCCGTGCCCTCAACCGGGCCAACTACCAGGGCCCGCTGTCGGTCGAATGGGAGGACTCCGCCATGGACCGCGAGCACGGCGCCGAGGAGGCCGCGGCCTTCGTCAAGGCGATTGACTTCCAGCCCTCCAACCGGGCCTTCGACGCGGCCTTCGACAAGGACGAGCAGTAGCAGGCGGCCCCGACGCAAGCCCTCGGCGCGAGCCGAGGGAGTCCCGATGCCCGTTTCGGGCATGAGAATGCCGCTCGCGAAACACTTTCCTTTTTTTCCTTCTCTCGAACCAACTCCCGCCTAAACTCCTCGTTCTCATTGGGTTGCTCGCCTCGAATGCCTGCCGCTTAATGACGACGCACCGTGCGTCATGAAGCGCTCCGTTTCGAGGGCCGCGGGGGCCCAGCCCGCCCCGCACAGGACAAGCACCCACATGCCGTTCACCCATCTCGGACTCAGCGGGCCCATCGCCCGCGCCGTCGCCAACCGCGGCTACACCAGCCCCTCCCCCATCCAGGCCCAGGCCATCCCCCTCGCCCTTGAGGGTCGCGACCTGCTCGCCAGCGCCCAGACCGGCACCGGCAAGACCGGAGCCTTCGCCCTGCCCATCCTGCACCGCCTCGCCGAGGCCCAGCAGACCGCGGAGCACCGACGCCCCCGGCGTGGCCACCCCCACGCCCTCGTCCTCTGCCCGACCCGCGAGCTCGCCGAGCAGGTCCACGACAGCTTCACCCACTACGCCGCGAACCTCAAGCTCACCTTCACCACCGTCTACGGCGGGGTCAGCCAGCACAAGCAGACCCGCGCCCTGCAACGCGGCGTGGACGTCGTCGTCGCCACGCCCGGACGCCTGCTCGACCTCATCAACCAGGGCCACCTCAAGCTCGCCGACGTCCGCACCCTCGTCCTCGACGAGGCCGACCAGATGCTCGACATGGGCTTCGTCAACGACATCCGCAAGATCGTCGCCATGACCCCCAAGGACCGCCAGACGCTCTTCTTCAGCGCCACCATGCCCCCCGCGATCCAGCGACTCACCAACGAGATCCTGTCAGACCCGGTCCGCGTCCAGACCGCGCCCACCACGCAGGCCGCGACCGACATCGACCAGGTCGTCTACAAGGTCAACCACGCCGATAAGCCCGCGGCCCTGGAGCGCATCCTGTCCCGCTGCCCCGGCGAGCGGGCCATCGTCTTCGTCCGCACCAAGCACGGCGCCGACAAGCTCGCCAAGAAGCTCGATGCCGCAGGCCTCGCCGCGACCTCCATCCACGGCAACAAGACCCAGCGGGCCCGCCAGCGTGCCCTCGAGTCCTTCCGTCGCGGGCAGACCCCCGTGCTCGTCGCGACCGACGTCGCCGCACGCGGCATCGACGTCAAGGACATCGCACGCGTCATCAACGTCGAGCTCCCGGCCAACCCCGAGACCTACATCCACCGCATCGGGCGCACCGCCCGCGCCGGCGCCAGCGGGCTCGCCATCTCCTTCTGCGACCGGGCCGAGGTCAAGCACCTCCGCGCCATCGAGCGACTGCTGGGCGACCGGCTTCCCCTGCTCACCCTCGACGGCTCGCCCAGCGACCCCGCCCCGCAGCCCCGCTCCAAGCCCGCCCCCGAGACGCGCGAGCCCAAGGCCCGCCGCACCGAGCGCGACGACCGCCCCGAGCGCCCGGCCCGCACGCCGGACACTCGCTCCGGCCCCCGCCCCGGTGGCAAGAAGCCTCACCGCAAGGGACGCCCCAAGGCGAACGCCCTCGCCGCGCTGGAAGCCCAGCTCGACGACGCGGTGAACCAGCGCCAGGGCAGCGGCGTCCGCTCCCCCGGCGCCAGCACCCCCAGCAAGCCCAGCTCCAAGCGCCCCGGCGCGAAGCCCGGCAAGCCCGGTGCCCGCAAACCCGGCGCCCGCAAGCAGCGCCCCGGCAAGCGAGCCCGCCAGGCCAACCGCCAGCACGCGGGCTGATGGAATACCAGCCGCGAGCGTGAGCTCGCGGGGAAGTGCGCATCCAAACAAGGCTCACGGTTCCCGATCCCCGGGTGCCGTGGAGACGGCGCAGCCTTCTCCACGCCCACCGTGCCCACAACTCAAGAATTCTGCACGCCTTTTCCGAGCCGCGGGCGTAAGCACGCGGCCCTCCGCCAGTGCGTGTACATCAGCCGGGTGCCGTGGAGACGGCGCAGCCTTCTCCACGCCCACCGTGCCCATAACTCAAGAATTCTGCACGCCTTATCCGAGCCGCGGGCGTAAGCACGCGGCCCCCCGCCAGTGCGTGTACATGTGCCGGGTGCCGTGAAGACGGCGCAGCCTTCTCCACGCCCGCATTCCTTGCTCGGGTCTGACGCCACGTTTCCCGATCCCCCCGGTATCATCCCCCAAACACCCCGGAGGGAGCACCCATGCGCCGCACACTCATCGCCTGCATCACACTCGCCGCGCCCGCGGCACTCGCACACCCCGACCACGACGAGCCCACCCCGGACAACACCTGGACCGCGCTCTTCGACGGCGAATCCCTCGACGGCTGGGTCTCCACCGGGGCATCCGACGCCTGGGGCGTCCAGGACGGCGAGATCGTGACCGTCAAGCCCGGCACCGGCGGCTGGCTCCGCACCGATCGCATGTACCGCGACTTCATGATCACCCTCGACTTCTTCATGCCCGAGGGCGGCAACTCCGGCCTCGGCCTCCGAGGCTCCTCCGGCGGCGACCCCGCCTTCACCGGCTTCGAGGTCCAGATGCTCGACACCCACGGCGAGGAGCCCACCGCCACCTACTGCGGCGGCATCTACGAGGCCATCGCACCCACCTCCATGGCCGTGCACGAGGCGGGCAACTGGAACCGCTACACCGTCCGACTCGTCGGCGACACCCTCGACGTCTGGCTCAACGGCGAGCACATCCACGAGGAACAGAAGCTCGACGACCGCGGCTACTTCCGCTCGCCGGACAACCCCCTCCCCCTCAACTCCCGCGCCACCACCGGCTACATCGCCCTGCAGGACCACGGGCACGCCTTCCGCTATCGCGAGGTCATGATCAAGGACCTTTCCACCGATCCAGAGCCCGCCGGCATGCGTCACCTCTTCGACGGCAACCTGGTCGGCTGGACCGCCCGGAACGCCGGCGAATGGAGCTTCGAGAACGGGGCCGTGGTCGGACGGGGCGGCCCGGGCCACCTCTTCAGCGACGAGTCCTTCGGGAACTTCGAAATGCGGACGCTCGTGAAAGTCAACGAGCGGGGCAATTCGGGCATCTACTTCCACACCGTCCCGCACCCCGACGTCAACGTTCCCTGGCCCATCACCCAGGGCTACGAGGCCCAGGTCGATCAGCACGACCCGAAGAACTACACCGGCTGTCTCTACAACATGGCCTGGCCCGAGTCCGGACCCGGCGCCGACGGGCCCGTGACCAAGGACGGGCACTGGTTCGACTACCGCATCCGGGCCGAGGACGGGCGCGTCCGCACCTGGATCAACGGCGTGCTCTTCGTGGACACCGAGGTGGACGGCGCAACCGACGGGCGGTTCGCCCTGCAGGGCCACCACGACGGCAACGAGATCATGTTCAAGGACTTCCGGGTGCTCGAACTCGACTGATCTGCGCGCACAAACCGGCGAGTAAGCACGGGCATAACGAAGATCGCACCAAATGTTCCACGTGGAACATCGGGTGCGATCTTTGATTCAGCATCCCGCGAGGAAGGCCCGCACGAACGCCTGGATGTCGGCGTTGTCAATGAAGCCGTCCCCGTTGATGTCGGCCGTGGGGTCGCCGGCGAGGAAGGCCTGGACGAAGGTCGCGATATCGGCGTTGTCCACGATGCCGTCCGCGTTCATGTCGGGCGTGCAGGGGCTGTCGGGGGTCCACCAGCGGTCGGTGCGCGGGTCGATGGGTGCGACGAAGTCGATGCTGCTGCCGACGAGCCAGACGGTGTAGTCGGTGGAGTCCGCGACGCCGTCGCCGTTGTAGTCCGCGGAGATCATCTTGAGCGTGGCCTGTCTGGACGCGGTGCCGAAGTTCTCCCGCCAGAGGGCGTAGTCATCGCCGTCCACGGTGCCGTCTCCGTTGTAGTCGCCGGCGATCTGGAGAAAGTCGTCGAGGGAGACGGTCGCGAGGATGTTGTCGCGCCAGACGGTGAAGTCCGAGGCGTCCACGAGCCCGTCGGCGTTGTAGTCGCCGGCGAGGCCGCTGGACGCCGAGAGGATCGGGATCCACTCGATGTGGCGGTCGTTGTTCCCGGCCTGCTGGGTGGGCGGCGTGACGGCACCCCACGCGAGCGGGGTGTCGTGCGTCAGGGGGGCGCCGTTCGACGAGCCGTCGAACGAGTCGCGACCCGATGAGCTTGTGCCCGCGGCTCCGAAGTTTTGCCGCCAGACGGCGAGATCCTGTGACGAGACGGTCCCGTCGCGGTCGAAGTCGCCGACCGAGCCCCGCCAGACGGCGTAGTCCAGGGCGTCCACGACGCCGTCGCCGGTGTGGTCGGCCAGGAAGGCCTGCCAGTCGGGGCCGGTGCCGGGCTGGGCGGAGGCGAGTCCGGCGACGAGCGAGAGGGCGGTGAGTGCTGAGATGCGTGTCATGGCGTGTTCCTTTGCTTTCCCCTGTGGGTCAGGGTGAGAGCGGGAACCGCCGGGGCGACTCACGGGCAATCGAGATGAAATTGCCCACTTTGAGGCGTGAGCCGGGCGAGGGGCATGTTGTGTGCGGGCGTGCGGGGCTTCTCCCTCGGCTTGCGCCGAGGGCTTGCATTGGCTCAGCAGCCGGCGAGGAAGGCAGAAACGAAGGCGGTGATGTCGCCGTTGTCGATGATGGCGTCGGCGTTGAAGTCCGCGGCGGGGTCGGAGGCGAGAAAGAGGGTGACGAAGGTGCCGATGTCGGCGTTGTCGAGCACGCCGTCCCCGTTCAGGTCGGGAGCGCAGGCCGGGGGCGACGGCTTGGGATGGCGGAGCAGCCAGTCGAGGGCGAGGGTGGCGAAGGCGTTGGTGGGTGCGATCGAGACGAAGGGCGGCCCGTGCTCGGACCCCAGCATGGTCCAGAGTTCCGACTCGTAGCCGTCGGCACAGTTTTGGTCGTAGAGATCGACGACGGTCTCGGCTCCGGCAACGTCCGTGGCGAGATCGAAGGGGTCACCGACAGGGCGTGAGACGGGGTCGCACTGGTTGAACACGGCCCAGGTCTCGACGGACTGGACTGCGGAGGCGTGGGGCCCTCCGAGGGGGACGGTGCCGCCGTTGTAGGCGATGACGGAATCGGCGGTGCCGTGGACCTGGAGGACGGAGACGGGGTTGGCCGGGTCGCAGGCGGGGTCGCTCGGGAGGGGCGTGGCGCCGGCGAGCGAGACGAGGGACGCGATCAGGTCGGCGTGGTCGCAGGCCATGCGGTAGGCCATGAAGCCGCCGTTGGAGTAGCCGACGAGGTGGACGCGGTCCGGGTCCACGGCGAACTGTGCCTGCACGGTCTCGATGAGCGTGCGGAGGTAGGCCGAGTCGTTGGGGTTGTTGTTGAAGAGGTCGCAGCAGCCGGATTCCGCGTTCCAGTAGCCGAGTCCGAGGAAGTTGGTGTTGCCCGATGGGGCGATGTAGAGGAATCGCTCGAGTTCAACGAGCGGGGTGAGATTGAAGTAGCCCTCGACCTCGGGCCCGTCCTGCTGGAAGCCGTGCAGGGCGACGACGAGCGGCAGGGGCTCGCCGGGGTCGTAGGTGGTGGGGGCGAGCAGCGGGACGTTGCCGCGCCCGGCGTCGATTGGCGTGGAGGTCTGGGCGTGTGCGGTGGTGGCCACGAGCGCGGTGAGTACGGCGCTCGGGAGTGTGTGCTCTCTCATGCGGGCGAGTCTACAGGGAGTCGGCCTCCTGTTGGTTTATTTGCCGCGTCGATTTCTGCGTTGAATCTGATCCTTGCCCTTGAATCGCACGGCGCGTCCGATACCGCGCCCGTTCCTGCCCGTTGGTGTGGCTTCGCAGTTGGTCAGGTAGGCCCTGAGGAAGAGGCGGACGTCATCGGGGTTGACGAATCCATTGTCATCGAAATCGGCCTCGGGGTCTCGGTCGACGTACAGGGCGACGAAGGCTCGGATGTCGCCGTTGTCGAGGATGCCGTCCGTGTTCATGTCGGCGATGCAGGGTGGGTTTTCCTGTTCCTCCTCGACGAAACAGACCTGGCCGCGGTCATACGCGACGCATCCCTCGGATGTTCCGAGCAGGTCTTCGAGCCGGACCCAGACGAAGTTGTCGAGGACGTAGACCGGTTGCCCGGGCTTGACCTCGAGGATGGCTCCTGGTTCGAGCGAGAGTGCGCGGGCCGTGAAGTCGGCGTTGGAGAGGTAGAGGGCGTCGGGGAGGCCATCGCCGTCGTCGTCGGTCTGATCGGCGAGCGTGACGGTTGCGTTCTCCGCGACGGTGATGTTCATCGAGTAGTTGAGGCGGGTGTCGGCGAGGTCGGCCTGCGCGGCCTCGAGCGAGGCGTCGCCTGTCATGACGAGGGCCCCGTCGAGCGATTCGGCGTTGGCGGTGGTGAGGACGACGTCCCCGGCGACTGCGAGCGAGGACGTGTAGTCGATCGAGAGCGCCTGAGCGCCGTCCACGCCCCGGAGCCAGATCCCGGCGCCCTGAGTGGCGACCACGCGTGTGCCGGTCGCCGGGCTCGTGGTCAGCGCGTCCGCGACGAGCATGGAGCCCTGGCCGTCGGCTCTGAGCAGGGCGCCGTCGGCTGAGCTGAGCGACCCGAGCGAGAGGGTGGCGCCGGAGAGCGACTGGAGCGTGGCGTCGGTCGCGGAGGCGACACCGTCCATGAGGATGAGCGAGCCGGCCCGCTCGGCGGTGACGGTGTCGCCGTCGAGTGAGGCGAGGGACCCGGCGTTGATGACGCCGCCGAAGGTGGCGTACCAGGTCATGTCGCCTTGGACGGTGGTGAGCGACGGGAGGTCGATCCTGGCTTCATTCCCGCTGGACGACGCCGTGCCGAAGGCGGTGGCGGTGGCGGGCTGCGCGAGGGTGATCGAGGTGAGGTTGGGCATGCTGATCACGGCGTCGCCGGCGGAGCGTTTGGCGGCGAGGACCTCGCCCGAGAGCGTGGTGGCCCACGAGGAGGCGTGGACCTTGATGCCGCCGTCGAAGGATTCGAAGCGTCCGTGGTCGATGTGGTCGATGGTCGAGACCGTGATCACGGCGTTGGGATCGCGGGTGCGGAGCGTGGTGAGGCCGCTGACCGTGCCGAGAAGAGTGAAGGTCGCGGGTGCGTCGAGCTCGACGGCCCCGAGGCTGCCCCCGGAGAGGCCCGAGACGGTGAGGTCAATCCCGGTGAGGACGCGTGCGGGGAGATTCAGCGTGATGTTGTAGGTGGCCGAGGTGGTGTTGTTGGGGACGGCCCCAACGTCCCAGTTGGACGATGAGGTGTAGCTGCCGTTGAACGAGCCGGTGTAGGTGGCGTTGAGGCTGGTCTGGGCGTGTCCCGCGTGCGCGGCGAGCGCGAGGGCGGTGAGGGGTGCGGCGTGGCGCATGGTGACCTCCGGAAGTCAGGACCTTCCGGAGAATGAGTGTGCGGAGTGATGCGGGTGCGGGGCCAGCGTGTGGTCGGACCGGGCGGCGCGGCGGGTCGGGGTTGTGCGGGCGTGTTGTCCGGGCACCACGGACAAAGTCCGCGGAACCACTCAAGGGTGTGAGGGGGGGAAGGCGTGCGGGGTTGTGCGGGCCTTTTCGGACGGGTGGTGATTCGGCAACACGCGTGCCGCGCTGGCCTGGGGCGTGCTGCGGGGGCGTGGTCAGTCCGGGTCGCAGGCGCGGTAGGCGTCGATGAGTGCCTGCTCGCCCTCCTTGCCGCCCTGCGACAGGCCGTGCTCCATGCCGAGGACACCCGTGAAGCCCTTGGCCTTGATGTGGGCGAAGACGTTGCGGTAGTTGATCTCGCCGGTGGTGGGCTCGTTGCGACCCGGGTTGTCGCCCTGCTGGAAGTAGGCGATCTCGGACCAGGCGCGATCGATGTTGGGGATGAGGTTGCCCTCGGTGATCTGCTGGTGGTACAGGTCGTCGAGGATCTTGCAGGCGGGTGAGTCCACGGCCCGGCAGATCTCGTAGGCGTGCCCCATCTCGGCGAGCAGCATGTTGGGGTGGTTCAGGGGGTTCAGCGGCTCGAGGACCATGACCAGCCCGTGCGGCTCGAGCACCTCGGCGGCGGCGCGAAGCGAGTCCACGGCGTAGGCCGTCTGGTAGGACAGGTCGATGCGGGGGTGGCGGGCGCCCGGGACAACGGTCATCCACGTGGCGTTGGTGCGCTTGGCGACGTCCACGCTGTCGCGAGCGGACTGGACGAAGGCCTCGCGGTCCTCGGGCTTGCCCTGCGAGAGCGTGGGGCCCCACGCCGTGCCCATGTTCATGACGAAGACGCCCATGGTCATGCCGAGGCGGTCCATGGCGGCGGCGATGCGCTCCTGGTCCTCGACGGAACGCCCGGCCATCCCGTTGTCCTCCCAGGCGGTGAAGCCCTGGTCGGCGGCGAACTCGAGCTGGGCGACGGGATCGTCCCCGGCGTGGTGGCGGAACATGCCGAAGTGGGGGGCGAAGTGCATCGAGAAGGTGGCGCGGTTGTGCATGGTCTGCCTCGCGTGCTCGCGCCCGGAGGCGGTGGCGGTGAGTGCGGCGACGCCGGTGGCGGTGGAGGTGGCGAGAAAGTCGCGTCGGTTCATGGGTGGGCTTTCGGCTGGCACTGAGGAACTGGGGGGGTCAGACGAGGGGTGTTTTGCCGGGGACGGCGACGGGGGCTGTCTCGAGTGCGGTGAAGGCGTACTCGGGCGGGGAGAGGTCGAGCTGCGAGTTCATCGCGTGCTCCCACGTCACCGTTTTGCCGGTGTAGGTGCTCATGCGACCCATGATGGCGGTGAGGGTGGACTCGGCGACCCGCTTGCCCTCGTTGAGGTGCGGGCCGGAGCCGGTGATGGAGGCGATCAGGTCGGCGTGCTCGACCATGTAGGGATTGCGATAGTCGTCGCTGAAGCGCCAGGCGTTGGCGCCCTCGATCACGGCGTAGCCCGGGCGTGAGATGGAGCGCCCCCTGGTGCCGTGGATGACCTCTTCGACCCGCCCGTCGGTGCCGTCGATCTGGCGGCACATGGACATGCACTGGCGTCCGCCCTCGTACTCGTAGTCCACGGCGTGGTGGTCGAAGATGTTGCCGTACTTGGCGTCGGTGCGGACCTCGCGCCCGCCGAGGCCGGTGCACTTGACTGGCGGGCCGCCCATGGCCCAGTTGACGACGTCGAGGTTATGGATGTGCTGCTCGCAGATGTGGTCGCCGCTGAGCCAGGCGAAGTAGAGCCAGTTGCGGCACTGCCACTCCATGTCGGAGTACTCGGGCTTGCGCTCGTGGACCCAGAGGCCGCCCTGGTTCCAGTAGCACTGGGCGGACACGACGTCGCCGAGCTGGCCGTCCCGGAGGCGGTCCATGAGCTGGAGGTAGTTGATCTCGTGCCGTCGCTGGGTGCCCGCGACGACGGAGAGCTTCTTCTGGTCGGCCCGCGCGGCGGCGTCGATGACGGTGCGGACGCCCACGGGGTCCACCGCGACGGGCTTCTCCATGAAGACGTGCTTGCCGGCGTCGATCGCGGCGTTGAAGTGGATGGGGCGGAAGTGCGGGGGGGTGGCGAGAATGACGTAGTCGATGTCGTCGATGGCGAGGAGCCGCTGGTAGGCGTTGAAGCCGCTGAAGGTGGTGTCCTCGGTGACGGTGACGCGGCTGGAACCGTCGTCGGCGGTGGCGAGGTCGTGGTTCAGCAGGTGGTTGAGCGAACCGGAGGCGCGGTCGGGGAAGAGGTCGGCGATGGCGGTGATGCGGACGCCCGGGTGGGCCTCGAGGGCGTTCACCGCGGCGCCGGTGCCGCGTCCGCCGGCACCGATGACGCCGACGTTGATGCTGTTGCTGGCCGAGCCGGAGAGCTTGGCGGCGAAGGCGGGGGAGAGCATGCCCCCGAGCGCGGCGCCGGTGCCGAGGGCGGCGGAGGCCTTGACGAAGTCGCGGCGGGTGACGGTTGAGTCGTGATCGGTCATGGCGTGCTCCCTCGGATGGGTGATGCGTGCTGCGGGGGTCAGTCGGTGGTATTCAGTGGTGCGAAGACGCGTTGCATGCGGTCGGCGATGTCCTTGAGGCGGGCGGCGTCGCCGCCGGAGACCTCGGCGGTGGCCCAGCCGGTGTAGCCGATCTCCTTGAGGGCGGCGCAGGCGGCGTCCCAGGGCAGGTCGCCCTCACCGATCTCGGCGTTGAAGCCGGCCCACTTGCCCTGCTTGTTCGCGATGTCACGCGAGTAGCCCTTGACGTCGAGGCGCATGATCGACGGGCCCAGTGCCTCGACCCAGTGCTGCGGCCAGCCGGTGTTCCAGAGATTGCCGATGTCGAGGTACGCGCCGACGGTCATGCCCGGCCTCGCGCCGCCGTTGCGGCTCGACGTGCGGTTGCAGGCCTGGATGTACTCGAGGGTCTCGAGCGGTGAGAGGAGGAAGTTGTTCCAGACGTTCTCGAGCGCGATGCGGATGCCGTGCTCGCGCGCGAACGGGACCACGCGTTGGATCTCCGCGAGCGAGTAGTCCCAGGCCTGCCGGTAGGAGGTCTCGGCGTTGACCACGGCGGGCACGAGCAGCACGGTCGAGCCGCCCAGGTGCTTGCAGTCGAGCACGGCTTTTTCCAGGGCGTGTCGCCCCTCGGTGCGGACCGCGGAGTCGGCGTGGGAGAGGGGCTTGGACCAGTGGGCGGATCCCACGACGCCGATGATCGTGAGGCCGCTGGACTCGCTCGCGGCGATCGCCTCGTCGAGGTCGAGGTCGGAGGGGGCGGGCAGTTCGACGCCCTCGAAGCCGGCCTCGCGCGCGATGGCGAACTTGTCGGCGAGGGTGTCGCCCGCGCCGATCATGTTGTGCTTCAGGGCCATCCGGACGGGGGGGCCGTCCCACGGGCCGTCGATGCCGGGGTCGTTGCCCCGGAAGGGCCTGCCGAAGGGGCGGTCGGGCTGGCTTGCGAGCGCCGCGGGGACGGTCGCGGCGGCGAGTGCGCCGGCGGTGTGCTTCAGGAAGTCGCGTCGGTGGGTGGGCATCGTGGCTCCTGTGGGCTCAGCCGAAGCGGGTGGTGCCCGGGATGGCGACGGTGGGGATGGTGCGGGACGAGAATTCCCAGGGCTCGGGGTTCAGGTCGTGGTCGGCGTTGAGGGCGTCCTCCCAGGTGACCATCTGCCCGGTATACGCGGCCTCGCGCCCCATGATCGCGAGCAGCGTGGTGTGGGCCATGCGGACGCCGTCGTTGAAGGGCGAGCCGTTGCGGATGCCCTTGAAGAGCACGTCGTGCTCGCGCTGGTACATGTCGTTGCCCGTCGCGTCGCCCCGCCAGGGGGTCTTGCCCGTGATGACGTGGTTGCCGGTCCAGGGCTGCATGTTGAGGTGGCCGATCGTGCCCTGAACGAAGGCGGTGTTGTCGGAGGCGGAGTTGGGCCAGTGCCGGCACATGTTGGTGGCCCGCACGCCGTTGGGGTACTCGTACGTCACCGAGAAGTGGTCGTACACGTTGCCGGTCTCGGGCTTGTCGGCCCGGACCTGGCGTCCGCCCACGGCGTAGCAGCGGACGGGGGGCTGGTCGCCCATCGCCCAGGCGATCCAGTCGATCGCGTGCACGGACTGCTCGACGATGTGGTCGCCCGAGAGCGGGTGGAAGTACTGCCAGTTGCGGAGCATGAACTCCGCGTCGGACCAGTCTTCCTGCCGGGCCTTGGCGGGCACCCAGCCGGTGGTGTTGTAGGTGGTCTGGATGTAGTTCACGTCCCCGATCGCGCCCTCCAGCACCTTGCCGAAGGCCTGGTTCACCTGGAACTGGTGACGCCAGCAGAAGCCCGACATGAGCGAGAGGCTGGCCGCCTTGGCCTTCGCGGCGGACTCGAGCACGGACCGCACGCCCGCGGCGTCCACGGCGCAGGGCTTCTCGCAGAAGACGTGCTTGCCGGCGTCGATGCATGCGGCGAGGTGCGCCGGGCGGAAGTTCGGAGGAGTACAGAGCAGGACGACGTCCACACCGGAATCGATCACGCGCCGGCAGGCGTCGAAGCCGTGGAAGCGGCGCTCGGCGAGCTTGATTTTCTTGGCCCAGGTGTCGGTGCCCTGCTCCTCGTCGAGCGAGGACATGGCACCCTTGATGTTGTTGAGCGAGGGCTGGATTCTGTCCTCGAAGGCGTCGCCCATCGCCCACAGCACGGTCGAGGGGTCGGCCCGCAGGGCCTGGACCGCGGCACCGGTGCCCCGCCCGCCGCAGCCGACGAGGCCGACCTTGATCGGGTCGGAGGCCCCGGCCCGCGCGGTACGGGCGAGAAGCTCGGGCGTGACGACCACGGCGGCGGAGAGCGCGGCGGTGTTCATCATGAAGCTGCGCCGTGAGATGTCGGATGGTGCGGGCATGGGGTCCTCGCTGGGTGTGCGGATCAGGGATCCGAGGGGGCGTCGGGGTTGGTCGGGTCGGTGGTGTCGGGAGCGGGCTCGCGCACGAAGCGGAAACCGACCCACGAGCAGTCGGCGAGCCACCAGACACTCTTGGGGATCTGCGGGTCGGAGGCGTTCCAGTGGGAGGCCTGACGCTCGAGGGAGTGGGCGGTGGCCTCGTCGGCGGGCTGACGCCACGAACCACCCGCGGCCGCGGGCTTGGGGCGGGGTCGGGCGCTCTCGTCCTCGCCCGTTTCGACCCACTCGGCGACGTTGCCGTGGATGTCGTGGAGGCCGAGGGCGTTGGGCGATTTCTCACCGACCGGGTGCGACGTGAACTCGGCGTTCTCCTTGGTCCAGGCGAACTGCTCGAGGTCGTACAGCGATTCGTCGAAGTGGTAGGGGGGCTCGGAGCCGGCGAGGGCGAAGTGCCTCCACTCCGCGAGTGTGGGCAGGCGGTAGGTGTCGCCTGTTTTCTTGGAGAGCCAGGCGCAGAACTCGCGGGCGGCGTATCGGGTCATGCCCATGGCGGGGTAGCCGTCGTGCCCCATGCCCCGGTCCGGCGGGACGTAGGGCTTGGAGGGGCGTGAGACGGCGTCCACGGAGGCCGCGTCCTCGTCGGGGGTGTCGAGCTGGTAGACAAAGACGTCGTAGAGGTCCCAGGTGACCTCGGTGGTGAGGACGTGGATGGGATCGCCGTCCGGCGTAATGGCCGGTGCCAGATCGAAGGTGACGGTGGTGCCCGGGATGCGGACCGTTTCGGTTTCGGCGGATACCTGGGCAGGGGACTGTGCGAGAGCCGTGGTCACCGGGGCGATTACGATGCAGGCGATGAAGAACGAATTACGACGCATGCTGAACGTGTTCCCTCTGGTGCTGCTCGGCGTGGGTGCCCCGGTTGTGGGGGGGCTCACCCTGCTGGGGTGTTCGGCCCCCGGGGGCCAGGTGCAGGGTACAGCGGAACCGTTCGCAAACGCAAGGCAGCGGTTCGAGTACGCAAAAGTCGTGATGGGGTCACGGGCACGCGTGGTGCTGCACGCCCGGACCGAGGAAGCGGGCGCGGCGGCGGCGACCGAGGCGTTCGCGGTGATGAGCCGGCTGGAAGGCGTGATGAGCGACTACCGAGCGGATTCGGAGGCGATGCGCCTGGTGGCTCGATCCCCGAAAGTCTGGCACGACGTGAGCCAGGACCTGTCGGACGTGCTGGTGCTCAGCGAATGGATGTGGGTTCAGAGCGACGGGCTGTTCGATGTCGCGATCGGGCCGCTGACTCACCGGTGGCGTGCGGTCCGTCGCGAGGGGGCGCTGCCGAGCGGGGAAGAACTGGGGTCTCTGCTCGAACGGTCGGGCATGGACTCGCTGGAACTCGATTCCGACGGGGCTCACGTGCGATTCGCACGCCCCGGGATGCTCCTGGACTTCGGCGGGATCGGGAAGGGGCACGCGGCGCAGCGGGCCCTGGACACGCTGCGCCGGCTCGGGTACGGAGATTCCATGGTCGAGATCGGGGGCGACCTCGTCGTGGGTGACGCGCCGCCCGGCGAGCCCGGCTGGACGGTCGCGATCGAGACGGGGCTGGGCGAGTCGGATCGTGCGTCGCGTGTGCTGACCAACGCCGCGGTGGCGACGTCGGGAGACGCGGAGCAGTTCGTCGAGATCGACGGGGTGCGGTACTCGCACATCATCGACCCTGCGACCGGGCTCGGCCTGACCGAGCGGATCGCGGTGACGGTGATCCTGCGTCGGAAAGACCTCCATTGGTACGGCTTCGCGTACCAGGACTGGCCGCCGGACCGGCCGACGTATGCCCTGCTCGGCGGGATGGCCGACGCGTACGCGAGCGCGATCAGCGTGGCGGGTGTGGAGCGAGGGCGTGCGATCGCGGAAGACGCGGAGGAGTTCTTTGAGATCGAGGCGGTGATTGTGTCGGCTGGGGAGTGAGTCGGCAGCAGACGTGGAGAAGACTTTGTCGTCTCCACGCCACCCCTTCATCGTGGCTTCAGCAGCCTGCGAGGAACGCGCTGACGAACGCCCCGATGTCGCCGTTGTCGAGGATGCCGTCGTTGTTGAAGTCGGCGCTCAGGTCGCCCGCGAGGAAGAGCGCCACGAAGGCCCCGATGTCGCCGTTGTCGAGCACGCCGTCGCCGTTCACGTCGGGTTCGCAGGGGAGCGGGAGTCCGGCGATGATGTGCACGGTGTTGGCGGGCGAGGCGGCCCCGACGAAGTCGGGCGCGCCGTCGCCGTTGACGTCGCCGATGCCCACGGCGTCGAAGCCGAGCTGGGTGCCGCCGGTGTTGCTGGAGACGGCGCGGATAAGTGAGCCGTCGGCACCCGAGTACAGGCGGACCTGCCCGGCGCTTGGGCCGCCGGTCGCATCGGTGTACGCGCCGATGCAGAGGTCGTCCACGCCGTCGCCGTCGGCGTCGGCGTAGAGCCCGCGCCCGCAGCCAAGCCCGGCCCCGCCGCCGCCGGGGATGTTGAGGTGGATCGAGCCGTCCGCCCCGGAGAAGACAAACGCACGCGAGGCGGCGTAGTCGCCGACGTAGACGTCCGGGACGCCGTCGCCGGTCAGGTCACCCACGCCGCCGACAAAGAACTGGCCGAACGAGTTCGACGCGCTGGTCGGGATCAGGTCCGGACCGATCTGGAGGCCCGTCGCCCCGGAGTAGACGTACGCCCGCCCCCGACCAGGCGACGACACGGCGGCGTCGTCGATGCCGTCCCCGTCCACGTCGCCCACGCCCGAGACGCCCTGCCCGAACCCGGCGCCGAAGACACCCGGCCCGTTGAGGGTGTGGATGACCGAGCCGTCGGCGCCCGAGCAGACGTACACGCGACCCGCGCCGGTGTTGATGCCGTTGTTGTACGCCGGGGCTCCTATGAGCAGGTCCGAACTCCCGTCGTTGTTGACGTCGCCCAGCGAGGACACGGCATACCCGAACTGCGACGCGACCCCGTCCGGGGCTGGGATATCGAGAATGGTCGAGCCGTCCACGCCCGAGGCGAGTCGGCAGTACCCGCCGAACGGGGCTCCGGCGATGATGTCGGGGGTGCCGTCGGCGTTCACATCGCCCGCGTCGGCAATCGCCCAGCCGAGCTGATCGCCGAAGTTCACGCCGGCGGTGAGATAGAGGCGGGCGCCGGTGGCGGAGGAGTGGATGCGGGCGAAGCCGCGCTGCTGGCCGCCGTTGGGTTGGCCGACGATCACGTCGGTGAGCCCGTCGCCGTCCACGTCGCGCAGTTCCGAGATAGCCCAGCCGAAGGAGCCGGAGTTGGTGGACATGGTGTGGAGGGCGGTCGCCTCGGCCTCGACGAACTGGGCGTGCCCGGTCGAGGCGAGCAGGAAGAGCGGGGCGGTGACGATTCGCAGTGAGATACGCATGCGGCGATTCCTTGTGTGAGATTCGGAGTCCGTTTCGTACCGAATCTCACGCGGCTGTCGGGATCGTGCTCGTCTGGTCCGGAACCGTCTGTCAGCCCGGGCGTCGGGCCTGCGAGGGGGTGCACCCGAAGACCGCCTTGAAGTCGGCCGAGAAGGGGGCGTGCGAGGTGTACCCGACCCGTCCGGCGATCTGGGCGACCGGCTCCCTGGTGTGGGTGAGCAGGTCGAGCGCCGTCGCGGCCCTAAGGGCACGACGGTGCTGCACGATCGTCCGCCCGGTGTGTGCGCGGAAGACCCGCGCAAGGTGGTACGGCGAGGTGTGCAGGCGACGGGCGATCTCCGCGAGCGAGTCGGCCGTGGTGTACCGGGCGGCGAGATCGGCCCGGCAGGCCTCGGCGAGGTCCCGATGAGCCGCGATCGTGGACGCGCGGCGTGGGCTGGACTCGGCGCAGGCGTTGGTCGAGATGCCGGCCAGCAGCGTGAGGACGCGTTCTTCCAGCTCGAGCGGGTCGAGGGAATGGGCGACACGCGCAAGGCTGTGCAGCAGGCGGGCCGTGACGGGCGAGAGGTCGGTGTGGTCGATGGAGAACGGGTGGGTTGGATCGGCGTGTTGGCCGGCGAGCTCGGCAGCGAGTTCGCGTGAAAGGCCGAGGGCGTAGCAGCGGTCGCCCTGTGGGTGGAGCAGGCCACGCTCGTAGACCTGTCCCGGGTTGTAGAGCATGACGCGCGTGCGATCGGCGGTCCGGGTCGCAAAGCCGCGTTGCCGGATGGTGACCGGGAGGGTGGCGAAGGCGAGCACGGGGTGCTCGCCGATCACGTTCTCGGACTTCCAGGCCGCCGCGTGTGGGTCGCACCGGAAGCGGAAGAGGCGGAACCCGGCCCCCTCGGCGATGGTGCTGTGGCGGATGCCGTGCGGAAGCGAGGGCGTCGAGGCGGGGAGCGGGCTGGCCCGGCGGGCGAGTGGGTGTTCGTCTCGGGTGGCGGCACGCATACGGTTCGATACGGATGAAACGGAGAGAGGATGCGTCACGGTTTCGAGCCGATAGCATCCCTCGCGTGGCGTCCACGCGCAGGAGCGAGTCGATGAGCGAACGGAACGGGCTGATCTCGATCGTGGGGGCCACCGGCGTGGTGGGGCAGGAACTGATCTCGATCCTGACGGATCGGGGCGTGACGCCGGACCGGCTTCGTCTGTTCGCGAGTGCCCGCTCAGCCGGGAAACAGGCGGACGTCGCCGGCACGCCGGTTGAGATCCGCGAGACCGAGGTCGGTGCGGTCGGGGAGGCGGGGCTGGTGTACTTGGCCGCGAGTTCCGGGGTGGCGCGCGACATCGGCCCCGTGCTGGCCGAGCGTGGATGCTTCGTGGTGGACAACTCCTCGGCGTTTCGGATGGACCCGGCGACCGCGCTGGTGGTGCCCGAGGTCAACGCCGAATCGGTCGCGGGCGTGCGGGACTCGGGGCGCGGCCTGGTCGCGAACCCGAACTGCTCGACGATCATCATGCTGGTGGCGGTGGACCCGCTGCGGAGGCGGTGGGGGTGCGAGCGGATCGTGGCGTCCACGTACCAGGCGGTCAGCGGGGCGGGGGCCGCGGCGATGGCGGAGTTGGAGAGCCAGACGCGGGCCGTGCTGCAGGGCGAGGAGCCTCGCCCGGAGGTCCTGAGCGAGCCGTGCGCGTTCAACGTGTTCAGCCACGATTCCGACATGGACCCGGAGACGGGGCGCAACGTGGAAGAGCAGAAGATGATCGACGAGACGCGCAAGATCTGGGGTGATCCGGAAGTCATGGTGGACGCGACGTGTATTCGCGTGCCCGTGTTGCGGGCGCACTCGGAGTCGATCCGCGTGACACTGAAAGAGCCGGCCTCGCTGGATGAGATCCGAGCCGAACTCGAATCGAAGGCGTGGCTGCGTGTGATGGACGACCGGGCGGGGAACCGGTTCCCGACGCCGCGTGCGGCGAGCGGGCAGGACGTGACGCTGGTCGGGCGGATCCGGCCCGACGCGGCGCAGGAGAGCGAGCCCGACGGGCGGTCGCGCCACTGGCACCTGTTCGTGAGCGGGGATCAGATCCGCAAGGGTGCGGCCCTGAACGCGGTGCAGATCGGGGAGTTGTTGACTCGGTGAGGTCGGGCTGAGTTGTGGGGCGTGTGTGGGATTCGCAAGCACGGGTTGTCCTTCGGTCAACCCGTGGCACCCGATTATGAGATGGGCTCAGTGGCAGCGACGCTCCGCGATGCGGAGCAGGTCGGCCAGCACGCCTGAGGCGGTGACCTCGGCGCCTGCGCCGGCCCCGCGGATCATCAGCGGCTGCTGGTGGTAGCGCCGCGTGGTGAACGAGACGAGCGACTCAGAGGCGTCGAGCTTGGCGAAGGGCGAGTCCGCCGGGACGTCCACCAGCCCGATGGTCGCCTGCGAGGGCTTCACCGTTGCCAGGAAACGCACGGCCTTGCCCTGCTCGGACGCGTTCTTGACGCGGGCTTCGAGCGTCTCGCCCGTGGCGGCGAGCGCTGCTTCGAGCTTCGCGGGCTCGGCCCCGATGAGCTCACGCCCGACCAGACCCTCGCAGGTGACCTGCGAGCTGGACCGGAGCAGGCCCGAGCGCCGTCCGAGGATGAGCGCCTTGCGGACCACGTCGTGGCCGCACAGGTCGATGGCGGGGTCGGGCTCGGTGTAGCCGAGTTCGCGTGCCTCACGCACGGCGTCGATGAACGCGGTGCCCTGCTGGACCTTCGCCAGCACGAACCCGAGCGAGCCGGAGAGCGAGCCCTCGATGACGAAGACGTTGTCACCCGAGGCGAGCAGGTCATCGAGCGTGTTGAGCACCGGCAGGGCGGCGCCGACGGTGGACTCGCCCCGGAGCAGGCGGGCGTGCTCGTCGCGTGATTTCAGCAGGTTGGCGTAGGCGTCGTCGTCGGATGCGAAGGGGTCCTTGTTGGCCGAGGCGATGTCGATCGAGCGTGCGAAGGCGGTGGTCCAGACGGAGGCGGCGGACGAGTCGTCCGTGCAGTCCGCGATGGCGGTGGGGGCCGTGGCGGGGAGGTGCGCGACAAGCTCGGTGGGGCTGGCGAGGGCGACGCCGTCTTTGAGATCGGCGAGCCTGGTGCCCTTGGACTTGGCCTCGAGCACGGGGGCGATCGACTTGGCGGTGAAGCCGTCGTGGTCGATCAGGGCGCCCGATCGGTCGGAGACGGCGACCAGCCGGAGACGCGGCGAGGCGTCCGGGTCGCGCTCCGCGATGATGCGGGCGAGTTCACGGCCCACGCCGCCGAAGCCGCGTACGGCAATGTCGAGCCGGTCGCCGACGGTCACGGGCCCGAAGAACTCGTGGTGGATGGCCCGGATGGCGTCGGGGGCTGAGTCGGACTCGATAGCGAGCGAGATGTTGAGTTCGGAGGAACCCTGCGCGATCGCGAGGATGTTGATGCCCGCCTGTCCGATGGCGGAGAGGGCCCGCCCGGCGACGCCGGTGGCGTGGATCATGCCGAGGCCGACCGCGGCGACGATGGCGACGCCGTGGGTGGCGCGGATCTCCTCGACCAGCCCGTCGGCGAGCTCGGCCCGCAGGGCGTGTCGCAGCACGGACTCGGCGTCGCGGGACTGGGACTCGGGCAGGGCGAAGCAGACCGAGGACTCGCTGGAGGACTGCGAGATCATGGTCATCGACAGCCCGCGATCGGCCAGCGCCCCGAAGACCCGGGCGGCGATGCCCGGCACGCCCGCCATGCCCTTGCCCTCGATCGAGACGAGGGCCTGGTCACGCACGGCGGTCACGGCGCGGACGGGGCCGGTCGTCGAGATTTCCTTGGCGTCGATGCGCGTGCCGGGCAGGCCGGGCTCGAACGAAGACCGTATGAGCACCGGGATCCCGAGCGAGGCGACCGGGATCATGGTTCTTGGGTGAAGGACCTTGGCGCCGTAGAAGGACATCTCTGCCGCCTCGCGCGGGTGCATCGCCGGGATGGGCACGGCGGTCGTCACCACGCGCGGGTCAGCTGTGTACGCCCCGGCGACATCGGTCCAGATGATGCACTCGTCGGCGCGCAGCGCGGCCGCGAGCAGGGTGGCCGAGAGGTCCGAGCCTCCGCGCCCGAGCGTGGTGGTCGCGCCGGAGGGTGCCCGTCCGCAGAACCCGGTCACGACCGGGATGGTGCCGGCGTCGAGCAGCGGGTCGAGGGTCTCCTTGACGCCGGGGCAGTCGGTGTAGCTGAGCGGGTCGGCGGCGCCGAAGTCGCCCGAGGTCCGCAGGAAGGTGTCGGCGTCGAGAGCCTTGGCCGGCTGGCCCATCGCTCGGAGCCGGGCGGCCAGCAGGCGGACGGCGAGCTTCTCGCCGGTCACGACGACGCGATCGGAGACTCGCGGTGTGAGCTCGCGCAGCAGGGCGGTGCCGTGCAGGAGTTCGAGGCACTCGTCAAGCAGGGCGTCGAGTTCGCCCTCCAGCTCGGTGTCTTCCGGTGCAAGGGCGAGGCGGGCGGTGTGGTGGCGCTCGCGGAGTTCGGCGACGAGGGCGTCGGCGGCGTCGCGGTCGCCGGTCGCGGCCTTGGCCGCGCCGGCCAGGACCGTGTTGGTGACCTGCGACATCGCCGACGAGACACACGCGACGCGATGGCCGGCGCGTGCGTCGGCGGCGAGCAGATCCGCCGCGGCGGCGATGCGGTCGGCGTCCTGAACGCTTGTGCCGCCGAACTTGTGGACATGGGTGGGCATGGGGCGAGGGCTCCGCAAAGAAGGCGGACTGTAGCGGGATGGGTTGGGTCGGTCGGACGAGCCCGCGCCTTCAGAGTGAGGCGTCAGGCGGTCAGAAATGGCCCTTCAGGGCGGGGTAGAGCGAGCGATAGCGGCTGTACCGCTCGTCATACCCATCGCGGTCCGGCCCGGGTCGGGTCCGGTGCGCGTCGCGGACCAGAGCATCCGCGGCGGCCTCGACGGATTCGTGCAGCCCCGCCCCGACCAGGGCGAGCACCGCGGCACCGTACGCGGCGCCCTCGGAGGCCTCCGGGGCGGTCACCGTCACGTTCCAGACATCCGCGCAGAGCTGACGGAAGAAGGACGAGCGGGTCAGCCCCCCGGTGACTCGGATCGATTCGCTTGGTGCTCTGGTGTCGGGTATCAGCCCGATGAGGTCGCGCAGGCCGTACGCGACGCCTTCGAGGACCGCCCGGGCCATGTGGTCGCGCGTGTGGGCGGGGGTGAGGCCGACGAACGCGCCGCGTGCCCGGGGGTCCGGATGCGGGCAGCGTTCACCGGTCAGATAGGGCAGGAAAGTCAGCCCCGCGGCGCCTGGCTCGATGGGTTCGATCCGTCGGAGCACGGTCGCGTGCGGCGAAGAGTCGTCGCCGAGGTCTGGGTACAGCGCGTCCACGCACCAGTTGAACGACCCGCCCGCGGACAGCATGACCCCCATGACGTGGTGCCCGCCCGGCACGGCGCTGCAGTACGAGTGAATCGAGCCGGTGGGATCGGGCGAGGCCGCGTCGGTCGCGGCGAACGCCACCCCGGACGTGCCGACGGCCACCGATACCGCCCCGGAGCGCACGATGCCCGACCCAACGCCTTCCGCGGCCTGGTCACCCGCGCCGGCGACGATGGGCGTGCCCGGGTTCAGGCCGCAGGACTGCGCCGCGGACTCGCTGATTTGTGCGCACACTTCGGGTGACTCGTGCAGCGTGGGGACGTTCGAGTCGTTCAGGCCGGTGGCCGCGAGAAGATCCCCGGCCCACCTTCGCGACGAGAGGTCGAGGTACGACGTGCCCGAGGAGCCCGCGACGTCGGAGGCGAAGACCCCGGCGAGTCGGTAGCGGACGTAGTCCTTGGGGAGCAGCACGGTGGCGATGCGGGCGTGCAGGTCCGGCTCGTGGTCGCGCATCCACAGGACCTTGGGCGCGGTGAACCCGGGGAGCATCGGCTTGCCGGTGGTCGCGATGACACGCTCGCGCCCGAGCGACGCGTGCAGGGCCTCGCACTGGGCGTGCGAACGCTGGTCGTTCCAGAGGATGGCGGGGCGGATGACCTGGCCGGAACTGTCCAGCGGGACCATGCCGTGCATCTGGCCGGTGAGCCCGACGCACGCGACGCGGTCCGGGGTGATCCCAGGCTGACCCAGGAGTTCCCGGATGCCGGCGCAGGTCGCGTCCCACCAATCCTCGGGGTTCTGCTCGGACCAGCCGGGCTGGGGAGAGGACGCCGGGTAGGGCTTGGAGGTCTTCGCCACGACCTTGCCGTCCGGAGCGACGAGCAGCAGCTTCACGGCGGAAGTGCCGACATCGATCCCGAGCACGAGTGGTTGGGTAGAGGGTGGCATGGTTCTGCGCAGCCTAGCCGAGACCTCAGAGGGGGCGTTCGAGGGGAGGGAGCCGGTCCGGGTAGGGGGCCCGGGCGCGGGTGAGGTGGGCCTCGAGCCAGCCGCGTGCCCGGTCGGGGTGCTCGTGCGAGAACAGGATCGCCTCGTGGTCGAGGTCGTTGATCCGGTCGTTCGCGGCCCGGATCGCGTCCATCGAGTTCCGCAGCCCAACCTCCACCGGCATCCGCTCCGGATTCACGTCGATGCCGAAGTGCCCGGTGTACCCGTGGCGCTTGAGCGTGTACAGCCCGGACTCGAGCTGCTCGGGGCTGATGACGCCCACGTTGAGGTCCTGGTCGTAGTTGCCCAGCGGCTGGCTGTTCCAGTGCGTGTGCGCCAGCCGCCCCTCCGACAGCGGCCAGCTGAACGCGTACCCCACGTCCTCCAGCGCCATGAGCATGTGCCCGATCTCGGGGTTCATGCAGACGAGCCTGTGGCCCTCGGCGAGCAGCTGCGTGTTGTCGGGGTTGGTCAGTCGCGCCTCGACGTCGCGCCCGAGCAGGCAGCCCTCGGGCGTGGTGCCGTAGAGGATGTGCCCGCGCGGCTCGTACGGCTTGGGCTCGAAGGCGATCCGGACGCCTGGCACGCGGTCCATCGCCACGGCGAGCCCGTCGGCGAACCGGGCCCGGGCCCCGGCGAAGTCGAGCCCCATCCCGTTCTCGTACCCGTCGATGCCGGGCCACACCACCGCGAAGTCGGTGTCGAACCGCCTGTTCATCTCGAGCGCCGCCGCGGTCCGCTCGATTGCCTTGGTGCGGGGGCCTTTCAGCGGGTTGGAGAGCGAGCCGAACTCGAAGTCGCGGTCCCAGAAGAGCAGCGGGATGACGGTCACGAGACGGATGCCGGTGTCTCTCGTGAACTTCTCCCAGAGCCCCACGTTGTCCTCGTTGATCTCGTTGGGGTAGTGGGCCTCGAGCCCGACGAGGCCGTGGTCCTTCAGGCCCGCCGCGATCTCGAGGCGTGCCTCGATGGGCAGGTCCTCCTGATACTTGTCGTGAAATCGCGAGTAGCACGGGCTGAAGAACCAGATGCCGGCGGTGAACCGCAGGTCGAGCGAGAAGGATTGCAGGTGTGCCAGCGTCTCCTCCGGAGATCGTGTCGCGCCCTGTGATCGGAGGTCCTGAAGCGGCATGGCGAGCCCTTTCAACGAAGAATCGATGGGATCCGGCTGGGGGGCGCGATGATACACTCAGGCTCGCGCGCCGTGCGGGCGGGCGAGCAAGCACCGGGAGTCGAATCGCATGGGTCACGCGTTGAAGTACGGCATGGTGGGGGGCGGCAAGGGATCGTTCATCGGCGAGGTTCACCGCAAGGCCGCGGCGATCGACCGCAAGGCGGAGCTGGTCGCCGGCGCGTTCTCGTCCGATCCGGACCGGGCCAAGGCCAGCGGGAAGGAGCTCGGCCTCGCCGACGACCGGTGCTACGGCTCCTGGCAGGAGATGCTGGAGAAGGAGGCCGCCCGTCCCGAGGGCGACCGCATCGACTTCGTCTCCATCGTCACCCCGAACGACACGCACCACCCGGTGGCCAAGGGCTGCCTGGAGGCCGGTTTCCACGTGGTGCTGGACAAGCCCGCAACGCACACCAGCGCCCAGAGCGACGAGCTGATCGCGCTCGCGGAGTCCAAGGGGCTCCTCTGTTGCGTGACGTACAACTACACCGGCAATGCGATGGCGCGCCAGGCCGCGGAGATGGTCGCCTCGGGCGAGCTGGGCGCGATCCGCAAGGTCTTCGTGGAGTACCACCAGGGCTGGCTGGCGACGCCGCTGGAAGAGTCCGGAATGAAGCAGGCCGCGTGGCGGACCGATCCTAAGAAGGCGGGCCTCGGCGGGGCGTTGGGCGACATCGGCAGCCACGCCGAGAACCTGGTGCACTTCGTCACCGGGCTCGAGATCGAACAGCTCGCGTGCGACCTCACCGCGTTCGTGCCCGGGCGGGCCCTCGACGACGACGGGAGCGTGCTGCTCCGGTTCAGCGGCGGGGCCAAGGGCGTGATGACCTTCTCGCAGGTCTGCGTCGGGCGGGCCAACTCGCTCACCCTGCGCATCTACGGCGAGAAAGGCGGGCTGGAGTGGGCCCAAGAGACGCCCGAGACGCTCGTCTTTCACAACGTGGACGGCACGACCAAGGAACTCTGCCGCGGCGGCGACGGGGTCGGCACGCGGGCGCAGGCCGCGACACGCACACCGGCGGGGCACCCGGAGGGGTACCTCGAAGCCTTCGCCAACATCTACCTCGGCGCGATCGAGACGATCCGGGCCAAGCGCGGCGAGTCCGTGGACGGAGCGCTCGCGAAGGAGATTCCCACCATCGCCGACGGGCGACGCGGCGTGCGGTTCATCGAGCTGTGCGTCGAGAGCTCGCAGGCCGGCGCACAGTGGGTGGACTGGAGCTGACACCGGCCCATAGGCCACTCCGACTTCCCTGCGGCGCACAATCCTCGTAGGTCCAAATCGTGGTGGGGGGGGTGGGGGGGTCAGCAGCCGGAGAGGAAGGCCGCGACAAAGGCGCCGATATCGGCGTTGTCGATGATGCCGTCGCCGGTGAAGTCTGCGCCCGGGTCCTGGGCGAGGAAGAGCGACACGAAGGCCCCGATGTCGGCGTTGTCCACGATGCCGTCGCCGTTCATGTCGGCGGGACAAGCGGTGATGTAGGCGTAGTCGCCTGTCAGGACGTCCTCGATCACACCCGGTCGGATGAGTTCGGCGAGCCCGAGTGCTCCGATGCCAACGTCGGGCAAGCCCGCGGTGTTGGGCGAGTAGGTGGTATCGACGTTGGACCGCCGGTAGAGCATCGACGCCCCGGACTCCCAGCCCTGGCGGGCGCCGCGTCGGTAGGCGTGGTACGCCGCCACCGCCGGATCGGTGCGCCCTCCGTTGCGTGCGCCGGCGAAGGCCATCAGGTTGGTGAAGGTGGAGACGTCGCCGGGGTGATTGGTGAGCGAGTCGGCGTTGTAGCCGCCCCAGATCGGCTTGGTGGTGCCGGCGCTGAAGACGGTGAACCAGCGTGGGGCGTGGTCATCCGTCCAGGCCGCGTGCGAGGCGAGCAGATCGCGGACCTGGTCCTGCCACGCGGGGTCGTCGCGGTACTCCTGGATCGTGAGCATCGGATACAGCGTCAGGAACGCGGCCTGGAAGTTGTTCGACGAACTCACGCTGACGGGGCGACCCACGAGGTAGCTCGCCGAGGGCGAGGTGGAGCGGTTGAACCAGGCGTCGTACCCGACCTGCGAGGACGTGCCGAGATCGGCCGCCTGATCGACGAACAGGATCGCCTCGGAGTAGGGGCGGTTCAGCACTGAAAGATTCGGAGATGAACCGAGCGACACGAGCGGCACATAGTGCGTGGTCGGACGCACATACTCGTCGAACGTCTGCACCGGGTCGGTCTGGTTCAGGATCGCCGACGCGGCCTCGCGGATGTCGGGATCGTTGGGGTAGCGCTGCACGACGCGCGACGCTCCGAGGATCATCTTCATCGTCGAGAACGTCGCCCACTCGTCCGGCCAGCCCGGCTTCTCGTTCCCGGTGGCGGAGAACGGGTCGCACCAGTGCCGGATCATCCCGTCCGCGGACCACCCGGGCTGCCCGCCCGGCTCGAGCCCGGCGTAGCGACGCATGATCTGGGTAATCAGGCCCTTGGCGGCGGGGTCCGCGTTCAGTTCCTCGTTGACCATGAGCAGCAGCAGGGCCCAGCACGCGGCGTCGGGCGTTGCCGGGTGGAAGCGTGTGCCCCCGGTGATCACGTCGGCGTCGATCACCCAGCCCGAGGGCTCCCCGTCGGGGGAGATCAATCCCTTGGCGTAGGTCACGACCTGGTCGAACTCGTCCAGCACCCACGACTCAAAGTCGAGTCGGCCGTCCAGCGATTCGGACAACCACGCGTTGCCGCTCGGGTTGGCGACGAGCAGGCGACCGCAGGCGGTCGCGCTCAGGTCGGTCGCACCCGGGAGCGAGGTGTACACCAGCGACGTCCCCGAGCTGATCCAGTGGACGTCACCGTCAGCATCGAGGGCGTACAACCCCTTCCCGCCCGCGGTCGGGAAGGTGAATCCGAACGCGGGCGAGTGAGCGAGCGCACGCACGTTGCCCAGCACCGCCGCGGTGCCGAACGCGTCCGTGGCGTCCGGGGCGTTGGTCTGGAGGACCAGGCCGACCGACGCGACGAACAGGCGCTCGGAGTCGCGGTCCACCGCGAGGGCCGACACGGGCAGCCCGGTTGGGCGCGTCCGGATCAGGACACCCGTGGTGTCGTTTCGCATGGCGCGGTACACCCGCAGCTCGCCGGGGTCGCCCGCCGCGATGAGTGTGCCCTCGTAGAACGCCAGCGCGGTGTTGGCGTCACCGCTCGTGTCGTCAGAGAACTCGGCCATCGCAAACGTCGTGACGTCCCACGTGTCGGTGTCGATCCGCAGGATCGCGTCGCCGGGTGTCTGGTCGTCGTGCACCAGCACGAACGCCAGCCGCCCCGAGTCGGAAAACGCCAACGCGGACGGCCCGTCGCCGGACGCGTCCAGCGTCATCCAGGGCAGGCGAGACTGCAGGAAGGCGCGGTCGAACGAGTTCTGCAACGCGCCGCGGATGTCCCGGAACTCGATCGTGTCGGTCGCGGTGGCGGCCGACGCGTACCAGCCGGAGAGCGCCGACGCGGCAACCGCGTCACCGGGAGGGCCGACCCACGCCTCGGTCACCGGGCTCGCCAGCACAGGCGACCCGGTCAGGGCGAGACACGTCAGGGCCAGTGCTCCGAGTTGTTGTGTGCCGGCCGTTGTCAAAGGTTGGCTCCGTTGGTCTTGATGACCTCTGAGTAGTACGAGAACGAGTCCTTGGGGGTTCGCGTCTGGTTCTGGAAGTCCACGTGCACGAGGCCGAACCGCTGGTCGTAGCCCTCGGCCCATTCGAAGTTGTCGAACAGAGACCAATGGAAGTAGCCGCGGACATCGGCCCCGTCGTCGATGGCCTTGCGGAGTTGGTGCAGGTAGCGACGCATGAAGTCGATGCGTTGCGGGTCGTGCACCTTCCCGTCCAGGTGGACCCAGTCCGTCGAGGAGTAGCCGTTCTCGGTGATGTACAGCGGGACCTGATACCGCTCGTGCAGCCAGCGCGGGCCCCAGCGGAGGATCTCCGGCGTGAGCGGCCAGGCGAAGCGCGAGCGCGGGTGTCCGGGCGGGAAGGGGAGCTGGTGCTCGGGGCCCTTCTCGCCAGCCTTCACCGCGATGCCCTGGTACATGTTGATGCCGAGCCAGTCCACCGGCTGCGCGATGAGTTCCATGTCGCCCGGGTGAATCTCGGGCACCTTGCCCTCGTACGCCTTCAGCCCGTCCTCGGGGTAGTGCCCGAAGAAGATCGGGTCGTTGTACCAGGTGTTGTTCCAGTAGTGGGCGGGGTTCACGCCCAGCGTGTCCGCCTTCGCCGCGGCGATGTCCGCGGGATCATCGGTCGCCGGGTAGTTGCACACGCCGACCGGGGCCCAGCCGACACGCGGCTCCGACTTCGAGTGCTCCCGGATGGCCTGCACGCCCCGCCCGTGGGCCCGCAGGCAGTTGTGGATCACCAGCAGCTTCTCGTCGAGCGTCAGCCCGGCCTCGTGGTTGCTACGCAGCTGGGGCGAGTAGCCCATGTTCAGAAAGACCTGCGGCTCGTTGATGGTCATCCAGTCCTGCACGCGGTCGCCGAGACGCGACGCGATCAGGGACGCGTACTCGCCGAACCAGTCCGCGATGTCGCGGTTGAGCCAGCCGCCACGCCGGTGCAGGGCGAGCGGGATGTCCCAGTGGTAGAGGGTGAGGAAGGGGCGGATGCCCGCCTCCATCAGCCCGTCCACGACGCGGTCGTAGAAGTCGAGCCCCGCCTCGTTGACGCGTCCGACGCCCTCGGGCAGCACTCGTGTCCAGGCGGTGGAAAAGCGGTAGGCCCGCAGGCCGAGGCCTTGCATGAGGGCGACGTCCTCGTCCACCCGGTGGTAGTGGTCGCAGGCGACGTCGCCGGTGTCCTTGTTCTCGACGGCTCCGTCGGTGTGGGCGATCCAGTCCCAGACGGACGGACCCTTGCCGTCGGCGTCGTGGGCGCCCTCGATCTGGTAGGCGGAGGTCGAGGACCCCCAGAGGAATCCGTCGGGGAATGCACGCATCGGGGTGTCGTCCATGAATGGGGCCGTGTGGCGGAGCGTGGTCAGGGGTTCAGCTGCTCGCTCGCAGCACGAGGGAGGTTGTCAGGCTGACGTGCTCGGGCTCGAGTTCGGGGTTCGAGAGACGCTCGGTCAGCATCCGGACCGCTCGTCGAGTCGCTTCCGCGATGGGCACGGAGACGGACGACAGCATGGGATCGACCAGCCGGCACAGGCGTGAGTCGTCGAAGCCGATCACGCGAAGGTCGCGCGGGATTCGCAGCCCGGCGTTGCGGGCGACGTCCATGATGCCCAGCGCGATCTCGTCGTTGCCCGCCAGCACCGCGGCCCCGTCGAGCTTGCCCGCCTTCACCATCGCCCGGGCCCACTCGCGCCCCCACTCAAACGTGAACTCGCCGTGCGAGATCCGGGCCGTCGCGGACGGGTCGGACGATTCGATCGTCTCGACAAACGCGCGGCAGCGCTGGTCGGAGTCGAGGTTGCCCTCGTGCCCCGCGACGAAGTAGCAGCGATCGGCGGACTGCTCCTTGAGCAGGTGCAGCGTCGCAGCCCTGGTGCCGGTGCCCTGATCGATCGAGACGGTGGAGACCCCGGGCCAGGCCTCGGGGTTGTCGCACAGCAGCACGCTCGGGAGCGAGCTGGTGCGTCCGGCCTCGCTCATCGGCCCGCTCACCTCGGTCACCATCGAGACCATGCCGTCGATCAGATCCAGCGGAAAGGCCGACGCGGGCCGGCCCGCCTTGCCCGGCTTCGCGTGCGACGAGGTCACCAGCACCGAGTAGCCCAGCCTGCCCGCCTCCTCGTCCGCGGCCTGCATGAGTTCGGAATAGAACTCGCCGTGCAGGTCGGGGAGCGAGATCCCCAGCACGTGGCTCTTGCGGGTCACCAGGCCCCGCGCGAACCGGTTGGGGCGGTAGTTGAGCGTCGAGATGGCGTCGTTCACCGCCTTGGCGGTCGTCGCCGCGACCAGGTCCGGCGAATTCAGCACGCGACTGACGGTGGCGATGGAGACCTTGGCGTGGGCGGCGACGTCGGCAATCGACGTTCGACCCCCCGCGAGCGGCTTTCTGGGCGTGCCGCGACCCGCTCCACGAGATTCCTGTTGATCAGCATCCATCGAGCCGCAATCATACAGGCCAATGAAAACGGTTTCAATCCTCATCTCTGGCATCGTCGCGGGACTCGGGCTCGTGAGCGGGAGCGCCTGCGCCTTCCAGCCCGCCCCCAGCCCCTGGAAGCCCGGCGACCCCGTTCACGCCGGAGACATCGTGATCGAGTCGCCCGGGGACGAGCGACCGCCGTTCGAGTTCTCGGACAGCGATCAGCGATTCCTCGACGAGATCCAGTACGCGGCGTTCCGGTTCTTCGTCGAGGCCGTCCATCCCGACACCGGCCTCGTCTGCGACCGCACCAGCAATCCCACACTGGTGAGCGTCGCCGGCGTGGGGTTCCAGCTCTCGGCGATCCCGATCGGGATCGAACGCGGATGGATTTCTCGCGATGCGGGCGAGGCGTTGGCCCTGAGGGTGGTCCGGGCACTTTCAGAAGAGCCGAGCAATCGGGTCCACGGGCTCTTCTTCCACTTCCTCGATAGCCGTACCGCCAAACCTCACCCCGACGCGTACGAACACGTGGTTTCCACGATCGACTCGGCGATCCTGTTCGCGGGGCTGCTGACCGCCTCGGAGTACTTCGGGGGCGAGATCGCCCGTCTCGGGGACGCGATGGTCGAGCAGGCGGACTGGCAGTTCTTCGTCGCCCCCGAAGACGAGCACCCGGCCTACCGGGGGTACGTCTCGCTCGGCTGGCGCTCTGCCGACAAGGCGAATCCCACCGCCGGGGGCCAACTGCTCGACTACTACTGGTCCGACGCGACCGACGAGCAGCGGCTCGTGACCTTCCTGGGCCAGACCAGCGCCGACCCGAACCACCGCCTGCCGCCCGAGGCGTACTACCAACTCCGGCGACGGCTCGGCACGTACGACGACCTGGGGCTGATGGTGTTTTCTCCCTACTCCGGAGCGCTGTTCACCAGCTTCTTCAGCCACTGCTGGATCGGGTACGCGAACCTCCAGCCGGACGATCCGAGTGCCTTCGGGTTCGACCAGCGGGCTCGCGTGGACTGGTGGGAGAACTCACGGCGGCACGTGAACCTGCACCGGACCAAGGCGCTCGAGAACCCGCTGGGTCTCAAGACGCCCGGCGAGCACGCGTGGGGGCTCTCGGCCAGCGACGGCGACGGGGCCTATCTGGTCAGCATGCTGTACCCGGACGCCGTGGAGATGGTGGGGGCGCGAGCGGACTGGGACATCCAGCCGCCGGATCACGGGTGGAACGACCAGTGGCATTCCGGCCTGCTGGCGCCGTACGCCGCGGGATCGGCGATTGTCTTCGAGCCCGAAGCCTCGATCGCGGCCCTGCGTCACTATCGCGAACTGCGGTCCCAGGACGGAGGGCCCCTGATCTGGCGTCAGCCACCGGGCACGCCAGCCGAGCCCGCTCCGTACGGAACTGGCCGCTACGACGGCGATTACGGGTTTTTGGACTCATACACGCTGGATACCGAGGGAGGCGAGCCCTGGGTGGCCCACGATTATGTGGCGATTGATCAGGGGCCGTTGCTGCTCTCGATCGAGAATGCCCGCACCGGGGGGGTGTGGGACCGGTTCATGGGGCACCCGCTGGTCGAGCGTGCGGTCGATCGGTTGAGATGGGAACGCGTCCGAGAACCCTGAGCAGGCCCGGAAAATTGCTTGACGGGGTCTTTGGAATCGTGTACAACACCCATGTAAACGCTTTCAAGAGGGACCGGGCGACTCGCCCTGCCGGCAGCGTGCCGGGCAGAAGCGACCCCGGAATTGAGAGCACGACGCTCTCGCTGAGAAGAGAATTGGGAGAGAACCATGAAGATTGCACTGTGTGTCAGCGCGTTGATGCTTGCCGGTGGCGTGGCCACGGCACAGGACGCGGACTCGTTCGTGGACGCCCCGCGTCTGTTCAATGATTTCCCGGGCTCCAGCCTGACCTTTGCGTCGGACTACGGGGCCGGGACGGTCGAGATCAGCGAGACCAACTACCCCGGGGGCAGCTTCGCGAACCGGCACGCCGCCTGGTTCGCCAACGGCGGCAACAAGATCGACATCGATTACGGCGACGCCTTCACCATCTCGACCACCATGCAGGTCCTGCAGACCGGCACCGTGGGCAACATCGAGGCCGGCATCCAGGCCGACCTCTTCGGGTTCGGGTTCTTCGGTGTGCTGACGGCCAACGGCGAGATCGCAGCCTTCGGCTCGACCAACCCGTTCCACTCGTTCGGCACCGGGCTGTACAACCTGGGCGATGACGTGATGCTCGAGATGATTCACACGCCCGGCGCGGGCGAGTTCAGCGGCACCCCCTCCACACTGGAGTACCGCTACAACAACCTCACCCAGGGCTCCGGTTGGGTCTCCTCCGGCCAGATCGCCTTCACCAATCTCGAGGGCGGCATCATCAGCTCGTTCTCGCAGTACTACGGCGTGGGCGCCCAGTTCAACAACCCCGGCGCGGACGCCGAGATCGGCATCCGGTTCACCAACACCACGATGGTCCCGACCCCCGGCACCGCGGCCCTGCTCGGGCTCGGCGGCCTGGTCGCCGCTCGCCGTCGCCGGTGAGGTGCCGCACACCCCATTCCCCCCGAACTCTCCCCTGAGTTCTCTCGGCGGACGGGCCGACGGGTTCCGCACCCCGGATCCCGCTGGCCCGTCCGTGTTTTCTGACCAAGGCACAAGCCCCCAACGCACCGACGCGAGCACACCCGTACAAGGACGCACCCCGTGAGCAGCACTCCTTACGGACACTTCGAAGACGCCGGGCGGGCGTTCCGGGTCACGTCTCCCAACGCCCCGCGCCCGTGGGCCAACATCATCAGCAACGGGCGCTACGGCGTCGCGGTCTCGCACAACGGGGGCGGGTTCAGCTGGCTCGACCATTGCCAGCTCAACGTCATCACGCGATGGGACATGGACCTGGTCCGCGACGACCGCGGGCGATGCCTGTATCTCGCGGACCTCGACGCGGACGACACGCCCGTGTGGTCGCTGGCTCCGATGCCGTGCCGTCCAGCGTACGACCGCTACGCGTGTCTCCACCGCCCCGGCTCGACGACCTTCGAGACCGAGGTGAACGGCATTTCGAGCACGTGGAGTATCGGCGTAGCCCCGGACGACACGGCCGAGCTGTGGCACGTCTCCATCACCAACACTTCTGACCGGGCTCGCCGGCTGCGCCTGGGCTCCCTGTTCGAGTGGTGCTGCGGGGCGGCTCCGGACATCAAGCGCGAGTTCCACCGCCTCTTCTTCACGACCGAGTATGACGCGGACCATCGCGCCATCGTCGCGAGCAAGAACATGTGGGAGGCGCCCTTCGGGAACGCCGACGATCACTGGAACCGCCCCTGGCCCCACGTCGCGGCGTTCGGTGTCTGCGGGCTCGGGCAGAGCGGCTCCGACGAGCCGGCCCTCCGGACCAGCGACAAGGAGAGCTTCCTCGGTCGCTACGGCCTGCAGCAGCGTCCAGAAGCAATGACCCGGGCATCCCACGAGGACCGGCACGCCCGCTTCGGTCGGTTCGTGGATGCGTCGGCGGGCCTCGCCCACGATCTCGACCTCGACCCTGGCCAGACCGTCTCGATCGGCTTCTGCCTCGCGGTCGGGGATTCCAAGAAGGAAGCCCTTGGGCTCATCGGGCGTTTCAACACGCCCGAGTCGATTGCCGGCGCGATCCGCGACGCGGAGCGCCGGTGGGAGGACCGCCTCGGCGCGACCAGCATCGAGACCGGGGCCGAGGACGTCAACACGCTCTGCGGGACGTGGCTGCCCTACCAGGCGATCAGCGGTCGTCTGTGGGGGCGGACGGGCTACTACCAGCAGTCGGGCGCGTTCGGGTTCCGCGACCAGTTGCAGGACTCGCAGGTGTGGCTGCCGATCGACCCGGAGCGGGCGGCGGAGCAGATCATGCTGCACGCGGCGCACCAGTTCGCCGACGGCTCGGTCTACCACTGGTGGAACCCGGTGACCGAGACGGGCAACCACACCGCGTGCTCCGACGACTACCTCTGGCTGCCCTACATCACCGCGGCCTACCTGATGGAGACCGGCGATTTCTCCATCCTCGGCCGCACCGCGCGGTTCGTGGACGACGAGACCGAGACGACCCTGCGCGATCACTGCGAGCGGTCGATCGCCAAGAGCCTGGCCCGGATCGGGCCCAACGGGCTGCCCCTCATCGGCGACATGGACTGGAACGACGGGCTGAGCGCCCTGGGCTCGCCGGAGCACGGCGAGTCGGTCTGGCTGGCCGAGTTCCTGTGCGAGGTGCTGGAGCGCTGGGCGGTGGTGGTCGAGCGGCTCGGGGAGTCCGCGATGTCGGAGGACCTGCGGGCCAAGCGTCAGACCCAGATCGATCGGATCAACACGATCGCGTGGGACGGGGCGTGGTTCCGGCGGGCGATCAAGAAGGACGGGTCGTGGCTCGGCTCGAAGGACTCCGAGGCGGGGCAGATCTTCCTGAACGCACAGACCTGGGCGATCCTCGGGGAATTGGGCGAGCCGGACCGGCTGGACGCTGCGTGGTCGTCGGTGAAGGAGCGGCTGCTGACCGAGTACGGCCCGCTGCTGCTGGTCCCGGCGTACCAGATCCCCGACCCGACGGTGGGGTACATCACGAGGTATGCCCCCGGGGCGCGTGAGAACGGCGGGGTCTACATGCACGCGGCGACGTGGGCGCTGGCCGCGGCGGCCAAGCGAAAGGACCGGGAGGCGGTCGAGAGCATCTGGGCGTCGGTCTCGCCGGTGCGACGGAGCGGCGGGGGCGAGGCGGGGGCGGAGCGGTACGCCGCGGAGCCGTACGTGCTGCCCGGCAACGTGGACGGGCCCCTGAGTGATTTCCCGGGTCGCGCCGGGTGGACGTGGTACACGGGGTCGGCCGCGTGGCTGCAGAAGGTGACGCTGGAGTGGGTGCTGGGGATTCGCCCGACGTGGGAGGGACTCCGGATCGACCCCTGCCCGCCGGCGGAATTCGGACGAGTGCGGGTCAGGCGCCGATATCGCGGGCGGACGCTCACGATCTCGTACGATGCACGCTCGTACACGCCCGGGGCGACGTGCACGGTCGCGATCGGCGGGGTGCCGGTGCCGGGCGGTGTGATCACGGACGCTCTGCTGCCAGGCGAAGGCGGGAGCGCGGAGGTAGACGTCGCGTGGAGCGCCGAGGGCATCATCGAGCCGAGGCCCGAGGCCGCACGGGAGCTGACGGGGTGACCCGCGTGGTCCGCCCGCACGAAGCCGATTCAGATCCGTCGCGAGAGTCCCGCCCGTCGGGGGGTGTGTCGTGAGCGCCGCGGGCGCACGCCGGTTGCGTGAGTTCCGGGCCCCCGACTGGGCGGTCGGGCTGGCGTTCGTGTCGCCCTGGATCATCGGTTTCCTGGTCTTCCTGGCGTTGCCGATCGGGATGAGCCTGTATTACTCGCTGACCGACTACTCGATGCTCGAGGAGCCGGTGTGGGTGGGGTTGGACAACTACACGGCGTTGGCGAGCGACTCGGTCTTCTGGAAGAGCGTGTGGAACACGGTCTTCTTCGCGGCGCTGAGCCTGCCCATCACCACGGTGGTGGCGATCGTGCTCGCGGCGCTGCTCGCGTCCAAGCCTCGCGGGACGGGCTGGTTCCGGGCGGCGATCTTCGTGCCCTCGCTGGTGCCGATGGTCGCCAGCGCCATGGTCTGGATGTGGCTGCTCAACGCCGAGCTGGGGCTGATCAACCGGATCCTGCAGCCGATGCTGGACACGCTCGCGGCAGCGGTGGGGGGCAACCTGCTCGCGCCCAACTGGCTGGAGGACAAGGCGTGGGTGATGCCGGCGCTGGTGCTCACCACGGTCTGGAGCGTGGGGCACTCGGTGGTGATCTACGGCGCCGCCCTCGAGGAGGTGCCCAAGGCGTTGTACGAGGCGGCGGAGCTGGACGGGGTGGGGCCGGTGCGGAAGCTCACGGCGGTCACGCTGCCGATGATCTCGCCGGTGATCCTGTTCAACGTGATCGTGGGCGCGATCGGGGCGTGGCAGGTCTTCGTGATGCCGTACATCATGCTGGGCAGTTCCGGCGGGCCCGACCGCGCAGGGTATTTCTACACGATGTACCTGTACGACAAGGCGTTCCCGTTCGGGGAGATGGGGTACGCGAGCGCGATGGCGTGGATCCAGCTGCTGATCGTGATGGTCTTCACGGGCGTGATCTTCCTCTCGAGCAAGAAACTCGTGCACTACAGGGGGGCTTGAGTGCGCGATGAAATGCGAAAGACCGGCCGCTCGCCCCTGAGACGCTCGCTGCTGTACGTGGCGCTGCTCGCGATCACCGCGACGTTCCTGCTCCCGCTGATCTGGATGCTCTCGACCTCGCTCAAGACCGAGCGACAGGTCATCGAGGCCCCCACGGCGGTGCTGCCCGAGCCGATCACCGACATCCCCCGCCAGATACGCGACAACTACCTCGGCGTCAACGACGAGCAGGGCGAGGTCGAGGTCCGCGGCGTGCTCAACGACCCCGTGATCGACTTCCCGCTCTATCTGCGCAACACGCTGGTGGTGGCCATCCTGAGCGTGACGGGGATGGTGCTCTCCAGCGCGTTCGTCGCGTACGGGTTCTCGCGTGTGCGGTGGCGCGGGCGCGGCCTGCTGTTCGGGGTCGTGCTGGCGACGATGATGATCCCGTTCCCGGTGATCATGGGGCCGATGTTCATCCTGTTCCGCGAGTTGGGGTGGATCGGGAGCCTGAAGCCGCTGTGGGTGCCGGCGTGGTTTGCGAGTGCGTACAACGTGTTTCTGCTGCGTCAGTTCTTCATGTCGATCCCGCGCGAGCTGGACGAGGCCGCGACGGTGGACGGGTGCACGCACCTGGGGGTGTTCTGGCGGATTATTCTGCCGAACGCGAAGCCGGCGCTGGCGGTGGTGGCGTTGTTCCACTTCATGTTCGTGTGGAACGACTTCCTGGGGCCGCTGATTTTCCTGGTGGAGCGGGACGATTTCACGCTGGCGCTGGGGCTGCAGCTGTATCAGGCGCAGGCGGGCGAGGTGCCGTGGAACCTGCTGATGGCGGCCTCGACGCTGGTGATGGGGCCGGTGTTGCTGGCGTTCCTGCTGGCCCAGCGGACGTTTGTGGAGGGGCTGAGCACGACGGGTCTGAAGGAGTAGTGTGCGATGTCGGGTGATCGGGGCTTGCGTTTTGGTTGGAGTGGTGCCATAATGTAAACGCTTTCAGAGGGGCTGGACCGATAGGATCCAGCGAGTCGTATCTGGGAATGGGGACTGCCACGAGGGAGGCGGCGATGCGAACGACGAAACTCAACCGGACCCGTGCCGAGCGCGGCTTCACGCTGATCGAGCTGCTGGTGGTCATCTCGATCATCGCGTTGCTGATCGGGATCCTGCTGCCGAGCCTGGGCAAGGCCCGTGAGACGGCCAAGGAGGTGCTCTGCCAGAACAACCTCCGCCAGATCGGCATCGGGTACCAGATGTTCCTGGACGACCAGACCGACGGGCGAGAGCGCCTGCTGAACCCGTACGTCTCCGAGTGGGACGACAGGCAGCGCGAGGAGTTCTTCGAGGACGAGACGCTGATCGGCGGCCCGAACGCGGCGCACCACTGGGCCGCGATGCTGCAGCTGTCCCCGTACCTGGGCGACAGCACGACGAGCGGCATCTTCGAGTGCCCCTCGGCCCGGTTCAAGAGCTCTGTGACCGAGAACCTCGAGACCCGGCGCAACGGGCTGAAGTTCTTCACGTACGACCTGGACAAGAACGGCGAGGACGAGCTGGTGACCGAGTACTGGTTCAACGACCAGCGTCGCCCGCTGCGTGACGGCGTGCGGATCGAGAACCCGAACGTGCCGGGTGTGGCGGGGCGTCTGATCAACACCATGCCGCACATCGACGAGGTGGTGCTGGTGATCGACGCGATCGACTGGATCCCGCGTCACCGCTCGGACAACACGCAGCAGCAGTCGTCGCTGCCGGACGAGGTCGCGGCGAGCAACATGCTGTTCGGGGACCTGCACGTGGAATCGCTGAGCGAGGCCGAGTACATCCTCGGGACCGACAAGTACAACTCCGTCCGGAACTTCTGGAACTGGGGCAACTACTACGACTACATGCAGGGGTTCTGAGCCGACCCGTACCCACGCGGCTCGAGGGATTCGATTATGCCAGGCATCCGCAGCGCATTGTCCAGCAACCCCAGGATCGGGTGGGGCGTGGCCGGGGTTTTCTTTGTCGCCGCGGCGGCGCTGCTCGTGGTGCAGCTCCGGGGGGGCGGCCCCGCGGACTCGATAGAGCGTCGGTCCGAGGAGGTCACGCTCCGCTGCACCGAGACGGGCGAGGAGTGGTCCATGACGCGCGGGCAGTTCGAGCGCAACCTGCTGCTGTACGACGGCGAGCTGAGCGAGGACGGCATGCTGCCCTCGCCGCACGCCGACGGGCGGCTCACGGCCATCCTGGTGGACCGGAGCGACTGGCGTGAGACCGTGGAGCGCATCAACGCGATGAAAGCGGAGTACGGCGGACGCCGACGCTCCAGCTCGGACGGCTGACCCGTGACCGACGTCGCCCAGATCTCGAGGCGCGTCGCGGTGGGGGGGCTCCTGGCCGCGGCGGGGGGGTTCGCGCTCTTCGGGCCCCGCTCCGGGCGGAAGGCGCCCAGCGGGCGGGTGGTGCTGGACTACTGGGAGAAGTGGACCGGGAACGAGGGCGTCGCGATGCAGCGCCTCGTGGACGAGTTCAACGCCCGCCAGGACCGGATCTGGGTGCGCTACACCGCGATGAGCGCGATCGACCAGAAGTCCATGATCGCGATCGCGGGCAACGCCCCGCCGTCGCTGGTGGGGCTGTGGAGCTTCAATCTGCCCGCGTTCGTGGAGAGCGGTGCGGTGCTGCCGCTTGATGAACTGCAGAAGGCGTACGGGGGGGCTGCCTCGGAGCGTTTGGAGCGGGATCAGGGCGCTCCGGGGGTCGCGATCAGCCAGAACCGGTACGCCGCGCCGGTGTGGAGCCTGATCAACCACGACGGGCACGTGGGCGGGGTGCCGAACACGTGCTCGACCATGGCGCTGTACTACAACCGGGCGCTGTTTCGTGAGCATGGGCTGGACCCGGACCGCCCGCCGCGGACGATCGCGGAGCTGGACGAGGTGGCGGATCGGCTGACGGAGAAAGACTCGAGCGGGTCGGTGTCGCGTGCCGGCTTCCTGCATCGCGAGCCGGGCTGGTGGAACTGGCTGTGGGGGTACTGGTTCGGGGGAACGGTGTACGACGAGGCGACACGCACCGCGACCTGCGACGCGCCGGCCAACGTCCGCGGGTACGAGTGGGTGCAGAGCTACTCGGAGCGGTACGGCACCCGCCAGCTCGCCAGCTTCCGGTCCGGGTTCGGGGGGTACTCCTCGCTCCAGCAGCCGCTGCTCTCGGGCAAGGTCGCGATGAGCCTGCACGGGCCGTTCCTGGCCAACGTCATCGAGACGTTCGACCCCGGGTTCGACTACGGCGTGGCCCCGTTCCCGATGTCCGACGAGGCGCTGGACGAGGCCAATCCTCGCTCGCTGATGGAGTGCGACGTGCTGTGCATCCCGCGCGGGTGCCCGCACCCGGAGGAGGCGTTCGAGTTCCTGCTGTTCACGCAGGCCCGCCGGAACGCCGAATCGCTCGCGATCGCACACGCCAAGCCCAGCCCGTTGCGGGAGACGTCGTCCGATTTCAGGGACCGTCACCCGAACCGGTACGTGGGCTTGCACAACCGGTTGGCGGCGAGCGACGGGGCGTTCACGTTCCCCAAAACCAGGGCGTGGCCTCAGATCGTGTCCGAGTTCGATGCCGAGATCGCGGCCTTTGTGGGGCTGAGCCGCCCGGCGGGTGAGATTTTGAGCGACATCCAGCGTCGGGCGTCATCGGCGGTCGAGCAGGTGAATCGGCGTGCGGCCCGGCTGGCGGAGGCCTGAGGCCGGTCCGCCCCCCCTCCCCCCCCCCGCCCCGGAAAAATGCCCATAAATTCGGCTCTTTGGGGTTGCGTGGGGAGGCGTGATCGGTCATGATGTAAGCGTTTTCAGTGCGAGGGAGTTCGCCGGTTGGAGATCCGGCACCGCACGATGTGACTTACTGAGGGAGTACACCAGTCATGATGCGCCACGCCGCTCTGCTTACCGCCGTCTGCCTCGCCGGGCCCGCCCTGGCGCAGTGTCCGGACAACACGCTGTACAACGGGTCGTTCGAGATCGAGGATTCCATCTTCCCGGGCGAGCCCGAGGGGTGGCGTCAGATCCCGCAGGGCGATCCGATCTGGTCCACGGAGTACGCCCGGACCGGGACGTACTCGTTCGGGCTCGCGTTCCCCAGCGGGGGAACGTTCCTCGGGTTCGATACCTTCCTGAACAACATCAACACCGGCGAGCGCTACGACCCGCCGTACGAGTACGACGACGGCAACGGCGGGGACCTGATCGTCTCGGGCTACTACCTCACGCCCATCGGCCAGGCGGTCGGTCCGGACGGCGCCGGCCCCGACTCGCCGTGCGGCATCAAGCTCGAGTTCCGGCGCGACAACACGTCCATCTACCAGGGCTTCGAGTTCAACATCCCCGACGCCGACACCAACGGCGAGTGGGAGTACTTCGAGATCGTCTTCACCGCCGACACGCTGACCCCCGACTTCCCGCCCTACGCCACCAGCGTCTCGGTCCTCCCGTTCCGCTTCGACGCCTCGGGCCTGTTCCTCGGCGAGATCTACTGGGACGACCTCTGCGTCTACCAGGTCGCCGACAACCCCTGCCCGGCCGACGTGAACGGCGACGGCGTGCTGGACAACGGCGACATCGGTGCCTTCGTGCAGCTCTTCCTCGCGGGCGACCTGGCCGCGGACTTCACCAACGACGGCATCCTCGACAACGGCGACATCGGCGCCTTTGTCGCCGCCTTCCTGGCCGGCTGCGCCTGAGCAGTTCTCCGCAGGCGAGTTTGAACCACTCCACGCACGCTCCCGAGAGGGGGCGTGCGTTTTTTGTGCGCACGCGGCGCGCCGTTGCCACGACGGACTGGGATTGGGTGGTGAAGCGGTGGAGAAGGGGGGTGGGTGGGGGTGAAATAGCCCCGCCCGGATTCGAACCGGGGACCAGGCGATTATGAGTCGCTTGCTCTAACCGCTGAGCTACGGGGCCGTGTGCGGGCAGTCTACGTCAGCCGACGCCCGGCAGGTCTTCCATGTTGATCAGGCCGGTCGCCAGGTCGGCGACGAACTCCTCGGCCTCGGTCTCGACGGCGCGTCCCGCTTGCTGGGCCTCCTCCAGCCGTCGCACGAGGGCGCTGCCGACGATCGCGGCATCGGCGTGGCGGATGACCGCTCCGACGTGGTCGGCGGTCGAGATGCCGAACCCGCAGGCGATGGGCAGGTCGGTCACCTCGCGGAGCATGCTCACACGCTGCTCGACCTCGGGGGCCTGCTCCTGCTCGCCCGTGATGCCGGCCCGGGCCAGCAGGTAGACGAAGCCGGTGCAGAGCTCGGTCACGCTCGCGGCACGCTCAGGCGAGGTCGAGGGCGATACCAGCAGCGTCGCGGTGAGGCCGGCCTCGCCGGCGGCCGCGGCCAGCTCGGCGGATTCCTCGAGCGGGGCGTCGGGGAAGATGAAGCCGTCGAAACCCGCGTCGCGAGCCCGCTCGATGAAACGAGTGACCCCCGATCGGTGGACGAGCGACACCGAAACCATCGCGACCAGTCCCAGGTCGGTTTGCCCGCGGACGCTCGCGACCTGCTCGAAGATCGTGTCCGGGGTGATGCCGCGTTCGAGGGCGTCGTGCATCGCGGCGGCGATGACCGGGCCGTCGGCGATCGGGTCGGAGAATGGGAAGCCGATCTCGACGATGGAGGCGCCCGCGTGCTCGAGCCTCGGGAGCAGGCGCGGCAACGCGTCGAGCGTCGGGGACCCCGCGCAGACGAAGGGCATCAGCAGGCGGCGGTGTTGGGATCTGGCGTCGGCGAAGATGGATTCGATGCGGTTGGGCATGGCGTGTGGTTACAGCTCTCGTGTGACGAGGTCGTCGAGGTCGTCGAGCCCCTCGGTCAGCACGCGGTTGCCGCTCTCGGTGATCAGGACGTCGTGCTCGTAGTGGACGGTGAGGGATCGGTCGGCGGAGTACACGGGCCAGGTGCCGGGCTCGCTGAAGGTCTCGCCCGTGCCGGCGGCGATCATGGGTTCGACGGCGATGAGGGTGCCGGGGGCGGGCGTGACGTCGGCCTCGGGCCAGGGGTTGCCCATGGAGGGTCGGGTGTTGAGGATGAAGGGCGGCGCGTGCAACGACTTGCCGTACCCGTGCCCCCCGTAGCGTTTGATCAGGTGGAAGCCGTACTCGGTTTCGACGCAGTCCTGCACGGCCTCGGCCCAGCGGATGAGGGGGCGGTCCGGGCGGAGCTGCTCGATCCCGCGACGGAGGCACTCCTTGCCGCTCTCGCACAGGCGGGCGACCTCGTCGGTCTTCTCGCCGAAGACGTAGGTCCACGCGGCGTCGCCGATCCAGCCGCGGTAGGTGACGCCGATATCGATCTTTAGCACGTCCCCGGCCCGCATGGGCTCGGTGTAGTAGCCGGCGGTGCCGTGCACGACGCAGTCGTTGAGCGAGAGGCAGGCCTGGGAGGGGAAGGGCTGCATGCCGCGTGGGCGGTATTTGAAGAAGCAGCTCTTGGCGCCCAGTTCCTGCAGGGACCGCCCGACAAAGCCGTCGATCTTGGCGAGGGTCTGGCCCATGGCGAGGAAGCCGGTGAGGCGTCGGTGGATCTCGACGACTTTCTGCGCGGCGTCGTAGGCCGCGGATTCGTCTGCCGGAGTTCGCACGGGTGGTCGCGCCATAGGGGGGCATGGTAGCGCCGGGGGCCGACTGAGCGGGCGTCCCTGATGGGCGTGGGGATACGAAAACACCCCGGGTTTGTGGGCCCGGGGTGTGGGATGGTATTGGGTCGCCAGCCGGGCACCGCCGGAGCGGCTTACACCCGGCGAGCGACCCGAGGGAGGCACCGGGTCAGTTGCTGCAGCCGGCGAGGAAAGCCTGGACGAAGTCGCCGATGTCGCCGTTGTCGAGCACGCCGTCGCCGTTGAAGTCGGCGGGGCAAGGGGGCGGGGGGCCGGTGAGGCTGACGTTGTCAACGTAGATGGTCGAGGGCTCGTTGTTCGAGGCGACGGTGAAGAACCCGTACTGCAGGACCAGTCCGACCATTCCCTCCGTGACCGGGAGCGACATGGAGTAGGTGTCCCAGGTCGCGGGGATGGAGGTCAGGTCCATGACAGGCCAATCGACGGTGGCCCAGCCGGCGTTCGGGTCGAGCGTTTTGAAGAACGCGAAGGCCTGCGACATGCCGCTGAGGTCGCCGATCCTGGCGTCGAAGGTGAGTGTCAGCGTCTGGCCGACGTTCTCCGTGGTGATCGCCTGCTCGCGGTAGACGTAGCCCTCGAAGACATTGAGCGTCGTGGAGTGGTCGCCGTTCGAGTAGTCGCTGTACACAGCCAGCTGGTTGCTGCCCTGTGCGGGATCACCCAGGCCCGTGACGAGGTGGCTCATCTGGGGGAAGGCCGGGTCGTTGTTCGCGGGGAAGCCGAAGTAGCCGTACAGCCACGTGAAGTAGAACTCGTCGAAGACGTTGACACTGCCGATCCATCCGTCGGTTGAGAGGGCGGCGGTGTCGAGGAGGTCCATTGCCTCAAAGTCCTGCGAGTAGGCCTCGACCTGAGCGGTGGCGGATGAGACGCCCATCCCCATCGACGCGATGGCGAGCACGAACATTCTGCGCGTTCTACTGAAAGACATGGTGATACCTCCGGTTGCTTTGCCCAGGCGAGTGCCGGGCAGTGTCCCTCTGAGAGCCCGCCTTCGAGACGGGCGATAACTGGCTATCCAACAATGTAACAGATACGGACTTTCCGGAAAAGCGTCGTCGGCGAATCATCAGCATTCTGTTGCGAGCCGGATTCGTGCGCCCGGACAAGTCTCATTCGTCACGTGTGGACTTGATCGGGCGTGCGAAGCGAGCGGGCGAGGGCAGCGAAGTGTCCCGGAACTTTTCCAAATGACGTGCCCCGGTCGTGGGAGGTCCGCCGCCGGGGGTGGTGTGCGATCTTGCATGCGAGTGGAATGGAGCAGCGGGGCTCGGCCGGGGTCGGGTGAGGGGCGGCGCATACAAAAACGCCCCAGGCCGTGAGGCCCGGGGCGTGAGGGAGTCCGGTTTGTCAACCGGCCATGAGTCCCGTGAGTGCTGTTTATGGGCAGCCGGCGAGGAAGGCGGCGACGAAGGCGCCGATGTCGCCGTTGTCGAGGATGCCGTCGTTGGTGAAGTCGGCGGCGAGGTCGCCGGCGAGGAAGAGCTGGACGAAGGCGCCGATGTCACCGTTGTCGAGCACGCCGTCGCCGTTCACGTCGGCGGGGCAGGGGTTGGCGGTGCAGGTGCCGTTGTCGAGCAGGACGTTGTCCACGAAGATGTTGGAGGGGTCGTAGTTGGTCGAGAGGACGAACCAGCCGATCTGGAAGAGCTGGCCGACGAGGTCGGGTGTGATCTCGAGGGTGACCTCGTAGCGCATCCAGTCGGTGCTGATGTTCTTCTGGTCGATGGTGACGAAGTTGGTCAGGTCGTAGTTGCCGCCGTTGCTGGGCGGGTTGATGGTCTTGATGAAGCCGGTGGCGGTGGCGATGGAATCGGCGTTGCCGAGCATGCCGTTGGGGTTGCCCTTGGCGTCCCAGGAGAAGGTCCAGACCTCGCCGACGTTGGAGGCGTCAACGGGGAACTCGTGGAAGAGGTTGGCCTCGATGTAGAAGCCGAGGGCGTGGTCGCCGTTGTTGTAGTCCGAGTAGACCGAGAGGACCTGGGCGCCCTGGTCGGGGCCGCCCTCGCCCGGGGTGATGGCGGAGAACGCGCTCACGCCGGTGCCGGAGATTCCGTTGTTGTTCGGGGCGGGGAAGGCGAAGTAGTTGTACAGGTAGGTGAAGTAGAACTCGTCCCAGACGTTGGCGCCGACGATCCAGTCGTCGGTGAGGGGGTTGCCCATGGCCTCCTCGTTGTTGATGAGGACGGCGTTGATGTCGTCGTCCTCGAAGTTGTCGGTGAAGCAGACAACCTGGGCGTTGGCGGCAGAGACGCCGGCGAACAGGGTCGCGGCACACACAATCATGCGGTTCTTCATGGATTTACTCCCTCGGTGGTTCGGCGACTCTCCCGAAGTCGCTTCGGAACTGTTACAGCAACAGGCTACTCGATTGTGTGCCCGTGTCAACACGAAGAAGGGTGATTTGGAGAAAAACTTAGGAGTTCTCGGAATGTTTCAGGGTGAATGATCCGGGTCCGGACACCGGGAGTACGGCACGAATGGGGCCTGGTTTGCGGTATTGCGGCAGATTCGGCCAATCGGGTCTGCGGGTGAGCGGCCAAGGCGGGGGTGTTTCGAGTGTGTTTCCAGACAGATAGACATGCCCGTTGCCCCGTTTCAGGGTGCTTTCGAGCTTTTTCTGCTCTGGAGGGCGATATCGGGTACCCAACTGTAACGGTTCCAGTTATGATGGCCCGGTCCGGTCGCGTTCTACGCGACACCAGGGAACGGACCTTGTCACCGAGGGAATCGACATGCACGCATCCAGACGCCGTGGCTTCACGCTGATTGAGTTGCTCGTAGTCATCGCGATTATCGCGCTGCTGATCGGCATCCTGCTGCCGGCGCTGGGCAAGGCCCGCGGCACGGCCAAGGACGTGCTGTGCAAGTCCAACCTGCGCCAGCTCGCCACGGCGATGACCGTCTATTCCACCGACTACCAGGGCATGTACCCGCCCAACATCCCGCCCGTCGGGTTCTACCGCTTCCCGAAAGAGGGCGATTCCTCCGGGTACGTCATGGGGCAGCGCTGGTTCGACGTGCCGGTGCTGGGGGGCTACCTCCCGCAGTATGACCCGGGCGACATCGATCCGGCGACCATGCAGAACTTCAGCCCGACCATCGGCGGCGGCGTGATGCAGTGCCCGCAGCACCCGCAGGCCGGACGCTCCTACGCGATGAACTTCTGGGCCTCCTCCGCGGTGGGCGGCAACATCACCAGCACGTCAGGGGGCGTGATCAAGGTCGCCTACCGGCCGCCCGGCGTCCCGGAGTCCCAGTCCCGCACGCCGACCGGCGAGGGATTCGGTCGCGGCTTCACCGACGCCGTGGACAACGCCTCGTCCACCATCCTGCTCGGCGACGCCTGGGGGATCTACGCCAAGGAGACCGACACCGCGGAGCTGAAGTACTTCACCGAGGAGGCGATCGGCCAGGACAGCCTGCCCGGCCAGCGTTTCGGGGGCGGCGACGGCGTCAGCCGGAGTGTGGCCTTCCGGTACGGCAACTGGCGCCGGGCCGAATCGCTCTCGCCCGAGCTCGACGAGGCGACCTCCATCCCCGATTCCTACGTGCCGTACTACCGCCACCCGGGGCGGCGCGACGACCTGCAGGCCCTCAGCGGGGGCGTCCACTTCGCCTTCGCCGACGCGAGCGTGCGGAACTACCGCCCCGAGGACCTGTTCGAGGAGGACACCGGCAAATCGACCCTGCGGGTACTCTGGTCGCCCGATGACTATCGTTTGTCTCGAGTCGAAGAAGAGAACGGCGGGTAATCCCCCGCGGCCCGATGACGCAGTGTGGCGGAGACCGCACACCCGAAACGCCCGAGGGACCGGGCGAGCACCGGAAGTAGGACGCCGATGAGTTCGGTTCGCAAAATCGCCAAGGACCTGGGTGTGTCGGTCGCGACCGTCTCACGTGCGCTCAACAACCACCCCGACGTCAAGGACTCGACCCGCCAGGCGGTGCTCGATGCGGCGAACAAGTCCGGCTACGCCCCGAAGCTCGGCAAGCGCCTCACCAACATCATCGGTCTGGTCTACCCCACGAACCCGGTGCAGGCCGACTACGGCGCCTTCGAATCCGCGATCCTGACCGGCATCCTCAAGGGCGTGGACGAGCAGCGATTCGACGTCACCATCATCAACCTCTCGCGCGACAAGCGCGACGACGAGACCTACACCCACTTCTTCATGCGCAAGGGCATCCGGGGGGTCATCGTCCGCACGATCGACACCGAGCCCAAGCTCGCCGAGGCCATCGCCGAGGAGGGGTTCCCGTGCCTCGCGATCGCCGAGGTTGCGCAGAGCTCGAAGCTCAACTCGATCTGCTCGGACTCCAAGACCGACAGCGCCCGGGCCGTGGAGCACCTGGTCCTGAACGGGCACCGCCGCATCGCGCTGGGCCACCACCTCGTGCTCGATCACGACCACCGCCAGCGTCTGGAGGGGTACCTCGAGGGGCTCCGCAAGCACGACATCCCGGTGGACGAGTCCATCATGTTCAGCGCCCCGGGCACGATCGAGGGCGGCAGCGCCGTGCTCGACCGCATCCTGCGCCACGAGGACCCGCCGACCGCGGTCTACCTCACCACCCCGCTGATGACGATGGGCGCCCTGCACCGCTGCCTGCAGCACGGGCTGCACGTCCCGACCGACCTGTCCGTGATCGGGTTCGACGACGCGGACGTCCGCAAGACGACCTTCCCGCCCTTCACGGCCGTCTGCCAGGACGCCCAGATGATGGGCCTCGAGGCCGCACGCTGGCTCACCCGCAAGCTGCGTGGCCTCGCCTCCGGCCGGTTCGTGGAGCAGCGCCCGACGCACTTCGACATCAACGCCAGCACCGGCCCCGCGCCGGACTCGCCGGCCCGGCTGCAGCCCGACGGGCGCGTGCTGGCCGCGAGCGTGCAGGACGCCGACTGAGCCCGTCCGCCCTGAATTCTCCCGAAAGACCCGGAGCCCCCTTCATGTCGCGACTGATCCGCCCCGCGATCGCCCTGCTTGTTCTCGGACTCGGGGCCTGCGCCTCGGCCCAGCCGGTGGGCTACCAGGACGACGCCACCGACAACCGGCGGCCACTCGAATCTGAGCGAGACGGACGCTGGTCGGGCTACGGCATCAGCTTCGGCCCCTACCGCGCCGGGCAGCATCCCAGTGGCGAGCAGCCCTCGGTCGAACAGCTCCGTGAGGACCTGCACCTGGTCGATCCGCACTTCGACCTGATCCGCACGTACGCCACCAACGAGATCTCCGAGGACATCCTGCGCATCATCCGCGAGGACGGGCTCGGCCTGAGGGTCATGCTCGGCGCGTGGCTGACACGCGACCACTCCACGCCCAACCAGATGGCCGGCGGCGACCGCCTCGATGGCGAAGAGGTCGAGGACGATTACGAGAGCCGCTTCTTCAACCGCCAGCAGGTGCAGCGCGCCATCGAGCTCGCGAACGAGTACCCGGACGTGGTCTGGGCCATCAACGTCGGCAACGAGACGCAGGTCTACTGGTCGGACCACCGGCTGGCGATGGACCGGCTGATCGAGCACATCAAGTGGGCACGCGGCCACACGGACGTCCCGGTCACAACCGCCGACGATTACAACTTCTGGAACAAGCCCGAGAGCCGGGCGGTGTCGGCCGAGTGCGACTTCATCGCGCTGCACGCCTACGCGATGTGGAATTCGCAGACGCTCGAGGACTCGATCGCCTGGACGCAGGAGCAGTACGACATCGTCCGCGAACTGCACGGCGACGACCTGCCGATCGTCATCACCGAGGCGGGCTGGGGGACCAGCATGGTGGACTACGGCCTGCAGTCCGAGCTGATCGTCGCCGAGGCGGGGCTCGAGCCGCAGATCGAGTTCACCAAGCGATTCCTGGAGTGGGCCGCGGAGCACGAGGTGGCGCACTTCCTCTTCGAGGCGTTCGACGAGCCATGGAAGGGCGGCGACGACCCGAAGGAGATCGAGAAGCACTGGGGGCTGTGGTACGAGTCGCGCGAGCCCAAGCCCGCGGCGGAGTGGCTGATGCAACACTCGCCCCGGCTCGATGAGCTCGAGCGGTCCGGCGGGTGACCGTGGTAGGGTGAGAGCATGATCCGCTCGCTCGCCAGCTCGCTCAACGCCGCGCTCTCTCCGGGGGCGAAGGTCATCGCGTCGCTCGCGCTGGTCGGCGGGGCCGTCACGCTGCTGTGGCCGATCGAGCGAGCCCCGGGGCTGGAGCTCTGGATGTTCTCGCCCGCCCACCGCGAGATGTACCGATCGACGCTCGAGACCTGGGGCGATTCGCCCGAGCGCGAGCCCGTCGAGGTCTCCGTCTTCGGCATCCCGGCGCTGGAGCGTCGCCTGATGGGCGGCATCTTCTCCGGCGTGGACATGGCCGACCTGGTCGAGGTCGAGCGGGCCATCGTTGGCCCCGCTTTCCGCGGCCCGGTTGAGGCGGTCGGGTTCGTGGACCTGACCGATCGGCTTGAGTCCGAGGGGCTGCTCGACGAGATCAACCGGCCCAGCTTCGGGCCCTGGTCCACGCGCGGACGCATCTTCGGCCTGCCGCACGACGTGCACCCGGTGCTGCTGGGCTACCGGGCCGATCTCATCGAATCCGCGGGCATCGACCTCTCGACCGTCGAGACCTGGGACGAGTTCGGGGCCGCGCTGCGTCCCATGATCCGCGACACCGACGGCGACGGCGAGATCGACCACTGGCCCCTCGCCTTCTGGCCCACGCACGAGGACAACATCGAGGTGCTGCTGCTCCAGGGCGGCGGCGGGCTGTTCGATGCCGACGGGCGTCTCATCATGGACTCCGACCGCAACGCCGTGCTCATCGCCGAGATGGTGAGCTGGTGCGTCGGGCCGGACCGCTGGTGCGTGGACGTGGACGAGTTCACCAACGCCAGCAACAGCCAGAAGATCGAGGGCTACTCGCTCGCGGCCCTGATGCCCGACTGGATGTGCAACATCTGGAAAGAACAGATCCCGCAGCTTGCCGGCAAGGTCAAGCTCATGCCGCTGCCCGCGTTCGAGCCCGGCGGGCGACGAACGTCGGTCCGGGGCGGCTCGATGCTCGCGATCACCAGGTCGGCCGAGGACGTGGACGAGGCCTGGGCCTTCGCCAAGGAGCTCTACCTCTCCGACGAGCTGGCCCAAACGCTCTACACCAGCACCGACATCGTCACGCCCATCAAGCGTCACTGGGACGATCCGATCTTCGACGAGCCCGACCCGTACTTCATGGGGCAGGCCAAGGGGCGGATGTTCATCGAACTCGCCCCCGAGATCCCGGCCCGCACCAGCTCGCCCTACTTCCGGGCGGCCAGGCTTGAACTCCGCAACGCCGCGAACGAGCTGTACGAGTGGGGGCGCGACAACGGCGTCTACACGTCCGAGGAGCTTCTCTCCAAGGCGAAGGAGATCCTCGAAGCCCGCACCGACCTGATCCGTCGCGATGTCGAGCGGAACGTCTTCATCCCACGCGAGCCCGACACGGGCGAGAGTGGGGGGGGTGGGGAGGGCACGTGAGTATCACCGAGCCGCCCCGCGCCGTGGCCGAGGCCGAATCGTCGGCCTTGCTCACGCCGCCGACGCCCGAGGTGCTGAACCGCGACCGGGCCCTCAACGTGGCCGGTCCTGCCTGGCTCTTTCTGGCCCCGTTCCTCCTCGTGTTCGCAATCTTCGTGCTCTACCCGCTGGGCAAATCGCTCGTGCTCGCGATGCAGCAGACCTACGGGCCCGGCGCCACCGAGTGGGTCGGCTTCGACAACTTCGCCAACCTGCTGCGCGACGATCTCTTCCGGCTCGCCGTCCGCAACACCGTGGTCTACACACTCGGCTCGATGTTCATCCAGCTGCCGCTCGCGCTCGGGCTGGCGATGCTGCTCAACCGACCGAGCCTGCGCGGGCGGGGGATCTACCGACTCGTCTTCTTCAGCCCGCAGCTCATGGGGCTGGTCTTCGCCGCGATGCTCGCGGCCCTGGTCTTCGAGAAACGCGCCGGCCTGCTCAACCAGGCCCTGCACTGGCTCGTCGGTTTCGATCTCGACTTCCCGTGGCTGCAGACCCACATCATGTGGACGCTGATCCTCACCAGCCTGTGGATGTACGTCGGGTACAACATGGTCTTCTTCCTCGCGGCCCTGCAGAACATCGACAAGAGCCTGGAGGAGGCCGCGAGCGTGGACGGGGCGGGGCCCCTCGGTCGGTTCTGGAACGTCACGGTGCCCAGCATCCGACCGGTCGCGTCGGTGGTGGTGCTGCTCAGCCTCATCGGCTCGCTCCAGCTGTTCGAACTGCCCTGGATCATGCTGCAGTCCACACCCGGGCCCGGCAACCGCGGGCTCACCGTCGTGATGTACCTCTACCAGAAGGGGTTCGAGACCGGCGACCTCGGTTACGCCAGCGCCATCGGCTGGCTGCTCGCGGTCATGCTCATCGGGCTCGCGCTCGTGCAGCTCTGGATCGTCCGCCGGGAGGACCGCCCGTGACCCCTCCCGCCCCCCCCACGAAGAACCAGATCGCAGGTGCGACGTCGCATCCGCTGCTTAGCGTCTGCGTGCATGCCGCTCTTGTGCCGCTGGCGATCATCACGCTCATCCCGTTCGTCTGGCTGCTGCTGGCGAGCCTGAAGACACCGGAGGACTTCTCCGGCTCGATGTTCCTGCCGCGGGGAGAGCAGGGCGGGTACGACCTCACGCGCCTGACCTTCGACAACTACACACGCCTGTTCACCGATCCCTCGATCGCGATCGGGCGGGCCATCGTCAACTCGGTCTTCCTCGCCAGCGCCACCGCCGTGCTCGCGACCTTCCTCGCCGCCGCGGCCGGGTACGCGCTCGCACGCTTCCGCTTCCGCGGTCGCAACGCGATGACGATCCTGGTGCTCGGCGCGATCATCGTGCCCCCGCCGCTGCTGCTCGCGCCCGGCTACCAGCTCCTGTTCGATCTCGGCCTGCTCGACACCTTCACGGGCCTGATCCTGCCCGTCGCGGCGCCCGCGTTCGGCATCTTCCTCTTCCGCCAGAGCGTGCAGCAGTCCGTGCCCGAATCGCTCATCGAGGCCGCCCGCATGGACGGGGCCACGGAGCTGGGCATCTTCACCGCCATCGTGCTGCCGCTCGTGCGTCCCATGATCGGGGCCTTCATGCTCATCACGTTCCTGCTGATGTGGAACAACTTCATCGGCCCGCAGATCGTGCTGCAGAGCCCGGAGAAGATGCCCCTCGCGGTCGTGGTTGCCCAGATGGTGGGCCTCTACGAGCAGGACTACGGCCTGCTGATGGCCGGCACGCTGATCTCCGTGCTCCCGGTCGCGGCCCTCTTCCTGATGCTCCAGAAGGAGTTCATCACCGGACTGACCAGCGGGGCCGTGAAAGGCTGATACTGGGCGGTAGGGGGGGAAGTGAGGGGGGAAAAGTGAGGGGGGTGTGGGGAGCGTGGGGGGGGGTTACCGCAGCGGTTCGATCGCGTCCGGCAGGCTTGCTCCGTTCGTCGCCACGACCTCGCGGTACCACTCGTACGAGTCCTTCGGGATCCGCTCCCCGGTCACGAAGTCCACGTACGTCAGCCCGAATCGCATCCGGTATCCCTCGGCCCACTCGAAGTTGTCGAGGATCGACCACTGGAAGTAGCCGCGGACGTCGGCGCCGTCCGCGATGGCCTGTCGCAGCTCGCTCAGGTACCGGGTCAGGTAGTCGATGCGTCCCGCATCGTGCACCTTGCCATCGGCGTGCACCCAGTCCATGCTCGCCAAGCCGTTCTCGCCGACGTACAGCGGCAGCCCGTACCGCTCGTGCAGGAACCGGGCCGCCCATCGCAGCGTCTCGGGCTGCAGCGGCCAGCGGAAGGATGTGATCGGGTGCCCCGGAGGGTGGGGGAGTTGCTCCGGCCTGCCGTCCGCGCCGGCCCGCACCAGGCTGCCCGTGTACAGGTTGAAGGCGAGGAAGTCCACCGGCTGCGCGATGGTCTCCAGGTCGCCGGGCTTGATGTCGGGCGCGTCGTCTCCGACGAGCGCCAGCCCCTGTTCCGGGTAGTGCCCGAGCAGCGCCGGATCGGAGAACCACGCGTGGTTGAACCACCAGTCCGGCTGGTCGTGCAACGCAAACGTGTGGGTCCGAGCCGCCTCGATGTCGGCCTCCGACTCCGTGGCCGGGGCGGTCGTCAGTCCCGTCGGCACCCAGCCGATGGGCGTGCTCGGGGAGGCGGTCCGCAGCACCTTCACCGCCCGCCCGTGGGCCAGCAGCGCGTGGTGGATCGCCTGCAGCACGTCCTTGCGGGGCAGCTTGAGGCCGGGGGCGTGCTCGCCCGTGGACAGGCCCATCCCCAGGAAGATCTGCGGCTCATTCAGCGTGTACCACCCCGCCGCCTTTCCGCCCAGCCGATCCGCCACCACTTCGGTGTACCGCTCGAACCAGCCGGGCATCTCCGGGCTGCGCCACCCGCCCCGGTCTTCGAGGGCCTGCGGCAGGTCCCAGTGGTAGAGCGTCACCCACGGCTGCACGCCCCGTTCCAGCAGCAGGTCGCACAGGCGCTCGTAGTAGTCCAGCCCAGCCTCGTTGACGTCGCCGTCGCCCCCCGGCAGCACGCGCGCCCACGCGACCGAGAACCGGTACGCCCCGCACCCGAGCCCGGCCACCAGGTCCGCGTCCCGCACCGGATCGGCATACGACCCGCAGGCCGGATCGCCCGTGTGCCCCTCAAACACCTTGCCCGGGGTCGCGCAGAACGTGTCCCACACACTCGGAGAACGCCCTCCCTCGTTGGTGCCGCCCTCGATCTGAAAGGACGAGGAAGACACCCCCCAAAGAAACTGCTCAGGAAAACTCGTCACGTGTGGGACCTCACTGGTCAGATTCTCGGGAGGTGTGAATCGGTCGGAGGGTAGCGGGCGAATGCACTCTGCACGCCCCAGAACCCGGTCTGACCCGACCGTGATGCAAAAAACGGGCGAAAGCGTGCGGTGTTGGCCGGAATTCGGTGTACAATTGAAACAGTTACGACGGTGGGGGAGCCGCCACCCTATCACACAAGAAGTTGAGGGATCTATGCACCGCACACGCCGCATCAAGCCCATGCTCACCGGATTCATCACGCTCGGCCTGGGCGCCGCGTCCGGCCTGGCCCAGCCCACGCTCATCTGGTCCGACGAGTTCGACGGCACCAGCCTCGACCTCACCAAGTGGGAGCCCATGATCGGCAACGGGCACGCCTACGGCATCGCCGGCTGGGGCAACAACGAGCTCCAGTACTACACGGATCGCCCGCAGAACATCACCGTCGCCAACGGCGAACTCACCATCACAGCCCGCCAGGAAAACTACCAGGGGTACGGCTACACCTCCGCCCGCCTGCGCACCATGGGCAGGGCCGACTTCACCTACGGGCGCATCGAGGCACGCATCAAGCTCCCCAGCACGCAGGGCATCTGGCCCGCCTTCTGGATGCTCCCCACCAACTCGATCTGGGGCGGATGGGCCGCCGGCGGCGAGATCGACATCATGGAGAAGATCAACACCTCCTCCAACATCCACGGCACCATCCACTACGGCGGGCAGTGGCCCAACAACACCTCGCGCGGGGCGACTACCTACGGCGGAGACGTCGTCAACACCTTCCACACCTACGCCATCGAGTGGGACGAGGATTCCATCACCTGGTTCCTGGACGGCCAGGTCTACAGCACGATCACGTCCAACCAGTGGTACTCCGAGAACGCCCCCGGCGATCCGAACGCGCCGTTCGATCAGCCCTTCCACATGCTGCTCAACGTGGCCGTGGGCGGGAACTGGCCGGGCAACCCCACCGGCTCGAGCTCCTTCCCGCAGACCATGGTCGTGGACTACGTCCGCGTGTATTCGCTCTCGGACGGGCCGGTCGCGCAGGCGCCGTACAACGAATCGTCGCTCTCGCTCCCCGGGCGCCTTGAGATGGAGGAGTACGACGTCGGGGGCCAGGGCGTGTCCTACTTCGACGCGGACTCCCAGAACCAGGGCGGCGCGTTCCGTCCGGGCGACGGCGTGGACATCGAGGCGACCACCGGCGGCGGCTACAACATCGGCTACATCCGCCCCGGCGAGTGGACCGAGTACACCGTTGACTTCCCCAAGACCGGCACGTACCTGCTCCGGGCCCGCTACGCCAGCAACTCCATCGGCGGCACCTTCGGCTTCACGATCGACGGGCAGGACGTCAGCGGCGACATCACCGGGTACGCCACCGGGGGCTGGCAGACCTGGAGCCTGCTCGAAGGCCAGATCGACATCGATCAGACCGGCGAGCAGGTCCTCCGCTGGGAGAACCGCTCGACCAACACGCAGTTCGAGTACAACCTCGACTGGGTCGAGGTCTTCCCGCGCGTGATGGCGATGGCCGAGCCCGCCACGCTGCTCGACAACGGGGACATCCAGGCCTTCGTCGCCAACTTCCTCGCCTTCGATCCCATCGCGGACTTCAACGACGACGGCGTCCTCGACAACGCCGACATCGGCGCGTTCGTGCAGGAGTATCTGGAGTGGGCCAACTGACCGGGCCGGCTCGCTCTGCACGCTGCTATTCTGCTGACCCATGCGGGTCGTTGTGCATCACAACCCGAACTCCGGGCGAGGACTCGCCCGCACCCTCGCGGAGCGGACCGTCCGAGCGCTCGAGGAGCGCGGGCACGCCGTCAAATCGCTCGCGGTAGGGGGGGCAGAGCGTGTGGACCTCGACAGGCTCCGCGACGCCCACGCCGTGGTCGTGATCGGGGGCGACGGCTCGGTCGCCTATCAGGCCAATGCCTCGATCGAGACCGGCGTGCCGCTCTACCACGCCGGCACCGGCAACGAGAACCTCTTCGCACGCGAGTTCGGCATGTCGCGCGAGCCCGTTTCGATCGTCAAGGCGGTCGAGAAGCAGGACGTCACCCGCGTGGACGTCGCCCGGGTAGGGGGGGGAAGCGGGTTGGACGGGGCGAGCGGGCTCGGACGGGCGAACCCGATGCTCCTGATGGCCGGAACCGGGTGCGACGCCGGCGTGATCAAGCGGGTCGCCGAGGGGCGGACCAGGGCCATCGGGCATCTGGCCTACGTCGAGCCCGTCATCCGCGAGGGGCTCTTCCCCTCGCTCCGTCCGGTCACCGTGACGGTGGACGGCCAGGCCGTGGTCGAGCACGACGTCGGGCAGCTGATCATCGCCAACTCGCCCCGGTACGCCGTGGAGATGAACCCCGCCTGCGACGCCCGCATCGACGACGGCCTGCTCGACGTCGTGTTTCTTCCCGCCGGTACCTCGGTCGGCTCGGCCCTGTGGCTCGGGGCGTCCCGCCTCCGCATCGCCGACCGGTTCGGCTCGCGCCGCACCGCACGCGGCACGTCCGTCCGCGTCACCTGGCCCGAGGAGCCCGGCCCGGTCCAGATCGACGGCGAGCACGCCCACACACTCAACGGCGACGGCTTCGAGATCACCATCGACCCGGGTGTCCTGCCGGTGCTGCTGCCCTGAGCGTGGTTTCCCGGCGTTTCCTTTGCCCGTCCCCTGATGGCCCCGAATCCAGATCCAAGGCCCGATAATACATGTTATGTAAAACAGGGCAGGTGGAGATCGTGCCCCTGGGGCAATCACACGGATCAGCAAAGTCCGGGGGTCTCTAGTCCCGCCGGTCCGCGCCCCGGGCTCGCAGGGCGTCCAGCTCACGCCGGACGGCGTCCATCTGGGACTCGAGATTGTTCATCACGTGCATGAGTTCACGCATTCTGGCCTCGAGCAGTTCGAACTCGCGGCGGTCCCCGTCCTCACGGCCTTCATGTGACTCTCGTTCGCGAAGCTTCTCAGCCAGCCCGTGTGTGTACTCACGCAGCCGGGCGGCTTTACCCTCGTGCCCGAACTCGTCCCAGAGGTGTGCGCCGCCCATCAGCAGGCGGACCTGCGCGTTGAAATCCGGTGACCGCTCTCGGATCTCCCGGGCCTCGCGATCGTCCCGGTTCGCGAGGTGCATCTCCGCGCCGTGGATCGCCCGCTCCAGCAGTTCCAGCTCCTCGTGACGCTCGCCCTCGCGGTAGGCGTGCGCGGCGAGGCGCAGCATCTCGTGGTGGGTGTCCTGCCAGGCCCGCTCGTCGTCGTGCCGAGCGTCGCGCTGGTGCTCGTCTCGGTCGAGCTCCAGCCGGTTTCGCCAGCCCTCCCACAGCCGGTCGCGAGCACCGATCAGTCGTTCCGCAACGTCCGGGCGGTTTCGCTCCCGCAGCAGGTGGGCCGCGTGCCCGATGAGTTCCATGGTGTCGCCCAGCCCGGGCGCGGCCTCGCGCAGGCGTTCCGCCCGCTCGCCCTCGGCGCCCTCCAGGACCGCCTGGTACACACGCACCGCCCGTCCGAGGTGCTCGGCCAGCTCGCGATCGCCCGATTCGACCACGACCTCGAACGCGCGACGCAGGACCTCAAGCCGGCCCCCCGCGACGTCCCGTGTGATCGCCTCGCGCCCATCGTGCTCCTTCTCTCGCCAGGCCTTGGCCTGCTCCACGCGTTCGTGCAGACGCTCGGCCAGCGACCACACCTCGCGACTCAGCTCGTGGCGCTCCAAACGCTCCAGGGCCGAGGCTCCAAGCTTCAATTGTTCGATCAGTTCCCACGCCTCGTCCATTTCGACGGCGACGGGCTCACGGTCGCGGCGCTCGTCCTGGGCCAGCGCGTTCGAGGCGAGGCACCCCCCCACGCACAGGGCTCCGATCGACAGGGCGTGCAGGGCTCGTCGTGTGCGTCGCATGGTGGCCTCCTCGGTGCGATGGGTCGTGTCCGCCCAGAGTCTACAGGAGACCGGACGCCCCACTCCAGCCCGAATCGCAAGGATGCCAGCGCCACCCAACACGCGGGTGCTACGGGTTGACCAAAGGGCAACCCGTGTTTCCGAGATGCCCCCCTCCACCCCCTCCCCCCTTTCTCGCCATCGCCAAGACACGGCTTGCAAGCGAGCCGTGGCACCCCACGCTGCACAGCCCGATCGAATTACTCGAACATCTCGTGGTTCTCATCCCCGCCGCTCAGCAGGTACGCCACCAGGTCGGCCAGTTCGTTCGCGTTCAGGGCGTTCACCTGGCCCGCGGGCATCGGGGAGAGCGGCGACGGCTCGATCGAGACAATGTCGGCCCGGGCGATGGTCTGGGTGGTGCCCGGGTTGTACGCGTCCGTGATCAGCGTGACGGCGTTCTCGTGCTCCTCCACCACGCGTCCCACCACAACCCCCCCACTCGCGAGTCGCACGTTCGACCAGGCGTACTGGTCGCTGACTACGGCGCTTGGCTCCACGATCGCGCGGACCAGGTCCTCGAGCCCGAAGCGCCCGGCCACGCTGGTGAGGTCTGGCCCGGTCGAGCCGCCGTAGCCGTCGAACCGGTGGCACTCGACGCACCGGATGGCCTGGTAGAGCCCCGCGCCGCGGTCGAAGTCGCGTCCGGACATCTTGTCCTGCAGCACCATCGCCGCGCCGCCGCCTGTCCATTCGGTGCCCGGCCCGACCGGCTGGACCACGCGTGGGCGTGTCTCGTTGGCGAGACGGATCGACTCGGCCAGCGCCAGCATCCGCAGCCGCACCGGGGTCGCGGCGTCCTGCAGGGATCGCTCGATCATGCGGTCGATGAAGCCGTGGTAGCTGGCCCCCCCGCTCGCGGTGCGGGCCTCGGACAGCCACCGGACGTACCGCTCGCGATCTGCCTGGGTCCAGCCGTCCGCGACGGTCCTCAGCAGGAAGGCGTAGTGCAGTCCTGAGACGGGCGATGGTTGCTCCATCCAGCGCCGGATCGGTCCGCCGTAGGAGTCGTTGCGGGCGATGACGCCCGCCCAGTCCGGGGCGGGTGGGGTTTTCGCGTTTTCCATCGCGTCGAGCAGGGTGCCGACGACACCCGGAGACTTGAAGTAGACCAGCAGGCGAGCGAGTTCCGCGTCGAGGTCGGCATTCCTTGTCGGGAACAGCTCGGCGACGCGATCGCGCCAGGCCGATCGCAGGGGGTCGTCCGTCGGCACGTACGCGCCGCCGCGGATCCACGCGAGCGAGACCGCCCGCATCCAGTCCAGTCGCTGGCGGGCGTCTAGCGACTCGAAGTCCAGTTCTGCGAGCGCGTCGAGCACGGCGTGCGGATCCGCCCCCGCGCGCACGCCGGCGATGGACCCCTGGATCACGCCGTCCGGCGTCCGGGTCAACGCCAGTCGCGCGGTCAATCCCTCGAGCGACTGGTGTTCAATCGCAAGCCGCGCGGCGAATCTGACGTGTCGGTCCTCGTGATCCAACGCATCCCACGCGTCATCGAGGTCCCGGTCGGACAGTTTGCGTGCGTGCATCGCTTCCAGCTCCCGGCGCAGTTCCGCCTCGGGCGTCACCACGCGCCCGGACCCCGCGCTGGCGGTGTCGCGCACGCCGTAGTACCACACCCGATACAGATGCGATTGTGTCCCCCGCCCGCCCGTGGTGAAGTACATCGCCCCGTCCGCGCCGATCACGACGTCGGTCAGCGGCAGGCCCTTCCCGCTCAGGAACTCCTCGACCTCGCCGTTGAAACTGGCCCCAGCCGGTTCCAGCGTCATCGCGTACATCGTTCCGAATGTCCAGTCGCACAGGTAGAGAGCCTGCTGGTACGGCGCGGGGAAGTCCGCTCCCGCGCCGAACACCACCCCCGTGGGCGAACCCGGCCCGATGTCCACCACCGCCGGCAGCGAGTCGGGGGAGTGCTCAGGCCACTTGCCCGAGCCGCTCCGCCAGCCGAATTCGCTCCCGCTGGTCACGTGGTTCACGCGTGTCGGGCGGTACCAGGGCATGCCCAGGTCCCACTCCATGTCCGAGTCGTATGTGAAGACCTCGCCCTCAGGCGAGACCGCCAGGTCGTACGCGTTGCGGTACCCGTTGCTGATCAGCTCGACCGACTCGCCCTCCGGGCTGACCCGCAGCACCACCCCGCCCGGGGCCATCACCCCCACCGCGTGCCCGTTGGCGTCCCACGCCCGCTCCAGCAGGAGGTCCTCGTCCCAGACCTGCGGGGCCCGCGAGCCGGTGAGTTCGGGCAGGGCCGTGTGGTTGCCGTTCACGATCAGCAGCGACTCCCCGTCCGGGTGGGGCACGACCGCGTGCGGCCCGTGCTCGCCGGAGCCTTCCAGAGGCAGGATGAGATCAACCGTGTCCAGCTCCCCGTCCCCGTCGGTGTCCGTGACCCGATGCAAGCCCACGCCCGAGACCATCGCGTACAGCGAATCGAACGCCCAGCAGAGTCCCTGCGCGCTGCCGATCTCGACCGGGAGTTTCTCGACCACCGGCTCGGTCTCGAAGTCCCCCACCGGCGGGGGTGTGATGCGGTAGATCGACCCGTACTGGGCCGAGGCCAACAGCGTCCCGTCGGGGTGCGTGCACAGCGACACCCACGACCCCTGCTCGTCACGCGGCACTTCGTACAGCACCTCGGCCTGGAAGCCCGGGAGGGTCGTGACGCCCTCGGCCTCGCGCGGGTTCTCGGGTGGGGGCGGCTCGCTGACCGCACGCTCGCCACCGGGGCGACCGCACGCGGAGACGAGCAGCAGAGGAAGGGTCACAACGGCAAGGGTGCGGCGCAGCATGGATGCACAACGTACCCGGTGGGTCGGGGTTCAGCAATCGGCATCGGGTGGACAAGGGGGGTGCCACGGCTTGCCTCGCAAGCCGTGTGTTCACGTGCCGGAGCACGGGTTGCCCTTTTCGGGTCAACCCGTGGCACCCACGCAGTAGAGAGCGAGCACGGGTTGCCCTTCGGGTCAACCCGTGGCACCCGAAATCACGTGACCGAGCACGGGTTGCCCTTCGGGTCAACCCGTGGCACCCCATATGGTGGATGTGCGCTCGTTATGCCACGGGGCGGAGGCGCTTCACGGTCGCACGGCCCAGCCGGTACAGGAACGCGGCGTTCACCATGCCCTCGGCGGCCTTGCCGACCACCTTCCCGGCCACGGCGCTGCCCGCTCGGGCGAGGATGCCGGTCGAAGCGCCGCCCGCCAGCCCGCCGAGCTGCTCGCCCGCGGCGTCCACCGCGTCCTCGAGCTGCCCCGCCACCAGCACGCCCACCAGGGCCCGCCACATGATCGCGACCGTGCCGCGCCGGCCGGTTCGGACGCGGTACAGGCGGCACAGGTCGGCGACGAGCAGGTAGCTGTGCGTCAGCACGACCGCCGTGTCGATTCCACCGTTCGGGAGCGCCGCAGTCTTGGCACCGCACAGCATCGAACGCCGGCGGATCAGCCTGCCCGCGGCTCGGTCCAGCGTCCCTACGTACAGCTCGCGATACTCGCGCACCCACAACTCGGCGTTGGCATTGGCGTGCGTGTCGAGCAGGTGCGCCCGCGCATCACGCAGGTCCTGCAGCTCTTCTTCCTTCAATCCCAGGCGCCTGAGCTCCTTGCCGACCTTGTCTGAATTCAGCTTGTGCTTCTCGAGCAGCGTCTTGAGCGAGGCCGTGGCCGCCTCGACCCGGTCGTCGCTGGCGTCGCGCAGGCGTGCTCGCTGGGCCAGTTGGTCCAGTGCGCCCGCCGAGAGGTTCGGCGTGGCGCGCAGGCGGACGTAGACCCCGCCGAGGCGGATTCCGGCGTAGCCCACGAGCGTGAGCCCGATCCCGAGCAGTCCCCAGCCCGCCCAACGCCACATCTCGGGCAGCGACTGGATCTGCGAGACCACGCTCAGGGTCTGGGAGAGCACGAACAGCCCGGTGAGGCCCACCACGAGCACCACCGCGGCCGTGACCATCGAGCCGCTCATCCAGCGGGTCGGATCGAACCAGGAATGCTCCGAGCGGGTCAGCTCGAGCGATTCCAGCTCCGCCGCGAGTTCCTCCTCACCCGGCAGCACGTCCTCGACGGGTTGGGATTTGCCGCGCCCCCGGTCCTTGGGGGCCGGGGCGGGCGGGACGGATAGCGGTATGGTCTGAGCGGGCACAGTCGTCATACGGGCTTATTGGGATCCTCGTTCGCGGCCTTCCGAAATCCGCCCTGCGGGCACAAGAACGCGATTCAATCCGGAGTTGTGTGTGCGGTTTGTTTGTGTAGGGATCGCGGGATCGTTCCGGCACGATCCGGGGCCCTTTGCGCGCTATCCTCGCTGAAACGAACCACTTCCGGCCACTATTCACCCCTTGGCCGCACGTTACCACGCTCCGGAAGGGCCCCTCAGACGATGATTCAACACCAGTCGGACACAGCATCTACGGCTCACACCCGCTACACCCCCATCACGCTTGCGACCGTGTCGAAGATGCCCCAGTGGGAGGCCCTGGATCCGGACCTCAGGGAAGCGATCGAGGTGGTCGGGCACGTCCTGCCGTTCCGGTGCAACACCTATGTCGCCGACGAATTGATCGACTGGGACAACGCCCCCGACGACCCCATCTTCCAGCTCACGTTCCCTCAGAAGGGCATGCTGGAGGACGAGCACTACCTGGCGGTCCGGAACGCCCTGCGTGCCGAGATGCCCAGGGCGGAATTCAAGGACCTGGTCAACAGGATCTGTCTTGAGCTCAACCCGCACCCGGCGGGCCAGCAGACCCACAACGTGCCGCACATCGGCGGCGAGCCGGTGGAGGGGATGCAGCACAAGTACCGGGAGACGGCGCTGTACTTTCCCTCTCAGGGGCAGACCTGCCACGCCTACTGCACCTTCTGCTTCCGCTGGGCCCAGTTCGTGGGGATGCAGGACCTGAAGTTCGCCTCCAAGGAGGTCGAGCAGCTGGTGGCCTATCTGCGGGCCCACCCCGAGATCACGGACGTGCTCTTCACCGGCGGCGACCCGATGATCATGAAGACCGCCACCTTCGCCAAGTACCTCGAGCCCATTCTCGAGGTGGAGAGCGTGCGGACGATCCGGATCGGGACCAAGGCGGTGGGATATTGGCCCCAGCGGTTCGTGACCGACGACGACGCGGACGACCTGCTGCGCCTGTACGAGCGGGTGGTGGATTCCGGGCGTCACCTGGCGCTGATGGGGCACTACTCGCACCCGGTGGAGCTCTCGACCGATGTGGGAGCGGAGGCGGTGCGTCGGATCCGGGGCACCGGGGCCAACGTGCGGATGCAGAGCCCGGTCATTCGGCACGTGAACGACGACGCGAGCGTGTGGGCGGACCTGTGGCAGCGCGGCGTGGCCCTGGGGGCGGTGCCGTACTACATGTTCGTGGAGCGTGACACGGGGGCGAAGGCGTACTTCGAGATGCCGCTGGTTCGGGCGTGGAACATCTACCGGAATGCCTACCAGCGTGTCTCGGGCCTGGCCCGGACCGTGCGCGGGCCCTCGATGAGCTGTTTCCCGGGCAAGTGCCACGTGCTGGGTGTGACCGAGGTGAACGGCGAGCAGGCCTTCGCGCTCGAGTTCCTGCAGCATCGCGAGCCCGACATGGTGCGTCGTCCGTTCTTCGCGAAGTACGACCCGAGGGCGACGTGGTACGACCAACTCGAGCCGCTGACCGAGCACGACGCGCGGTTCTTCACCTCGCCCGAGGCGTTCGACGCCGAGGTGACGGTGGACGGGAACCGCCCGGCGAGCAACTAACGCGTGCTTTAGAGTGTGATCAGCCCTTCAGGCCGGCCGAGGCGCCCGAGTCCACGAAGTGCTTCTGGGCGCTGAAGAACAGCAGCACGCAGGGGAGCATCGTGATGAGGCTCGCGGCGAGGAGCAGGTTCCGCTGCTCGACGCCGTACTGCCCGTTGAAGGCGTTGAGCTCGATGGCGAGGGTGCGCATCTCGGGGCTGTTGAGGTAGATCAGGGGGGCGAGGAAGTCGTTCCAGGTGAACATGAAGCTGTAGATCGCGCAGATGGCGATGACGGGCTTGGTCAGCGGGAGCATGATCTGCCCGAACGTGCGGAAGGCGCTCGCCCCGTCGATCTTCGCGGCCTCGACCAGGTCCTGCGGGATCTGCATGAAGAACTGGCGGAACATGAAGATGAAGAACGGGTTGCCGAAGGCGAAGGGCACGACGAGCGGCCAGAGCGTGTCCACCCAGCCGAACTGACGGAAGAGCAGGAAGACCGGGATCATGGTCACCTGGTAGGGCAGCATCATCGTGGCCAGCATGACCATGAAGACCTGGTTCCGCCCGCGGAAGCGGTACCGGGCGAACCCGTACCCGGCCACAGCGCTGGACGCGACCTGCAGCAGCAGCACCAGCACGGTCACCACGATCGTGTTCGCCAGCGCCGGGAAGCGCGGCAGCAGCGTCGGACGAGGGTCGGCGCCGCCCTCGGGGATGACCGGGGGCGGGCGATTGAGCAGGTTGTCGAACCAGGCGGGCATCTCGAGGCCCATGAACTCGAGCGACTCCAGGAAATTGACCGGCTGCGGGTCGGCGGGCAGCAACTGCTGCAGGTTCGAGATTTCCTGGTCGGTCTTCAGGCTGCTGGAGATGAGCCAGAAGAAGGGCACCATCAGCACGACCGCGCCGGCGAGCAGCATGGTGTAGGAGCCGAGCATCCCGAACAGGGAGCGGCGGTCTCGCACGACGGACTGAGGCTCGTGGCCGCTCATCACTTCAGCCCCTCGTAGTGGACCACGCCCTTGGAGGCGCGGAAGACGATCAGTGTCAGCCCGAGGATGGCCAGGAAGAGCAGCCAGGCGAGGGCGCTGGCGTAGCCCATGTTGTAGTACTTGAAGGCCTCGTCGTAGAGGTTGAGCACGTAGAAGAGCAGGTCCTGGTTGGTGCCGCCGGTGGCGCCGCGGATCACGAAGGCCTGCGTGAAGATCTGGAAGCTCAGGATGATCGCCATGATCACCTGGAAGAAGACGATCGGCGAGATCATCGGGAGCGTCACCGCGAAGAACCGTTTGAACGAGCCCGCCCCGTCGAGGCACGCGGCCTCGTACAGGCTCAGCGGGACGCTCTTGAGGCCGGCGAGGTAGATGATCATGCCGCCGCCCACGCCCCACAGGGTCATGATGACCAGGGCGGGCGAGGCGAACCACGTCGCGTCCTTGCCGAACCAGTCCGGCGGGCGGAGGCGGACGGGATCGGGCGGGCGGGCCGCGAGGACCTGCTCGGGCGTGAGCGCATCGGGGGCCGGCTCGGCGGCGTCGTCGGTGGGCGGGTCGGTCGGTTCGGGCGTGGCGTCCGCCCCGGTCGCGGGCGGGGGCTCGTAGGCGAGGCGCCACATCTCGAGCTCGGCTTCGCGGTCGTCGTTGTTGAACAGCGGGTCCATGACCCATTCGTTGGCGGTGTCGAGGGCGGGCTTGAGGATGACCTGGTTCAGGATGCCGTTGGAGTTGTCGAAGATGGTGATCCAGAGCACGACGAGCGCCACGCCGCTGACGACGCTGGGCACGAAGTACATGGTGCGGAAGATCCCGATGCCCTTGACCGCCATGTTCATGAGCAGGGCGACAAGGATGGCGACGACCTGCGTGATCGGGACGGCGAGCAGCGTGTAGTACAGCGTGACCTTGATCGACTGCAGGAAGCTCTGATCGCCCGAGAGGATCTGGATGTAGTTGCCCAGCCCCACGAAGCGGGCCTCGGTGAGCGGGCTCATCGCGCTCCACTTGGTGAAGCCGAGCAGCAGGCTCATCACCATCGGCCCGAGCACGAAGATCAGGAACCCCACCACCCACGGGCTGATGAAGAGCCAGCCCGTCCGCTCGTCGGCCCGCTCGAGCTTGCCGAGCTTCTGCTTGCGCGAGACCAGGAACAGGCCCGTGAAGGCCACCCCCAGCACCAGCACCGTGACCAGCGTCACCAGCTTCCAGGGCATGCGTGCCAGCCCGGGTTTCTGCAGCGGGGACTCGTTGTGAGCCTCCCAGCGCCGATTGACCGCCACCGCGGCCTCGGCGGGGGTCTGACGCATCTTGGTGAGCGACTGCGACCGGACCTCCTCGTCCACGAACTTCTTGAACTCCTGCCCCTGCGGCCACTGCAGCAGGCGCGAGTGCTCGATCTCGTCGAGGAACAGGCGGGCGTGCTCGGGCTTCTGGTCGGGGGCCAGGAAGGTGTCGGACTCGGCGACCGAGCGCATGGCGGGGATGGCGATGCCCAGCTCGGCGGTGAGCTGCTGCCCGCGCGGGCCGCACAGGAACTTCATCAGCTCCCAGGTCTCTTCCTTGTGCTCGCTCCGCGTGCTCATGCACCAGGCGACGGTGGCGATGGCGTTGACCGGGTCGACGCCCTCGGCGGTCGGGAGGGGGATGACGTCCCAGTCGAAGTCGACCTGGCGGAGGGTCGGCACGCGCCAGCGTCCGAGCGGGCCGATGATGCCGACCTTGCCGAGCCGGAAGAGCTCGTCCTCGCTCTGGGCGATGCCCGTGGCGTTGTAGACCGTGCCCTCCTGCCGGCGATCGATCAGAAAGTTGAACGCCTCCTGGGCGCCGGGCTCGTTGAGCGTGACGTCCCGGTAGTCGGTGCCGAAGTAGTCGCCCCCGAAGGTCCAGACGAAGTTCCAGAGGACCCAGTCCCAGGTCAGCACGACGCCGCCCCAGTACTCGCGCTGGCGAGCGCCGGGATCGTTGATCTCATCAACGGCCCGGACGGCCTCGGTGTAGTCGTCCCACGTCCACCGATTCTCGGCGGTGGGCATCTCGACGCCGGCGATCGCGAGCAGGTCCTTGTTGACGTACATCACCGTGGTGGTGAAGTCCTTGGGCAGCCCGTACAGGGTGCCGGCCCCGGTGCGTTTGGCCTTGCTGTCCCATCGGAAGGCGTCCACGAGCTGCGGGTAGAAGTCCTCGAACCAGCCCGGGTTCGCCGCACGCTCCTGCTGGACGAATGGCTCCAGGTTCTCGACCTGCTGCGACTCGACAAACTGGCCCAGGAACCGCTCGTAGGGCACGTAGAACGCGTCGGGCGGGTCGCCCGAGGCCATCATGGTCATGAGCTTGGCGTCGTAGTCCGCCGAGTGGATCGGCAGGACGTCGATGCCCGGGTTCGCGGCCTCGAACTCCTCGACGAGCGTGTAGACGATGTCGCGTTCGCGGTTGTCGCCCCAGAACAGGATGGAGAGCTGCACACGCTCGCCCGCGCCGTCGCCGAAGACGGACCGGGCCCCGACCGTTGCGAACGCCCAGACCACCAGCACCGTCGCCAGTGCGATCAGCGCCCAACGCAGGAATGTGGTGATCGTTCGGAACAAGGCGGCTCCCTCAAGCCGACGGAAATCGTACTGCGAGGCCAGTTTACGCCCGCCCGCTCAGCCCCGCTCGCCCCCCCCACCCCCCGCCCCCCCCACAGCTCGGACGCGGGGCGAGGCTGCTGGGATTCTCAGGAGTGGGTGGGCCATGCACTCATGAGATCAGTGCAGGTATGCCTTGAGCACGTAGTCCTTGAGCATCCGGATCGTGGTGAAGTGCGACCCGTTCAGGGCGATGCAGCTCCGCATGATCTCGGCCCAGTAGGCCTTGTCGTCGCGGTAGACCGGCAGGATGTCGCGCTCCAGCTTGTCGTAGATGCTCTTGGCGTTCTCTGTTTCGGTCTCGCCGTCGATGGACCAGCCGGTGACGTGTTCGGAGTGGCCCTCGATCCACCAGCCGTCGAGGCTGGAGAGGCTGGGGACGCCGTTGAGGGCGGCCTTCATGCCCGAGGTGCCGGATGCCTCCAAGGGCGGCTTGGGGTTGTTGAGCCAGAGGTCGCTGCCCGCGGTGAGCTTGGCGCCCAGCTCCATGTTGTAGTTGGGGATCCAGGTGATCGGGAAATGCTTCTTGACCTTCCTCGCGGCCTGCAGCACGGTGTGGATCGCGTCCTTGCCCTTGCCGTCGGCCGGGTGGCTCTTGCCGGTGAAGAAGACCTGGATCGGGTGGACGTTCTCGTTGATGTCGATGAGACGCTCGATGTCGTGCATGAAGAGCGTCGGGCGCTTGTAGGGGGTGGCGCGTCGGGCGAAGGTGATCGTGAAGCGTTCCTCGGAGACGTCGGCCCCGGTCCGCTCGCGGACGTGCGCCATCAGGTCGCGCTTGGCGTTGGCGTGGGCGTCGAGCAGGGGGCGGTCGGCGATCGAGGTCGCCATGCGGAGGTCCTCGGTCCGGACCCGCCACTCGGGGAAGTGCTTGTCGAAGATGGCCTGCATGTACGGGCTGGCCCACGTGGGGGCGTGGATGCCGTTGGTGACCGAGTCGATGTCGTAGCCGGGGAACATCTCGCGGCTGACCTCGCCGTGGCGTTTGGCGACGCCGTTGGCGTAGCGGGAGAGGTTCAGGGCCATGATCGAGGCGTGCACGGTGCGTCCCTTGCCTCCGGTGGCGAAGAGCTCAGGCTCGCGGAAGGCGGGGTGATCCCCCACCACCTCGCGCACGTCGGCGACCTTGAACTGGTCGTGGCCGGCCGGGACGGGGGTGTGCGTGGTGAAGACGCACTTCTCACGCGAATAGCGGACGCACTCGGCGTCCACCTTCTGCTTGTCGAAGCGGGAGAGGTGCTCGCTCATGAGCTCCATGGTGAGCAGCACGCCGTGGCCCTCGTTCATGTGGTAGACGTCCACGTCGTGGGTCAGGGCCCGCAGCATGCGGGGGCCGGCGATGCCGAGGACCGCCCGCTGGCGGAGCTTGGCCATGTCGTCGCCGATGTAGAGTCGCTCGGTGATCTTGCGGTCCCGCGCGGTGTTCTCGGGCAGGTCGGTGTCGAGGAAGTAGACCGGGACGTACTTGCCGGTCACGCCCTTCCAGATCTTCCGGTAGCAGCGCACGACCACGGTGCGACCCTCGATCGGCACGTGCACCCGCTGGGGCATCTCCTCGAGGACCGTGTCCGGGTCCCAATCGACCGCCTTTTCCTTCTGGTTGCCGCTGCGGTCGATCGACTGATCGACGTAGCCGCCCCGGTAGAGCAGCGTGCAGGCGACCATGGGAAGGCCCAGGTCGGCCGCGGCCTTTATGGTGTCACCCGCGAGCATGCCCAGCCCGCCGCAGTACGTCGGGATCGAGTCGTCGATCCCGATCTCCATCGTGAAGTAGCCGATCACCTTGTTCGGATTCGCCACCGCATGCTCCCTCGGCCTCGCCGAATTGGTCAAAACGTCCGTGTCTCGCCGGGGCCGTGCGGCCCCGCAGCGCGGCAGGATACACCCACGCAAGCGTGTTCGCCCGCGATTTTGCGCGAATTCACCCGATCAATGACGTCAGAGGCTCACGCGGACCGGCTCGCCGCTCCGCCCGGCCCCGCGCACCACGCCCTGCTCGGTGAGGACCTCGACCTCGATCGCACGCTCCGTGGGAGCCCAGTCGCCCCCCACCACTTCTGAGCGGACCACGACGGCGTCGCCCTCACGCGCGGCGGTGAACCGCTGGCGGCAGAACTCGCCGCGTGTGTGCCCGTGCCCCTCGCCGGCGTCTTCGTACAGCTCTCCGGTCGCCCGCCCGTCGGCATCCAGGCAGACCACCAGCGTGAGGGGGTCCACCGGCTTCTCGTCGTGCCACTGCATCGTCGGGCCCATCGGAACGATCGCCCCGCCGCGCAGGCGGAGTTCGGGGATCGCGGCGTCCTCGGACAGGGCCGCGGGGCCGGGGACGGGCTCGAAGGCCCGCCAGATCCCCGCGGGGACCTTGTGGTGCGGGGTCTCGCCCTCGACGTCGTTGGCCAGTACCAGCACGTCGGAGCCCAGCAGGAAGGCGTGGTCCTCGTCCCGCAGCGCGGGGTCTCTCGGGTCGGCAAAGAAGACAGGACGCGAGACGGGCAGGCCCGACTCGTGGGCCTCGCGGAAGAGCGTGTAGAAGTACGGCAGCAGACGGTACCGACGCTCGAGCGCCCGCCGGATGGTTGCCTCGACTTCGGGCCCGAAGGCCCAGGGTTCCTTGTGGACGTCCCCCTTCTCCACGTGCCCGCGGCAGAAGGGGAGCATGGCGCCCAGCCCCCACCACTTCGCCATCATCTCGGGGGTGCCGCGTCCGCCGGTGAAACCGCCGATGTCGGGCCCGACGAAGGGCTGCCCGCTCAGGCCCAGGTTCAGGGTCATCGTGATCGACCAGTGCAGGTCGTTCCAGGTGGCGGAGTTGTCGCCGGTCCAGGTCGCGGCGTACCGGTGCCCACCGAGGTAGTTGGCCCGGGTGAGCAGGAAGGGGCGCTTGTCGGGGTTGGCTCGCGTGATGCCCTCGAGGCTGGCCCGCACCATCAGGAAGCCGTAGACGTTGTGGTACTGCGCGTGCGGCCCGGGCGGGAGCCCGAGCAGGCCGCCCCGGTGGCGGGCGTCCGAAGGCATGGTGTAGTTGCCCTCGGCCCCGCCCAGCACGAGGGCGGGCTCGTTCATGTCGTTCCAGACGCCGTCCACCCCGGTCGCCATGAAGTCCTTATACAGCCCCGCCCACCACTCGCAGACGTCGGCGCGGGTGTAGTCGGGGAAGGTGCACTCCGGCGGCCACACGGCTCCGGTGAAGACCTCCCCGTCCCACGTGCGGCACCAGGCGTCACGCTCGGTCCCCTCCTCCCACACGAAGTAGTCGTTCTCGACCCCCGGGCCCGGGTCGATCATCCAGACCGCGCGGAAGTGCTGGTTGTGCAGGTCGTCGTTCAGCCCCTTCGGATCCGGGAACTTCTCCGGGTCGAAGGTGAAGATCTTGTACCGGTCCATGTAGTCGATGTCCATCCAGATGACATCGCAGGGGATCGACCGCTCACGGAACTCGCGTGCCACCTCGCGCACCCGCGCGTCGGGCTCGTAGCTGAAGCGGCACTGGTGGTAGCCGAGCGTCCAGCGGGCGGGCATCTGGATCGTCCCGGTCAGCTCCGCCAGCCCGCGGAGCACGTCCTCGGGCGACTCGCGCTCGATGACATAGACCTGATACGCCCCGCCCTTGGCGCAGAACTCGATCCCGTCGGCCAGGTCGATGGCGCACTCCCACGTGGTGTCGGCCAGCACGCCGAAGGCCGTGCCGTCGGCCCGGACACCCAGCACCCACGGGTGCGACTGGTAGAGCGCGTCGTCGGCGTCGGTGTACCCGGGCAGGTCGGAGTTCCACGCGCGTGTCCGCTTGCCGTTACGCCGGAGCGGGCCGGCGATCTCGCCGGTGGCGTAGAGGTCGGTCCCCTCTCCGGTCTCGATCGTGGCGAACCAGCGACCGTCCCACGTGCGGGCGAACGAGGGCACGACGCTCGCGCCGCTCGCGGGCCCGTGCACCGTGGGCTCACGCTCCAGCGCCAGGCTCGGCGGCATGGACGTGCGGTCCGCGACGGTGGGCCAGTAGCGATAGATGCCGTCCCCGACACGCTCACCGGTGGAGGTCGGCAGGGCCTTCTTGCGCTCGCCGAGGCCCGCGGCGTGGGCGAGGCGTGCCCGCAGGGACGTCGGGAATCGGTATCTCGTCGGCTGTGTCGTCGGCTCAGGCATGGGCGCAAGCCTAGGAACGGACCCGCTCGCGTCGGCGCGTCTGGCCACCCGGGAAGGGACATTTTTGCCGACTCAGAAGCGGATCTGCACCTGCCCGCGGAGGGCCACCTGGGAATCGCTGGAGGCGAAGATCGACCGCTTGTCGTTGGTCCCCAGCGGGCTGTCGTTCAGGTCTCCGAGCACGTACTGGACGTCCACGGTGACCTTCGCGGCGTGCGATTCGGGGGTCATGAAGAACGTCGCCCCGGCCGTGAGCGTGTGCAGGTCGTCCGCGGTCGGCGAGCGGTCGCCGTCCACGAACAGGGCGTCCCAGCGAGCGAAGAGTTCGGTGGTGTCGTTCACGAAGGCCGATCCCTGCAGTTGCAGGCCGTGCTCGACGAAGCTGCCCATGCCCGTGTCGCGGTCCTGGAAGTACCAGGCGGCCATGAGGCCGGCGCCGTTGAACTCGGCGCTGACGTCGGCGGTGAGCCCGAAGACGTCGTCGGTCGCGGTCGCGCCGCCCGTGGCGCCGGTGTCGCCGGTGGACTGGTAGTGGGCCGCGGCCCCGAACATCAGGCCGTGCTCCCCGCCGCGCCAGCCCTGGTAGTCCTTGAACTGCGACCAGGAGCCCTCGGTCTTCCATTCCACGCGCCCGGTCAGGGCGATGTCGGCGTCGGCGGTCGAGGCCACCGGGGTGTTGAGCGCCTTGATGCCGTCGTTGATCGAGCCGCGCACACGCACGTCGTCGTTCTGCCACGTGAATTCGACGCCCTGCGAGCGGTCGGCGGTGAAGAACGAGTGCGTCACGGATCGCTCCACCGCGACCTGCCGGCTGGCGCTCACGTCCTGCTCGCGTGTGTAGCCGAGATTGAACTGCCCAACTCGCAGGGAGGCGTTGTCGGTGAGCTCGTACGTCACGAAGGTGTCCAGCGCAACCCCGGTGCCGCCGGCGAACCCGGTGCCCAGCGCGTAGCTGATCTTGTCGGAGACCTTGCCCTTCACACCCAGCCGAATGCGGGACTGCGTGAAGCCGTTGATCGTGTCCTCGCCCCCATCGAAGCCGTCGCTGAACGACGCGACGTAGCGCGTCTGGATGTAGCCCCCGATAGTCAGCGAGGTCTCGCCCTGAGCGATCGACAGCGAGTCGTACTCCGCCGCGTCGGCTCGCAGCAGCGACTCGTAGGACCGTGTGTCATCGTTTGAGCCAAGGGCGGAACCGGCGAGCAGGCCGACCAGTCCGACGGTGGTCACGATTCGATGCATGGCGATTCTCCGGTGTGGAACAAGTGGGTGGTGAGTTGGGGATGCCATCTTGCCCCGCAAGCGGGGCGGGGTCATCACCCTATTCGTTAAGACATTGTGAACGAGGTATTCAGGCTCGGGCAAAGTGAGGCAAAGAAGCGGCAAAGAATGCGTGAAATCCCAGAGGGAACGCAACTTGCGCGTGTGATTCGAGCCGTGAAATGTCCGGATGGTGGTGTGCCCATCGGACCGTTAAGAAATGGCAAAGTGCAGTATTCGTAGAGAGTTATCCACATCGACACCTCCAGTCTGGGGGCTCACGAGCGAGATGAGAGTCTCTGGCCTGGCCTCGCTCGGGGATATCCTGCCCGGAGCCACTTCTACCGAGAAATCCCCCTTCGGCGTCCTCGCCGTGTGAGCCAGTCCATGCAGTTTGATGCCTCCCCGTTGAAATACGACACTCTCGTCCGTGTGGCCCGGGCCACCCCAAAGAACCCGCACCCCGTCTCAATCCAGCCCGAGACCCTCGCTGGCGTGGCGGCTACCCGGCAGGCCCTGGAAGCGACCATCGCGTCGCCGGAACCTTTCTACGGCGTCAACACCGGTTTCGGGTCGCTCTCACGCACCCGGATCGAGGGAGGTGATCTCAGGGCCCTTCAGACCAACCTGCTCCGCTCGCACGCCGCGGGTGTGGGCGAACCGCTTCCTGTGCCGGTTGTCCGGGCCATGCTGACCTGCCTCGTCGCCTCGCTGGCGCGGGCCCACTCCGGCGTCCGCCCCGTCGTGATCGAACGGCTCTGCGATCTGCTGAACCACCACGTCACCCCGGTCGTGCCCGAACTCGGCTCTGTCGGTGCTTCGGGAGACCTGGCCCCGCTCGCCCACGCGGGGCTGGTGCTGCTCGGCGAGGGCGAGGCCTTCGACCGCGACGGCAAACGGGTCCCGGGTGCCCGGGCGCTTGCGGACGCGGGGCTCGAGCCGATCGTGCTGGAGGCGAAGGAGGGCCTGGCCCTCATCAACGGCACGCACCTGATGGCGGCTCGCTTTGCGCTGCTGCTCGATGATCTGGACCGGCTCACGCGTGCGTCGGTCCTCGGGGCGGCGATGTCGATCGACGCCTGCCGCGCCACAGACGCCTTTCTCGACCCGCGGGTGTACGAGGTCCGCAAGCAGCCCGGGCCGGCGCGGATCGCCGCCGCCATCCGGAGCGCACTGGAGGGGTCTCAGATCCTCGCGGACCACCGCTCCGGCGACCCGCGTGTGCAGGACCCCTACTCCTTCCGCTGCGCCGCGATCGTGCTCGGGGCCGCGACCGCCACGATCAAAGACGCCCGGGCCGCCCTCACGGCCGAGCTCGACGCGGTGACCGACAACCCGCTCGTCTTCCCCGACGGGTCGGGCGGGGCGGACATCATCTCGGCGGGCAATTTCCACGGCATGCCGCTGGCCATCCCGCTCGACACGCTCGCGATCGCGGTCTCCCACATCGCCGGCATCGCCGAGCGCCGGACGTACCACATGCTCTCGGTCTTCGACCCCGAGACGCACCTGAACCCGTACCTGTCGCCCCAGCCGGGCCTGCACTCCGGGCTGATGATCGTGCAGTACACCGCCGCGGCCTTGTGCAACGAGCTGATCGGGCTGGCGACGCCGGCCTCGGTGGCGAACCTGTCCACCAGCGCCGGGATGGAGGACTACAACAGCTTCGGCCCGCGATCGGCGGCCAAGGCCGCGCGGGCGGTTGAATTGGCCCGACGCGTTGTCGCCATCGAGCTGCTGTGCGCCGCTCAGGCGATCGAGGCTCACCGCCCGCTGCGCTCCGGTGACGAGGTGGAGCGGGCCCACGAGGCTCTGCGCGTGCGGGTCCCGACTCTCACCGAGGACCGCCCGCCCTCGCCCGACATCGAAGCGATCGCGCAGATGATCGCGGACGGCGAGCTGGGCTGAGGCCCATTGTCCGGCCTCGACTTGCTCAGTCCTCGATCCCGAGTGCCTCGCGCGCGCCCGCGTTAACGTCCATCTCGAGGTAGTTCTCGAGGTCCCAGTACGTGAGGTACTCGACGTGCCCGTCGGCGAAGCCGACGTTGGTGTCTCCCGAGTAGTACAGCATCGAGCGGTCGATCGCGACAATCAGGCTGGCGTCGTGAGAGAACATCTCCTCGCCGGACAGGTCGAGGCGGATGCCGATGTCCGGTCCGTCGAACGCCTCGCCGTACGCCGAGGAGAGCATGTCTCGTGAGATGTACCCGCCCTCGATCAACGCCTCGATGTTCGGGGGCACCTGCAGGTCGTGGTCGTTTCCGTACATGATCAGCGCCATCACGAGGCTCCTGACCTGCGAGGCGCTCTTTACCTGCTTGGCGGTCTCGCGTGCCTTGCCCAGCGCGGGCAGCATGACGCCGGCGCCCATGGCGGGCACGTACAACTGCTGCAACTCGCCGAACGCTCCGATCAGCATCGCCATCTGGACCAGCATCGAGCGGTCGCCGCGTGAGGCGTACACCACGTCGTCGCCCTCCCACCAGCCGATCTCGACGTAGTTCTCGATGCCCGACATGAAGTCTGCGTACCCCGGCATCAGCACGCCGGCCGACCGCTCGGGCGACGCGGGCGAACGCACCGCGTTGGCCAGGCCCGAGAGCAGCATGTTGGTCGCCCCGTATCCCTCCGCGGCCATCGCGCCGGACTCGACCCAGGTGGCCGAGAGGGCGCCGCCGTCCGGCCACGCGTCGATCACGTCGGCCCGGAAGTCGTCCCGGTCCATCACGCTCCGGCCCCCGGGGGTCATCTGAGCCAGCGCCCCGCGCATGCCGGCCGGCGAGAGGGCCGCGATGAGCCGGTCGCCGCGCACCGCCCAGGTCGGCTCCATCGGGATGGGCAACCCGGGGAACGTCAGCGAGAACACCTCGGTGCCCTCGAGCTCCCACGAGCGGACGCTGACATACCCGTTGGCGTTCTCCGCGGCCATCTGGTTCGCCAGCTCGACGATTGCCTCGTGCGCCGACGCGAACGCCTCGGGGTTCTGCAACTCAACGTGCATGACGGAGGACAGCAGCCCGTGCCCGCCGGTGGTGCCCGACTGGTAGTAGATCCAGCGCGGCCCGAGGTTCGCCAGCAGGTCGTTGCGGACATCGACGCCCAAGAACTCCTGGATTTCGCCGAACGGGTCCTCGCCGCTCTGGCCCGCGGCCTCGTCGATCATCCCGAGGATCCAGTCCAGCTCGAACGCCGCTGCGGACACGAGCGAGGCGTCCTCGGGCACCGCGCGGAAGACGCTGCCCGGCACGGTGGCTCCGCCGGTGTACCGCGCCACCAGCTCGCGCCCGCCGACCACACTGAACCAGCCCACGACGTGCCGGTCCGTCGTCCCGGCGGAATACTCGATCGCCGGGGCGTTCTCGCCCAGCCATCCGCTCGCCTCGACCAGTGCCGCCATCTCGGGCTCGTCGGCCTCCATCATGGGGAGCAGGAAGTAGCCGAGGCGTTCGAGGTCCACACGGAGTGACGCCGTGGGTGTTGCGCCATCGGGCAGGCCGTACCGCTCGACGCCCGGGGCGACGTCCCCGGACGCGCCCGCCCGGACCAGCGTGAAGGCCTCGCCCCCGCCCATGCCCAGCGAGATGGACGCGGGACCCATGGGTGTGTCGAAGCGCATGGCCCCGTCGTCGTCGATCTGCAGCGGCACACCGGATTCGGTCATGAAGCGTCCGAGCGACTCGGTCAGCTCGGCCGCGCCCCCAACGCCGGAGGGCAGCACCGCCATGGCAAAGCCCGGGCCCTGCTCACCCAGATCCACACGCAGGGCGGTCTCGGCGTTGAAGAGGTCCCACAGCAGCGGGAACACGGCTCGCTGGGCGGGCTCCATGCCCAGCTCATCCCCCAACTCCTGAATCCGATCGCCCAGCAGCATGAACGCGTCGAACGCGGCCTGGTCTTTGTCGTGTACCTCCGTGCCGGCCAGTCCCATCGACCGGATTTCCAGCACGGGCCCGGCATCACCGGCCTCGGGCTGGGCGAACGCGGTGCCGGCGCCTGCGAGAACAGACGCGAGCACGGGAGTGAGAGCGAACCGAGACGTTGAGCGTGTACCGGGCATGCGGTCCTCCGATCGGATGGGATGAGTCCACCCCATGTTACACGAGGCCGGCCGCCCCGCCCGGTTAGAATCGGGTGAAGCAGCACGCATCTCGGCCACACGCCCGGAGTCCCCATGCCCTCAGCACAGCACGCCTCGCGCCGACTCCTTCCCGATCCGGAAGCCCGCACCATCCGTGCCCCCAGAGGGCCGGAGCGCACCTGCAAGACCTGGCAGGCCGAGGCCGCGCTGCGGATGCTGATGAACAACCTCGACCCGGAGGTCGCCGAGCACCCCGAGCGGCTGGTCGTGTACGGCGGGCGTGGTCAGGCCGCTCGCGACTGGCCGGCCTACGACGCCATCGTGGAGCATCTCAGGGCTCTCGAGCCCGACCAGACGCTGCTGGTCCAGTCGGGGAAACCGGTCGCGGTGGTGACGACCACACCCGACGCGCCGCGTGTGCTCATCGCCAACTCCAACCTCGTCCCCCACTGGGCCACGCAGGAGCACTTCGACGACCTCGTCGCACGCGGCCTCATGATGTACGGCCAGATGACCGCGGGCTCGTGGATCTACATCGGGACGCAGGGCATCCTGCAGGGGACCTACGAGACGTTCGCCGAGTGCGCCCGGGAGCATTTCAAGAGCACCCTTGCGGGCACGCTCTCGGTGACCGCGGGCTGCGGGGGCATGGGCGGGGCCCAGACCCTTGCCGTGACCCTGAACGGGGGTGCGTGCCTGATCGCCGACACCGACCGCTCCCGCCTCGACCGACGCGATGCCGACAACTACCTCGACGAGGTCATCGACGACCTCGACGCGGCCATCGACGCCGCCCTGAAGGCCAAGGCCGAGAAGCGGGCCCATTCCATCGGATGGCACGGCAACGCGGTCACGCTGCTCGAACGCCTTCTCGAACGGGGCGTCACTCCCGACACGCTCACCGACCAGACCTCCGCCCACGATCCCCTGTTCGGGTACGTGCCCGTCGAGTTCACCCACGAGCAGGCCGCCGAGGCCCGGGCGACCGACGAGGCGGACTACGTCGAGCGCTCCAACGCCTCCATGGCTCGCCACGTCCGGGCCATGCTCGAACTCCAGGCCCGAGGAAGCATCACCTTCGACTACGGCAACAACCTCCGCCAGCGGGCCAAGGACCACGGCGTGGACAACGCCTTCGACTTCCCGGGATTCGTGCCAGCCTTCATCCGCCCTCAATTCTGTGTCGGGCGAGGGCCATTCCGCTGGGCCGCGCTGTCGGGCGATCCGATCGACATCTACAAAACCGATCGGGCGTTGCTGGAGATGTTCCCGGAGGACGGCGGGCCCTACAACGCCCGCCTGCACCGCTGGCTCAGGTCCTGCCACGCCAATCCTGAGGCCCTGCTGGCGGGCGACTACGCCAACTGCGCTCCGCGGTTCGCCTTCCAGGGGCTGCCGTCCCGCATCTGCTGGTTCGGCTACGGCGAGCGCGACAAGGCGGGGCTGCTGTTCAACGACATGGTGGCAAGCGGCGATCTGGCTGCCCCGATCGTCATCGGGCGCGACCACCTCGACTGCGGCTCGGTCGCCAGCCCCAACCGCGAGACCGAGTCCATGCTGGACGGGTCCGACGCGGTATCCGACTGGGCGATCCTGAACGGGTTCGTGAACGTGGCCTCGGGTGCATCCTGGGTGTCCTTCCACCACGGCGGGGGGGTCGGGATCGGCTTCTCGCAGCACGCCGGACAGGTCACCGTTGCCGATGGCACCCCCGAAGCCGGGGCTCGCCTGAAGCGGGTGCTCACCAATGACCCCCTGATGGGGCTGGCGCGTCATGCCGACGCGGGGTATGAGCTGTCGCGGGAGTGCGCCCGGTCGCACGGGGTGAATCTCGCGGGCAACAACCCGGAATAACCCGGAACCCGTGCCGGTTCGCCCCGAACACTCTTGACTGTCCACAAACCCGGTCTCTCAGGGAGAACCATTCCATGATTACCACCCGCAAGAACTTCCTCGCCGCGTGCGCCGCGGTGCTCTGCACCTCGGGCCATGCGTTGGCCCAGGGCGAAATGACCGAACCCGTCACGGCGAACGCCGAGTCGGTGAAGAACCTCGAGCCCAAGACGGGCATCCCCGTCGGCTGGATCGCCCCCGCGGCGGAACTCAAGGACAAGGACGGCAAGACCGTCAAGCTCGCCGACCTGTACGCCAAGGGCCCGACGGTCATTGCCTTCTACCGCGGCGGGTGGTGCCCCTTCTGCGTCCGCCAGCTGAGCGACTGGCGTGAGTACGAGTCCGAGTTCGAGCAGGCGGGGATCAACCTCGTGTTCATCACGCCCGAGGCCGTGGACAACGTCGCCTCGTCGATCGAGAAGACCGAGACCCCCTACACGGTGCTGTCCGACACCGATCAGCACGCGTCCTCCCTTTTCAACGTCATCTTCCGGCTCGACGGGTCCACCGTGTCCCGGTACAAGGGCTACGGCATTGACCTGGAGGCCTGGAACGCCAACGCCGAGTGGTCGCTCCCCGTCCCGGGCGTCTTCGTAATCGACACCGACGGCGTCGTCCGGTGGTCCTACGTCAACGAGAACTACCAGGAGCGAGCCGACGTCGAGGAGGTCCTCGAGGTCGCGTCCGGACTGTGAACTGAGCGCCCAATCCGGCGTGTTGGCGGGCGCGGTATCCTCTTGCCCGATGCGGCCGCCCCATACCATCCAACCCACGTGGCCGGAGGCGATCCCCTCCGGCCGCTTTGCTTCCACGATCGACACAGACTCGAGCGACGGGTGCCGGATTGCGCTGATCGGTATCCCCGACGACACCGGCATACGGATGAACAACGGGAGGCCCGGTGCGGGCGAGGGGCCCTCGGCCTTCCGGGCCGCGTTGTATCGATACGCCTCGTCCGACCCGGCCGGGCTCCGACTCCCTCGGGTGTACGACGCGGGCGACGTGGAGCCGACCTCAGAGCTTGAACTCACCCACCAGCACGTCACCGCGGCCGTGACCGACCTGCTCGAGCGTGGGCTCTTCCCTGTCGCCATCGGGGGCGGGCACGACGGGACGCTCCCGTTCGTTTCGGCCGTCGCGCAGCATCACGGCCCGCTCGCGGGGATCTACTGCGACGCCCACCTCGACGTGCGTGAGCAGCCGGGTTCCGGCATGCCGTTCCGAGCCCTGACCGAGCGCGGGCACGCCTCGCAGCTCCACGTCGTCGGGCTGAACCCACTCTGCAACGCGCAGGAGCACGCCAACTGGTTCGCCGCACACGGCGGGCACATCGACGCCATCGAACCCGGCGACGACTCGGCCTGGCCCGCCGGCGATCTGTTCGCTTCCTTTGACCTCGACGTGATCGACCAGTCCGCGGCTCCGGGCGTGAGCGCTCCGAACCCGTGTGGCTGGTCGCCCGGGCTTGCCGCTCGTTGGTGTCACGCGTTCGGACGCTGCGAGCGTGTGCGATGCTTCGACATCATGGAGCTCTCGCCCCCGCACGATGATCATCTCCAGACGGCACGCCTGGCGTGCCACCTCTTCCTCGCCTTTCTCTCCGGATTCGCCGAGAGGTCCTCGTGACGACGCCGCGGTCCCTGCTCATCACCAACGCCCGGGTCCTCACGCTCGCGCCCGACGGGCACGACTCCGCGGCGCCGCTCCGGGGTGCGATTGCCAATTCGGACTGTCTTGCGCCGTTGGAGCGGGCCGACGTCCTCGTGACCCCCCCCACCGTCGGCGCAATCGGGCGGGGCCTCACGCCGCCGGACGACGCCGTTGTGCTTGACGCGGGTGGGCGGGTGCTCATGCCGGGGTTTGTGGACTGCCACACGCATGCCTGCTACGCCGGCTCACGCCTGGAGGAGTGGGAGCAGAAGCTCGCGGGCGTGCCCTATCTCGAGTTGCTGAAGCGGGGCGGGGGCATCATGTCCACCGTGCGGGCCGTGCGAGAGGCGACCCAGGACGAGCTGGCGGACTCGCTGCTGGCCCGCCTGGATCGGGCGCTCGGCGAGGGGACGACGACCATCGAGGTCAAGTCCGGGTACGGCCTCTCGACCGAGCACGAGCTCAAGATGCTGCGTGCCATCTCGGATGCGGCCGATCGCTGGGCGGGCACGGTCGTGCCGACCGCCTGCTGCGCGCACTGTCTCGACCCCGAAGTCGATCCGGAGGAATTCGTGGACCGCACCATCCGTGAGACGCTCCCCGCGGTGGCGGCGGAGTTCCAGGGCATCACCGTGGACGGCTACTGCGAAGAGGGCGCGTGGTCGCTCGGGCAGTCCGTTCGCTACCTCGAGGCGGCCGCCGAGTTGGGTTTGCCGGCCCGCTTCCACGCCGACCAGTTCCACGACCTGGGCTTCATCCCCGAGGCGCTGCGACTGGGTGCTCGCTCGGTCGATCACCTCGAGGCCTCCTCGCCGGAGCATCTCGACCGGCTTGCGGAGTCCGACACGTACGGCGTGGCGTTGCCGGTGGCGGGGTTTCATCTCGATGACCGCTACGCCGACGGGCGTCGGTTTCTCGATGCCGGCGGGGCGCTGGCGCTGGCGACGAATCTGAATCCGGGTTCGGCCCCCTGCGGCTCAGTCCCCGCCGCGATTGCGCTGGGCGTGCGACGGTGCGGGCTCACACCCGCCGAGGCGATCGCCGCGACGACCCGCAACCCAGCGAGACTGCTGGGCCTGCCCGACCGGGGCCATATCGCCCCCGGCGCCCGGGCCGACCTGGTCCTGCTGCACCATGCCGACGAACGGGCCCTGGCGTTCGAGGTCGGCGGCTCGCATGCCCACACGGTCATCGTGTCGGGGAACATCCAGCACGGGGGCGGCACCGGCCGATTGGACTGACCATGCGCTTGCGAGCCAACACCACCTTCCGGCGGTCTCTCATTCTCAACCTCACCGCGTTGCTTGTGGTGCTTGGGCTCGCGATCACCATCACCCAGGCGCTGTTTGCCCGCAAAAGTGTCCGCAATCTCTCCGGGGCGCTCACGACCGCCACGCTCGCGCAGACCGAGCGTGGGCTGACGCAGTTCTTCCAGCCCGTCAACAGTTCGCTCCGCCTCGCCGTGCGGTGGGGCGACGACTACAACCTCGTCACGCTCCCTCCGGAGAGCATCTACGCCATCTTCGGGCCGTTCCTCGATCAGGTCACGCACATCTCGTCGGCCCTGCTCGCCAACGAGCACGGGCGAGAGATCATGGTTCTTCGCAACGACGACGGGTCGTTCTACATCCGAGACCTCGACCCGGCCAGGGAGGACGGCGAGGCTCGGGTGATCACCTTCTCGCCAGAGGGCGACAAGCTCACCGACACACGGGAGCGCATCGACTACACACCGGTGCGCCGGCCGTGGTTTGTCGGGGCCATCGACGGATTCACCCAGGTGCAGGTCGATCCCGGCGTCGGGCCGATCTTCTGGACCGAGCCCTACACGTTCTTCACAACTCAGGAGCCCGGCATCACCGCCGCCAAGGCCTTCGAGGCCGACGGCACCATGTGGGTCGTCGCGTTCGACGTGCTCCTGCAAGACATCTCGGCCTTCACCACCAACACCACGGTCTCCGAGGGCGGTCGTGTCATCGTCGCCGACGAGCGTGGGCGTGTGATCGGCCTCCCGCGTGACTTCCACGACCTCAACCCGACAGAGCGGGAGCCCTACCTGCTCCGCAACGCCGATGAGCTGGACCTTCCCGTCCTGGCCGCTGCCTCCCAAGCCTTCGGTTTCAACGCCGACTTCGACTCCCCGATGCTCGCCGAGCCGGGCACCGCGATCCGGTACAGGTCGGGCGGGCAGACGTTCTGGGCCGAGTACGACCCCTTCTCGCTCGCCAACCGGACCCTCTGGATCGCGGTGATCGTCCCGGAGCGTGACCTCATCGGCAATCTCAATACCCAGCGGAACATCCTGATCCTGGTGCTGCTCGCCATCCTGGTCGCGGCGATCTTCCGGGCCCACGTGCTCGCCGGGCGATACGCAAAGCCCATCGAGGCCATCGCTCATGCCGCGGACCGCATCTCCCGGCTCAAGCTCGACACGCCCGCGACCGCGCCGACCAACGTCCGCGAGATCGCCCGCCTCGCGACCGCCACCGAGCGCATGCGCGAGTCGCTCCAGAACCTGCTCAAGCTCGAACGCGACCTCCAGACCGCACGCCAGATCCAGCAGGCCACCTTCCCCGAGACCCTGCCCACGCTCCCACGCACCCAGCTCGCGGCCTACTCCGAGCCGGCCGAGGAAACCGGCGGCGACTCCTTCGATCTCATCGGCCTGACTTCCGGCGTCCTCGGGCTCGACGGGCAGGAGAGCGAGGACCAGAGCATCGTCACCGAGGGCGAGGCCGACGCGGCCCTGCTCTTCCTCGCCGACGCCACCGGGCACGGCGTGGGGCCCGCCCTCTCGGTCACACAGGCCCGTTCCATGATCCGCATGGGCACGCGCCTGGCCAGCCCGCTCGACGAGATCGCCGAGCACCTCAACGAGCAGCTCACCCAGGACCTCTCCGAAGGACGCTTCGTCACCATGTGGCTGGGGCATTTCGACGCCGAAACGGGCCGTCTCTGGTCGCTCTCGGCGGGGCAGGGCCCCCTGCTGCTGTACCGAGCCGCGTCCGACACCATCGAGGATGTGCCCGTGGACACCACCCCGCTGGGCATCATGGACCCCCTCCCCGAGTTCCCGCGGACCATCCTCGAACTCGGGCCGGGGGACCTCTTCGTGGCGCTGTCAGACGGGATCTTCGAGGCCGTCGCCGCGGACGATTCCATGTTCGGACGCGAGCGGGTTGAGACCTGCATCCGTGACCACGCGAAGCAGTCCGCCGACGAATTGCTCGGTGCGCTCCGCGCCGCGGTGGAGGAATTCACCGAGGGTGTGCCCTCGCGCGACGACCAGACCGGCATCATCATCAAACGCCTCTGACCCCCCCCACCCCCCCACCTCTCCCCCCACTTTCCCTACGGCTTTTCCGCGTTCTTCGGAGCTTGTGTCGTGTCATCGAAGAAACGACCCCGCGCAGGCACGTGACCTGTGCGGGGCCGGAGGAGCATCACTCAATCGATCTGAAACGCGCGGAATGCTTCCCACCCTGTGGCTTGCATCACCGAGCGGTCCATCTCGGGGGGGGGTTACCAGCGGATGCACCACTCGAAGGCGGGGCGGTCGATCACAACGGATCGTTGGTAGGTGTGATCGACCCACCGGTCACGCCCGCGATGGTGGCCGCGTCCGTAGTCCTTGCCGTACCCGTAACCTTTGCCCTTCCCGTAGCCCTTCCCATGGCCGTACGCGGGGCGCCGGTACTTCTGGTGGAACCGGATGGTGACCGAGCAGGCGTCCTTGCCCACGATGACGCCGTTGAAGGTGCCGTCGCGGAACCAGGCGCGCCCGAGCCGCCGGTTCGAGCGGATGGTGAGCGTGTTGTTGTGGCGGTAGACGCGGTAGCCGGCTCGTTCGAGGGATCGCTCGAACTTCACGAGTGCGCCGGGCCCGTCCCACAGGTAGAACCGGTCGCCGCCGAGGTACAGCGTGCCGCCCTCGTCGTGCACGTGGTGGGTGTGCACCTCGCAGACGTTGCAGTCGAACCGGTCCTGGTGGTTCCTGTTTCCGCCTCGCCCGGGGCCGTCGGCCAGGGCCGCGGTGCCGGTCCCGAGAAGTGCTGCCGCCACGGTCAGGGCGCGGAGCGACCGCGCCAGCGTCTGTGTCATCCGCTGCATGACTGTCTCCTTGCGTGATGTGATCCGCCCGGTCTCCCGAGCCTGTCCCGGCTCGCGAGCACCCTTATCGGCCCGCGAGCGTAAGCCCACACGAGGCTCACGACCCCAGAACCGCCCTTTCCGGTCGTTCCTGACAGGTCTCTTGCCGGACGGGTCAAAAAAAGTTAGTATGCACTGAACTAAAGCAACTCCGGCCCGCGTTCTACGAAAAGACCGTCAGCGGGACCCCCCGATCGGCGGTCAGCACACATGGGGACCATCGGGCCCCGCCTTCGAAAGGGAGGATCAGCATGGACGACCGCACCACCTCCAACCGGCATGACACCACGATCGTCACGGCCCCCACCGGCGACCTCTCGCCGCTCGAGGCCGCGATCATGGACGCCTGCAACCAGCTCCACGAGGCACGCAAGCTCGAGGACGGGGCCGGCGTGGCCGAGATCCGATCGCGGCTCTTCGACCTGATCGACCGGTACGACGCCACCGACGGCGACGACCACCCGAACCCCGCCTGGGCCCGTCCGAACCAGCGGGCGTTGGCGCTGTCCGCCGCGGGCGAGACCATGAAGGCGATCGACACCGAGCGTCTCGCGCTGAAGTACGCCGACAACAACCGGCGTCTGGAGATCTCGCTCGACAACCTGTGCGACCGCTGCCTGCGGGTCGGACGCTACGAGGAGGCCATCGCCTACTTCCTGCGTGCGACCGAGATCGCGCCGCGATCGGTGAACGTGCTGCTCAACGGCGCTCAGGCACTGTGGCTCGCGGGCTATCGCGTGCAGGCGAATGCCATTTTCGAGGCCTTCGCGGACCAGCCCGAGCAGCTTGCGCCGCAGGGCACCCTGGCCGCGTACCTCGACTGCGAGCCCCGCTTCGGGCAGATGCGTCAGGACCTTCCCGCGCTCGACCACCTCTTCAAGCTGTACGAGTCCGCGACGAGTGAGTCGGAAGGGGGTGCCTCGTGAACCGCGACCAGCACGACACCTTCTGGCGGATGTACGACACGACCGCACGCCCGGCGATCGAGCGGGCCTGCCGCGCCGCGTCGTCGAGACTGACTTCCAACACCATGGACCCCGACGAGATGTCCGGGTGGGTCCACCAGCGTGTGTGGAAGCTGCTGGAGCGTGAGGCCGCGCCCACGTTCCACGACGATCCGTCCCCCGAGCTCGCGATCGAGCGGCTGTGCGAGCACGCCGGCACGCTGGCCCGTTGGTCGTACATGGCCCTGTCGCGTCGTCACTGGCGTCGCGAGCAGCACCAGAGCGAGCACCTGCAGTCCATGAGCCGGGCCGAACGCCTCTCCATGGTCTCGACGGTCGGCGACGGCTTCGAGCAGCAGGAGCAGCTCACCGACGAGCTCGACAAGCTCCGCAAGGCCCTGGGCCCGGACCTGTCGGCCAGGCTCGCGGCCAGCTGGCCAGAGAAATCCGAACGCACCCGCCTCGCCAGCGCCCTGGGCGCCACGCGTGACGAGGATGCAAAGCTCATTCAGGACGCCACCGACGGCACCATGAAGGAGAACACCGTGCAGCAGATGCGTTCCCGTGCCAAACGCAAGGCGGCGGAGATCGCCAGCGCGGTCTCACGCTCTACGCTCGTGCTCGTCACCGCGGCGTTGCTCGCCCTGAGCCTCTCCGCCTCCGACGCCGTCGCGGGCGGTGAGCAGTCCGGCGGGCGCGGCGGCAACGGCAAGGGCCTGGCACCCACCGCCGAGGTCATGCCCGACGGGACCGCCTCATCCGGCGGCGAACAGTCAGGCGGGCGCGGCGGCAAGGGCCTGATCGCGTTCGACGGCGAGCAGTCCGGCGCACGTCTCGCGTTCTATTCCGGCGGCGGCGAGCAGTCCGGCGGACGCGGCGGCTAAGCCCGTTTACAACATCCGAATCTCCTCACGCGCGGCGGCCCAACCACGGGTCGCCGCGTTGCGTTGTGCTCGACGTCAAGATCGCGTCAAACCGGGTTGTCGATCCCAACGCCCGCACGATGTCCCGATAGCCTCCAATCACCGGAGGACGAGACATGCTCGCACGACGCGCCCAGCAGCTCACGTTGCTTTTCATTCGCCTCGGTTTCGCGGCGATGATCCTGTGGGGCATTCTCGCGAGCAGCACACACTGAGCGTGCACACGATCGGACGCTAGACGCGGATTTTGTCCCAGTGCTTCTGCAGGCGTGCGGGCGAGACCTTGACCGAGGTGCCCAGCTCCTGTGCGAACAGCGAGACGCGCAGCTCCTCGGTGAGCCAGCGGAACTCCTCGAGCTCCGGGTCCACGATGCCCTGGGCGCGGTGCTCCTGGGAACGCTGGTCGTACTTGCGGGTCCACTCGTGCACCTGGGCGGTGTGCTGGCGGTCGCGGTCCGGGCCGTGCGTGCGGAGCTTCTCGAAGCGTTTCTGGATTCCGGCAAGGAACCGCGGGAAACAGCGGAGCCAGCGGTAGGGCGTGGAGGCGAGGAACCCGGGCGGGCACATGACGGCGAGCTGGGTCGTGCAATCGGCCACCGCGAGTTTCCACTGCTGAGGCGGGTTCGCGTTGTTCAGCAGCTCGTCGCACTGCTGGCGGCGCGTCAGGATCTCGCTCACCAGGTCCGCGGCCTCGTTCGTACACTGCGTCAGCCGGTTCCAGCCCGCGTCGATCCGCTCGACGAACTGCTCGCGCGAGCGGACGTTGACGCGGTCATTCACGAAGACGCGGTCCGCGATGAGGAGCATGAGGTCGCGGTCGAGCTCGCCCGCGGGCCCGAGCGGGGCGTACAGCAGCCTGAGACGCCCGATGCCGGGCAGGTGCTCGATACGCACCCTGAACTCGTCACGCAGGTGGCGGACGTACAGGCGTCCGAGGCCGGCCCGCATCGCGGCATCGGCCGCGGGGCGGGTGTCAAACAGCTTCAGGTCACAGGTCTCGCCCTTGTCCACGAGGGCCGGGAAGGCCGTGACGCTGACGCCGGCCCGGTCGATCTCGATGGACTCGGGCAACTCGCCGAAGTCCCAGTCCGTCAGGTCGGAGCGGTCGAGCTCACCGGGTGCGCTGGCCATGACCGAGCCGGTGATGCGGTCGGCGAACTGGGCGCGGAGCTCGGCGAGGTCGCGTGAGGCCGCGAGCTCCTCGCCGCCGTCGTCGATGACGCGGTACCGGAGGTTCAGGTGCCGGTCGAGCTCGCCGGGCTTGAGGTCCCCCACCTCGATGCGCGAGCCGCACTCGCGTGAGAGGGCCTCGGCGAGGTCCTGTACGAGGGGGCGGTCCGAGCCCTGTAGCGACGGGGTGAGCTTGTCGGCGATCTCACGCGGCTCGAAGTTGCGCCGCAGGCGCTTCGGGAGGGTCTTGACGAGGGCCGCGATCTTGTGGGGAAGCAGGCCGGGCACGAGCCGGTCGGCCGTCTCGGGCCGGATCTGGCCGAGCAGCTCGACCGGGACGGTCAGCGTGACGCCGTCCGCTTCGGAGGCGGGATCGAAGACGTACTCGAGTGGGAGCGGGGCGGAGAGGGTCTGGTACTGGTCCGGGTAGGTCTCGGTCGTGACGTGCTCGGGCTCGTGGACGAGCAGGTCGTCCTCGGTCATGCGGAGCAGATCGGGATCGTCGCGTTCGGCTCGCCGTGTCCACGAGTGGAAGGTCGAGCCGGAGTAGACGTCCTCGGGCAGGCGGGCGTCGTAGAAATCGAACTGGGCCTTGTTGGAGGCGAGCAGGTCGGTGCGTCGGGCCTTGGCCTGCATCGCCTCGATGCGGTCGATGAGGGCGCGGTTGTGCTTGAGGGCCTTGGAACGGGTGTCGAGCTCGCCCTCGACCAGCGCGTGGTGGATGAACAGTTCGCGGCTGGTGGCCGGGTCGATGGGCCCGAAGTGCACCGTCCGCTTGGGGATGACCTCGAGCCCCTCGAGCGAGACCTTCTCGTTGGCGACCACGGTGGCGGTCCGCTGGTCGTAGCGGGCCTCGGCGTAGCTCTTCACGAGCATGTGCGGGGCGACGCGTTCGATCCAGTCGGGCACGATTTTCGCCACGGTGCGGGCGTACAGGCGCGTGGTGCGGACGAGCTCGCCGGCGAGCAGCCACTGGGGCTTGTCCCCGAACAGCCCGGAGCCGGGGTGGATGAAGAAGGTCGTCCCGCGGCAGCCCTTGTACTCGTGCCCCTCGCCTTGGCGACCCACGTTGGTGATGAGCCCGGCGAGCAGCGCGCGGTGGATGGCGTCGTAGGGGGCGTGGTCGGAATCCTTGTCGTGGCGCTGCTCGTGCGGGCGGTAGCCCATGTCGAGCACGATGCCGTGGAGCTGGCGGTGGATCTCGCGCCACTCGTGGATGCGCCGGAGCGAGAGGAAGTTCTGGCGGCAGGCCTTGTCGAGCCTGGAGCGTGACAGCTTGCTCCGCTGCTCGTGGAAGAAGTCCCAGATCTTCAGGTAGCTCAGGAAGTCCGATTCGGGGTGGGCGAACTGCTCGTGGGCCTCGTCCGCGCTCTGCTGCTTGTCGGAGGGCCGGTCGCGCGGATCGGGGGCGGCGAGTGCGGAGGCGATGACGAGCAGGTCGTGCAGGCAGTTCTCCTCCTGCCCGGCGAGGATCATGCGCCCGAGGCGCGGGTCCACGGGGAGTCGGGCGAGCTTCTCGCCGAGCGGGGTGAGGTTGGTCTTGCGTGGTTTCTTGTGATGCGGCTTGGTGTCGCGGGGGTAGATCGCGCCGAGTTCTTCGAGTGTCTGGTAGCCGTCCTTGATGAGGCGGGTATCCGGCGGGTCGATGAAGGGAAAGTCCTCGGGGGAGCCGAGGCGGAGGGCCTCCATCTGCAGCACCACGGCCGCGAGGTTGGTGCGGAGGATCTCGGGCGGCGTGAACTCGTCCCGGCCCTCCAGGTCCTCCTCGGAGAAGAGCCGGATGCACGTGCCGGGGCCGATACGCCCGCAGCGTCCCTTGCGCTGGTCGGCGGACGCGCGGCTGATCGGCTCGGTCGGCAGCCCCTGCACCTTGGACCGCGCCGAATACCGCGAGATGCGGGCGGTGCCCGGGTCGATCACGGCCCGGATGCCCGGCACGGTGAGCGAGGTCTCAGCGACGTTGGTCGCGATCACGACACGCCGGTGCGGGGCGGTCCGGAAGACCCGCTCCTGCTCCTTGGGAGAGAGGCGAGCGTACAGCGGCAGGATCTCGGTGTTGTCCGTGGGCGGGAGGTTCTCGCGCAGGAACTTGGCGGTCTGGCGGATCTCGCGTTCGCCCGGCATGAAGACCAGGACATCGCCCTGCGGGTGCTCGTGGGCCAGTTCGGCCAGGGCCGTGAGCACGCCGTCGCCCAGGGCCTCCGCCTCGCGCCGGGCGTCCATGGACCGGTCGTCGTCGAGCAGGGGGCGGTAACGGGTCTGGACGGGGTAGGTCCGCCCGGGGACCGTGATGATGGGGGCCGGGATCTCGTGCCCCGCCTCGCGGTTGAAGGCGCCGAAGTGCTCGGCGAAGCGGTCCGGGTCGATCGTCGCGGAGGTGATGATGACCTTGAGGTCCGGTCGCCTCGGGAGCAACTGCCTCAGGTACCCCAGCAGGAAATCGATGTTGAGCGACCGCTCGTGGGCCTCGTCGATGATGATGCAGTCGTACTGGTTGAGGTTGCGGTCGGTCTGGGTCTCGGCGAGCAGCATGCCGTCGGTCATGAGCTTGACGAGGGTGTCGTCGCCGGTCTTGTCGTCGAAGCGGACCTTGGCCCCGACCTGCTTGCCGTACGGGACCTTGAGCTCCTCGGCGACGCGCCGTGCGACAGCGGTCGCGGCGATGCGTCGCGGCTGGGTGTGCGCGATGCGCCGGTCGATGCCGTAGCCGAGTTCGAGGCAGATCTTGGGGAGCTGGGTGGTCTTGCCCGAGCCGGTCTCGCCGCAGAGCACCACGACCTGGTTGGTGCGGATGGCGTGGGCGATGTCGTCCCGCGCACCGGAGATGGGCAGGTCGCCCGGATAGGCGATGCGTTCGGGAAGCAGGTCTCGCCTGCGTGCCCAGCGATCGGCGGATTCGTCGAGGTCACGCTCGATCTGTGTCAGGACCTTCGGGTCCGGAGCGGTGTCCGGGGCGGGGGCGCTGCGCCGGCGCCGGCGGGTCCCCTCGGGCCGTGGGCGGGTCAGGCCCCGCAGGCGTGCCCGGAGGCGGGGACGATCCGCGGGCCAGGCCTGCTCGAGGCGTTCCTCGAGGGCCCGGAGGCGTGGATGATCGGGCGTTGTGTCGGGTGGGGTGGGCACGGTGGCGTGGCGTCTGGAGGGGGTCTGGAGGCTTTCGGGTGTGTGTGGATTCGGAAAAGTGTCTCGAAGTCTATGAAACCGGGTTGACAGGTTTTCCGAAAGAGTTACTGTCTGACGCGGCAATACTGGCCGCGACTTTGGAGTTTGACGAACGTGACCACGATTCTTTCCATGGCGAAACTGGCTCTCACCCAACTCATGGGTTGGGACTGCCGTTGCGCCGTCGTCACCGTTGCGGTTCGCCCGCACCGGCACGGCTCGGGAAGGTCGGGGTTCAGACAATGATCTGAAACACCCTGAATGAGACCTTTTCCGAGCCGCAGAGCAATCTGCGGCTTTTTTCATTTCCGGGCCGCGTGAGCCCGCCGATCCGTTGAAGGAGATCGCCATGAGCCTTGAGAACTGCGTTGTGATAGAGCTGGGCGCCCCCCGGGGCCTCGACACCGACGGGCTGAGCCCGCTGGCGTCGTGCGTGCAGCGACAGGTCATGGCGGGGACCAAAGTCATCGCGGTCGTCTCGGCGCCGGCCTGGCGAGGCGAGCGTGACGTGCTCGCCTCCGAGCGTCTGGGCTCCAGCGCCGACGGGCACGCCCGGGCCATGCTGATCGGGTCCGGCGCCATCGACACCGGCGAGCGTTTGGCGGGGATCCTCGCCGATCGCGGCGTCCGGGTCGCCCGGGTGGACGCGAGGCTGACGGCACCGGTCACCCGGGGCCACCCCCTCGACGCCCAGCCGCGTCACGCCAACGCGAGGGCGTTCACGGACCTGCTCGACGAGCACGACGTCATCATCGTGCCCGCCGGAGTCGGCGTGGACGACTTCGATCGTGCGACGCACCTCGGCGAGGACGCCGGAGCCCTCACGGCCCTGTTCCTTGGCGAGACCTTCGGGCTGACCGTGACCCTCAGCGCCGGGCTTTCAGGAGCCGGCATCGGGCGGCGCAAGGCCCGGCTGTTCGCCCGGGACCGCGGCGTGGAATACGCGATCGAGCAGCGGGGAACGCTGCCTCGTCGCGAGTACAAGCCGCTACGTGCATCGCGTCGTGAGATCCTTCACGATTCGGGTGGCGAGCGGATGGCCGCGAGCGCCTGACCGCTTGTTCTGAACACCTCTGTCGCCCATGCGAGACGCGTGGGCGGCGGGTTCGGGCGTCGAAGGGCGTCCGGCGGGCCTCTGAGCCCGCGACCTGATCTCGGGTGTGCCCCGCGTCGCCGTTCCCTCCGGCGTCGCGGGCAGTGCCGGGACTCTCCTCGGTGGCACGGGGCCCCTCCCTCAGCCTCGTGCCGCCTTCACGAGCGCGGCGGCGCGTTCTGGATCAACCGTGTTGGTCCAGACGCCGTCGCGCTTCACGTTGGAGCCGACGATCAGGCCCGCCGCGTGTCGCAGCAGGTCGGGCGCATCGTCGGGCGACACGCCCGAACCGACGAAGACGGGCAGGCCGGAGGCCTCGGCGGCGCTCTTCACGTCGGCGGGGTCGGTCGGGTGGCCGGTCGATGTGCCGGTGACAACCAGCCCGTCGGCCCCGAAGAACGCGGCCCCCTCGGCGGTCTCGGCGAGCGAGAGATCCCCCGTGATCGCCTGCGAGGCGTGCTTCTTCTTGATGTCGCAGAACACCCGGACATGCTCGGCCCCGATGTGCTTGCGCTCCCGCAGCAGGGCCGGGGCCTCGGCGGTCGCCAGCAGGCCCTCGTCGGCGACGTGGGCGTACACGAAGTTCTCGCACCGGATGAAGGACGCACCCGTCACCGACGCCACCGCCAGCGCGTGCCGATTGCCCCCGGACAGGATCTGGATGCCCGCGGGCAGGTCCACCTCCGCCAGGATCTCCGAGGCGAGGCGCGTCATCGCGGCCACGGTCAGGGGCGGCAACGCGTCCCCGTGCTGGTAAGGGCGGTCGTGCATGTTCTCGATGATCACGGCGTCGAACCCCGCCCGGGCGAGGGTGCGGGCGTCGTCAAGGGCCCGCGCCGAGAGCAGATCGAGCGACTCGTCGGTGTGGTACGGCGACCCGGGGAAGGGGCCGACATGGACCATGCCGATCAGGGCACGCTCGGGGAGGGGAAAGGGCGACGTGGCATGCGGGATGGGCATGCGGCGAGTTTAGCGGGGGAGGGGGGGAGTACGCAGAGGCGCAGAGGACCGCAGAGGCGCGGAGGAAGACAGCCGTGCCGGGTGTCGCAGATCCGGGTATGCAACAGACGATTTCAGGCAGTGCCAAACACTCTGAAACTGCATTGTCTCTGCGGTCCTCTGCGCCTCTGCGTACCTGCCTTCCCGATGGTCTCAACCGGAACGAAGTACACTCACCCCATGAACATCGACCAAGCCAGAGCCCTCATGGAAGAGTGGACCGAGTCCCCGTCGCTTCGGGTGCACATGGAGTGCGTCGGCGCGAGCATGGGGGCGTACGCCGCGGTGCTGGAGCCGGATGAGAAGGACCGCTGGGTTGTCTGCGGCCTGCTGCACGACTTCGACTACGAGAAGCACCCATCCGCCGAGGAGCACCCGTTCGTGGGCGTGCGTCACCTAGAGGAGATCGGCGTGGACGAGGAGATCCGCAACGCGATCCTGGGGCACGCGGACTATTCGGGGGTGGCGCGTGTGACCCCGATGGCCCGGGCCCTGTTCGCGGTGGACGAGCTGAGCGGCTTCATCGTGGCGTGCGCGAAGGTGCGTCCGGAGGGGGTTTCAACGCTGACGCCCAAGAGCGTAAAGAAGAAGCTGAAGGACAAGGCCTTCGCGGCCGCGGTGAGCCGAGAGGACATCCGGGTGGGGATCGAGGAACTGACGCCGCTGATGCAGGGGGTGGACGGGGAGTTCGATCAGACGGTGCACATCCAGCGGTGCATCGACGCGATTAAGGAATTATGTTATATTTAGCAAAACTACTTCATCTAAGTCTTCCGCGGCCCCTACCCCTGTTCTGCCATGTGCTGTTTTCTGCAGCATTCTCAAAGTGCTGATACTCGCCTTCATGCGCTCTTTGCTGCCGAACTTCCAGTTCTGCTTGTCGAATCGAGCCTTCGTCCCGAAGCCGATGAAACGGGTTGGACCTAAATACTTCTTCCCATTGGGTCCCAACCCAACTATGCGGATACATTTTTGATATTTCACGAAGGCGCGCATCAGAAAACACTTTAGCAGCTCGTTCATAGAACACAGACCTGTCCGGATCAATAATTGCTACTTGGCGTATTTTCGTATTTTCGGCTAGGCATGTCGAAAGGAAGTACCGCATGTAGCTATCTGAATCAGGAAAGCTATAGCCGATAAACCAAACTTGATCAGCGCTCTTGAGTGCGGCGGCAGCGTGTTGCCATTGCAGTTTCAGAAACTCATCATGCTCAGGCTTCAGGACGGTTGGAAGCATTAAAAGAGGATTTGTTAATTTGTACTCATCGCGGATACTCCAAATGAGCCTTCGTTCCCGTATGTTTCGGTTGTTATCTGTTGTGTAGCCCATCTGTGGATCATTTGTGTCTTTGGCGTCTAGCGGAACAGAGTATAAGTTGCCATCTGCAATTATTCCACTGCTTGTCTTGAGCCAATTAACGGATCCGTGCAATTTTAAAAGCAATGGCCGGGAGGAATCCTCGGTTGCATATATCGTCGCATTGCCGAAGCGGTCTTCGACTTTTTCCGACTGCACTGATAAGCAGCCGTGATCCGAAATCCTAAGGCCGGCATTTTTGCGGCTTTTGTCAGTGGGGCGACATGCGGCTAGTTCGAAGTGCATGTCGTAGTTAGTAGTAATTATAGTAGATCGAACTTCGTTTGAAGACAGAAAGTTCAAAAGCGATCTGCTGTTGCTTACTCGGTCAGTGCCAAATTTAGTACCTGTAACTCTGGTTATGGCATCGGAAAGGAATTCTTCAGCCTCAGCCGGTGTTGCCGACGTATCGTCTCCTGTGAAAATGTGGTTGGGGTAACTAAATTTAAGCATTGAGACATATGATGCTAAAACTTCTAGATTTCGTACATTTGCTGTGATCAGTCCGGCTCTCACGCCACAATCACGCATTATGGCATCGAGAAGATCGATTTCTTCTAGGCGAAGGTGATGATCCCTGAGTGTGTCAACGAAGTTATTCATTGCAGGAATTCCGGCCGGTACGGAGAAGCCTGCGCCTGCAAAAACGACAATGTGTGGCTTAAGAGATGGCATGCATGTAATTCTACAAAAAAATCCCCGCGATGGAGGCCGTCATCCAGCTCGCGAACGCTCCGGCCAGCATCGCCTTCACACCCAGCGTGACGAAGGCCTTGCGTTGGGCGGGCGCGATGGTGGACAGCCCGCCGATCTGGATCGCGATCGACGCGAAATTGGCGAAGCCGCAGAGGGCGTAGGCGGCGATGGCGATCGAGCGGTCTGACATCCCGGGCTCGGGGATGGTGCCGTCGGCCGCAGGCGCGGGCTGGGAGATTTCCGCGAGGTTGCGGTACGCGATGAACTCGGTGACGCAGATTTTCTCGCCGAGCAGCGTGGCGAAGGTCCGGCAGTCCTCCCACGCGATGCCCATCGCCCAGGCGAGCGGTGTGAAGGCGTAGCCGAAGATGGTTTCGAGCGAGAGGGTCTGCCAACCGGCCTTGTCGTTGGGGTTGGAGTCGAGCTGATGCCCCAGCCACGCCAGCGGGAGATTGATCAGGGCGACCAGCGACACGAACGCGATGAGCATCGCAACGATGTTGAGCGCCAGCCGCATGCCCTCCGACGCCCCCGCCGCCGCGGCGTCGAGCGCGTTCACGTGTGGCGACTCGATCCTGTCCTGCCTGAGTCCCTCGTCCACCGGCTCCTCGGTCTCGGGGACGACCACCTTGGCCATCACAAACGCAGCCGGGGCCGACATCACCGACGCGGTCAGCAGGTGGCGGATGAATATCTTCCGGGACTCGTCGTCGGGGCCGCCCGCGACGCCGTCGTCGCCCCCGAGCATGATGACGTAGGCCGCGAGAACGGAGCCCGCGATCGTGGCGAACCCCCCCACCATCAGCGTCATGATCTGCGAGCGCGTCATCTTCTCGATGTACGGCTTGACGCACAGGGGAGCCTCGGTCTGGCCCACGAACACGTTCGCGGCCATGGCGAGCGCTTCGGACCCGGTGACCCCCAGCGTGGTCCGGAGCAGCCACGCGAGCGCGGCGATGACGCGTTGCATAATCCCGAGGTGGAAGAGCACGGCCATGAACGAGGCGAAAAAGATGACCACCGACATGGCGTGGATGGCGAACACAAACTTCGGTCCACCCTCGGTATCGCTCAGCCAGCCCCAAACGAAGGCGATCCCGGCGTCGGTCGAGCCGATGACCTCGTCCACGAGCGTGGCGAGAAAATTGAAGCCTGTGACGACGACGGGGACCTTGATGAGCAGGGCCGCGAGGGCGAACTGGAGCCCGAGCCCGCCGAGGATCAGGCGGATGGGCAGTCGGGACTTGTGCTCGGAGAGGAGCCAGGCGAGCGCGAGAAGGAGGAGGATGCCGAGGAGTCCGGTGGGATTCATTGGGGGCGATGGTACAGGACGGGGAGTAGTTGCGAGTTCGGCGGGTGCCCGGGTGTCTTCGATTCCTAACCTGTGTTCATGAGCGAGCGTGCGCCAATCCGGGTTGGGTGGGACGAGAGTGTGGAGGCCGTGCTGGGGCTGGTGCGGGCTCGGGAGACGAGCGATATCCCGGTGGTCGGCGTGACGGGGCGGGTCAGCGCCGGCAAGAGCACGCTGGCGCGCCGAATCGCCGAGGCGTGCGGCGGTCTGATGCACACCACCGACGACTACCTGCCCGATTACGAGGGCCTGCCCATCGAGGACGTGGACCTGCCCGAGCACTCGCACCTGGACGAGCTTGCCTCCCACCTGGAGGCGCTCAGGCGGGGCGAGGCGGTCGAGGTGCCGGAATGGAGCTTCCACGCCCACGCCAGGGTGGGGTCCCGGACGATCGGCCCGGTGGACCCGGGCGGCGCGGTGGTGCTGGAGGGCATCCATTCCCTGCACGAGACCGTGGCGGGGCACCTGGACGTGCGGGTCTTCGTGGAGGCGGGCCCGGGGGTCCGCTGGGCCCGTCGGGCCGCGATCGAGGAGTCAGGCGAACGCGGCTGGGGGGTCGAGAAGGCCCGAGACCACTTCGATCGGGTGGCCGAGCCCACCTTCGCCAGGTATGAAGAGGCGTATCTCGCTGTGGCAGACGTGGTTGTGGAGAACCACGGGGGCGATTGAGAGGCGGGTCCGGTTGTGTTTTTGGGGGAATGCGGATAGTGTGCCCGATCCTTTGTGCGGCCGCGTGATGCGGTGACGCACCCCCCGCGGGGTTTCCCAGCCCGCATCCCCCTCCATCGCACCCACGAGGACACTCGCTCATGGCGTACAAGACCGCACCGGACCCGAAGCAGACGAAGTTCCCCGGCGGCGTGCCGTACATCATCGGGAACGAGCTGGCGGAGCGGTTCAGCTTCTACGGGATGAAGGGCATCCTGACGGTGTTCATGACGCAGCACATGCTGAACGCCTCGGGCGAGCCGGACTACATGGGTGACGAGCAGGCGAAGGGGTGGTATCACCTGTTCACGGGCCTGTCGTACACGTTCCCGATCCTGGGCGCGATCCTGTCGGACGTGGTGCTGGGCAAGTACCGCACGATCCTGTGGATCAGCCTGATGTACTGCGTGGGGCACGGGTTCCTGGCGATCATGGACGTCGCCCCGATGCTGAACATGGACATGCAGCTCTGGCTGATCATGGGCATGCTGTTCATCGCGATCGGTGCGGGGGCGATCAAGCCGTGCGTGAGTGCGCACGTGGGCGACCAGTTCGGGCACGGGAACAAGCACCTGCTGACGCAGATCTTCAACTGGTTCTACTTCTCGATCAACCTTGGCGCCGCGAGCTCGATGATCCTGACGCCGGTCCTGCTGGCGAAGGTGGGCCCGTGGGCCGCGTTCGGGCTGCCGGGCGTGCTGATGGCGATCGCGACCTTCGTGTTCTGGCTCGGGCGGAACAAGTTCGTGCACGTGCCCGCGGCGGGGTGGGCCAAGTGGAAGGCCGAGACCTTCAGCCCGGAGGGCAAGCGTGCCCTGAAGTGGCTGGCGCCGCTGTTCCTGATCTTCGTGATGATGTTCTGGGCGATCTTCGACCAGACCGGGTCGGCGTGGGTGCTGCAGGCCGAGAGCCTGAACCGCAAGTTCCTGGGCATGAACTGGCTGGAGTCGCAGATCCAGTTCGTGAACCCGATCCTGATCCTGTCGGGCATCCCGATCTTCACCTACGTGATCTATCCGTTCATGGGCAAGTTCTTCGAGCCCACCCCGATCCGCAAGATCGGCATCGGGTTCGTGCTCACCGCGATGGCGTTCGTGCTCTCCGGGATCATCGAGATCTGGATCAACCGGACCGCGCCGGAGGCGACCGCGAGCCTGTGGCAGGCCCTCGAAACCGCGGGCGTGACCACCGGCGAGATGCCCGCGGCCCTGCCCGACGTGGTCCAGATCGCCCGCGACGCCGGCTGGACGCAGGAACAGATCAACCCGCACACCTCGGTCCTGCCCACCATCGGGTGGCAGTTCCTGGCGTACCTGATCCTCACGAGCGGCGAGATCATGGTCTCGATCGTCTGCCTCGAGTTCGCCTACACCCAGAGCCCCAAGAAGATGAAGAGCTTTGTCATGGGCGTGTTCTTCCTGGGCGTGGCCTTCGGCAACTACCTCGCGATGGGCGTGAACTTCGGGCTCGACGCGATGCGCGCCGAGGACGGCACCTCCCCCCTCGACGGCGAGATGTACTACTTCGCCTTCGCCGGCGCGATGCTGCTGGTGACCGCGGTGTACGTGGTCTGGTCCAGGTCGTACCAGGGTGAGGAGTTCATCCAGGGCGAGGTGGAGGCCGAGATCATCGAGGCCGAGGCCGAGGCGGAGGGCATCGACCCCCGCTGACCGGGCACGAAGGCCGGTGACCCCTAGCCCCGAAGGCCCGACCGGAGGAAGTACTCCATCAGGTCGTGCCCGGGGTCGATGTGCAGGTCGCTCTCGTTCGCCGCGGCTTCTGTGAACGGGCGCTCGACCACCGAGCGCATCCACGCCCCGCGGATCGCGAAGGGCACCGGGGTCGGGTCGTGCTTGCGGGTCGAGCAGAGCGTGTAGTGATCGGGCAGCACGAGCAGGCGCCAGCCCTCGTCCTCGTCGTTGACCTCAGGATCGCCGTAAGTGGATTCGAGGTGCGCAACGAGCGGCGTGAGGATTCGCGAGTCGATGGCCTCCAGCGAGGCGACCTTGGTCTCGAAGTCGGCCTGGTGCGAGGCCTCGTCGGGCGCCTCCACGTGGCAGACGACGAGGTCGTAGTCGCTCAGGGCCTCGATGGTGGCGCGGGCCTGGGCGTCGTAGTCGGTGTCGTGGTAGCTGGTGAGGCCGGGGCAGTCGAGCACGTCCCAGCCGATCAGGCGGGCGATGCCTCGCAGGAGATCGACGGACGTCAGCATGGCGCCCCTCAGGCCGAAGCGGGACTCGAAGCTCGGCAGTTGCGGCGTGGTGCCCTGTCCCCAGATCCAGGCGAGGTTCGCGGGCCGCAGGTCGGCGTCGCGCCGGGCCCAGTTGACCTCGTGGTCGGTCAGGACCTCGGCGGAGGACTCGATGAGGGCGGTGAGTTTCTCGGCCGCGGGCTTGGCTCCGGCGGGCAGGTGGTTCGCCCAGGGCAGACCCGGGATCTCGTGCGGCGGGGTGGTCTCGACCGCGTCGTAGCCCAGTTCGGCCGTGTCGATCAGGACCGAGCGGTAGGACTCCCCGGGCGTGAGCGAGAGAGTCGCGGCGAGGTCGGGCTGAGACCGCTGCCAGTGGGCGAGCAGGTCCTTGAGCAGCACACGCGCCTCAGAGTCGGTGATGGCCCCGGCGGAGTGATCGAGCATCTGACCCGCGTCGTCAGAGTCCTCCCCCACCGTCACGAGGTTGAGGCGGAAGATGGTCGCGGGCGGGGGCGGCATCAGGCCCAGGGCCGCGGCCTCGAGCGGGGCCCGCCCGGTGTGGTATCGGGCCGGGTCGTAGCCGAGCAGGTCCATGGTGCAGACGTCCGAGCCCGCGCCGAAGCCCTCGGGCGTGGTCGCGGCGGTGCCGACTCGACCCTCGCGAGCGATCTTATCGAGCACGGGGGTGTCCGCGGCCTGGAACGGGGTGAGCCCGTCGAGTTCGGGTAGGGGCAGGTCGGCCCCGCCGTCCGGGATGACGATGACGTGCTTCATCTGCCTGAGCGTAGACGGCGTGCGTGAATCAGGTGATCAGGTTGTAGATCACGCTCTCCACGCTCTGAACGGTCGTCTGGGCGGCTGGGATGATGAACCGCCACGCGGTGAAGAAGATCAGGATGAACGCGCCGAGCAGCACCCAGCGACCGTTCTCGGATTCCGCAAAGGCGCGGTACCGCCACGAGTAGTGGGCCGCGATGCGTCCGCCGTCGAGGGGCATGACCGGGACGAGGTTGAAGGCGAAGAGGATGAGGTTCAGGAACGCCCCGGCGTAGAGGAACTGCTGGAGGTTCTGGTAGAGCGTGTCGGAGGCGGTGACTTTGGGCAGCAGCTCCGGCCCCGCGGCGGCCGTCCAGACCGGCAGGGCGACGAGGCAGACCGCCGCGAGGACCAGGTTCACCGCCGGGCCGGCGATCGCGACGATGGCCTCCCCATGCCGTCCGCGCAGGCGGGAGGGGTCCACGGGCATGGCCCCCCAGGCGATGCCGATGATGGCGAAGGCGAGCAGCGAGTTGGGGCCCATGTGCATGAGCGGGTTCCAGGTCATGTGCCCGGTCTCGCGCGGCGTGTTGTCGCCGAGCCTGATCGCGGCGATGCCGTGCCCGAGCTCGTGCAGGCAGATCGAGCCGATCACCCAGACGATCCAGGAGACCAGGGCGACGACGCCGGCGTTCTGATAGACGGAATGGACCCACCACTGCATGGGTCGATGGTACCGGGTTCGGGGCGGGCGGTCCCGCAACGACAACGCCCCGCTGCGAGAGCGGGGCGCTGGTGGGATGCTGGCGTGTGTCTCGTCGCGTCAGTGCTTGACGGTGGTCGCCTCGGTGGCGGTCTTGACAAGTTGATCGAAGAGCTTGGGATCCTCGATCGCGATCTGGGAGAGCATCTTGCGGTTGAGCAGGATGCCGGCGTGCTTCAGGCCGTTGATGAAGACTGAGTAGCGGGTGCCACGCATGCGGCACGCGGCGTTGATGCGGGTGTTCCACAGGCGGCGGAAGTCACGCTTGCGCTGGCGCCGGTCGCGGTAGGCGTAGACGCCGGCGCGGATGATGGCGTCCTTGGCGCGGTAGGGCGACTTGTGGTTGGCGCCGAAGTAGCCGCGGGCCTGCTTGAGCAGACGCTTGCGGGCCTTGGTGCGGGCAGCGCCCTTGCGAGTACGGGGCATGGCGAGTCTCCGTGTTTGTCCGACGCGGGGCTGCGTGATGCAGTCTTGGACCCGGCGGACGGGCTGGATGGGCCGGGCGTGTCACGCTGACACGCCCAGGGGTTGGATCAGTCGTTGGCGGCCTGCTTGGCGGCTTCCTTCATCGCGCGACGCTCCTCGGGGGAGGGCGAACGCTTGAAGGCCGAGAGCGGCTGGGTGCGCCCGCGGAGGCGACGGAAGAGCAGCTTCTCGAACCGCTTGGCCTCCGAGGAGGAGACGTAGGGGTCCTTGCGGAGCTGGCGGAGGCGCTTGCCGGACTTGTGGGACGACAAGTGCTTGTGGTAGGCCGAGCGGTGGCGGACCTTGCCGGACTTGGAGATGCGGACGCGCTTGGCGAGTCCCTTGTGGCTCTTGTTCTTGGGCATGACAGTCCCTTTGTCAGTGGAAACAGACCGCGTCCGGAGCCCTCGTGCGGGCGGGCCGAATCGGGACGGGAAGGGTAGGCCCCAGCCCCGGGCTCAGCAAGGGCTTGCGGGTGTGGATTTGGGGGGAGTCAGGGGGCCCCACACTCCATCTCGTTCCAGCCGATGAGCCTCGGCCATGCCCTGGGCCCATGTGGGGGGGGTCAGGGAGCGAGGAAGGTGTCGGTGGGGTCTTCGGGGAGTTCGTTGCCCTGGATCAGGCCGTGGCGTTCGCGGAGCTCCCCGATCGCGGCCTCGAGGGTTCGTGGGAGCCAGAGGTTGTCCTCGCCGGTGGGCCAGGCCTCGGTGTCCCACGTGCTGGATCCGTCGGTCGTGAGCACGTGCTGGCCCCTGCGGGAGTGGTTGGGCGAGTTCTCCCACGGGTTGATGATCTCGCCTGCCACGGCCCGGGGGATGACCGGGGAGCGGTCGGCCAGGATCACGGGGGTGCGACCGTCCGTGGTGGCCTTCCAGGTGGGATGGAAGCCGGTGACGATCTGGTAGGAGTACGAGATCTCGTTGAGATCGTCCCAGTCCCGGGCGTCGGGGTCGGTCCGGACGGTGGGCGCGGCCCGGTTGCCGGGGCAGGCCAGGTCGTCGAGGCGGGCGTGGTTGGTCGTGACAAGCGTGTAGAGGTTGGCGGAATTGGACTCTTCCGGGGTGCCCACACGCATCCAGGACCCCCCACCGCCGCCGAAACCGGCGGTCTGGGTGGGCAGGGCGCCGTTGTAGGAGCCGGCGTACAGCCCGATCGCCGAGGCCGTGGCGAGCATGTTGGCGTCGCACCCGGCCCGGGTGGACTGGAACCGCATCGCGCCGAAGACCGGGACGACGATCGACGAGGCGATCAGCAGGACCGCGGCGACCGACACCACGTCCGCCAGACGGAGCCCGGGCAGGCGACGGTGGTTCTCGATCTGCAGGCGGACAGACTGGGCATCGAGGGCGTGGTCGATGTGGCGGAGCGTGCGGGAGACGAGTTCGGAGGAGTCCTCGCCGGGGACGGGCGTGGTCGCGGCAGAAGCGAGGGTGAGCAGTCGCTCGGCCCGAGGTCGGAGCGAGCGGGGCACGCGAGCGAGGTCGTACTGCTCGCGAGCGAGGGCCTCGAGGGCCTCCTGATCGGCGGGGCAGAGCTCGGCGTGCTCGGAGGCGTCGGTGGCACCCAGGCGCTGGGCCCGCAAGACCGTGAGATCGACCAGGGCCGCGTCCTCGCTGGCCAGGGGGGTGGCGAGGGCATCGAGCAGGTGAGCGAGCGGTCCGTCGGGGCGATCGGTCGTCAGGCCGTGCTCGAAGAGTGCGTCCACGGACGCTGCGGAGGCGGGGTCGAGGGTCGTGGCCTCGTCGTGGGGGTGCGGGGTGTCGCGTGGGTCGGTGGTCATGGTGTGTCGGGGTTGCTGCTGTCGGTCGAACCGTCGTTCGGGGTCTCTCTCGGGTCTCTGTTGACGGCCTGCCATCGCCTGGCGAAGGCGGCGACGGCCGCGTGGAGTCGGGACTTGACGGTGCCGAGCGGGATGCCGAGGTCGTCGGCGATCTGCTGGTAGCTCAGACGCTGGAAGTAGGCGAGCAGGAGGATCTCGCGGAGGGTCGGGGAGAGGGCGTTGAGCGCTTGCTGGACAAGGCTGTCTCGCTCGGCGTGGTCGGTGATCTCCTCGGGGGACGGGATGTCGATCTGCATCAGATCCACGAACGTGGCGCCGTCGCTCCCTGAGCCCCCCACCGGTGCGGAGAGCTCGAGGGTCTTCCGGCGGGATCTCTTACGGAGCTCGTCGCGTGCTTTGTTCGCGGCGATTGTAAAAAGCCAGGGTCGAAAGGTCCGGGAAGTGTCGAACGAGGCCGCGGACTGGTGGACCTGCAGGAAGGTGTCCTGGAAGAGGTCCTCGGCGAGGGTCTGATCGCCGGTGAGACGGGCCAGGAACCGGAGCAGATCGGCGTGGTATCGCTGGATGAGGGCTTTGAAGGCCCCGTCGTCGCCGCCCATGAAGTCGGTGACGAGCTGCTCGTCGGTTCGATCGGTGTGTTTGGAGTGTTGATCGGGCACGTGTCGTTCGGTGTGTGGTTGGCCCGCGGATCGGGCGGGCGGCGTTGGACGGGGTCTGGTACGGTCTGCAGAGCGTATCGGATCGTTTGCGTTCGGGGCGTTGCAATGGACGATGGACGGGTGCGTTGAACGGATTGGATGGGCGCTGCATTGACGATCGAGGACAAGTCCGAGTCTGCGAGTGAGGGGGAGACCCGGTCAGAGGTGGGCGCTGCGTCTGGACAGTGCCCGGGGCTTGGTGCGTTGGTGGAGCGGGCCTGCGCTGGTGAGGAGCCGGCGTGGGAGGAATTGATCGATTTGTACGGGCGCCGGGTGTTCGCCCTGGCCAAGAGCCGTGTGCGGAGCCCGGAGCTCGCGGAGGAGATCGCCCAGTCGGTGTTCGCGACGGTGGCGGTGAAGCTGCGGGGAGGGTCGTACCGGGATTCCGGGCGGTTCGAGGCGTGGCTGTTTCGGATCGCGATGAACCGGGTGCGGGACGAGATCCGTCGCCAGCGCCGCAACGCGACGCCGACGGATCCGTCGAGCCTGGTCGGGCTCGGCGGCAGGACCCACGCGACGGACGCGGGGTCGGACGAGATCGACGGGGACGGGGAACTGGGCCTGCTTCGGCGGGCGATGGGCGAGCTGGGCGATGCGGATCGCGAGGTGATCGAGTTGAGGCACCACGGGCAGATGAGTTTCAAGGAGATGGCCGAGGTGCTGGACGAGCCGATGGGCACACTGCTGGCACGCCACCACCGGGCACTGAAGAAACTGAGGGGACTCATGGACGGGTACACGGGCGGGGAAGAAACGGACGAACGATGAACGACGAGCACACGAACAATCTGGACGACCACGCGGCGCAGGAGCTCGGCTCGCTGCTCGACCGGCTGGCCGGGGCCGAGCGTGCCTCCGCGGATGCCGGCTTCGAGGCTCGGGTGCTGGGCGCCGTCCGCGGGATTGAACGCACCCACGTGGCACTGGACCGCCTCGGCGAGCAGGAGCGTGCGAGCGCCGGAGTGGGCTTCGAGGGGCGCGTGCTCGACGCGGTCGGAGCTGCCGTGGAACCGGGGCCGATCCCGATCGAGCGTGGGCACGCCGCGACGGGCGGCACGCGTGCTCGGGTGCTGCGCATGCGTCTCGCGGCCGGCGTGCTGCTGGCGGTCTCCGCCGGTGTGCTGACGTGGGTCGGGCTTGAGGCCACGTCTCCCGAGCGGACGCCGGGAGACATGAACATCGCGATCGAACGCACCTCGGCCGAGGTCATCGAGGAAGACCTCGACCTGCTCTGGGAACTGGTTGATTCCGACGTGGGGAGCCTGGTCGCCGACGCCGAGACCGGCGGGGCCGGCTTTGACGCCGCGATGGACGACCTGGCGCTCGACCTGCTGCGGGTAGACAGCACCATCGACTCCGGGTGGGGTTCTCTGGAATCCTGGGTGGATTCGCTCGAGGAAGGGGCGATCTGATGCGAGGCAGGCTGCTGGCGACGATCTGTGTCTGCACCGGGCTGGGTGCGCTGGGCTGGACCCCGCCGCCGCCGCCCCGTGCCGAGGCGACTGACCCCCCGAGGGAGGGTGGTCAGTCGGCGCGGCCCGGGGACGATCGCCAGCGATCGCCCGGGCCGGGAGGTCGCGATGGCGGCGACCGGGTGCGTGGCGAGTCGGAGCGTGACGGGCGGGGGCGGTTCGATCTGGAGAGTCTCAGCCACGACGAGCTCCGGGTTCGACTGGAGCGACGGCTGGAGTTCGTGCGTGAGCAGGAGCGTCGCATGGAGCAGGCGCTTCGCGTGCTGGACCGGGGCGGGTCTGTGATTGAAGCGGTGCGCGTATCGCGTGAGGGGGCCCCGGATGCAGAGCCGGGACGCCCCGAAATGCGGGACCGAATCCTGGACGGCGATCGCGAACGGTTCATGGCGCTGCTCAAGGAGCATGTGCCCGGGCTGCACGACCAACTCACGGCATTGCGTGCCGAGCGTCCGGAGGCCGCCGACGAGATGCTCGCCCGGATGGGCGGCCTGCTGCTGGACGCGGTCCGCGAGAAGATGGAGGACGACGAGCTGGGCACCGCGCGCCTGAACGAACTGCGTGCGAGCTGGCAGGTGCTCGACGTCGTGCACCGGATCCGCACCGCGATTGAGCGTGAGGGCGACGGCGCGGCCCGGCGGATGCGTCCGGAGCTGGAAACCGCCATCGCGGCCCAGCTGAAGGCGAAGTCTGAATTGGCGAATCTGGAGCTGTCGCGCCTGCGCGAACGCGTTGCGGAGCTCGAGAACCGGACACTGCGGACGGTCTCGACGAGCGAGGCGGCGGTTTCTGCGCTGGCCGATCGGATCACCGAGCGGGCCGTGCGACGCGGTACCGGCAAGACGCAGCGCCGGGACGGCGATCGCCCGGCGGAGCGACCGACCCGACCGCAGCCGACCTCGACCCCGAACGGGGGCTGAGACTCACCGAGACGGGTTCAGGATACGACCGCGCCCGGGGCGATCTCGCTCATGGGCGTGGCGAGCACCACGGCCCGCTCCTCGGCGCCCTTCTCGGCGTCGGAGGCGGCCAGCAGCATGCCGCGTGACTCCTCGCCGCGCAGCTCGCGCGGGGCCAGGTTCGCACAGATGATGATCTGCTTGCCCACAAGGTTCTCGGGCTGGTAGTGGGCCCGGATGCCGGCGCAGATCTGGCGGGGGGTCCCGCTGCCGTCGTCCACCTGGAGCTTGAGCAGCTTGTCGGCGTTCGGGTGGGGCTCGGCGTGTGTGACGGTCGCGACCCGCAGGTCGAGCTTGACGAAGTCGTCGAAGGTGATGGTGGGCTTGGCTTCGGCGGTCTGAGGCATGGGAGGGATCCTGTGTGGGCGGAGTCGATGGACGGGTGAGGAGTCTAGGGGCGGGTCCAGTCGCCGTTGCGGTAGTGCGTGCGGGTGACGTCCACGCCGAAGAGGCGGGGGACGGCCTCCACGGAGGGCTGCGCGATGGGCTCGTTGAGTTCGGGGAACGCCCCGATGTCGGACCAGAGCGGGTCGTTGGCGAGCAGCCTTGTCTCCACGGTCAGCCAGGCGCTCTGCTGGGCGTTGGGCAGGCGGGGGCCCGGGTCCGCGTGACAGTGCGGGCAGAGCTCGGGCGTGGCGACGCCGCGCTGGCGGATGATGCGCTCGTTGTCGCAGTCCGGGCAGGGCCACGCGCGGGCCATCGCGGCCAGGTACTCGGGCACGGTGGTCCGTTCGTTGCCGGCGATCGCTCGCAGTTCGGGTTGGCTCGTAAGCAGGTCACGCACCGCGAGGTCTCGCAGGCCCTCGAGCGCCGCGTCGCCCCGGGCACGCCGGATGTCCAGCAGCACCCTGGCGGCGCTGCGGGCGGTCTCACGACTGGCGCCGGCGTCGGCGCTCTCCAGGAGCCACGCGTGCGTGACCAGGTCGGGCGACAGCGTGTCGGCGAGCGCCCTGAGGAGCTGGCGCTGATCGGGGTGCTCGGTGCGGGCTCGGAGCGCGAGCGCCGCGGAGGCGGCGGTGTGCCGCTCCCCCTGCGCTGCGCCGATGGTGAGCGCGAGCACGAGCGCGTGCTCCGCGGCGCGTTCGCGTCCGACGGCGAGGAGTTCTTCGCCGGCCTGGAGGTAGGCCGCGGGGTTGTCGGGCCTGAGCTGTTCGAGGCGCTGATCGAGGGTGAGGGTCGGGTTCTCCGGCGTGATCGTCACGCTCGGCGTGCGGCGCGGCGCGGGGTCGTAGGTCCTCGCCGAATTCCGGCGTGCGTCCTCGGGCGTGGACCTGCTGACAACGAGCGAGAGCACACGCGTGTGGAACCGTTCGGTCAGGATGGCCTGCTCGAGCGCCGACCCCGCGGCGCTGCGGGCCTCGGAGTACCGGCCCCACAGCGTCTCGATCGGGCGGGCGAGGTCCGGATGGGTGGCGACGGCCGCCAGCGCCGAGGCGGTCGCGAGGGCGTGCTGCTCCACGGCGAACGGTTGGATCGGTCCGGTGGCGACGCGCAGGCGCGTGTTTCGTTGGGCGATCAACTGTTCCGGTGTGGTGAAGGCCTTCATCGCGGGGGGCACGAGGGCCAGGCGAGCGTTGGTGAGCGCCCGGACGCTGCGCAGGAGCGACGGCGTGCGCCCGACGGGCGTGATGTGACGGGCGTTGCGGTAGGCGTCGTGGATCGGGACCGCGGCCTCGTCGATCGGGACCGCCTCGGCCTCGGTGCGAGCGAGCAATGCAGTCGCGAGCGTACGGTGGGCGGCCTGCTGGAAGGACTCACCCGGGGCGGGCCGGACGGTGTCTGAGGCGATGGAGGCGATCAGGTCGCGGTTCTCGGTGTTGTCCGGGATGGTGGGCGTGGACTTCAGGGCCGCGCGGATGACGATGGGCGAGGTTGCGATGGGCTGGATGGCGTCCGCCGCGGCCTGACGCAGGTTCTCGGATCGCGCGCGGAAGGCCAGATCGACGAGGGTCAGGGCGTCGGCGGTGTTGATGCGAGACGGGTTCTTGTCGAACCGGTTGATCTCGTCGATCAGCGCGTCGATGTTGTTGACGGCCTGCAGGATGGTGATCTCGGAGGACGAGGGCTGGGAGAAGAGGGACGCGAGGTCGGGTTCCGGGCTGGTGAAGTCCGGGGGCGGGTTGGCGGCCCGTGCCACGGCGGTCACGGCCGGGCCGTCCGCGCCACCCAGCGAGAGCAACGCAGCGGTGTTGAGCGTGGCCAGCCGGGCCAGGTGCTCGATGCCGGGGCGTGTGCCATCTGGCGCCGGCTGGGAGAGCAGTTGATCGGAGAGGTTGAGCCAGTCGATCGTGAACAGGTCCTGGCGGATGTCGAGCTGCAGGTTCCAGATCTCGGCGAGGTTCTGGGCGAGCGTCAGGCGGTCCTGCCAGGAGGCGTCCGGGGCGAGGCGTGTCTCGGTGGCGATGCCGGGGGCGTTCGTGGACCTGGCGAGTGTCTCGATCGCTCTCGCGGCGCGGGCCGGGTGCACGGCCCGGTCGTTCAGGCGTGCGAGCATCCACGCCCTGGCCGTGGAGCCGGAGCGCCAGTCGAGTCGCGCGACGATGGCGCCGATCGCGTCGAGTTCCGATGTCGTCGGCGCATCCACGCGTGCGAGGATGTCGGACGCGGCTTCTGTGAGGACCGGGGTGGCGTCAGTGGCCGCGATCCTGGCGAGTTGATCGGCGGCGTCGGCGTAGGCGAGATAGGCGTCCGGCGTGGCGGCCAGCCGTCCCCGGGCCGCGCCGCGCAGGGCCGCGTTCGCGGCGGGGACGGGTGACTGCGGCGGTGCGAGATCGAGGCTCTGCCAGAGTGTGTCGAGTTCGCGTGTGAAGGCCTTGTCTTCGGAGGATTTGAGTGAGGCATGCAGGGCGGCGAGGGCGGGGAGACGTGTCACGTCGCTCGCGTTCAGGGGTCGGGATGCGTCGGGAAGATGGCCCGCGACCAGACGTGCGAGTCGTTCGTCGCCGGCGGTGTTTTCGAGAATGAGATCGATCACGGGCCCGATGTCGAGCAGGACCTCGCGCCAGGCGCGGGGATCGTGGGAGGTCCAGCGGTCCAGCCAGTGGCCCAGGGCCGCGTTGACACGCTCGGCGGCCTGGGCGTGGCGGTCGGTCTGCGCCAGCGAGCGGGCGGCAGACAGCTCGAGCAGCACGAGTTCAGCGTTCGAGACGTCGTCCCGGGGTGGGCTGATGCGGGGCGCGGGATCGGAACTGTCCGAACCGTTCAGTGCCACGCCAGGCGCGGCGTTTTCCTGTTGCTCGCCGGGCTCCGGGTCGCTGAGCAGGCTGAGCGCCCAGAGTGTGCCAAGGATGATCACCGCGAGCGCGAGGCCCGCGGCGCTGCCGATGATGAGCGCGTTCTTGAGCCAGTTCTCGAAGATGACCTCGTCGGACATGACACGCACGGCCTGCTGCGGCTGTGCCTGTGCGCGAGGTGCCCGCTGCTTGGGCTTCCGGGCGCGGGCCTGTGTCGGGCGTGGCGTTGGGCTGGAGGTCTTGTTCGGGGATCGGGCCGGGTTCCCCGCGAGTCGCTTTGCGGCCGCGACTGCGTCGGAGGGGGAGAGGCCTCGCGTGATGGCGAGGGCCGCGAGGCGTGTGAGCACGCGAGGCGTCCAGCCGCCGGCCATGCCGACAAGGAGGAGCGTGTCGCGTTCGAGAGCCGCGGCGGTTCGCGAGAGCCCGAGCCTCGGCTTGGGTGTCGGGAGCGAGGAGGAGTCTCGCGGAGGTGCGGTCCGGCGTTGCTCGGGAATCCTCAGGAGCTGCGCGGCGGCGGCGTGGACGGCGAGCCGGGCCTCGTCGGCGTCCGGGGTGGATGCGAACGGGTGGGCGTCGATGGTGTCCAGCCGTCGGGCCCGGGCCGCGAGGATGTCCTCGTCGGACAGGTGCGGGCGGCGGAGGCCGAGGATCGCCGCCGGGGGCGACTCTGCGGGGAGTTTGAAGAACGTGGCGAGCGGGTCGTGGTGGCTCATCCGTCCCCCCCGCCGCTGTCTGCCTCGTCACTTGTGGCTTCGACCGGCTCGGGGAGTGGCGGGTCGAAGGTGTGCCCGGCTGCTTGCTCGAGCATGCGGGCGGCCTCGAGGATCATCTCGGCGTCGCGCTCCGGGCCGAGGGTGGGGTACAGCACGCGGTGCTGCTCGATGGCGGCGATGGCGCGGTCCGGATCGATCTCGGCGAGGATCCGGATGGAGTTGGCCCGCGCGGTGAACCACTGCTGCGAGGGCGGCCGCGAGGTGGCCATCAGGCGGAGCCATGCCTGCGAGGCGAGGTCCATGTCGAGGGTCTGCTCCGCGAGGGCGGCCAGACGGAGCACCGCCGGCTGGGCGGCGATGTCGGCGTTGAAGGCCCGGGTGTCAAGACTCAGGGCGAGGTCGCGCATGGGCTCGTCGCGGTCTCGGTTCCAGAGCTCGTTGGCCGCGTCCGCGATGCGGTTCATCACGCCCGCCTTTGAGGCGCTCCCCTTGGCGTTTGGGCGGTCGAGCTGGGCGAGCACGCGCCGCCCGGTCGCGACCACTCGCCTGAGTGCGTCGGGGTTGCCGGGTCGGAGGGCGAGCCGGTCGAGGGCGTCGGTGTAGGCGAGACGCTCGCCCGCGTCGGCGAAGGGGCCGGTGAGCATGCGGAGGCGTTCGAGCTGGTCGTCGGCTTCGTCGAGGCGGTCTGAGGCGAGGGCGATCTGGACCAGGCGGAAGGCGAACTCCGCGGCCGCGGGGGAGGGATCGAGCAGGCGGTCCCGTTCGAGTTGCTCGACGGCGCGGAGCGTCGCCTCGGCGCTGTCGAGCTCCGGCGGCGCGGAAGACAGGGCAACATCGAGGGCGCGCCGGGCGGTGAGCAGCACACGCCGTTGCGTGCGGCCCGGCTCGTCGGGGTCGTCCCGGTCCGGGTTCGCGAGGGCCTCGGCGTCTCGCTCGATCAGGGCCGCGGCGAGCGGGAGGTAGATGCGTGCCAGGCGAGCCCGGTCGGAGGGCGGGGCGTTCTTCCACTCCGTGTAGGTCAGCGAGGCGCGGTACTGGGTGGCGGCGTCGGCGTACGCGGCGTCGGGAGGGATATCCCCCAGGATCTCGATGGCCTTGTCGGAGTCCACGAGGTCCTGCCCAACAAGGCGAAGCAGCAGCAGGCCGGCGCGTTCGGTGTTGTCGTACCGGTCGAGATAGATCTGGGCCAGATCGTTGCGTGTGCGTCCGGCGTCCGAGTCGCCGTCGGCATCCAGCCGGTCGAGCACCGCGATGGCGAGCCAGAGCGGGCCCTCGGCGTCGGACGGGCTGGTGGCCAGGGCGTAGGCCCGTTGCAGGGTCTCGGCCGCTTCCCTGAGGTCGCCCGCCGCGAAGAGGGCCTGTCCGGCGAGGAAGGCGCACGCGCCCTGCTCGCTCTCGAAGGTCGGGGCATCGGCGGCCTGCAACGCGGCGGTGAGCTGGCGGGCGGCACCGCGGTAGAGCGTTGCGACCTGCGGGCTGGTGGTCGGCTCGGAGAGTTCCTCGCCGCGTTGCTCGTGGGCACGCTGGGCGGTCTGGAAGGCCTCGACGCCCTTGACGTACTTGATGGCGAACCCGGTGCCGTCGAGCGGGAGGTTGGGGTGCGAGCGTGCGATGTCGAGGACGACCGGGAGATTGTCGGAGGTCAGCAGGTACCGCAGGGCCGCGGCGGAGAGGGTCTCGGCCGCGGTCGCCCGGTTGCCCGAGAGCGTGCGTGACTCGAGCGCGTACAGGGCCGTATCGACGATCAAACGCCACTCGGCGACGGAGAGGTTGGACTTTGGGTCGAGACGCTCGAGGAAGTCGCGTAGCTCGGTCCAACGCCGTGTCTCGAGCAGGATCTGAGCGGTCCGGGTGTCCAGCTCGGACTCGAGCCGGTCCGGGAAGGTGGACGCGGTTCGGAGCGTGCGGATCCAGGAGAGCGCGAGGTCGGTGTTGTCGAGCACGGCGTAGCACATCGCGACGCCCAGGGCCGAGCGTGCGACCGGGTCGTAGCGCAGCAGCACGATGGGCAGGCGGTCGAGCGTGGGCGTCTCGTCGGGCGAGTCGAGCAGACGCCCGAAGTCCTCAATGGCGAGCGAGGCGAGGCGTGGGTCGTCGTCCAGCCTGCTGAGGTAGTACGCGCACCACGCGGCGTAGTAGCTCGACAACGAGCGGTAGCGCGTCGCTTCGTCGAGCGGACCCGTGTCAAAGTCGCGTCCGGAGCGGGCCCGTCCGCGGCGCAGGCGTTCGAGACGCTCGACCTTGGTGTCCAGATCACGCGCGGTGGAGGCGAACTCTGCCCGCAGGGTGCGGAGCTGCTCAGCGACCTCCACGGCACGGGCTGAGTCCAGGCGGTTGAACCGCTCACGCTCGGCGTCGGTCTCGATGGATGCGTACTGCGCGACCGCGAGCGTGAGCCGCAGCCCGACCGTGGCCTCGCCCGGCACGGCGACGATCAGGCGCTGGGCCTTGGACCGCAGCTCCTCCTTCGGGATCGGCGGCGTGTCCTGCGACAGCAGCCGGATGTAGACCTCCGCGAGTTGCTCGGCGAGTTCGACACGCTGCTCGTTGGCCGCCTGCGCCAGGGCGTCGAAGCGGGTTTCCAGGCGTGCCGCGAGGGGTGCGTCGAGCCCGAGGCGGCGAAGCTCGTCCTCGGTCTGCACCGACCAGGATTCCGGCTCGGGCTCGGTCGTGCGTGAACGCTGGCCGAAAGCGGGCGAGCCGAGCAACAGCAGCAGGATGGCGGCACGTGCGAGCATGTCAGGGCGAACCCGGGGAGTAGCTGCGACGGTCGAAGCCGGCATCGATCGCGGCCTGCATGGCGTCGGCGACCGCCTGCACCGGCACGGAATCCGACCCCCGCACGATGACGCCCCCCTCGGGCGGGAGCTGGCGGAGGAGCTGGGCCAGGGCCTCGCGCGAGCCGACGGTGTTCTCGCCGAGCGTGAACACCGCGTTGCCGGAGGGCGCGAGCCGGACCTCGACGATCTGCGGCTGGAGCTCCTCGGCCTGCGTGGCCCGTCCCTCGGCGCGGAGCGCGGTGTCCACGCGGTTCTCGGGGGCCGCGAAGTTGGACGTGACGAGGAAGAAGATCAGCAGCAGAAAGACGACGTCGATCATGCTGGTCATCGGCAAAGCGCCGAGGCGCTTGGGGCGTCCGCTGGGAATCCGCATCAGCCACCCCCCCCGCTCGTGCGTGGGACAGCAGGCGCCACCGTGCCGATCGAGGCCTGGCGGATGCCGAGCCCCGCCAGCGACTGCGTCAGCTCATTGAGATGGCGGGCGGGGATGTTCCGGTCAGGGCGGATGAGCACCTCGACGCTCACGGCCTCTCCGATAGCCGCGATCTCCGCCCGGGCCAGCGCCTCGACCTCGGTCAGCGTCATCACCTCGGAGGCGATCAGGTAGTTGCCCGACGAGTCGATGTCGATGGTGAGGTCCGGCCCCTCCTCGGTGGGGGTGGTCTCTCCGGGCTCCTCGGGCAGGTCGATCTCGGTCCGCACCAGCTCGCCGAACTGCGAGGTGAACAGGAAGAAGATGATGAGCTGCAGCACCACGTCGATCATGGGGGTGAGATCGAACGGGGGCACGGCCCGGTGGGTTTTCTTCCGACGCTTCTTCACGCGCTCATGTCTCCGCTCGGGGTCGGTCTGGGGGCGGTCGGCGGCGCGGCGGGCTTCGAGCCCGAGCCCGCCGGCGTGACCTCGAGGTGAGCCGTGAGCTCCTCGATGGTGATGCCGATGTCGGTGGCGAGCGATTCGATCCTGTTGCGGAGGTAGGTGTACATCGCGGTCGCGGGGATGGCCACGATGAGCCCGAGCACGGTGGTCACGAGGGCCTGCGAGATGTTGCCGGCGAGCTGGTCGGGCTTGGCGGGGCCCTCAGAGAGTGTCAGGGCGTCGAACGCCCCCACCATGCCGACAACGGTGCCGAGCAGCCCGAGCATGGGGGCCACGGAGGCGATCAGCCCGATGACGTCGGTGGCCCGCTCGAGTCGAGCGACTTCCCGCTCCTGGGCTTCCTCCAGCGAAGAACGCAGCTCGAGGAATCCGAACGCCGAGCGGTTGCAGCGGACCAACGCCGAGCCGACCACCCGCGCGATGAAGCTGTCCTGTCCGGGTGTCGTGCAGAGGTGGGCCGCGGCCTCGGCGTCGCGGTCCTGCAGGTGCACCGAGAGCGCCTTGACAAAGGGCTCCGGGGCGAGATTGGACCGCCGGATCGAGATGAGCTGCGTGATCACCAGCGCCACCGCGATCAGCGAGAGCAGGATGATGATGAAGCCCACCTCGCCGCCCGCTGCGACGTAATCGAACAGCGACCGGCTCGGGGCGCTGGTGGTCGGGGGGGGCGTCGCGGTGGCCAGTATAAGAAGGTGCATCATGGATCGGTCTCGGAGGTGGTGCTCGGGCGGGCTCGGTCGAGCGCGCCCGGGAGGGTGGCGATGGCGGGGTGGCCCGGGAATCGCTCCCGGAACTCGGCGGCAAGCGTCTGGGCGGACTGCGGGTCGGAGATTCGCTGCGCCGCGACGGCCGCCTCGGCGAGGGCCAGCCCCGCGAGCAGCGGCGCGACGCCCTGGTCCCGGATCGAGACCTCGACGAAGGCCGCGATGGAGAGACGCCGGCTCAGGTCGTCCGGCTCGCGTGATAGCGAGCGGGCAATGGCGAGGCGGGCCCAGGTGCCCCGGAACGAGTCGTCTGATTCTGCGGCTTGTCGGAGCTCATCCCGAGCGGCCTCACGGGTCTCGGGCGAGCCGAGGTCCGCGCCGACTATGGCCGCGTGCAGGCGTGCGTCGGGATCGTCGCGACCGACGGCGTTGAAGAGCCGGTCCGCCCGGGCCATGACTGTGCCGGGTTCCAGCGTGCTCGCACCGATCGCGATGGCGTGAGACTCGGCGATCGGGTCCTCGGACGGGTCCGTAGCGAGTTCGTTCCCGGCAGGACGAGTCTCGTACAGCGGGATCAGTTGCGGGTTGGGTGCCGGCGGGGCGTCCGAGACCTCCCGCAACGCCAGCCAGGCCTCCGCTGCGGCGGCTCGATCGAGCTGCGCAAGACGCGAGCGGAGCAGTACCCGGAAATAGGCGGTCGAGGTGGGCCCGGGGGTGCCACGGTACCGGTCCTCGAGCGCCGAGAGCAGGGCGGCGGCCCCGGGCCAGTCCCCGCGATCGAGCCGGATCCCGGCCCGCCAGATCGCCCTTCCCGCCTCGGCGCTGTCGCGGTGCTCTGCGGCGATCGCGTCGGGGATCGTCCGGACCTGGTGCCACCCCAGCGTCCGGATGGGGTCGGACGGGTCGTGCGGGCGGACGGTGAGCGACTGGTCGCTGATTGCCGACACGCTGCCCTCGGGAAGCGTGATGCCGGGCCAGGTCTCCAGCGACGACGACGGGACAGTCTGCGCCACGGCGTGCGTGCCCAGCACAACGGCGAGTGCGGTCGCGAGCCGGCTCACGGCGTGATGTTCCTGAAGGACCCACCTGACTCGTTGGCGATGGTGCGGAGCGTGTCCTGCACCTGGGCCCCGCCGCCGTTCTGGTCGGTGATGAAGAGGCAGTGGATCGGGATGAGCGCCGAGCGGTTCAGGTTGCGGGTGAACTCCGGCACGCCGCCCTCCTGGAACTCGCCGTCGGTGAGCAGGTAAATGGCGTCGGGCTTGGGGTTGAGGCGCATGGCCTTCTCGATGGCGGAGGACGGGTAGGTGCCGTCCTCGGTCACGCCGTAGCGTCCGACGCCGGAGTTCCTGGAGTACTCCAGCTCGATCCCGGCGATGCGGGCCCGGGCGACGAGCTTGTTGCGCTGCGTGGAGTCGAGCCATTGTTGCTCGGTGAAGAGCCAGCCCGACCGCCCGGCGTACAGCACGACCGCGAACTCGGAGGACTCGATCAGCGCCTGCAGCGAGCGGGTGAGTTCCTGCTTGACGATGTCGATGCGACGAGCCTCGTCCGGGCCCTGACGCATGGAGCCCGAGACGTCGATGATGTAGCAGAAGCGTCGCCCAACGGCCTCGAGCCCGAAGAAGCTGGCGCCCGCCCCGGAGCCCGCGGCCCCCGCGCCCGCCGCGATATCTGAGGCGGCCCCCGCCGCGCCGGCGGGCTGGTCGAACCCCTGCTCGAGTTCACCCACGGGGTCGATGGCCTCCGAGGCGCTGGTCAGGTCCTCGACGGGGTTGAGCTGATCGACCGCGGGCGAGTTCAGTTCCGAGCTGGTGGGCAGCGTGACGGTGAGCTGCTCGGAGGAGGCCGGGGCGTCTGCCTCGGTCACGATCTCGAAGCTCACGGTCTCGGCCGGGCCGCCGCCCGCGTCGGCCTGCGTGTACGACACGCTGATGAACCGGGTCACCAGGATGATGAGCAGGTGGACGAACAGGGAGATGAGCACGCCCGAGACCGTCGCCCGGGCGAGCCAGACGCGGATGCGGGTGGCGAGGTCGGTCGGCTCGTCTTCGCCCTGGATGATGGTGGTCTCGTCGCTGGTCATGCGGATGCGGTAGTATCGTTTCGTCCGAAGGTTCCCCCCCGGGCGCCCGCCGGGTTCGTGCTCCGTGAGTCCGATTCGGCTGCGGACGGGGTGGGGTTGCCACGGGGTCCGACGAATTCCGCGTCGGCCGCCCGCACGGGACAGGATACCGCCCGCAGGGCGTGGAGGCTTGATGGCGACGGCGAGCGAGGCGAAGACGACCGGCAAGCTGGAACGGGTGCTGCTGAAACTGAGCGGCGAGGCGTTCTGCGCCCCGGGTGGGTTCGGGATCGACCCGGAATCTCTGGCGTTGATCGCGGGCGAGATCAAGGGGGCACTGGCCGCGGGCGCTCAGATCGCGGTCGTGGTCGGGGGCGGCAACATCATCCGCGGGGCCGAGTTGGCCCGGGCGGGTGATATCCAGCAGGCGAGCGCCGACTACATGGGGATGCTGGGCACCGTGATCAACGGCGTGGCCCTCAAAGAAAAGCTGGAGACCGTCGGGGTCGAGAGCCGCCTGATGAGCGCCATCGAGATCCGGGCCGTGGCCGAGCCGTTCATCCGGGGGCGGGCCATCCGCCACCTCGAGAAGGGGCGTGTCGTGATCCTGGCCGCGGGCACGGGCAACCCGTTCTTCACCACCGACACGTGCGCCGCCCTCCGGGCCCGCGAGCTCGACTGCGACATCCTGATGAAGGCGACCAAGGTGGACGGGGTCTACACCTCCGACCCAAAAGTGGACGCCTCGGCGACCAAGTACGAGCGGCTGTCTTACCGCGAGGCCATCAACGGCAGGCTCCGGTTCATGGACCTGACCGCGCTGGCGATGTGCGAGGAGCGCGGCCTGCCGGTGCTGGTCTTCGATTTCTGGCAGCCGGGCAACATCCGGCGCGTGGTCGAGGGCGAGCCGGGCATCGGCACGCTGCTGGGCGGTTAACCACCGGCCCGCCGCCGGGCTCGCCGATCGGGTGGGGGTCTATGATCGACACACGACCGATCCGGCCGCGTCCGCGGCGTATGGAGCAGACCCATGAGCACCGATCCCGACACGATTCTGCTTGAAGCAGAAGACCTGATGAGCAAGGCGATTGACCACCTCAAGCACGAGTTCCGGGGCATCCGGGCCGGGCGTGCCTCGCCGGGGCTGGTCGAGCACGTGAAGTGCGAGGTCTACGGGGCTCCGACCGAACTGAAGTCGATCGCCGCGGTCAACGTGCCCGAGCCGACCCAGCTCCTGATCAAGCCGTTCGACCCGAGCACGATCCAGGCGATCAAGAAGGGCATCGAAGACGCCAACCTCGGCCTGAACCCGCAGGTTGAGGACAAGGCGATCCGAGTCAGCATCCCCGCGATGTCCACGGACCGACGCAAGGAGCTCGTCGCACGCGTCAAGAAGATCGGCGAAGACCAGAAGGTCGTCCTCCGCAACGCGCGCCGTGACGCCAACAAGCACGCCGACGCGCTGGACGGCTTCCCGGAAGACGAGATCAAAACGCTGCACAGCGAGATCCAGGACCTGCTGAAAAAATACGAGGGCCAGATCAACGATCTCTCAGAAGCCAAGGTGAAGGAAGTGCAGGAGGTCTGACCCCCCACTCTTCCGCTCTCCAGACTCTGCGACGGTCTACGAGAATGAACAGATGCATTGAAAAACACCCTCGCTCAGGCGAGGGTGTTTTTGTTTGGCATGTCGTGTGGCGTGTGATCAGCGGATGTGGATCGCACGCGGCGAGACCAGCAGCACCGGCTCGTCACGCAGCAGCGTGAGGGCGTTGAGCTGGTCCACGATCGCGTCGAACCGCTCCGGGCCCATGATCTCACGCACCGGGGCGATGATCGGCGTGGCCGATCCCGCGTTCGGGGCCTTGACCATGCCCCCGAACATGCTCTGCAGCATCTCCTCGAAGCTCGGCGGGGCCGGGTAATGGATCACCGCGTCCGGGGCGATGCCCAGACCCGCGGCCATGTCGGTGATGGCAACCTCGAGCCCGCCCAGTTCGTCGGCCATGTTCAGACCAATGGCGTCTGAGCCGGTAAACAGCCGCCCCTCGGCGATGGCGTCCAGGTCGGCCTCGGGACGACCCTGGGCGACACGCGAGGCGAACAGGTCGTACGTCTCGCTCATCTTCTGGCGGATCAGGGACTGCTGGGATTCGTCCCACGGCGATGAGGCCATCAGGTCGGCCCGGGGCCCGCGCGAGCGGGACACCGTGTTGATCTTGAGCTTGTCGTACAGGGCGTCGGTGGAGTACTTCCCGCCCACGACGCCGATGGAGCCGACGATCGACGAGGGGTTGACGTACACCTTGTCGCCGGCCACGAGCGTGTAGTAGCCGCCCGAGGCCGCCATGGAGCCGACGGAGACCCACACGGGCTTGTGCTCCTTGAGGCGCTGCAGGCCCTGCCACATCACTTCGGAGGCCATCGCGGACCCGCCGGGGGAGTCGATGCGGACCACCACGCCCTCGATGTAGTCGTCCTTGATGATCTGCTCGATCGCGTTGCGGATCGTGCGGCTGCCGGTGGTCTGGCCCCCGCCGAGCAGGCCACCCCCGGGCGAGGAGTCCCCGTCCACGATGGTGCCGTTGATGTGCAGCACCGCGACGGTCGGCTCGGTGGCCCGCTGGGCCGTGGGCGGCGACATCAGCTGTGTGAACAGCGCGAGCGGGTTCGCGGTGTTGAGCGACTGCTGCGAGACGGTGTACGGGTCGGACACCCACTCCACCGAATCCACGCCGTAGGTCTCGGCGAGCCAGGGCTTGATCTCCGGGACATCGACCTCGGCGGCGATCAGGCCGGTCTCGATACCGGTCTCGCCGTTGGCCCACCAGGCCCGCTCGTAGGCCTCGTCGAGCCGGCTCTGGTTGAACCCGTACCCGGACGCGAGGGCGGAACGCTGGTTCTCGTACATCGAGTCGAGCAGACCCGAGATGTTTTCGTCCCACTGCGGGCTGGGTGCCGAGCGGGTCATCTGCTCGTTGGCGCCCTTGTAATCCCCCACCTGGATGAGCTGTGCGTTCACGCCGGCCCACTCGAGCGCGTCGGCGAGGTACATCTCTTCCATGTAGAGACCCGGGAGCGAGATCATCCCGCCCGCCTGCAGCACGGCCCCGTCGGAGGCCGCGGCGAGTTGCAGGTCCGAGGCGCCGTACACGTCGGAGAAGACGTGCACCTTCTTGCCGTTGGACCGGACGTTCGCGATCGCGGCCGTGAGCTCCTCGACCTGCGTCGTGGTCAGGGCCGCGTCTCGGAGTCGGATGACGACCCCGGCGAACTCGGAGTCGTAGGCGACGGTGTTGAGATTCTCGACCAGCGAGAAGAGCGTCTGCGTGGAGGAACCGAACCAGTCGGTGCCCGCGGACATCTCGGCCGGGCTGCCCTCGATCTCGAAGACCGCGACGCTGGCGGTGTCCGCCTGCAAGACGGGGAGTGAGGCGCCGGCGATGGCCGGCAGGGTGACGGCCGACGCGATCGTGCCGGCGAGGGTGCGGAGGTGGGTCATCCGTGGGGCTCCTTGCAAGGTCGGCGGCTCAACGCCGCGTTCGGGAAGAGTACGCACCGACGCCCTTCGGGTTCACGGCGTGCCTCACAGGTGTCTATCGGCAAACAGCATGCCGCGTTTCGAATTGTGAAAATGGGTTATCCGAATCCCAGATCGTCGAGATCATCCTCGTCCAGGCCGATCTGGTGCCCGATCTCGTGCAGCAGGGTGATCCCGATCTGCCGTTCGACCTCACCGGGGTCGTCCCACCCGCCGGCATGGCAGACGATGGCCTCCCGGAACAGGTGAATCTGGGAGGGCAGCACGCCGTCCATCTCGATCTCGAGTTCGGTGTCCATCACCCCCGTGTGCAGCCCGCAGAGCTCCAGATGGGCGTCCGGGCCCGTCGGATCGATCCCGAACTCCCGCAGCAGGTCCGGCTCCGGGCGGTCTTCGAGGATGACCGGCACGCGATCGATGACCTCGAGGGCCTGCTGTGGCAGACGCCCGAGCACGCCGTCGAACAGGCGGTCGAACTCGGCACGCTCCTCAGGCGTCACGACCGAGACTCCCCCTGCCGCCCGAGGATGTGCGACAGCCCCAGCGGCTGCGACGCGATCACCGGGAATACCCGAAGCCCGTCCCGGGTGAGCCCGAAGAGGCCCAGCGTGACCAGCACCGACCCGAGCGCGATCAGGATGACCGAGACGGGCTGGGTGATGTCCTCAGAGATCCACGGGGTCACGACGCTGAGCAGGTGGAACGCGTCGCCGCACGCGGTAAGCAGGAACGCGCCGATCAGCGCGAGGATCGGCTGCCGGTCCACCCGCCCCTCGCGCACGACGACCGATCGGGCCGCGAGCGTCCTGGCGGTGTGACGCGTCAGCGTCAGGATCAGCGCGGCCAGCAGCGTGATCGCGAGCCGGTAGGCGTGCCGCTGCGTGTCCGGGTCGTTCAGGCTCGCGTACGGGAGCGGGTTGATCGCGTCCAGATGGGCGTGCAGCCTCCAGAAGCCCCACACCAGCGGGATGTACAGCAGCACCGCGAACGTCACACGGATCGATGAGAAGACGCTGATCGCTCGGTGCGGGCGGACGAGCGGGATCAGCGCGACCCCGGAGACCGTCAGCCCGGCGCAGGCGAGCGGGATCCACATCCCGGGCAGCCGGACCCAGGTGCCCAGCGGGGTCAGCTCGACCGCACGCAGCGTCCAGACGGCGCACGCCGCGATCAACGCGCCCGCGGGCCACAGCAGCAGCCCGAGGGCGGTCAGGCGAGGCGTCGAGATCGGGGCGAGCTCCTCGGCCAGCGGATCAACCACCGCGAGCACGGTGGCCTTGACCGGCACCCCGCACTCCGGGCAGGGCTCGGTGATCGAGAGCCCCTTGAGGTTGTACCGGCAGTTGATGCAGTACAGGTCGCCGGTGAGATCGCGCGCGATGCGCGCATCCGCGGGCGGTGCGGGCGAGCCGGGTCCGGACGGTGGGTTGTGCGAGTCAGATGCGGACAACAGCGTGAAGATAGCACGATCCGGGGTCGCGGCGGCGACGAATGGGCCCTCGGAAGCCCTCTATACTCCGCGACCCCGCCGCACGGACCGCGAGCGGGCCCACCACAGAAGGGAAACACGCCCGGATGCACGAACTGATCGAACGGCTGCGAGAAAACATCGGACGCGTCCATCTCGGCGACGGGGGACCGATCGATCGACTGATCTGCTGCCTGCTCGCACGCGGGCACGCGCTGATCGAGGACGTTCCCGGGGTCGGCAAGACGGTCCTCGCCTCCGCCCTGGCCCGCAGCATCGATTCCGAATTCCGGCGGATCCAGCTCACGCCAGACATGCTCCCGGCGGACATCCTCGGCGTCAGCGTCTACAACCGCGACACCCACGCCTTCGAGTTCCGCCCGGGCCCGGTCTTCACCAACCTCCTGCTCGCCGACGAGATCAACCGGACCACCCCGCGCACCCAGTCCGCCCTGCTCGAGGCCATGAGCGAGGCGAGCGTCTCCGTGGACGGTCAGGTGCGCCGGCTCGGGCCCCCGTTCATGGTCATCGCCACCCAGAACCCCTACGAGTTCGAGGGCACCTACCTCCTCCCCGAGAACCAGCTCGACCGCTTCCTCATGCGACTCACCCTCGGCTACCCCAGCGCCGAAGAGGAGCAGCGGCTGCTCGAGCTCCGCCCGTCCGAGACGGTGCTGCAGGAGCTCGGGCCCGTCATGACCGGCGATCAGATGGTCGAGCTGCAAGAGCACGTAGACCGCGTCGAGGTCTCCGAGCCCATCCGGGCCTACATCGTCGAGCTGGCTCGCCAGACTCGCGAGCACGCCGACGTGCAGGTCGGGCTCTCCCCGCGCGGGGCGCTCGCCCTCGCGCAGGCGAGCCGTGCGACCGCCTTCATGGCCGGACGCGAGTTCGCCATCCCCGAGGACGTGCTCGACAACCTCGTCGCGGTCGCCGGGCACCGGATCATCACCACGGCCTTCGGCACCGGCAGCGGGTGGCAGGCCGCCGCCGCGATCCTGGAAGAGCTCTCCGAGCGCGTCGCGTCCCCCGTCTGAACGAGCTAGCCCCCGAGCCTGTCCGCCAGCAGCTGGATCGGGTGGACCGCGGTGCGCTGCGCCCCGTCGAGGATCTGGTGCCGGCAGGACGTGCCGGTCGCCAGCAGCGTCGTCGAGTCGTCCGCCTCGCGTGCCGCGGGCAGCACGCCGAGTTCCCCGATCCGCATCGACAGCTCGTACCGGTCTTTCGAGAAGCCGTACGACCCGGCCATGCCGCAGCAGGTCGCGTCCAGAACGCGGAGCGAGACGCCCGGGAAGACCCGCCTGAGAATCGCCGCCGAACTCTCCGGCGAAGTCAGCGCCCGCTGGTGGCAGTGCGCGTGCAGGATCAGGCCGCCATCGGGCTGCGTGAAGGCAGGGCGCGTCGGGTGCCGGTCCCACTGACTGTCCAGAAACTGCTCGGGCAGCATCGCGAGCCGTGCCAGCCGCTCACGCGAGGCACGCGACGTCCGGAGCCGCAACTGCAACCAGTCGTCGGTCACCGCCGACAGGCACGAGGGCTCGCAGACCAGCACCGCACGCGGGTCCAACTCGTCGAGCAGCGGGAGAACCCGCGCGAGCGTCCGGTCGGCCGAGGCGATCGCCCTCGGGAGCAGCCCGAGCGAGATCGAGGCCCGTGCCAGGTCGTCCGCGGGCAGCAGGCGGACCCGGTAGCCGAAGGCCTCCAGCACGCGCCTGGTCGCCAGCCCGATCTCGGGCTCGTTGTGCATCGTGAACGTGTCGGCCAGCAGCACCACGACCGGCGCATCGGGCGACACATCGGACGCCCCCTCCCACTGTCTGGCCAGCGATCGGCGCAGCCGAGGCAGCGACCGCTCCGGATGGATCCCCAGCAGCCCGCGGACCGGCGCCGAGGTGAGCGGGAACCGGTTCAGCGCGTTCACCAGGCCGGGCGCCACCGAGCCCAGCCGCTGCCACCGATCGATGCCGGCCATGACGCGGGTCCTCAGCGAGGGCGCCACCGTCCGGTACCGCTGCGCCTGGTACTCCGCCTTGAGTCGGGCGATATCGACGTTCGACGGGCACTCGCTCTTGCACCCCTTGCACGACAGGCACAGGTCGAGCGTTGCGAGCGTGTCCGGATCGTTCCAGACGCCGTCTCCGCGCTGATCGCCCTGCCCGGTGATCGCCAGACGCAACGCGTTGCCGTACCCACGCGTGGAGGACTTCTCGTCTCGCGTGGCCCGGAACGACGGGCACATCACCCCGCCCTCGGACTTGCGGCACACCCCCGCACCGTTGCACCGCTCCACGGCGTGGGCGAAGTCCGATTGATCGTCGTACTCAAAGTACGTCTCGGTCTCGGGCACGGGCACCGGACGCTGCTCGGGGAGCACCCGCAACCGGTGCGTGATCGATTCCAGCGGGCCCGGCTCGACGATGTTGCCCGGGTTCAGCCGGTTCCCAGGGTCGAAGGCACGCTTGACCTCGCGGAACGCACCCATGAGCTCCGGCCCGAAGAAGTCCTCGAGCAGCGGGCCGCGGGCGCGCCCGTCGCCGTGCTCGCCGGACATGACCCCCCCGAGCGACCTGGCGAGATCGGCGACGTCCTTGGCGATCCGCTGCATCCGCTCGCGGTCGTCCGGGTCCTTGAGATTGAGCAGCGGGCGCACGTGCAGCACCCCCACCGAGGCGTGGGCGTAGAAGCTGGCGGTGGTCTCCTCGCGACGCACGATGGCTCGGAACTCGCGTACGAACTCCGCCAGCCGCTGCGGCGGGACCGCGTTGTCCTCAACGAACCCGACCGGGGTCCGCGAGCCGGGAATCCCGTGCAGCAGGGGCTCGCCCGCGATCCGCAGCGCCCACGCGTGGTGCATGTCGTCGGGCTCGGTGAAGAGCCTGGTGCGGGCCGCCCCGAACCGCTCGCGGACTCCGGCGAGCCTGCTCTCGACCTCGCCAGCGTCCGCGCCGGAGTACTCCACGTACAGCACCGCGCGGACCGTCTGCCCGCCCGCGTCCGGCAGCAGTTCGACGTGCCGGGCCTGCACCGCGTTGTCCCGGGCCAGGTCGAGGATCAGGTCGTCCAGCAATTCCACGGCCGCGGGCCCGGTCTCCAGCAGCGGCATCACCGCCTCGATCGCCTCATCGAGTTCGGCGAACGCGATCACAGCCAGCCCGGTCGCCCTCGGGACCGGGTGCAGCCGGAGTCGAGCCCGGAGCGTGACCGCCAGCGTCCCCTCCGCGCCGCACAGCAGCGGCGACAGATTCAGCGACAGCGGGTCCGGGTCTCGCTCGAGCTGGTCGAGCACGCAGTCGAGCTGGTACCCGGCCGACCGGCGCAGGGTCGTCGGGAACCGCTCGCGGATGAGCGCCCTGTGGCGAAGGGTGATGTCCGCGACGGCCTCGGCCAGCCGGCGGGCGTGCGGGTCGGTCCGCCTAGCGCACTCGTCGAACCAAACGCGCGTCCCGTCCGCCAGGCACGCCTCGATCGCCTCCACGTTCTCGCTGGTCCGCCCGTACAGCACCGAGTGGGCCCCCGCGGCGTTGTTGCCGATGCACCCGCCGATCGTCGCCTGACGCACCGTGGAGGGATCGGGCGCGAAGAACGCCCCCGTGCCGGCGATCGCCGCGTTCAGGTCCGCCGGGGCGAGCCCCGCCTCGGCGATCACGCTGGACCGATCCGGACTCAGATCGCTCCAGGCGCGACAGGACGCAGACAGGTCGATCACCACCGCGTCGTTCACGCCCTGCCCCGCCAGGCTCGTGCCCCCACCACGCGCCAGAACGGGCAGCCCGAGCTCGTGACAGGCCCGCACACCCGCGACGGCGTCCTCCAGGTCCGCCGGCAGCAGCACGGCGCGGGGCGTGTGCTGATAGATCGAGGCGTCGGTCGCGTACAGCAGCCGGTCGTGGCGTCCCGCCCGCACCCGTCCGCGCACGCGACGGGCGAGTTCCTGCAGGGCGTGGGTGTGGTCGGCGTCGGGCATCGTCGGATGGTAGTGGACGAAAAAAAAGCCCGCCGATTCCTCGGCGGGCTTTGGGATCACTGGATCCGCGTGGGATCAGTCGAAGAACGGCGAGATGGTCCAGTTGCCGCCGGCCTTGTTGGCCTTGTAGTAGGAGCGGAGGTAGGTGTTGCGGTTGTCAAGCTTGGCGGTGCCGGTCAGCTGGACGTCGGTCTGCTCGAGGTTCTCCTCGCCGCGGACGTCGGACTCGTCGTGGAAGACGTTGTCGGGCTGGGTCTTCGCCTCGGGCTGGGTCGCGCGATCGAAGGTCACCAGGATCTTGTCGGGGGCCGCGTCACGGAAGAAGGTGACGTGGTTGTCGTTGAAGCCCAGCAGGCCTTCCCACTTGGTGCGGGTGCCGTGCATGGTCTTGGTGATCGAGGTGTTGCCGAGGGGCTTGGTGCCATCGCCGGACACGTTCTCGGAATCGATCTCCTGCCACGCGGTGGTGCCGTCACGCTCGTAGGCCGGACCACGGTTGCCAATCGACGCCTCGTTCGCGGCGTAGGTGTTGGCCCACATCGCGCGACGACGCCCGAAGGGGGGGATGTGGGCGTAGGAGAAGCCGCCGGCGGTCGCGGCGCCTTCCTCACGCTCGAACTTCACGTCGCCCTTCGAGTTGTCGAGCGGGGTGGCCATGAAGCCCGGGTCCCACTCGGCACGCTCGGCGCGGTCGTCGTCGGTGATCGAGGAGGGCTTGTCGAACTCGTAGTTCTTGTCCTCCTGGAACGAGCCGTTGACCTCGGCCGGGGAGTAGCCCAGCTCGGCGGGGATGAACCCGTCGAAGATCAGCTTCGAGATCATGTGGCGGGTGATGTCTTCCTCACCCGGCTCGTCGTACTCGTTGTTCAGTGTGTTGTCGTTGCGGTCCAGACGGCTGGGCACGGGGTACACGTCGCCGTTCGAGCCGGCGAAGAGCACCATGCCCTGCAGCACGCCGCGGATCTGCGTGGAATCCTTCAGCTGACGGGCGCTGCGACGGGCCTTGCCCAGCGCGGGCAGCAGAATGCCGATGAGCAGCGCGATGATCGCGATGACCACGAGCAGCTCGATGAGCGTGAAGCCCTTTTTCTTGGTGGTTTGCATGATTCTGACTCCTGAATTCGGTGGGTACCGCCCGCGACGCACGCGGGAGAACTGGCACCCGGACAACTGTTGCTCGCCTCCGACCACGCGGCCGGCTGCGACATCCTGACCCCTGGGGGTCACTCGCTGGAACGGGATGTCGGGGAGCAACGGTTGGTATCAGGGCGGCGGGGAACCCCGCCAATCAGAACGTGGAATGGATCATGGACCGTTGAGCCCCAGCGTACGCGTAACGCTTGCACTATACAGTACGCAGCCCGGGTCCGCCGGTTCCACCCAGCTTCACCAACCCCACACGACCGAGAACCTCGAGAGGAAAACCCATGACCGACGACCCGCAGGCGTCCCGTTCGGCCGAAGATCGGGTCGCCGACCTCGGAATCGAACTCCCGGAGCCCCCCAAACCGGTGGCGTCGTATATCCCCGCGGTCCGGTCCGGCAACCTGGTCTACATCAGCGGCCAGATCCCGATGGTGGACGGGACGCCCATGGCCCGCGGACTGGTCCCCAGCGAAGTCACCGAGGAGCGGGCCCGGGAGTGTGCACGGATCTGTGCGATCAACGCCCTGGCCGTCCTGCGCGAGCAGGTCGGGTCGCTGGACAACGTCACCCGGATCGTCCGCCTGGGCGTCTTCGTCGCGAGCGACGTGGACTACACCGGGCACCCCAAGGTCGCCAACGGGGCCAGTGAACTCATGCAGGAGGTCTTCGGCGAGGCCGGGCGCCACGCCCGGGCCGCGGTCGGATGCGCCGCGTTGCCCCTCGGGGTCCCGGTCGAGGTCGAGGTCATCGCCGAGGTGCGGTGACCCGCTCGCGTTACGCGAAGGCCTTGTTGTAGTCCGCGAGGAACTTCTGCAGCCCGATGTCGGTCAGCGGGTGGGCCAGGAGCTGCTTGATCACCTTGAGGGGCACCGTCGCGACGTCGGCGCCGGCCATGGCGCAGTCGAGCATGTGCTTGGGGTGGCGGATCGAGGCGGCGAGCAGCTTGGTCTGGAAGCCGTAGTTGTCGTAGATCGCCCGGATCTGGTGGATCAGGTCCATCCCGTCGTGGCTGATGTCGTCGAGCCGGCCGAGGAAGGGCGACACGAGGAAGGCACCGGCCTTGGCGACCAGCATCGCCTGCATCGGCTGGAAGCAGAGCGTCATGTTGGTCCGGATGCCCTCGTCGGAGAGCGCCTTGCAGGCACGCAGGCCATCGACGGTGATCGGGAGCTTCACCACGATGTTCTCGGCGATGCCCGCCCGCATCTTGCCCTCGGTGATCATCGCGTCGGTCTCGGTCGCGATGACCTCCGCCGAGACGGGGCCGGAGACGACCTTGCAGATCTCGGCGAGCCGGTCGCCGTAGTCCACGCCCTCCTTGGCGATCAGGGAGGGGTTGGTGGTGACGCCGTCCAGGACGCCCAGGTCGTTGGCTTCCTTGATCTCGTCGATGTTGGCGGTGTCGATGTAGAGTTCCATCGCGGGCTCCGGCGGGGGTGTACTGGGATGGGTTTCGGGGGGGAGGGAGTCTATGCGCGAGCCGGATCGGAAGATGCTGATCGGCCGGTCCCGGCGGATCAGGCGGAGTCCTTGGAGCCCTTCTGCTCGCCCTCGATGATCGCCTTGAGCTCGCGGCGCATCACCTTGCCCGTCGGGTTGCGGGGCAGGGCGTCGAGCACCCGGATCTCCCTGGGCACCTTGAAGTTGCTGAGGCGGTCGCGGCACAGGTTCAGCAGCTCCTGCGTGTCGATCTCCGCCTCCTCGCAGGGCTCGACGAAGGCGATCGCGACCTCGCCGCGTGAGTCGTCGGGGCGTCCGACCACGCCCGATGCGTTCACGGACGGGTGCGAGTCGAGCACCTCCTCGATCTCGCGCGGGAAGACGTTCTCGCCACCGATGATCAGCATCTCCTTGATGCGACCGGTGATGAAGACGTGCCCGTCCCCGTCGATCTTGGCCATATCCCCCGTCCGCAGGTAGCCGTCCTCGGTGATGGTCTCGCCGGTGGCCTCGGGGAGCTTGTAGTACCCCTTCATGATCGTCGGGCCCTTGAGTTGCAGCTCGCCGTCGGTCTCGGGGGGGAGCTCGTCCCCCGACTCGGGATCGATGATGCGGGCCTCGACCCCCGGGAGCGTCGGTCCCACCGAGTGCGGCTTGTACATGTGAGGCAGGCACCAGTTGGAGGCCGCGGAGGTCTCGGTCATGCCGAAGCCCTCGTTGATGGTGACCCCGAACTTGTCGCGGAACTTGCTGGACACCGAATCCGAGAGCGGCTCGCCGCCCGACACGCAGTACCGCAGGCTCTGGAGGTCCTCGGGCGTGCCCGACTTGGCGTTGGCCAGCGCGTTGTACATCGCGGGGATCTGGATCAACACCGTCGGCTTTCGAGTGCGCGACAGGTCCAGGATCTTCGCAGGGCTGAAGCGGGCGGTGTAGACCACGCAGCACCCGTGCACCAGCGGGAGCAGGGTCAGGTCGATCAGCCCGAAGCAGTGGAACTGCGGCAGCACGCCCAGGAACACGTCGCTCGAGGAGATCTCCGCGTGCTTGCAGGCCGCCTTGATCGCCGCCTCCAGGTTGGCGTGCGTCAGCATCACACCCTTGGGCTTGCCCGAGGTGCCCGAGGTATACAGCAGGCAGGCCAGGTCGTCCGGCTTGAACGATCGGGGCAATCGCGGGCGAGGGATCCGCTTGAAGTTCATCTCGTCGAGCTTGATCAGCGTCTTGCCCGTCGGCGGCTGGTCGAGGAAGTCCAGCATCGGCTGCACGGTGATGATCGTGTCCAGGTCCGCATCGTCCACGACGTACTGGAGTTCCTCGGGCTTGAGCAGGTAGTTCAGCGGGACGATCACGCGCCCCGTCAGCCACCCCGCCAGCGCCGCGATCGGGAAGGCCCCGCTGGTCGGCAGCAGCAGCCCGATGTGCTTGGTCTTGCAGGTCTTGTCGATGGCGTTGGCGACGTGCATCGCCGCGACCAGCATCTCCAGACCCTTGTACTCGCGCGTGTCGTCCTTGATGAACCGCTTGGTGGGGTGGAAGAGCAGACGCTTGTAAATCGTGCCGGGGACGGTCATGAATGGATCCTACAGCGAGTGTGTGGCGGCCGGGAGTCCGGTTAGTCATCACTATCATTCGGTGTTGCCGGGCACGGTTTTCATCGACTCAGAGTCAGCAGCTCGCGTCACGCCTCCGCGATGACCGACGCCATCGCGTGCGTTTCCGTGTGCGAGAGCGACACGTGCCAGGTCGTAATGCCGCGCCCGGCCGCGAGTTCCGCGGCCCGCCCGGTCACACGAAGCGACGGGCACCCCGCGCCGTCCCGCACGACCTCCACATCGGTCCAGCCCACGCCCTCCGCCCAGCCCGTCCCCATTGCCTTCAGCGCCGCTTCCTTGGCGGCGAAGCGGGCCGCGAGATGCTCAGACCGACGCTTGGTGGACTTGTCCGCGTACGCCCGCTCGCCCGGCGTGAAGCACCGATCCAAGAAGCGGTCCCCCTGCTCGTCGAGCAGGCGCTCGATGCGGGCGACCTCGACCAGATCGATGCCGTGCCCCACGATCCCCATGGTCAGGCGTCTTTCTTGCTCGCGGGCTTGCCGCCGGAGTCCTTGCCCGGCGTGCTGTCGGCCTTCTTCGTCTTCGTGTCCGGCTTGGACGAGTCGGACTTGGCCTCGCCGCTCTTGGGCGCGGGCGCGTCCTTCTCCGCCTTCGCGGCCTTCTTGTACGAGTCCGAGCGGTAATCAGTCTCGTAGAAGCCCGACCCCTTGAACAGCACCGCGGCCCCGGTGCCGATCAGGCGCTCCAGAGACAGCTTCCCGCACTCGGGGCACTTCTTCTTGACGCCTTCGCTCATGGACTGGAAGAGCTCGAAGGCGTGCTCGCAGGCGTTGCAGCGGTAGTCGTAGGTGGGCATGGGTGGTTCCTCAGGCGGACGGGGCGATGGCGACCTTCGCGGGGCGCACGGTGCGCTCGCCCAGCGCGTACCCGACCCCCAGGCACTGGGAGACGTGCCCCGGCTCGATGCCCTCCGCGGGCTGCTGCAGCATGGCCTCGTGCCGGAGCGGGTCGAACTCGTCGCCCGGCTCGGGCGCGATGGTGCTGACGCCGCAGTTGCCCAGCACCCGCAGAAGTTCGGACTGGATGAGCTTCACGCCCCCCATTATCGACTCGGGCGTCACGCCCTCGGTCTTCTGGCCCAGCGCCAGCTCGAACTGATCCAGCACCGGGATGATCGACTGCAGGATTCCCCGCTTGGCCTGGTCCTTGGCCTCGTCCTCGTTCAGCTTGGCGCGGCGCTGGAAGTTCTGGTGGTCCGCCGCGAGACGCTGGAGCTTCGAGAACATCTCGTCGCGCTCGCGGATCGCCAAGCGCAGCGCCTCGACAATCTCGTCGGCACCCGCGGGCGCCTCCAGCGAGCCGTCCAACGCCATCTGCTGGAGCTGCTTCACACGCTCGGCATCCTCTCCCCCCCCACCTGGCGCGTCCTCAGTCACTTCCTCGCTCGGCGATGCATGCGAAGCCTCGGGCGATTCCTCGCCCGGCTCGCCGGCCTGCTCGTTGAAGTCCTCGAACGAGGGCTCCTCGTCGATCTCGGGGATGTCGATGTAGTCGTCGTCTGGTCTGGTGGTAGACATGGCAAATCTCGCTGGCGGGAAAGCGTGCAGGTTACCCGCCGATGAAGTCGGTGATCTTCTTCCAGAAGCCGTGCGATTCGGGGTGGACGGACTTGTCCTCGGTCTCGGCGAACTCGCGCAGAAGTTCTTCCTGCTTCGACGTCAGCTTCATGGGCGTCTCGATCTTGGTCACCACGACGAGGTCACCCCGTCGCCCGGTCCGCAGGTTCGGCAGTCCGGCCTCGGGCACCCGGAAGATCTCGCCGTACTGCGTCGCCTTCGGGATCTCGAGTTCCTGCGAGCCCTCGAGCGTCGGCACGGTCAGGCTGGCCCCCAGCGCCGCCTGGGTGAAGCTGATCGGCATCTCGAGCAGCAGGTGGTCGCCCTCGCGCTCGAAGACCTTGTGATCCTCGACCCGCACGACCACGTGCAGGTCGCCCCGCACGCCCTGCCCGCCCGGCGAATGCTCCGGCGCCGGCGGCTCGCCCTCGCCCTGCACCCGCACCGCCTGCCCGTGGTGGATCCCCGCGGGGATCTTGACGGTCAGCTTGCGGTCCTTCGGCACCCGCCCCTTGCCGTGGCACGTGCCGCACTTGTCCTTGATCACCGTCCCCCGCCCGCGGCAGTGCGGGCACGCGGTCACCATCCGGAACATCCCGCCCAGCCCCGCCTGCTGCACCTTGCCCTGCCCGGCGCAGGTCGAGCACGTCTCGGGCGTGCTGCCGGGCTTGGCTCCGGTGCCGGTGCAGGTGTCGCACACGTCCAGCCTCGTGAACTCCACGTCGCGCGTGCAGCCGCCCAGCACGTCCTTGAGCTCGATGCCGACCTCGGTCTCGAGATCGAACCCGCGTGCGACGCGCTGGCGTCCGCCGCGTCCCTGGCCCCCGAACGGGCCGCCGCCCCCACCGCCCCCGCCGAAGATATCGTTGAACATCGAGAAGATGTCCTCGACGTTCATGCGGCTGAAGTCGTGCCCCGCGGCCCCGCGCCCGCGCAGCCCCTCGTGCCCGTACTGGTCGTAGATCTGGCGCTTCGACTCGTCCGCCAGCACCTCGTACGCCTCGGCGCACTCCTTGAACGCGCTCTCCGCGTCCGGGTCGTCCGGATTGCGATCCGGGTGATACTTCATCGCCAGGCGGCGGTAGGACCGCTTGATCTCGTCGGCGTCGGCGGACTTCTCGACGCCGAGGACTTCGTAGTAGTCGCGTGTCGTGGGCATTAGTCGCCTATCGGGGTCTCGGAACGGAACGGGCGGGGATCGGAAGACCAGTCATGCTTCGGTAACTCGTTTGTGTTTGGGCACGTACATTGTCAGCAAACCGATTCTCACTGGCACCCATGAGCAGGTAGTTCTCCCGAGCTTGTTCGATCGGTACTTTGTTGGCGCTTCCCCAGTATGTCATGTCCCAAGGGCCGCGTTCCATACACGTGTCCGAGCAGACCTGTTGAGGGGAGAATCCGAGGCAGTCTTCTTCCCAAAAGCACACTCTACAGATCTCGAATCCGCCTCCGACTTCAGAAAGAGTGTGGTAGCCACAGCATGGGCAGGCAAAGAAGCCGTGTTCATTCTGCGGCCATTCGTCCATGAATCGGGCCCCGACGGTTTCCCGTCGAGGCCCCTTGGCTTGAATCGGCGCCCTCGGCCCGTTTGCGTGAGCCTTGGCGGTCCCGTCGCTTGCGCTCCGGGCTCGTAAGGGCGCGGCGGTGTTAGCTGACCGCGCCGGCGACCGGCTTGGCCTTGTCCTCGAGGCTGGTCACCATCACGTCGGTGGTGAGCATCAGGCCGGCGACCGAGGCCGCGTGCGTGATCGCGCTCTTGGCCACCAGCGCCGGGTCGATGATGCCGGCCTTGACCAGGTCGGTGTACTCGCCCGTCGCGGCGTTCAGGCCGAACCCGCCGGACTCCTCCAGCACGGTCTCGACCGCCAGGTCGCCGTCGAAGCCCGCGTTGTGGGCGATCTGCCACGCCGGGGCCTGCACGGCCTTCGCGACGATGTCGAAGCCCAGCTTCTCGTCGCCCTTGGCCTTCTTCTTGCCGGCCTCGATCGCGCCCAGCGTGCGGAGCAACGCCACGCCGCCGCCGGGGACGTACCCCTCCTTGGCCGCGGCCCGGGTCGCGTGCAGCGCATCGTCCACCAGGTCCTTGCGGGCCTTCATCTCGGTCTCGGAGGCGCCGCCGACGTGGATGATCGCCACGCCGCCGGTCAGCTTCGCGTGACGCTCCATCAGCTTCTCTTTGTCGTAGTCGCTGGTGGACTTCTCGTGCTGGGCCATGATCTGGTCGGCCCGGGCCTGGATGTCCTTCTTCTTGCCGCCGCCCTGGATGATCGTGCAGTCGTCCTTGGTCACGATGATCTTCTTGGCGGTGCCAAGCTCGCCCAGCTCGACCGACTCGAGCGTGCGACCCAGGTCCTCGGAGAGGTACAGCCCGTCGGTCACGATGCCGATGTCCTGCAGCATCGCCTTGCGACGATCGCCGAAGCCCGGGGCCTTCACGGCCGCGACCTGCAGCGTGCCACGCAGACGGTTCACGACCAGCGCCGCCAGCGCCTCGTTCTCCACGTCCTCGGCGATGATCAGCAGCGGCTTGCCCGTGCCCGCGATCTTGTTCAGCAGCGGCAGCAGGTCCGGAAGGTTGTTGATCTTCTTCTCGCTGATCAGGACGTAGCAGTCCTCCAGCAGGCACTCGGCGGTCGCCGGGTCCGTCATGAAGTAGGGCGACAGGTAGCCCTTGTCGAACTGCATGCCCTCGACGTAGTCCAGCGTCGTGTCGGCGCTCTTGCCGTCCTCGACCTCCACCACGCCGTCCGGGCCGACCTTGGCGATCGCCTCGGCGATCAGCTCGCCCACCTCGGCGTCCTGGTTGGCCGACACGGTCGCGACCTTCTTGTAGTCGGCCTTGCCCTTGCAGGGCGTCGCCAGTTCGTCGATCGCGTCCGACGCGGCCTCGGCGGCGGCGTTGATGCCCCGCTGCAGGTGCACCGGGTTCGCGCCCGCGGCGACGATCTTCATCCCCTCGGTGAAGATGGCCTGGGCCAGCACCGTCGCGGCGGTCGTGCCGTCGCCCGCCTTGTCGGCCACCTTCTTGGCGACCTCGTTCACCATCTTGGCCCCCATGCTCTCGAACGGCTGGGGCAGGCTGATTTCCTTCGCCACGCTGACGCCGTCCTTGGTCACGTGCGGACCGCCGAACGACTTCTGCATGACCACGTGACGACCGGACGGGCCCATCGTGCATTTCACGGCCTGGGCCAGCTGGTCAACCCCCTTCTTCATCTCGACGAGGGCATTGGAATCGTGCATGATCTGCTTGCTGGACATAGTTGGTTACCCTTCTGAAAGGCAGTACGCGGAGGCGCGGAGGAACGCGGAGTTCGCAGAGCAAAGACCCTGCGGGTTGCGTTGTTCTCGTCCGACCGTTCCTCCTCTGCGTCTCTGCGGTTCTCTGCGACTCTGCGTACGTCTTCCGCTCAGCCCTCGACGATGCCGAGGAGCTCCGACTCACGCAGGATCAGGTGCTCGTCGCCCTTGATCTCCACTTCGGTGCCCGCGTATTTCGAGTAGACGACGGTGTCGCCCTTCTTCACGCTGAGCTTGGCGACGCCGCCGTTGTCGAGCGGCTTGCCCGGCCCGCAGGCCACGACCTTGCCCTGGATCGGCTTCTCCTTGGAGGCCTCGGGCAGGTACAGGCCGGAATCCGTCACGGACTCCTTGGCGATGGGCTTGACGAGGACGCGGTCTTCGAGAGGCTTGACGGCCATAATTAATTCTCCGTGAAACCACTCCACTAAGGAGCGATGTTTTTGTCAATTAAACTGATTCTGTTTCGTACGTGATGGTGCCACGACGGGCAATCTCTATTTCGTACTCATCCCCGATGGCATGGGCGATGAGCGACTTGACCGATTCAGGCAATTCGCCACGGTCAGATGTAAAAGCCTCGGCGATGTCAGGCGTAGCCTTGGTCTCCATCCAATAGTGCTTCGGTGTAGCAAGGGTCGTTCCGGAGGCGTAATTTTGAGACGCACCGCTAAGCCTCAGCTGAAGCGGTTCTCCTTCGCTAGGCACCTTGTCCACTTCGACGCCGAAAATGTCGTCCCAGCCACGGTGTAAGAACACCATCGTTGAGGCACGGTGGTTGTCACTTTTGCGCTTAAAAGCAACACGGATGTAAGGGCATTTGATCTGAATCATTTCAGAACCCCATGCCGCCCATGCCCGGCATGCCACCCATGCCTCCCATGCCCGGCATGCCGCCCATGCCGCCCATGTCCGGGCCGCCGTGGTCGTGGTCGTGCCCGTCGTCGTCGCCCGGCTTCTCGGTGACGATGCAGTCCGCGGCCAGCAGCACCGTGGCGACCGACGCCGCGTTCTGCAGGGCCGAGCGGTCCACCTTCGCCGGCGTGATCACGCCCGACTTCACCAGGTCCTCGTACGTGTCGGTCAGGGCGTTGTAGCCGTTGGACCCGGTCTGCTCCTGCACCTTCGCGACCACGACCGAGCCCTTGGCCCCGGCGTTGTCGGCGATGGTGTGCAGCGGGACCTGCAGGGCCTTGCGGACGACCTCCATGCCCGCCGCGACGTCGTACTTGAAGTGCCCGATGTCGTCGGCGGAGACCTCGTTGGCCTTGCCGAAGACCGGCTTCCAGGCCTTGTGGTTCTCGATCGCGCTCTGCGAGCGGATGAAGCTGGTGCCGCCGCCGGGGACGATGCCCTCGGCCAGCGCGGCACGGGTCGCGTGCAGGGCGTCCTCCACGCGAGCCTTCTTCTCCTTCAATTCCGCCTCGGACGCGGCACCGACGTTGACCTGCGCCACGCCGCCGGCCAGCTTCGCCAGACGCTCCTGCAGCTTCTCGCGGTCGTAGTCGGAGGTGGCCCGGTCGATCTCGGCCCGGATCTGCTCGATCCGGCCCTGGATGTCCTTGGACGAGCCGGCGCCCTCGATGATGGTCGTGTTGTCGGCATCGACCTCGACCTTCTTGGCCAGGCCCAGCTCGGACAGCTCGATGTTGTCCAGCTCGACGCCAAGGTCCTTCATGAAGGCCTTGCCGCCGGTCAGGACCGCGATGTCCTGCATCATCTGCTTGCGACGGTCGCCGTAGCCCGGGGCCTTCACGGCCGCGACCTGCAGCGTGCCACGCAGCTTGTTGATCACCAGCGTGGACAGCGCCTCGCCCGTGATGTCCTCGGCGATGATCAGCAGCGGCTTCTTCGCCTTCATCACCTTCTCGAGCAGCGGCACCAGCTTGGTGATGTTGTCGATCTTGTCCTCGTGCACCAGCACCAGCGCCTTGTCCAGCGAGACCTTCATCTCGTCGGCGTCGGTCACGAAGTTGGGCGAGAGGTACCCGCGGTCGAACTGCATGCCCTCAACGACGGTGACCTCGGTCTCAAGGCTCTTGCCCTCCTCGACCGTGATCACCCCGTCCTTGCCCACCTTCTCGAAGGCGTCGGCCATGATCTTGCCGATCTCGGGGTCGTTGTTGGCGCTGATGGTCGCGACGTTCTGGATGTCCGCCTTGCCCTTGATCGGGGTCGAGGACTCGTCGATCGCCTGGCTCGCCGCCTCGACCGCCAGTTTCATGCCGCGGATCAGCCCGTTGGCGTCCACGCCGGCGGCGATGTAGCGGAGGCCCTCCTTGAACAGCGCCTCGGCCAGCACGGTCGCGGTGGTGGTGCCGTCGCCCGCGTCGTCGGAGGTCTTGCTGGAGGCCTCCTTCACGAGCAGGGCGCCCATGTTCTCGGCCTTGTTGGTCAGCTCGATCTCCTCGGCGACCGTCACGCCGTCCTTGGTGACGGTCGGACCGCCCCAGGACTTGTCGATGACGGCGTTCCGCCCACGCGGGCCGAGGGTGGCCTTCACGGCGGAGGCGAGCTTCTCCACGCCGGCGAGAAGGGCCTGGCGTGCTTCGATGTCGAAGGTCAGTTCTTTGGTGGCCATGGATCGTTGCTCCGTGGTGATTTTGATCGCGCCGGAAAGCCGGGGCGGGGTCGAACAGGGTTGGCGGGCCGGTGAGACCACGCCGTACACCTGGTATGGCAACGCGAGTGCCAAACCCCCCGAAGCGGTAAACCGGGCAGGAAACACGGGTTGTGAGCCTGCCCGCCGTCGCCCCGCCTGCCGTGCCCTGCCTCGGCACTCGCAAACCCGTCCGGCGTCTGCCAGATCGGCAGCCCTCGCCCGCCCAATACGGCGGATTTCTGCAGCCTGGGCGGCCGTATCGCCGCTGAGTGCCCGGGTAGAATGGCCCCCCGCAAAGGACTGAGGAGATCCGCGTGACCGCACTGCCGCTGGCGACCACCGAACTGAATACATACCTCCCGATCCTTCTGATGATCCTCGCCGCGATCTCGTTCGCGATGATCAACCTCGTCGGCACGCTCATCATCGGCCCCCGTCGCCTCGGCGCGAACAAGGGCGAGGCCTACGAGAGCGGCATGACACCGGTCGGCACCGCCCGCAAGCGCTTCAACGTCCGCTTCTACCTCATCGCGATGGTCTTCCTCGTCTTCGACGTCGAGGTGATCTTCCTGTACCCCTGGGCCGCGACCTTCTCGAATCTCGATCCCGAGAGCCAGTCCAGCGCCGTCTGGCTCGTCCGGATCCTGTTCTTCCTGTTCACGACGGTCGTCGCCTACGCCTACGGCTACTCCAAGGGCGTCTTCAAATTCGACTGACCCCTACCGCACCCCACTCCCCCCCACCCCGCTTTCAGCATCCCACACCTGGCATTCGGGCAGACCGGGCAGCGTCCGGTTTTCTCGCCGATATCGCTGCGCAGCGACGACCGAGCCCGGCCCGGTTATGGGTTGGTGTGAAGGCCCCATATCACCGGTTTTCGTCCGCGAACAGCCCGCAGAACCGGCACGCGTGGCGGGTCTGACGCAGGCGGCACGACCACCTCGCGCCGTTCGCGCCCGGCGGTGTACACCCCCCCTCACGCGGACGATACAGGCCAGTCGCAAGACAGAGAGTCGCTCGTAGGGAGAGAGAGCGTGGTGGACGAAACAGGCCCCATGGAGTTGCAGCAGATCGCCAACGCGGTGATCGAGGGCAGCCTCATCAGGGCGGTCTTTCAGCCCATCATCGACCTGCAGAGCGGTCGCACCGCCGGGCTGGAGGCCCTCAGCCGCCCCATCGGGGTCGCGGAGGGGGTCTCGCCCGCGGCACTCTTTTCCCCGAGTCTGGGGGATCGCACGCGAGCCGAGCTCGAGCACCTCGCCCGATGGGAGTCCATCCGGCGAGCCGGCGAGTTCCTCGAGACCCGCCAGATGCTCTTCCTGAACATGTCCGCCGGCACGCTGCTGATGCCCGGCGAGATCGACCGCCTCAACGAGCTGGTCGCACGCTCCTCCACCCTCGAGGCGCGAGGCATCGTGATCGAGATCACCGAGGACCCCGAGCCGGTGGACGAGGACGCCCTCGCCCTCGCGGCCCAGGCGCTGCAGGACCACGGCTTCATGGTCGCCCTCGACGACATCGGCGTCGGCGGCAACGGCCTCGGACGCGTCTCACGCATCCGACCCGACTGGGTCAAGCTCGACCGCAAGCTCGTCTCCGGGATCGATACCGACGAGGAGCGTCGGCGCCTGGTCTCCTTCCTGGTGCGCCTCGCCACCGAGATCGGGGCCAGGATCGTGGCCGAGGGCATCGAGACGGTCGAGGAACTCGCCGCGGTCATCCGCCTCGGGGCCACGCACGGGCAGGGCTATGGGCTCGCCCGACCGGAGGCCCGCCCCGGCGGGACGAGCAACGAGATCATCGAGGTGGTCCGCGGCGCGGGCGTCGCCCACGGCATCGCCGGGCGCCGCCACCCGCTGACCGGCCTGCCCGATCGCGTCGCGATCGAGGAACGCATCAAGAGTGAACTGGCCCGGGACGACGCGCTCGATCGCGAGGTCGCGATGGTCGATCTGCGTGACCTGCACCGCCTGAACGCACGTCGTGGCTACGAGGCCGGGGACCGGGCGATCGAACGCCTCGGGCGTGAGCTCTCGGAGATCGGGTTCGGGCGCGTCCGGTTCGTGGGGCACGCGGGGGACGACCGCTTCGTGCTCGTGGGCGAGCCGGGGGCGGTGGAGGCGGTGATCGAGGAGGCCGCGACGGCCCTGCTGAACGCCGGGCTCGCCTCGGTCCGCGGGATCGTGTTTGAGGACCTGCTGCCCACGCTGAACGACCCGAGCGACCTGTTTCACCTCTACGCCGCGGTCAAGGGGCGTGCCGACGCCCGTATCGAGCCCGAAAAGGCGACGATCCGCATCCCGATGTCGCCCTCCCAAGCCGCGGCCTGATACCCCGTCGGATGGATCCGCCCCTCCGCGCCTCGCGTATCCTCGCGTGTGACCTCCCCGACTGACTCCACACCAACCCGTGCTCCCGCCATCGGGACACCGGCCGGACCGGCCCTGGCGCTCAAGGAGCGTCTGTCGGGCCTCGTAACCGCCGGCGCGGGTGCGGGGCTGCTGGGCGTCGCGGCCTGGCTGACGCCCGACGAGGCCGGGCACGGGACCCACGAACAGCTCATGCTCCCCCGGTGCAGTTGGGTCGGCCTATTCGACAAGCCCTGCCCGACCTGCGGGATGACCACCTCGTTCAGCTACGCGGCCGAGGGGGATCTGGCGCAGGCGGCGATCACCCAGCCCTTCGGAGCCGTGCTGGCGGTCCTGACCGCGGTGCTGATCTGGGGCGGGCTGCACTCGGCCCTGACCGGGGCTCGCGTGGGGGGTTTCGCGATGCGATTGATGAACCGCTGGACCCTCATCGCCTCGCTGGTCCTGCTGCTGGGGGCCTGGGGATACAAGCTGCTGACCTGGGGCGGGTGAGCGCCCGGAACGCCCCGGTCGGACGCCTTCCCTATGATTCGCTCCCGTCCGCGGCACGCCGCTCCAGACGTCGCCACGACGCAACAGACACGAAAGTCCTGACCATGACTCGACTTGTGAAGACTCCCAGGCACGGCGCGACGATCCGCGGGCCGATCGCTGCGCTTGCGTGTGCCGCCCTGCTCGGGCTCCCCGGGTGCGTCATCCCTGCGATGATCGGCGGCATGGCCGAGTCGTACCGGCGCACCGGCACGACCGAGGTCATGTCCGAGTACAACGACCTGCAAGGCCACTCCTTCGCGGTGGTCGTGAACGCCGACCGCGCGATTCAGGCCGACGAGCCGGGGCTGCTCAACCGCCTCACCGTCCGCATCACCGATCGCGTTGCCCGGAACCTGGTGGGCACTCCCGGGACGGCCTACGTGCCCAGCGACCGTCTCCTCAACGTCCTGTACAACAACCCCCAGTGGCCCGCCCTGCCGCCCTCGGAGCTGGGCGAGATGCTCGGGGTCGAGCGCCTGGTCTGGATCGACCTGGTCGAGTACCGGCTGACCGAGCCGGGCAACGAGTACATCTGGGACGGGGTCGCCGCGGGCAGCGTCGCGGTCTACGACATCACGTCCGCCATCCCGGACGACCCGATCTTCGAGCGCAACGTGCAGGTGACCTTCCCGGACTCGCGCGGGTTCGTCCGCAACGAGATCCCGGAGGGCGCGGTCACCTCGGAGCTGAGCAACCGGTTCGTCACCCGCGCGTCCTGGTTGTTCTACGACCACGAAGAACCGAATACGATCACGTACTAACCGCCCCGCTCGCCGACGCTTCCTCCGGTCCACCGATCGATCCCTCAGGAGCCCGCCCCGATGACACGGACCCACCGCCTCACCGCCGCACTGTTGCTGGGCGGTGTCGTTCTGCTGCTGCCGGCCTGCAACATCCTGACCCCTGTCTTCTTCGCGGTGCACGGCCCGGGGAGCGTCCAGGCCAGGCACGAGCTCGATCAGCAGGCGGCGACCGTGGTCTTCGTGGACGACCCCGCCGGGGTGACGACCGACCGGACCCTGCGGAACCTGCTGGCCCGGACCGCGACCGAGACGCTGATGACACGTGCCGGCATGGCGGACATGCTCGACCCGGCCCCGGTGATCGCCCTGGCGTCGCGCGACTCGTTCGAGAACCCGATGTCGATCACCGAGATCGGCAAGAAGGTCGGCGCAAAGACCGTGATCTACGTCGCGATCAACCGGTTCGACCTCCGCGGGGCCGGGGAGACCTTCCTCCCCTCCGCCGTGGTCTCGGTGAAGGTGATGGACGTCGAGCAATCGCGACGCGTCTGGCCCGCGGCCGCGGAGGGGCACATGCTGCGTGTCGGAGGCGACTACAAGCCGGGCGACATCCCCAGCACCGCGACGGACATCACGCGTGCCCAGGAGTCGCTCGCGCTGCAGGCCGGCGTCGGCGTCGCCCAGCTCTTCTACACCCACGAGATCACGCAGAGCGTCACCCGTTGATCGCGTCCCCGACGACTGGAACTGAGCGCGTGTCGGTCGCGGTCGGCTGGTGCGGGTCCTCGTCCGGCGGGGCTCAGGTCGGCTCGGACGCGGCCCTGCTCGGCGCGGTCGCCTCCGGAGGAGAAGTGCTCGCCCTGCGGGCGGGCCGGTGGACCGGCGAGGACGCTGGCATCGCGGGCGCGACCATACAACGTGTGGCACCCCCGCTCGGGCGTCCGGGGCTGGCGGGCGGATTGATCCGCCGTCGCGTGGCGCGCGAGCCCGTGCCGGTGTGGGCCGAGCCCGAAGACACCTCCCGCCTGCGTGGGTTTGCCCGCGCCGCGATGCCGAGCACGCCGCGGTCGGGACTCGATCGCGTAGCCGGCTCGCTGCTCGAGCGACGAGAGAGCTCGAAAGAGCACGACGGGATCGCGAGCGTGGTGGTGCTGTGCTCGCATCCGGGGCGGCTGGAGGCACGCGGCGTCGTGTTCGCGACCACGCTCGCCGCGGTCGCCGGGCGACGCACCCGCGCCATCGTGCCCCGCGGCATCCGGGCCGCGGATTCCGGACGCCGCTACCTCCGAGGCCTGGGCCCCATCGCGACGCTCGAGGTGACGAGCGGCCCGAGCTGGCTGGAACTGCCGCGGGCCGATGCCGTGCTCGTGGACGTCTCGTACGAGCGGTCCACGCGGTTCGGCGGCCTGCTGCTGGACCTGGCCGAGGCGATGGGGATCGAGGTGGTGGACCTGCCGGGGCACGTCCCGGTCGGGGCCCGTGACGCCCGTCGCTACGGGCTCCCGCTGGTCGAGGCGCTCGAGCGGTCTGATTGAGATACCCTCCGTTCTCTGGAGGTCTCCCGATGCTCAACCGCACGATCACGCCCGAGGACCCGGCCCGCGTGCTGATGGTCTGCCTCGGGAACATCTGCCGCAGCCCGCTGGCCGAGGGGCTGCTGATCCACCTCGCCCGGGAGCGGGACGTCGGTCACCTGCTGCACGTGGATTCCTGCGGCACCGGGGACTGGCACGTGGGCAACCCGCCGGACCGGCGCAGCCTGGACGTGGCGCTCCGGCACGGGGTGAACTTGCCCAGCCGCGCACGCCAGTTCGATCCGGGGTCCGACGTGGACGGGTTTGACCTGCTGGTGGCGATGGACGCGTCGAATCGGGAGACACTGATCGCCAGCGGCACGCCCGAGGACAGGGTCGTGATGATGCTCGACTTCCACCCGGAACTGGCCGGCGAGGACGTGCCGGACCCGTACTACGGCGGGCCGGACGGGTTCGAGAACGTGTACGAGATGGTGCGGGCGGCGTGCGAAGGATTGCTTGAACGCCTGCTGTGATACTCAGTGCCAGAGCCTGCTATGCTGCAGAAATGGACGATATCGAAAACAATGACCCAAGATTTGAGTCACATTCGCAACCAGGCATACTGAAAAAGACTCTTTGCCTCGTAGCTTCCGGGCTCAGCGGTTCCATTGGCATCGCCTTCGTTCTTTTCTTGCTCTTGCACTTGCGTACCTGCGTTGTAACCGTTTGGGAACCGTCCGATTATTCCGGCCGATATGTCATCGATGGTGAAGATGGCCGTGAGATGGAGCTGACGCTTAGTGACGGAGGGGAAGTCACTATCAGTTACCTTGATGAAGACGGCGTACTCCATACCTCGAAGCAGGAATGGTGGTGTATGCGCGCTACTAGAATACTCGGCCCACTGCATAAGCCAGACAAACATCTTTACAGATGGGTTGATGCTGGTGTCGAACCCTACCTGTGCGAAGCAGATTACACGATGCTGTCACCGGTGGGATCGAGCGTATTCCCAAAACCAGGAAGGCACACAGACGGTCTTGTGTACTTTCGGGACGATGCCATCAAATACGAAGGCATGTGGTTACTCAAAGTACACGAATAATTACAGATCCAGCATCAGCCGGCGCGGGTCCTCGATGGAGTCCTTGATCGAGACCAGGAACTGCACGGCCTCGGCGCCGTCCACGATGCGGTGGTCGTAGGACAGAGCGAGGTACATCATCGGGCGGAGGACGATGTTCCCGGGGTTGTCGGGGTCTTCGACGGCGCGCTTCTTGATGCCGTGCATGCCGAGGATGGCCGACTGGGGCGGGTTGAGGATGGGCGTCGAGAGCAGGCTGCCGAAGACACCGCCGTTGGTGATGGTGAAGGTGCCGCCCTGCATCTCCTCGAGGGCGAGCTTGCCGTCCTTGGCGCGGGTGCCGTAGTCCTTGATGGCGGACTCGATGCCGGCGAAGGAGAGCGTCTCGCAGTTGCGGATGACCGGGACGACCAGGCCCTTGGGGCTGGCGACGGCGATGGCCACGTCCTGGTAGTGGTGCTTCTGGATGGCGGGCTTGCCGTCCTCCTCGACGATGTAGGCGTTGACGAGGGGGAACTTCTGGAGGGCTCGGACGCAGGCCTTGACGAAGAAGGACATGAATCCGAGGTTGATGCCGTGCTGCTCGGCGAAGGGTTCCTTGTATTGCTTGCGCAGGGCCATGACGGCCGACATATCGCACTCGTTGAAGGTGGTGAGCATGGCCGCGGTCTGCTGGGCCTCGACGAGGCGGCTGGCGACCATTTTGCGCAGGGGGCTCATCCGCTCCACGGTGACCTCACGCCCGGCGGAGCCTGAGGAGGCGGCCGGGGCGGGCTTCGGGGTGGAGGCGGGCTTGGGCGATTCTTTCTGGGCGGGCTTGTCGGCGGGCTTCTTCACGAAGTCCAGCACGTCCTGCTCGCGGACACGACCGCCCGGGCCGGTGCCCTCGATCCTGGAGAGGTCGGCGCCGTGCTCCTGGGCGAGTTTGCGGGCCAGGGGCGTGGCCCGAACATCGCCGGCGCTGCCACCGTCGTGCGGGTCGGCGGGCGGTGCGGCCACGGCGACCGGCTCGGGCGAGGCCGACTCGTCCTCGTCCGAGGGTGCCTCGGCAGTTGCGCCGTTGTTCGAAGCGCCGTTCGAGGAACCACTGGCGGTGCCGTTCTCGTCCACCTCGCCCACGGCCTGGCCGATCTCGATCTCATCACCCTCGCTGACGGTCCGTTTCAGGACGCCCGCGGCGGGGGCGAGGAGCTCGACGGTGATCTTGTCGGTCTCGACCTCGGCGACGGTCTCGTCACGCTCGACGTGCTCGCCGTCGCTCTTGAGCCAACTCGAGAGGATACCGGAGACAACGGACTCTCCGGCTTCGGGCATCGTGATCGGGGTGGGCATGGCGTTGGGGTCCCTGGGGAGGCGCTCACGCGGAGGCGGCGAGCTTGCCCTTGTCCGAGTGCTCGGACGGCTTCTGTGACGCGTCGGGTTTGGGCCCGACGGCCTCGGTGATGATCTGTTCCTGCTCGGCCTTGTGCTGCTTCTTGGAGCCGGTGGCCGGCGAGCCGGAGGACGGACGCCCGATGTACCGCATGCGTTCGAGCCCGAGCTCGGTCTCGCACTTGTTGTTCATGAACAGGTACGCCGCGGCGTTGTACGGCTCCTCCTGGGCGTAAACGCGTTCGGCGGAGTCGGGGTAACGGGCGAAGATCTCGGCGAGCTTGTCCTTGTTGAAGGGGTAGATCTGCTCGACGCGGAGCAGGGCGACGTCGTCGCGACCGATCTCACGCCGGCGCTGGTCGAGCTCCCAGTAGAGCTTCCCGCAGCAGAGGGTGACCTGGGTGACCTTGGAGCGGTCGTGCTCGCCGCCGACGAACATGGGGTCGTCGATGAATTCCTCGAACCGTCCGGTGGTCAGATCGTCGATCTTGCCGGTGGGGACGCGGAGCAGGCTCTTGGGCGTCATGACGATGAGGGGCTTGCGGTAGCTGCTCATGACCTGACGCCGGAACATGTGGAAGCACTGGCCGGCGGTGGTCGGGTAGACGACCTGGATGTTGTTGTCGCCGCAGAGCTTGAGGAAGCGCTCCATGCGTGCCGAGGAGTGCTCGGGGCCCGCGCCCTCGTACCCGTGGGGCAGGAGCATGACGAGGCCGTTCCAGCGCTCCCACTTCTGCTCGGCCGAGGCGATGAACTGATCGATGATGACCTGGGCGCCGTTGCAGAAGTCGCCGAACTGGGCCTCCCAGCAGACCAGCATGTTGGGGTCGCTGAGGGCGTAGCCGTAGTCGAAGGCGAGCACGGCCGCCTCGGAGAGCGGGGAGTCGTACACGCACAGGCCGGCCTGGCGCGGCTTGCCGTCCGAGCCCATGGTGCCGGGCTCCTTGTCCGGCACGTGTAGCCCCATCTCGCGGATGTGGTTCAGCGGGATGTACGGCTCGCCGGTCTCGTAGTCGCGCACGACCGCGTGCCGGTGCGAGAACGTCCCGCGACGGGAGTCCTGCCCGCTCACGCGGATCGGGTGCCCCTCGGCCAGCATGGTGCCCCAGGCGAGGGCCTCGGCGTCGGCGTAGCTGATCTCACGCGTCTCCATGAGCTTGGAGCGGGCGTCGAACAGACGCTTCAGTTTCGGATTGAGCTTGAAGCCGTCGGGCACCCGCGCGATCGCGCCGAGCACCTCCTCGAGCTGCTCCTTGGTCACGGCGGTCTCGACGGGCTCGAAGCTGAACTTGTGCGAGACGCCGGCCCAGCGCGAGCTGCCGGGGTCGATGGTCGGGTCCTTGGGCTCCTCGCGCGCGGTCCGCTGGGCCTTCTCCAGCGTCTCGTCGATGCGGGCCTGGATCGCACGCTTGTCCGACTCCTTGATGACCCCGCCGTCCATCAACCGGTTGGCGTACTGCGCGAGCACGGACTTCTTCTTCTTGATCATCGCGGCCATGATCGGCTGCGTGAAGCTGGTCTCGTCCTGCTCGTTGTGCCCGTACTTGCGGTAGCACTGCAGGTCGATGAAGCAGTCTCGCTTGAAGGTCTGGCGATACTCCATCGCGAAGGTGGACACCGCGACGACGGCCTCGGGGTCCTCGCCGTTCACGTGGAAGATGGGGGCGTCGATCATCTTGCCGACGTCGGTGCAGTACCGGGTGGAGCGACCGTCCTCGGGCAGCGTGGTGAAGCCGATCTGGTTGTTGACCACGACGTGCACGGTGCCGCCCGTGGTGTAGCCCTCGAGCTGCGAGTAGTTGAGCATCTCCTGGATGACGCCCTGGCCGGCGATGGCGGCGTCGCCGTGGATCAGGATCGGGATCACACGCTTGCGCTCGGTGTCGGCCCGCAGGCGCTGCTTGGCGCGGCAACGCCCCTGCACGACGCCGTTCACGGCCTCGAGATGGCTGGGGTTGGAGGCCAGGGCCAGGTGGATCATCCGCCCGCTGGGGGAGCGGTGGGTGCCGGAGTAGCCGCGGTGGTATTTCACGTCGCCGCCGCCGTCCACGAAGTCCTCGCTCCAGGCCTCCTCGAACTCGGTGAAGATCTGCTCGTAGGACTTGCCCAGGATGTTGTTGAGGACGTTCAGGCGCCCGCGATGGGCCATGCCGATGACGATCTCTTCCACACCAAGCTCGCCCGAGGTCTCGATCAGCCGGTTGAGCAGGGGGATGAGGCTCTCGGAACCCTCGAGGCTGAAGCGTTTCTCGCCCGGGTAGCGTTTGGCGAGGAACTGCTCGAACAGCTCGGATCGGGTGAGCTGCTCCAGGATGTGGGCCTTGTCGCCCCGGGAGAGGTCAACCCGGCCCGCGCGTCGTTCGAACTGCTCGTACAGCCAGGCCCGCTGCTCGACGTTCTGGATGTGGTTGAACTCCACCCCAATGGTGCCGCAGTAGAGCTCTTCGAGGCGCTCGATGACCTCGCGGAGCGTGATCTCGCCGTCGATCCCGAAGCGGGCGCCGTCCACCGGCCCGCCCAGGTCGGACTCGGTCAGGCCGTGGTACTCGAGCGTGAGCGTCTCGGGGCGGTCGCGCTCGCGATCGAAGGGGTCGATGTGGGCGGCGAGGTGCCCGTTGTCGCGGTAGGCGGTGATCAGGTCGTCCACCACCGCCTGGAAGTGGCTGGCACGCCCGGCGGGCTGCCCGGCCGCGGGCGTGATGGTTGCACGCCCCTGACGGGTCGTGGACTGTGCCGGCGGCTGGGTCGAGACACCCGTGAAATCGGGGCGATCGCCCGACGAAAGCCCGTTGGAGAGCTCGAACCCCTTGAAGAAGGCCCGCATCTCGGGATCGACGCTGGCGGGGTCCTCTTGGTAGGCCCGGTAGCGATCGTCCAGATAGTCGGCGTTCCAGCTGTTCAGCGAGGGCACGACGGCACGCGGCTCAGCACTCATTTGGGGCCTCTGATTGGGCTGACCCGTTGTCGGGCCACGCCGATCTCGGACGTTCGGACAGCCACAGCGATAATCCTAGACGGGCCTATCGGCCGTTGAAACGGACGACTCCCCAATTCCTCAGCAAACTTGTCGGATTGACCGGATGAGATCATCCGAAGCGACCGGTCACGTACTGCTCGGTCTCTTCCAGTTTCGGGTTCTGGAACACGGATTCCGTCGGCCCGTACTCGACCAGGCGACCAAGGTACATGAACGCGGTGAACTGGCTCACCCGGGCCGCCTGCTGCATGTTGTGGGTGACAATCAGCACGGTGTAGCGGTCGGAGATCTCGTGGATCAGCTCCTCGATGCGGAGCGTCGCGATGGGGTCGAGGGCGGAGCAGGGCTCATCGAGCAGCAGGACCTCGGGGTCTGCGACGATCGCCCGGGCGATGCACAGGCGCTGCTGCTGCCCGCCCGAGAGGCTCAGGGCGGATTCCCCGAGGCGGTCCTTGACCTCGTCCCAGATCGCCGAGGACCGGAGGGCACGCTCGCAGGCGTCCCGGAGGACGGGCTTGCGGTTCTCCCCGTCGATGCGGAGCGGGTAGACCACGTTCTCGAAGATCGACATCGGGAAGGGGTTGGGCTTCTGGAAGACCATGCCGAGGCGTTTGCGGAGGTCGATGACGTCAACGTCGGGGGCGTAGATGGATTCCCCGGCCAGCCGGATCTCGCCACCGATGCGGACGCCGTCCACGAGGTCGTTCATCCGGTTGACGGACCGGAGCAGGGTGGACTTGCCGCACCCTGAGGGCCCGATGAGGGAGGTGACGTGCCCGCGCGGGATCCGCATCGAGACCCCGTGCAGGGCCTGGGCGGCGCTGTACCAGAGGTCGAACCGGTCGATCTCGACCACGGACCGGTCGCCGATGGCCTCCTCGCCGACTTCCGTGTGGTAGGTCGTGGGCACGGACTCGCCCTGCTGGATGGCGCGGATGATGCCCACACTCTTCGAGGGTTTCGGGTCGATCATTTCGGATGGCGTGGTGGCTGTGCTCATGAATAGCGGGTCAGATTGAGGCCGCGGACATCTGCCCGCGGAGCTTCGTGCGGATGAAGACCGCCACGAGGTTCAGGATCAGCACGATAAGGATAAGCAGCAGGGTGGTCGTCCACACGAGCGGCTTGGCCGCCTCGGAATCGGGGCTCTGAAAGCCCAGGCTGTAGATGTGGAATCCGAGATGCATGAAGGTGCGGTCGCCGTGCAGGAACGGGAACTCGCCCGACACGGGCAGGGCCGGGGCGAAGTTCACGGCCCCCACCAGCATGAGCGGGGCGACCTCCCCGGCGCCGCGTGCCATCGCGAGGATGGCCCCGGTCATCACGCCCGGGAGCGAGGAGGGGAGCACGATGCGGCGGATCGTCTGCCATTTGCTCGCCCCGCAGGCCAGGCTGCCCTCACGCATGGAGTTCGGGACCGCCGCGATGGCCTCCTCGGTGGCCACGATCACGACGGGGAGGGTGAGCAGCGCGAGCGTCAGGGCGGCCCAGAGGATGCCCCGCCCGCCCATGGTCGAGCTCTCGGGGAGTTTGTGCCCGAAGAATCCCGAGAAGTAGGGCGAGGTGAAGACCATCCAGCCGGCCCCCACCACCGCGCCGGTCCACAGCAGCCAACTCGCAGACTTGGCGAGCCGCTCCCGCTTCGAGGGCGGCAGTCCTGGCGGGTGCGTGGACAGCATCGTGGCCCCGGCCCCCAGCACCACGAGCATCAGCGTCACCCCCACGCCCACCCACCAGGACCCGCGCGGCAGGGGGGCGCTCGGGCCCTCGTCGATGAACCCGCCCAGGAAGTAGCAGAAAAATCCCAGCCCGAACATGCCGTACACGATGCTCGGCACCCCGGCCAGGTTGTTGATCGCGATCCGGATGATGCTCGTGAAGGTCCCCTGGCGGGCGTACTCACGCAGGTACAGGGCCGCGACGACCCCCAGCGGGACCACGCAGATGTTCAGCAGGAGCGTCAGAATCACCGTTCCCACGATGATGGGGAAGACCCCGCCCTCGGCCCCGTCGGCCCGCGGCTCCTCTGACAGGAACTCCCCCCAGCGCGACAGGTACACGCCCACCTTGTCCCCGAACGACAGGTCCGTGCCGGGCACGACCCGGATCACCTGCGAGAGTCGCAGCGGCGTCTCCCGTTCGGACCGGCTCTCGGGAGCGATGCGGTCGGTCCTGGGATCACGGATCACGATCCGGACCCGGGCGTCCTCTTGTCGCAGGGTCCGCAGCCGGTCGAGGGTCTCGCGGAGCTCGCCCTGGATCCGGTCCGTTCTGGCTTCGAGCGTGTTCAGCCGGCTCTGGACCTGTGCCTCGGTGCGTTGCGCTCCCGCCCAGGGGTGCTCGAGCGTTGTGACCAGGACCAGCCCGAACGAGCCGGCCAGCGTTGCGATCGCGGTGAGCTGCCTCGCCTTGCGTCGCGGGTTGGCCCGGCTGGTGCTGCGTGCCCGGGCCGAGAGCCGCATGCTCCACCAGACCCCGCCGGCGCCGAGGAGCAGCAGGGCGAGCCAGAGCGCGATCGGCAGGCCGGACCCGGTCTCCTCGCGGGCCCGGTCGTGCTCGACCTTGCGCCGTGCCCACTCGATCTCATTCAGGCGGTGCTGCAGCCCGGGCGCCTCGACGTCGTTCAGGTGCTTGATCTCGTCGCGACGCTGCACGGCGCGGGCGTGCAGGCGTTCGAAGGCCTCACGCACCGCCTCGGGCCCTTCGGCGAGCGCCTCGGGCGACTGATCGTCGCGTGTCTGCTCGGGGTGCAGCAGGATCGCCTCGGGGTAGCCGAGGAAGACGCCCCAGTCCTCTCGCTCGACATACCACGCGCCGGCCGCCGGCGAGGATTCGGCGATGTCGGTCCTGTCAACCCACTCGAACGACTCCTGCCCGAGGTCGCGGTTACCGACGCGGTACCGGGTTCTGAGTCCTCCCGTGGTGTCCGAAGGCTCGGAATTGAGCGGGACGCCGAGGAAGGTCTCGCCGCTTTCGAGGGTGACCGATTCCACGGGGCGTGGCCAGAAGGTCTTTCCGCCGTGGAAGACGATCAGCGCGACGATCGCGATGATGAGGACCACACAGGCGACCAGGGCGCCGCCGGTGAGCCACGTGGCGGTCTCGCCGCGGGCCGCGGGCGGGGTGCGGCGCTGGTGTCTCGCGGGCTGGTTGGGCGTGGTGGTCGTCACAGCGCGGCGTTCTTCTTTCTGACCCGCTGGCGGACGACCTCGGCGGTGGTGTTGATGAACAGGGTCATGACGAACAGCACCAGCCCGCACAGGAACAGCACGCGGTAGTGCGCCCCGCCCTGGGGGGCCTCCGGGAGTTCCACGGCGATGTTGGCGGCCAGCGTTCGGAAGCCGGAGAAGATGTTGGCCGTCATCTCGGGGGTGTTTCCGGTCGCCATGAGCACGATCATGGTCTCGCCGACAGCGCGTCCGAGCCCGACCATGCAGGCCGAGAAGATGCCCGAACCCGCGACGGGCAGCACGACGCGGACGGCGGTCTGCCAGGGGGTGGCCCCGGTGCCGAGCGAGGCGGACCGGAGGCCGCTCGGGACGGCCCGGAGGGCGTCCTCGGAGATGGTGTAGATGATCGGGATGACCGCGAAGCCCATCACGAGCCCGACGACCAGCGTGTTGCGCTGGCTGTACTCACCGAAGACCGATTCGCGTGGATCCACGCCGGACACGCTCAGCCCCCAGGCCAGGCCCCAGCCCGCCCCCACGCCGAGCACGAGCAGCGCCACGACCCGCAGGAGTTCCATCGAGGCCCCCGGGGTGTGCGTGAGTCGCGAGACCCACTCGCCCCACTGCCTGCCCATGACCCTGCTCCAGGCGAGGAAGACGCCGAGCACGGCGAGCGGGACGGTCGCCAGCAGCCAGCCCGGGCGCGCGTCGCCGAAGTTGCCGTTGAGCCACGGGATCATGCCGGTGGGCGAGCGCGGGCTCTCGTCGATGGCGGGGTTGCGGAAGAGCGCCGCCTCGAGCGGGTCGCCCAGCAGGTACGCGATGACGACCGCCAGCGCGAGCGACCCGCCGATGAGGGCCACGCGCGGGCCCGAGGTGACCCGGTGCATCGACCGCGTCGGCACGAATCGGACCAGGGTGCTCCCGATCAGCAGGGCCACCGGCAGGAGCAGCAGGGCGAGCAGCACCTCGCTCAGCGTGTCGCGCAGGTAGGGTGCCACGACCATGGCCGCGACGAAGCCCAGCACGACCGACGGCAGCGAGGCCATGAGCTCGATGATCGGCTTGACGATGCGGCGGACGCGCGGGTGCAGGAACTCGGAGGTGTAGATCGCCGCGAGGACCGCGAGCGGGGCGGCGATCAGCATCGAGATGATGGTGGCCTTGACGGTGCCCCAGACGAGCGGGACGAGGCTGAGCTTCGTTTCCGCGACGGGCGACCCCGTGGACTGGTACACCCAGTCCGGCTCGGCGTAGCCCTCGTACCGGATCGGGAGGGCCAGCGACCGCCAGCCGACCTCCGGGTAGGCGGGGTCGAACTCCCAGAACGTCAGACGCCCGTTGGCATCCAGCACCGACGCGGCGTGCAGGTCGGAGCCCATCGTCAGTTCGACGGGATCGGTCACCTCGCCAGGGAATCTCGCGACGTCACGCTCGCTGGTGAGATTGACCAGGCGTGCGATGCCGGCCTCGTCGAGCGTCAGCACCGTGCGGTCGATCCGGGAGGGCGCCATCCCGACAACCGGGTGCCCGTGGGAGGACGTGCGTGACGCGAGCGCGAGCGAACCTCCGGTGTCGGTCTCGTCGTCGGACTGCACGAGCGTCCACGACGAGACCCGCCCGAGCGAATCGCCCACGAGCAGCGACCGAGCGCCGAGGGCGGGCGCGATAGCCGTCACTCGGACGTCCTCGCTCACGAGCGGGACGGGCGGTTGTCGGTCGAACTCATCCGAGCGAGTCGATGCTCGCGTGAAATGCTCGAGCACGCCGTCGGCCTGGACCGCGAGCACGTGCAGTCCGTCGGCGTCGATCATCAGCCAGTCCGGGACCGGCGACATGCCCTCGGCGACCGTGGACTGGGTCAGCCGAAGGCGGGCCGGGCCTCCGCCGAGCGACCTGCGAATCCGGATGGTGGCCAGGGTGATGGTGCCGTCGGCCCGGACCGCCAGCGCGTAGTTCTCACGTTCGTTCGCGGCGGTGCCGGCGATCCGCAGCACCGAACCGGCATCGCCATCGAGCTCGACCGGCTCGGTGGCCTCCGCGGTGATCGAGGTCACACGCCCGCCGCCGTCGAGTCGCTCGAACGCCGTGGCGGGTGAGAGGTCGAAGCGGATCGACCGCGAGGAGCCGAACCCGTCGATCTCGTCCTCGGTGAGCCCGACGCCCGTCCCCGGCGTGAGGGCGAGCAGGCGTTCGGGCAGGTCTCGCTCGGGCACCAGGCCCTGTTCGAGTGCGACGAGTGCGGTTGAGAGTGAGCCGTCTTCGTGCCCGAGGAAGACACGGCCCGAGGCCGATTCCGAGTAGGAGGCGGTGATCGCGGTGGCCGGCATGAAGAGCGAGCCGCTGGCCGCGACCTGACCGGTGGTGGTGTCGATCACCCACCCCGTGCCGTCTTTTCCGATGCGTGCGTACCACCGATTGTCGGGGGCGATCGCCGAGTAGATCGCCCCCGAGCCGTCGGTCGCGGTCTCGACCGCGCGGTGATCGATGACGTCGGCCCTCTGGAAGAGGGGCGCGACCACGAGGAAGAGGAAGACACAGATGCCGAGCATGGCCGCGAGCACACCGAGCCCGCCGGCGGTGATGACCCCCTGCGCGGCGTGGTCGATCCACCTGACGGTGCGTGGTGTGTTACGTCGGGAAGTGGACGCCGTGTCGCGGTCCATGCTGCTCCAGGCTCCACGGGCGTGCGTGCCCGATCGTTCGGCGTCGTGCTCAGTCCTCGATCAGCCCGACCTTGTCCAGGTCCTCCGTGGCGATCTCAGAGGTTACCGGAAAGGAGCCGTCGCGGATGACCGCTTCCTGGCCCTCGCGGCTGAACATCATGCGGATGAACTCGGCGCGGAGCGGGTCGAGCCCGTCGCCCTTCGGATCGAGGTTGATGTAGACGTAGAGGAAGCGGGCGATCGGGTAGTCGCCGTTGTTGGCGTTGTCGGGGGTGGGCAGGAAGGCCTCGTCGTTGTCGTACAGGCTGACGGCGAGGATCTTGACGTCGGGGGTCTTGAAGCCCACACCGGAGTACCCGATGCCGTAGGGATCGGCGGAGATGGCGTTCACCACACCGGCGGAACCGGGCTGCTCCTTGACGGACTCCTTGAAGTCGTTGCGGTTCAGCGCGACCTTCTTGAAGTACTTGTAGGTGCCGGAGGCTGAGTTGCGCCCGTAGAGGGAGACCGGGCGGTTGCGCCACTCCGGGTCGTCGGCGCCCAGGTCGCCCCAGGTGACGTCGCCGCCGCGAACGCTGAAGGCGAGCTCGAGCTGCTCGAGCGAGATCTCATCGATGGGGCAGTCCTTGTTGACGAAGATGGCGATGCAGTCGATCGCGGGGCGCAGCGCCGTGGGCTCGTACCCGTAGGCCGCGCGGAACTCGGCGATCTCGTCGGTGTCCATCTCGCGGCTCATCGGGCCGAACTGCGCCTGGTTGTCGAGCAGGGCGGGCGGCGCGGTGGAGGAGCCCTTGCCCTCGACCTGCACCTGCACGGCGGGGTAGTACTCGCGGAACAAGTCCGCCCAGTTGGTCATCAGGTTCAGGATGGTGTCCGAGCCGACGGACTTGAGCGAGCCGGCGATGCCCTCCGAACTCACCTCGTACTTCGGCAGGTCCGGGTCGATCTCCTGCGCTATGGCGGGCGTGGAAAGCACGGCAACGGCGGTGATGATCAGTCGCTTGAGCATGTGGGAGTCCTTGTTCACAGGGTTGACCGGTCTCTCTGCGGAGTCGCCCGGGTAGGGCACTCTCCCCAGTCGGTGGGCTTACTGCGAATGATTCCCGAGTCTGACCGACGCCGCACCGTTTGACCCCGCAACCGGGCCCTTTTCGTGTGTGAAGAATCCGTAAAGGTCCCCCGGGCCGGTGATCTTGGTGTCCACTCCCGCGGGCAGTTTCAGATAGAAGGAATACCCCGGTCCCGGGGACATCGGAACCCGGGCTCCCGCGGCCTTGTCCTCTGAGAACGCCCACTGGGCGATGGTCTCGCCGGCCCCGGATCGCAGTTCGAAGACGAACTCCCCGCGACTCCAGACGGGCAGCCTCGATTGCGAGGCTTCCGGGAACAGGTACACGACGATCGGGATGGTGTCTACGAAGCGGTTGCCGTCCGAATCGCGGGGGGTACCGACGGTGAGCAGCATCTGAACGGGCACGGCGTTGCTGAACTCGGCCGTGCGCCGGATGCGTGCGGCCTCGCTCTCCGAGACGCGAGGCTCGCCCGAGGTGGTGCAGGCGTTGCAGGTGAGCAGCGCCAGGCACGCGAGGAGGAATAGTGCGGGGCGGTCAGGGCGCATCGTCTTCGGCCGCGGGGGTTTGGGTCTCTTCGTCATCGGGCGTTGGCTGCTCGCCGTCCTCGAGGTCCATGAAACTGTCCTGGGCGAAAGACTCGAGTCGCATGGCGCGATCGACGGTGCTGCGGTCGTTCATGCTGTCGAGTGAACGCTCGGTGAGCTCGTCCATGCGGGTGATGGCGGTCTGCTGGTCGCCCGGGATGACGTAGGGGGTGAGGATGATGAGGAGTTCGGTCTTGATGCGCTCCTCGCTGTCGGAGCGGAAGAGCCCCCCGATGAGGGGGATGTCGCCCAGCAGGGGGACCTTGGTCTCGCGTGTGGACTGGCTGGTCTGGATGAGGCCGCCGATGACGACACTCTGGCCGTCGTTGACCGCGACGGTGGTGCTGAGGCGGCGCTGCGTGATGATGGGGACCTCGAAGTTCTCGTCGATCTGCGTGGCACGGTCGGAGACGCTGGAGATCTCGGGGGAGATGTCCATGCGGACGAAACCGTCTGAGGAGATGGTGGGCGTGACCTCGAGGATGATGCCGACCTCGCGGCGCTCGGTCTCGGCTCGGAGGAGGTCGCCGGACTGGACGGTGCCGACGGGCACGGTGACGTCCTCACCAACCTGGATGTTGGCGGTGGAGTTGTTGGCGACCTGCACCTGCGGGCGGCTGAGCACCTCGAGCTTGCCCTGTGCCTGGAGGGCGCGGATGAGCAGGCCGAAGTCGGAGCTGGCGATCGCGAGGTTGGGGACGCCGAAGGCGGTGGCGACGCCGGCGCCCGCGGCGAGTGCGCCGAAGGAGTAGTTGTCGCCGCCGATGCTGGACTCGGTGATGGTGGTGCCGCCGATGGCGGACTCGACGACGATGCCGCCGATGTTCAGGTCGGCCCCCCACTGGCCCGAGGAGTCGAGCGTGACCTCGGCGAGGAGGACCTGGATCATGACCTGGGGCGGGGCGGCGTCGAGCTCCTGGATGATGTTGGTCACGGCGTCCACGTAGCGGGGCGAGGCGGAGATGACCAGCTTGTTGCTGGACGGATCGCCGACGATGGTGACCTCACGCTCGAGCTGGGCGAGCAGGGAGCCGGAGACCTGCGGGCCGAGCGTGGCGCGGGAGATGTCGGCCTCGCCGGCGAAGTAGGATGCGAGGGTGGTCTCGACCTCGGCGGCGTCTGCGTTCTTGAGCTCGAACACGAGGCGTTCGCGCTCGACGGCCTCGATGGAGTCGAGCTCCTCGACGATGGTGCGGACCTCCTCGATGAGGTCGGGCGTGCCGCTGACGAGCAGCATGTTGGTGCGCCGGTCGATGGTGACAACGAGCTCGCGTCGCTCGTCGGGGACCGCGGCGAAGGTGCCGCCTTCCGGGCCGGTGACGATCTCGTTGCCGTCGTCGTCGGTGGTGGTCTGGGTGTTGGGGACCAGGACGTAGCGGTTGCCGCGCTGGGTGAGGTTGAACAGGTCCACCAGCAGCGTCTGCATCTGGAGGGCGTCGGCGTTGAGGAGGGGGAAGCGTTCGATGACGCGGTCACCGCGGGTCTCGGCGTCGAGATCCTTGATGATGGAGACGAGCAGCTCGACGATGGTCGGGGTCGCCTTGATGATGATGGAGTTGGTGCGCCGGTCGGGGGTGAGGGTGACCTGATCGCGGACGGCCCCGTCGATGGTGGCCTCGGTGGGGCGGTCGCCCTCGTTCTGGCCGGTGACGCGCACGCGGGTGGCACTGGCTCCGAGCTGGCTGCCGGAGATGGAGCGACCCGCGAGCACGTCCTCGAGCAAGGCGACGACCTCGATGGCTGAGGCGGAGTTGAGCGTCACGCGCCGGACTTCCTCCACCAGACCGACGTTGGTGGCCGAGAGCTCCTGGATGAGCCCGCGGATGGTCTCGAGGTCCTCGGGTGTGCCTCGCACGTAGAGGGAGTTGAGCCGCTCGTTGGGGACGAGGTCCACGGCGTCCTGGCCGCGGCGCTGCAGCTCGCGGTTCAGGTAGAGCTCTCGGATGAGCCCGGCCATCTCGGTCGCGCGGATGCCGTCGGAGAGGGGGATGAGCTCGGTCTGATCGGCGTCCTCGGCGTCGAGGTCGCTGATGAGGACCTCCATGAGGGCGACGGACTCCTCCGGTCCGGCGACGATGATCGAGTTGGAGCGTTCGTTGACGGAGACCGCCACGTTCGCCGCCAGTGCCCGCCCGACGGTGGTGCTGGGTAGCCCGGCGCGGTTGGACCCGGCCGGGCGGCTCAGGTTGACGCCCTGGCTGAACAGCTCGAGCAGGACCTGTCGCACGCGACCAGCTGAGGCGTAACGGAGGGGGAAGATCTTGACCGTGACCGCGGAGCCCTCGGGGGTGGCGTCGAGCTGCTCGAAGACCCGCTCGAGCGCATCGAGGTTTTCCGGGGAGGACGAGACAATGACGGAGTTGGTGCCGCGATCGGCGAGGAGCTGGATGGGGCTGGCCAGGTCGATGGAGACGGGCTCCTCGCCGGCGCTCTCGAAGAAGCTGAGGCGGCGGATCTGTTCGGCCATGGCGGGTGCCGCGCCGGCGCCCGTGGTGGGAGACTGCGACATCATCTGCTCGACGATGGCGACGGTCTGCGCTGCGTCGGCGAGTTCGAGCCGGACGACTCGGACTGCGAGCCCACGTGCGAGGGCGCCCTCGTCGAGGGTCTCGATGACGGACTGGATGGCCGCGAGGTCGGGCGCGGAGGCGACGACCGCGATGGCCCCCATCTCGCGCAGCGGGACGAGGCCGACGGGCTCTGCCACGAGCCCACGCCTGTTGCCCTGCGTCGGACGGGTGACGCCGAGCTGCGTGAGTTCCTGCACGACCTCGGCGGGGTCACGCCGGATCACGCGGACGATCTCGAGCCCGCGCGCCGGGCCGAAGCCCTCGGCCCCCGGCTCGGGGCCGGATGGGTCGTTCATGCCGTCGAGCTGCTGTGCGATCGCTTCGATCTGCTCGAAGAGCTCGTCGCTGGAGGCGACCACGAGGGCGTTCGAATCGCGATCGATCTCGATGGAGAGGGTCTCGCGCCGGGTCTGGGCGATGGGGCGGAAGGTGCTCAGGAGCGTGTCGCGCGCGGTCGCGGCGGGGACGGTGCGGAGGCGCACGATGCGGGCGGTGGCGATGGTGCTGCCGGCCTCCTGCTCGAGCTGCTCGGCGAGGGCCGCGATCTGGACGAACTGATCCTCCTCGGCTCGGACGATGATGGAGTTGGAGGTGTCGTCGCCGAAGATGAGGATCTGCCGGGAGAGCCCGCCATTGGTCCCCTCGACGAAGAGCTGCTGGAGCGTGCGTGCGATGGCGGAGGCTCGCCCCTGTTCCAGCGGGATGACGCGCGGCGCTGGGAGGCGCAGGATGTCGGGCAGGTCGAGCTGGCGCACGATCGACTCGATCCGCTGCAGCTCGCGACGCCCGGCGAAGACGATCAGGCTGTTGGTCTGCGGCTCGGCGGAGACGGTGGGCACGGTGTCGCCCTGCACGAGGACGGTCGGCTCGAAGTAGTCGGTGCCTCGTGCGTTGTTGCGCCGGCGCTCGGCCTCGAGGCGGACCCGCTCGCGATCGAGCTGGGCGTCGAGTGGGGCGCGGAAGCCCTCGTTGAGGGCCCGGGCGACGGAGGTCGCCGAGGCGTGCTTGAGCGGGATGACGACGAGTTGCTCGGAGGTGTCGTACTCCTCGCTGTCGAGCTTGGCCAGCAGCGTCTCGATGTTCTCCCAGATCGAGTTGTCGGCCGTGATGACGAGGCTGTTGGAGGCGGGGTCGGGCACGATGCTGACCGAACGCTCGGCCTGGGTGCGGGCCTCCGGGGCGAAACGCCCGAAGAAGACCTTCAGCGCATCCGCGGTCTGCTCGGCGTCGGCGAACTCGAGCCGGACGAAGTCGGTCCGACGCTCGACGCTGCTCGCGACGTCGAGCTGGGCGATCATGTCCTCGATGAAGCCCATCTCCTCGCTGGTCGCGGTGACCACGAGCGTGTTGTCGTCGGAGATGTAGTCGATCGAGGGTGCCGGCTCGTCGGCGCCGCGCGGGCGGTTGCGGACCAGGCGACCGATCGAGAAGGACAGGTCCGCCGCTTCGGCGTGCTCCAGCGCAAAGCGACGGAACTGAACCGGAGCCTGCTCCGGCTCGACGTCGAGCAGGGCGATGCGTGCCTCGACATCGGCGACGTCCTCCTCTGGCCCGGTCAGGAGCAGCGAGTTGGTGCGTGCGACCGGCGTGACGCGGACCCGCAGGCCCTCGGGCAGGGCCGCGTCGAGCGCTCGGGCCAGCTCGCTGGAGCGGGCGGTCTCAAGCTCGACGATCCGCATGACGTCGTTGTCGCCGCCGCCGGCGAGGATGTCGCCGAGGTAGCCCTCGGCCTCTTCCACGCGGTCGCGCTTGCCGATGAGCACGAGCACGCGGCGCTGCTGGTCGATCTGCACACGGACGCCGTCCGGGTCCGGCCCCTGCCAGGTGCGCCAGCCGGGGGTGGCCATCAGCTCGGTGATGGCGGCGGCGGTGGCGCGGAGATCCACCCCGGTCGCCGGGACGGCGCGGACCACCCGCTCGCCCTGCTCCGAGCCGGGCACGTCGAGCTCGGCGATGACGCTCTGCACGGTCTCGAAGGTGTCGCCCTGCCCGAACAGGATCACGGCGTTGGTCTGGTCGTTGACCTCGAAGAAGACGTCTCCCCGGTCGGACTGGCTGTTGCGCCGCCCGAAACTTTGATTCCATCGGAACGAATCGGTCATGGTCTGGAGCGTGGCACGCAGGTCCGCGGCGCGAACATGCTCGAGCGGGATGATGCGGAACTGGAGCTCCTGCGCCTGGGACGGCGCGTCGAACTGTTCGACCAGCGATTCGATCTGGGCGTAGTCCGCGTCGGACGCGGCGACGACGAGCGTGCCGCTGAGGCGGTCGCCCACGATCGCGGCGTTGGCCCCGGCCCGGTTGTTGCCACGCTGACGCTGCATCCGGTCGCGGTCGGCGAAGAACCGCTGCAGGGCGGTGGCGACCTCCTGCGCGTCGGCCCGTTCCAGCTTGATCGAGCGGATGGGGAAGGTGTCGGTCTCGGCGGTATCGATCTGGGCCACGATCTCGCGGATCTCGGCCAGCTCCGCCTCCGGGGCGCGGACGACGACCACGCCGGAGTTCTCCTGGGCGCTGATCAGCACCTCCTCACGCTTGGCGGGGTCACGCCCGATGACCACCTGCGTGACGATCTGCTGGACCGCACGCGGCGAGGCGAGCTGGAGCGGGATGATCGCCAGCTCGAGGTCGTCGCGCTCCATGCTGGCGTCGGCGGTCTCGAGGATGGTCTTGAGCTGGGCGTGCTGGTCCGCGTTGGCGGTGACCAGCAGCGCGTTGGTGCGGGCGTCGGCGACGAGGCGGGCACGCGGGACACTGCCCGCGGCGGGGCCCTGACGCTGCGCGTCGAAGAGCGACTGCAGCGTGCGGGAAAGATCCTGGGCCTGGGCGTGCTCGAGGGTGTAACGCCGGATCGCGAGTCGCTCGGTGACCGGGCTCTGGTCGAGCAGGCCGACGAAGCGGTCGATCAGCACGAAGGCGTCTTCGGGCGCCGTAACGATGACCGCGGTGCGGCTGGGATCGACCGCGACGGAGACGAGCGAGGGGTCGAGCGTGCCGCGGACGACCTCGCCGGATTCGTCCGGCACGCCGAGGTTCAGCTCGCGCAGACGGCGGGCCTGGCGACCGGACGGGGCGTTCTGAACGAGATCGCGGATGGAGACCGCGGCGCGGTCCGCGGACGCGTTGGCCAGCGGGTAGACCTTCACCATGAGGTCGGCGCTCTCGCCGAGCCGGGCGACGCCGGCGATGAGCTCACGGACGGTGGCGAAGTCGGTCTCGTTGGCCCAGACGACGATGGCCTGGCCGCTGGTCTCCGGGATCGCGGCGACGCGCCCGGTGAAGCCGCCGGGGTTCTGGTCGCTGGAGCGCCCGATCTGGCGGACGGTCTGGGTGACGAGCTGGGCAGCCTGACGCGGGTCAACGGTCTCGGGGAGCTGGACCAGGCGCACACGCACCGGGGCGGAGGGGAGCTGGGACTCGAGCTGGCGTGCGAGTTCGGCGACGCGTTCGGTCAGGCGGGACGAGCCCACCACGACGAGCGAGTTGGTCTCGGGATCGACCGCGATGCGGAGCTCGGGCTCTCGCGCCGGCTCGGGCTCGGGGTCGGTCTGAGTGTCAGGCTGAGTCTCGGGCTCGGGCTGCGAAAACGCCTCGTGGATGGGGAGCACGCCGAAGCAGACCAATTCGTGCAGGCCGATCAGGGGCTTGGCGCGGCTCTGGCGTTCGCTCTCCTCGGGCTCGGCGAGGAGTTCGTCCACGCTGATCACCTCGACGTCCACGCCGCTCTGCTGGTCGAGCAGACGACGGATGGTCTCGGCGATCTCGGTGGCGTCGGCCTTGGAGCGGTCGAGCGGGATGGTGCGGAGCTGACGCCCGCTGCTGAGGGTCGCGGCCTCGATGGTCTCGGCGAGGTCCTCGATCGTGGCGATCTGCTCGGGCGTGCCGCGGACGATGAGGGAGTTGCTCGCGGCGTCCACCCGGACCGTCGGGGGCTGGCCGTCGAACTCCTCATCGGCGAACACGGCCTCGATGCTGGTCGCGAGGTCGGAGGCCTCGGCGTTGCTGAAGGTCAGCACCCGTACGACGCGGTCGGCGGGGCTCTCGCCGGAATCGACGTCGAGCCCGGCGATGATCTGCTCGGCGAGGTCGAGCTGCGGCGTGGTGGCGCTGATGACCAGCGCGTTGAGCCTGCTCTCGGCGACCACACGGACGCGTGACTCGCTGAGGGACTGGCCGCGTCGGGCGAGGTCGCGTGCGATGGCGAAGCGGAGAGACGCGGGCGCGTCGGAGACGAGGTTCTCGTCGGCCAGGGTCTGCTCGACGATGGGGGCGAGCGTCTCGGCGCGGGCGTGCCGGAGGAAGACGGTGCGGACAGCGAGCCCGCCCGGTTCGACGCCGACGCTGTCCATGGCCTCGATCAGCTCGCCGGCGCGGTCGATCTGGGTCTGGCTGCCCGAGACGACCACGGTGTTGCTGCGTGGCTCGGCGGCGACGGTGGGTGTGGGGTCGCCGGCCTGCGCCGAGGCCCGGAGGGCCTGTGTGATCGCGCCGGAGACGGCCTGAGCGTCGCCGCGGGTGAGCGTGAAGACCCGGATGCCCACGGGCACGGTCTCCGCAGCGCGGTCGAGCGTCGCGATGAGCTCCGCGGCGAGCGGGAGGACGCTCTCGGGGGCGCTCACGGTGAGCGTGTTGCTGGCCGGGTCGGCCGAGACGACCGGGCGCGGGACGTCGAGCCCGGCGTCGGCGGCGAGGCGCAACTCACGCGGCCAGCGCCCGGGATCGGTCAGCATCGGCTGCAGGGTGCGGGCCAGTGCGCTCGCGTCGGCGTTGGTGAGGGTGAAGACGCTGAGGCGTGTGGAGGGGACGACCGGGGCGCGATCGTCGTAGGCCGCGAGGGTGCGGACGGCCTCGGCGACGACGTCCGGGCGCCCCAGGACAAGAACGCTGCCGGTGTTGTCATCGACAACGAGCCGGGCGGGGCGTCGCCCGTCGGGCGTGGTTTCGTCGAGGATGCGTTCGACCGTGGAGGCGAGGCGTGCGGCCTCGGCCCGCTGGGGCATGAACGGGACGGCCGAGCGATCCTGCTCGGAGGAGGGCTGGTCGAGGCGCTCGATCAGGTCGCCGGCGATCTGGAGGAGCTGGGCCGGCGCGGTGACGATGACGGAGTTGGTGCGAATGTCTGGCTCGACCAAGGGCTGTCGTCCGCCCACGGCCTGACCCTGGCGAGCGTAGTCGCGGATGACCTGGTAGCGGGACCACTCGGGCACCATGTCGAGGATGTCGCGTTCGCCGGCGGTGAGCACGCGTCCGACGAGCTCGGCCATGGCCTCGGCGTCGGCGTGCTCGAGCGAGAAGGTTTCGACCTTGGAGGCATCGCGGTCGAGCGGCTCGCGGTCGAGGGGGTCGATGAGCTCTTCGACCTTGTCGAGGTCGGCGGGCGAGCCGGACAGGATGACGGCGTTGGAACCCTGGGCCGCGATGACGCTGACGGGGCCGCCCGCGGGCAGTTCCAGCATGGGCATCGCGTCGTTGACCGAGCGGGCGACCTCCTGGGCCTGGGCGTGGGTGAGGGGCAGCACACGGACGATGGTGCGTCCGGCGACCGAGGCCTCGGTGTCGAGGCTCTCGAGCAGGGCCGCGGCGACCTCCTGGACCGCCTCCGGGGCACTGACTATCAGCGTGTTGGAGGCCCGCTCGGCGACGACCTCGACGTCCTCGTCGGTGTAATCGCCCGGAAGATCACGCACGCGTGAGGCCAGCAGCTGCGTCACCAGCGGCTCGAGACGCTCGGCCCGGGCGTGCGACAGGGCGTACATCCGCAGGCTGCTGGGCGTGCGGTCCACGGCCTCGAGCTCGTCCAGCACGGACTCGACCCGCTCGAAGATGGTCGGCGGACCACTGACGATGACCGTGCGGCTCACCGGCTCGCTCTCGATGGTGATCGGGGCCTGCGAGTTGGTGGCCAGGGCGCCCGAGTCGGCGAGTCGGCGCAGAGCCCCGACGGCGGCGTCGAGGTCGGCACGGGTGATGGTGTAGGTGCGCAGCTCGACGTCGTTGGCGATGCTGACGGTGTCGAGCGAGTTGACGATCTGCTCGAAGCCGGCCAGACGGCGTGCCGGGGCGTCCACGATCAGGGCGTTGGTGGCCCGGTCGGCTCGGACCACGATCTCGCGCGAGGGCTGCAGGTCGGGGCGCGGACGCCCGCGGCTGTCCACCGGGATCGGCGGCTGCGGGTACATCTCGTCGATGGTGCGGGCCAGCTCGTCGGCGCGGGCGTGCTTGAGCGGGAAGATGCGGATCTCGCGCCCCTCGGCGTCGAGCGCCTGCGCGTCGTTCAGCTCGCGCACGATCGACTGGATCTCGGGCAGCACCTCGGGGTGGGCGCTCACGATCAGCGTGTTGGTCGCGGCGTCGGCCTGGATGTCCACCGGCTCGCGTGTCCGCTCGTCCACCGGGCGCTGCTGGTACGACCGCTGCAGCACCGAGGCGAGGCTGACCGCGTCGGTCGAGCGGAGACGCAGGATCGAGAGCGGCGGGCGCTCGGTGTTCTGCTCGGCGTCGATGGAGCGCACCAGCTGCTCGATGATCGGGAACTGGCCCGGGGTGGCGGCGACGAGGATCGAGTTGGTGGCCTCGATGGGCTCGAAGACGGGTTCGGGCCCGCCGCGCAGGCGGAGGGACTCGCTGGAGCCGACCAGGTCGCGCAGGAACTCGATCACGTCGTTGACGCGTGCGAGCTGCAGCTCGATCAGGCGTGCCTCGCGGGCCGGGCCGACCTGCTCCTGGAGCTGGTCGAGGATGGTGATGAACCGATCCATGGCGTCGGTGTCGGCGACGACCTCGAGCGAGTTGCTCTCCTCGTCGATCGAGACCTCGACGTTGCCGGCCCCGGGGATGTTGGCGATCTGGGACTGGTAGATCTCAAGGGCTCGCTCGCGCACCTCGCTCGCCTGGGCGTTGGCGATGGGCACAATGAAGAGCGACCGCTCCTCGGGCACGGCCTCGAGGCTCTCGAGCACCTGCTCGACCTTCTGGAAGGTGACCTCGTCGCCGGCGACGATGAGCGTGCCGGAGGCGGGTTCGGGCTCGATGACGACGTCCACGGGCGTGGTGCCGTCGCCGCGCGGGCCCTGCAGGGTGCCCTGGCGGGCCAGCCCCTGCAGCATGCGGCTGACCGCCATCAGATCGGCGTTCACGACGCGGTACGTCCGCAACTCTGCGACGGGCGGGAGCTGAACCCGGTCCAGACGCGAGGCGAGTTCTTCGATGGAATCGACACGATCCGCGGGCGCGTCGATGATCAGCGAGTTGCTGGAGGGCTCGGCCGAGACGGTGACCTCCTTGGGCTGGGCGAGCCAGGGCATGGGCACGCCGCGTCGGTCGAGCGGGATCGGGGGCTGGGGGTACAGCTCGTTCATCGCGGACGCGACGTCCTCGGCGCGGGCGACCTTGAGCGGGTAGAGCACGGTGACGCGCTCCGGCCCGTCGGTCAGCTCGCGGTTCAGGTCGTCCACGAAGGCCCTGATCTCGTCGAACAGGTCGGTGTGGGCGCTGACGATGAGCGTGTTGGTGGCGGTGTCGCTGCGGACCTCGACCGGGCGGGCCAGTCGGTCGGCGGGCGCCCGCTTGGAGTACTGCTGGGTGAGCATCGAGGCGATGGCCTGCGCGTCGGCAGTTCGCAGCTGCAGCAGCTTCAGCGGGGGCAGGTCGGTCGGCTCGATGCGGTCGAGCCGTCGCACATAGTCCACGATCAGCCGATGCTGAGCGGCCTCGGCGGTCACGAGCAGCGCATTGGTGCGGTCGTCCACCGCGATCGAGGGCTCGGGCACCTCGCGCCCCGGCTCGGTCGCCTCGGCGGTTGCCAGGAACGCACGCAGCGGCTCGATCAGGTCCGCGGCCTCAACCTGCTGCACCTCCACGATCTGCGTCGTGCGGCTCGGCGGCGTGAGCTGCTGGATCTGACGGAGCAACTCGTTGAAGACGCGGGCTCCCTCGGCCGACGCGGTCAGCAGCAGCTTTCCGCTCGCCGGGTCAAGCTCGGCCTGCACCGGCCCGGCGCTCTCGGGCGCCTGCTCGGCGTACAGCTGCTGGACACGCTCGACCAGCGACGGCGTCATCATCTCGGGCAGGTCGATCACCTGCAGGCGACGGTCTCCCGGACGCTCCTGCAGCAGCTCGGCGAGCACGCCCTCGACCACCGGCATCTGGCCCGGCATTGCGTGCACGATGAGCTGGCCGAGGTCATCGACGGCATCGATCTCGGGCGGGTAGTACGCCCCGCCGTCCGTCGGCTCGAGCATCGGGCGCAGCACCCGCTCGAGCTGCCCGGCGATCGACTGGGCCCGCCCCTCGGGCACGTCGAAGCTCTGCACCACCCGCTCCACGCTCGCCTCACGCTCGAGGCCCTGCAGCAGGCCGGAGAACCGCTGGATCGCCCCGCGGCTGCCGACCAGCGTCAGCGTCCGCCCACCCTCTTCAAGAATGGCCTCGACCGGATCGTCCGACGCGGCGTCCGTCAACGCGTCGAGCTCGATCGCCTCGTCCAGCACCGCCCGCGGATCGGGCGCACCGAGCTCCAGTCGCTGCACCTCTCGCGCCAGCTCCGGAGCGACGTCGATCGCGTCGATCAAACGCTCCACGTCGTCCACGTCCGAGCCCGGCCCGATCGCGATCAGGGCGTTCCGGCCCGGGAGGGGCGCGGTCCGCACCAGACGCGTCTGACGCTGGCTCAGCAGCGTGCGGCTCAGCCGGTCCACCTCGCTCGGGGTCACGTGCTCGAGCTCGATCACGCGTGTCACCGAGGCGTCGGCCGGCACACCATCGTTCTGACCCAGAAGGCCCGGATCGAGTTCGGAAAGCAAAGCACGGGCCTGCAAGAGCATGGCCGGGTCGCCCACAAGCAAGACTTTGCCGACCGCCTCGAGCGGCTGCACGGTCGGCCTGCGGCTGTCGGGCAGCGCCCGGAAGAGCGCGTTGAGCTGCTGGACCGCCTCCGCGGGCGTGATGGTTTCGAGCGTGAACGTCTGCATCGCGGGCGGCTCGCCACCCACGCTCCCCTCCGGAACATCCAGCATCGCGATGAGCTGCTCGACCGTCGCCATCCGCTCCGGGGGACCCACGGCAATAACGGAATTGAGACGCTGGTCCATGTTGACGGTGAGCGGCGGCTTGCTCACATCGTCGTACACGCGCGGGATGCCGTTCTTGTCCAGCGAGACCAGCTGCGCACGCTCCGGCACGAGGCGCTTGAGCGATTCACTCACGCTGCGCGCCTCGGCGTGCTGCAGCGGGAAGACGCGGAAGTCAATGTCGGTCGGGCGGACCGCGTCGATCTGGTTGACGAGTTCGCGGATGCGCTTGGCCTGGGCCGCGGTCTCGACCAGGATGACCATGTTCTGCGAGTCCACCGCCTGCACCGCGCCGGGTTCCTTCACCAGCGCCTGAAGCTGCGGCAGCACCGCGGAGGCCACCGCGTTGTTCAGGGGCAGGTAGACCGTGACGTACTCGCCCCGGTCCAGCAGGTCGAGGTCGTCGCCCGACGACACAGGCGTGGCCCGACGGGCGGCGTCCGTCAGCGTGCGCAGGTACAGGAACTCGTCCTCGTGCTCGAGCCGCACGCTGTGCATCGCGAGATTGAGATTCAGGATCTCGATCGCCTCCGCGAGCGAGTAGTCCGAGGCGCTGATGAAGGTCAGCGTGCCCTGCGGCACCGAGGCCTCGCGGATCACCGGCAGGCCCGTCTGGCGGGCCATGAAGTCCAGCACCTGCCCGAACGGTGACTCGCTGAACTGGAAGCGCAGGCGGATGTCACTCGCCGTCTGCGCCGTCCCGCTCTGGGCGCGCAGCGCCCCCGCGGGCGTCACCATCGCCAACGCGACAGCACCCACACACGCGGCTCTCCGCAGGCGGACGCACAACAACACAACGCGGCTTGGGGGGGTCTTCATTCCGGCAGCTCCTCTTCCGTGATTGGCTGACGTTCGGACAGCGTACCACCGAGTGGCACGCGATACCGGGTGTCACCAACCAAAAACCGTGCCTCGTCTGAAGTCACGGCCTCGACTGTTACTCCGAGCACCTCGTCTCCCGGACGCAGGATCTGCTGCTGGCCGTTCCCGGAGTGGACCAGCCAGACCTCGGGGTCGGGCCGCTCCACCAGGCCGGTGATGCGCCAGTAGGTGTCCTGCGGGGGAGAGGGCTTCGGGGGGGGTGTGGGTTCGGGGTTCCGCGCCACGGGCGGTTCCGGTGCGGGATCGGGCGCCCGGAACAGCTCTCGCCGCGCGATGGACGAGGCCTTCGCGAGCGTGGTCTCGCTCGCCGGGCGGGTTTCGGGGGCGTGGTCCTCGGGCAGACGCACGCCGGGCGAGAACAGCACGCTGTACCCGACGTTGAGTTCCATCCGCCGGCGAGCCTTGCCCACCGGCTTGATCTGCACCGACTCGATACGGTGGATCCACGGCTGGCTCTGCAACGCCGCGATCGTCGCGGCGACCGCCTCGGCCGACCCCACCCCGTCCACCTTGCCCTGCACGCGCAGGAAGTCCGGCTCGTCACGGAACGCGGCCTTGATCGCCCGCTGGCTCAGTCGTGCCCCCAGCACCGGGCTCATCATCTCCGACGGCGCCGAGTGCGACACCACGACGCCCTCCAGGCCGGACGAGGTCACCAACGCGCTCAGACGAGTTCGCAGCAGGTGCTCGAACTCGTCGCGCGTCCCGGAGAGCGTTGTCTGGTCGAGCGTCCGCTTGGCCCGAGTCACGCCGGCAACGTTGGGCGTGCCGTCCTTGAACTGAGCGGTCTGCGCACGGATACGGCCCAGCCGTGCGGTCTTCTCCTGCGTCGGCTTGGCGTACAGGCTCCAGTAGGTCAGCAGCCCCACACCGGCGATCGCTCCGACGATGATCAGGTTCTGGTTCGGGCGCCACGCCATCACTCGCCCTCCCCGGTGGGTTCGGGCAGCCGGGCGTCCGTGATGAGACGCAACGAGAAGTCCCGTTCCGTGTCGGCGCCGCTGCTGGTGAGCGTGCCGAGCGGGAGCAGCGACTCGCGCAGGCTCTGGATCGTCTCGCGCGAGTCGGCCTTCCCGCCGATCTCGATGCTCAGCCGGTTCTGGCTCCCCCACCGGCCCGGGAGTGCCGCGCCGTCACCCGGCGCAAACCGCACGCTGCTGTCCAGTCGCAGGTCGATCTCGTCGAGCACCACGTCGCCCGGCGGGGGCAACGCCCGCGTGAGACGGTCGAGGTGCCCGGCCCAGTCGATGCGGGTGCTCGCCCACTCCGCCTGGTGGCGGAACCGGGCCTCGGCGGTCAGCCCGTCGAGGTAGTCCGCGAACGCCTTCTCGCGTGCGGACTCGGCCGCGACGATCTGGGCATCGAGTTCGCTCGTTCTCATGTCCGCCAGCACCCAGATTGTCCCGACGATGCCGATCAGCGCCAGCGCAACCAGCATCGCCTTCTGGCGGGCCGGGGCGCTCTCGTCCGGCGGCGTCATCGGGTTACGGAAGTCGATGCGGTGCGTGACATCCGCCGGCTCGCCCGCGAGCCCGACCAGGCCGGGGTCCGAGTCCTCCCGCAAGCCCAGCAATTCGGCGTGCCCGACCGGGGCCGCGACGGCCGTCCAGCCCTCGGGTGGGCTGCTTGACGGAAGACTCGCATACACCGGGGCGGCCATCGGGCGCGACGGATCGGTCGCGCCGCTGCTCGCCAGGGTCCGGTCGGCCTCGATCCGGAGCCGTTCGTGCGACGCGGCCTCAAGGATCGCGCGGCTATACACCGGCGTGCCATTCTCCACCACCGCGAACTCGGCCCCGCCCGGTGTCGGGGCCACGACCAGACCACGTCCGGTCTCGCTCGCGTACGCCGCCAGCCCGTCGGACCGCACCCGCACCGAGCGGACCTTCCGCCCAGCCCGTCGGAGCAGCTCCTCGAACCGAACGACCTTTGCCTCGTCCACCGAGGCCGCGACGATGTCGGCGGTCTCACCCTCGCGTGCGACGACCCGGTAATCGATCAGGCTGTTGTCGAGCGTGCCCCCGCGTTCGCGCCCGAGCCGGACTCGGACGATGGTGCCGAGCGCGTTGTCCGCGAGGTTGCCGCACTCGACCCGCAGCGGCTTTTCGACCACCGCGTGCCGTGCCAGCGCGAGCGTGACCTGCCCCTTGGGGATGCCGGCCTCGTCGAGCGCCCGTGCGACTGTTTCGCCAAGTCCCTCCGCCTCCGGGTCCGTGAGCTCGGGGATCTCGATGCGCAGCGAGGCGACGTGCCGGACCTCGCCCGAGCGGTCCCGCTCGGCCGTAAGCGCCGTGAGCCACGCGCCGTCGAAGCAGATGATGGTCTCGCCGGACGAACGCATCACGATCCTCCCCCAACGCGGTCTCGCCGGATGATCGGCGCCCCGGTGCCGGGCGACTGGCCCGCCGGATCGGCCGGGCCCGTTGCAGCGGGCCGCCCCCGGTTCAGAGCCGGGCGTGGGCGGCTCGGACGCTCCATACGCGCGGCACGCTCGTTGAGCAGGTCCACGGGCGAGCGTGTGCTGGCGACCGCGAGCGTCGGCGGCACCGAGGCCTGCGCGTTGGTTTCGTCCCGGATCAGGATCAGCCGGGCGCTGTCGCCCCCCGCGTCGAGGACGACCCGGTACCGGACCGGGTACTCGAGCGCCACGCCGGAGGCGTCGTCCGACTCGCCCGCCGCGAGGCCGGCCTCGATCGTGACCCCCCACTGTACCGAGCGCGTCGTGAGCCACGGGATCGCCTGAGCCCAGGCACCCGCGTCGGCGATGCCCTCGCGGACGGGCCAGGTCTCAGCCCGACGCTCGTCCTCGCTCAGCCGCTCGCGGGTCTGCACGATGTCGCGGGCGATCGTGTCGCTGAGGCCGGGGATCGCCGCGAGGACCTCCTCGCTTGCGCTGTTCAGGTCCACCAGCCCGACGGTCGGGCCGCTCGAAAACGACAGCAGGTCCAGCGCGTCCGCGGCAACCGAGGCGTCAACCCCGCTGCTCAGGCAGGTTGCGTACAAGGAAGCGCGGTCGGACGGCGGGGTGTCCATATCAAAGGGATCGAACCCGGATTCCTCGACGAAGTACCGGTAGGCGTCTGGCGGGCTCCGCGGGTCGATCTCGCGCAGCCGGTCCTGCCCGGTCTCCAGGCGCAGCCCGATCGCCACCCCGGGATCGGCCGAGAGCACCGTGACCTGTCCGGTCCACCCCTCCCGCATCGAGACCCCCGCGGCCTCGGCCGCCTCACGCACGCTGGCGAAGGGCCGTGCCTCGATGACTGCCGAGGCGTGCTCCGCGCCCAACAGGCTCTCGAGCATCTCGGGCGTCGCGGAGTTCAGGTTCAGCAGGGCCGCCTCGCTCTGGAGCGAGCCGCGTCGAAGATCGCCGACGGTGCGTGCGACCCACACGCCGCCGCGCCCCTCGACGGTCAACAAACGGGCCGAGTCGAGCGAGGGCGTGCCGCCCGCGAGGATGCTTTCACGCTGATCTGAGACTTCCGCCAGCAGGCCCTGCACCAGGGAGCGGGCCATCGCCCGCGACGTCTCCACACGCTCGTGCGTGACACGAGACCGGTCGCGCGAGCCGAATTCCACCACCATCGCGCTCGCGGCCAGTGTGGCCGAGGCGAGCAGCAGCATGACACCCAGCAGCATCGCCGCGCCGCGGGGGCGTGCCGAGATGGCCGTCTTCACGCTCACGGCCCGACCTCCCCGAGCACATCAACCAGCGGGAAGACACGCCAACGGTCCGGCAGCGTCACGGGCTGGTCCTCAAGCAGTTCGTCGCCCGGGTCGAACGCGGGCTCTTCCAGCAGATCGGCCTCAGCCGCCTCCACGGGCCCCTCCGACGAGAGCCAGACCGAGACCTCCACCGCACGCGGCAACCCGCTTCCCGAGTACGCCCCCCAGCCCGAACCCGTCTCAGCTCTGAACTCCGCACGCTCGACGCCGGCGACGACTCGCCGCCCGCCGAGACGGGAATTTTCCAGCGTCAGCTCTCGCGTGCCCGTGTCGAAGCTCACGCTGAGCGTGCCGAATTCCTCTGTCCGCTCGCCGGTCGTGATCGCGCGGCTCGTGATCGACACGCCACTCGCCGAAACGCTGACCCCGCCCGCATTGGCATCCGCCGCGGTCAGCGCGTGATCGATGGCGTGGAAGACCATGTCGAGGCCACCCTGCACCTCAGAGACTCGCTGCACGCGTGCCCGGCGCTCGCTCAACCCCGCGCCGAACCCCAGCAGCACGCCGGACAGCACCGCGAGCAGCGCCAGCGAGACCAGCACCTCCACCAGTGTGAACGCGTTGTGCCCACGCCAGCTCATCCCGCACCCCCAAGCGAACGCCCGGACCGGACCCGGGCCAGGTTCACCAGTCCGTCGGCCCGCGCCAACGCCCGCTCGGTGCCCGCCGGCACCACCGTGACGACGACGAGTGTCAGGTCGCGCCATTCGGTCGGCTGCGTCTCGATGAGCGCCTCGTACCGTGCCGCGCGGTCGGTCTCCTCGAAGCCCTCCCGGATCAGGCCGAAGATCTCGGCCTCGGTCAGCCGGTCCGCCGCTTCGGGAGAGATCGTCCCCAGTTCGATCAGCGTCAGCGTGCTGGATGCCAGATCCCCGGCCTCCGACGCCTGTCGCGCGGCATCGACGCGGTCCACGGTCCGGGCCAGCACGCCCGAGATCAGCATCGAGCAGGCCGTGAAGATCCCGAGGGCGATCACGAGTTCGAGCAGCAGCGAGCCGCGACGGGTCATGGCGCCCCCCCGATTGGCGGGAAGGCGTCATCGAATTCCGACATCATCGACTCGGGGTCCGTGTCGTCGGGAGCGAGCGACGCTCCCGACTCCAGCCCGAGCAGGTCCTCCTCGGAGAGCTCCGTCAGCGTGGCCCCGAAAGCCACCGGCTCGAGCCCCAGCAGGTACATCGCCCCGTTGAGTTCGAGGACGAGCCCCTCCTCGCCCGCCACCAGCGTGCCGTCGGGCAGCACGTACGCGACGGTCGCGCTGAGCGAATCGTCGAGGTCGGGCCCCGCGTCGGCGGCATCCTCGCCCGAGTCCTGCTCGGGCGGGGTGTCGATCCACCGATCGTCGAGCGTCTCGCCGAGCCGCTCGGCGAAGCTCGTCTCGTCCGCGGTCGTGTTGGGCAGTCGTTCGATCACAAGCGTGGCGGTGTTCTCAAGGGGTGCGCGGTCGGTCGGATCGGGCGTGGACGGCTGTCGCCAGACAAGCCGCGTGGTTTCTCCGGAACGCAACGCCTCACGCTGGGCATCAAGCAGCGAGGCATTCAGCCGGACAATCAGATCGGCACGGGGGTCGTCCAGCCCGCGAGTCAGCAGCGCGGGAAGCGTCACGCCCGCGATGGCGAGCAGGATCGCCAGCGCAATCAGCACCTCCAGCACGGTGAACGCGCCGCGACGTCTCCGCGATGGGATGGGACTGCTCCTGCGCATCGAACCTCCGCGATGCGACCCGCGTCGGTTCAGGGATCTCCGGCCGGGAGGAAGTCCTCGTACGCGGCATCCGAATCGCTGCCGCTCGACGACCCGCCCAGAGCGATGTCGTCCTCGGTCCCTTCCTCACCGTCCGGGCCGTTGGACCACAGGCGGTACGTCGGACCGGACTCGCCCTCGTCGTCCATGGGGTCGCTCGACATCATCGAGAACTCGTCGTCCTCGGCCGAGTAGCCGTACGGGTTGCCCCATTGGTCGGCGGTCATCGGCTCGGAGAGGTACTTCGACCAGAGGGCCTGGTCGGCGTCCGGATCGAGCGTCTCCTTGCTCCAGAGCACCTCGAGCCCCTCCTCCTCGGTGGGGTAGCGCCGGTAGTCGAGCCGGAACTGGTCCAGCGCGTCCGACAGCGTGTTCAGGTTGACCTGGGTGATCTGGATGTCCGCCTGATCGCGCCGGCCGAACAGGCTGACCGAGACCAGCCCGGCCAGCAGAAGCACGATCGCGAGCACGATCAGGATCTCGATCAGCGTGAAGCCGCGTCCTGCGCTCCGCACGATCCGGGGTGTGATGTTCTGGTTCGACTGCATGACTCACGCTCCGTCGATGAGTGGTGTGTGTCGTGTCCCCACGCGACGCATCCGCCGCGTGCACTGCTCATGGAATGACATCGCGCGGTCCGATCACCGGGCGACTTAGTCCACACTAGCAAACTTGTTCAGGGTCCGCAAGGCCTGCCAAGGGGCGATAACCATGTTTTTGTGCCAACACCCACAAGCACGGCCCCCACCCCCCCCATACTCCTCAGGCCGAGCTGCTCAGCTGTGTTAGCGGCAGAATCAGCCCCACCGCAATCAACGCGATCATCACGCCCAGCACCAGCAGCGCCGACGGCCCGATCAACTCCACCGCGAAATCCAGCCGACGCGAGACCCGCTTCTCCAGCGTGTCGGCCAGACGCAGCAGCACGGCGTCGATGTTCCCGCTCGCCTCGCCCACCGAGATCATCTCGACCACGTCGTCCCCGAACAGCCCGCTCGCCGCGAGCGGCTTGGCGATCGAGTCACCCCCGCTGACCGCGTCGATAGCGTCGTCAATCGCCCGCTCGAGCATCGGATCACCCGCAGCCTGGCGCGCAATCTCCATCGCCCGCAGCAGCGGCACGCCGTTGGACTCCATCGTGCCCAGCAGCCGACAGAACCGCGCCACCGCGATCTCGCGCGACAGCAACCCGATCATGGGCGTCTTCGACCGCCACTGCGCCAGCCGCTCGCGCCACTCGGGCTGCCCGAGGGCCCATCGAACCGCGAAGAACAACGCCGCGCCCCCGAGCGGGAAGGCCCACCAGTACCCCGTCACCAGGTGCCCGACCGCGAACACACCCTCGGTAATCGCGGGGATGCTCTCAAGCCGCTGCTCGATCAGCTTCTCAAAGCGCGGCACGAAGATGAAGAAGATCGCCGACACGATCACCGACCCCACGCCCACCACGAACGCCGGGTAGATCAGGCTCCCGCGGATCTTGTCCCGGATCTCGGCCTGCGCCTCAACCAACTCCCCGAGCCGCGCGAACACGCTCTCCACGAACCCGCCCCGCTCCCCCGCCCGCACCATCGCGACGTGCACCACAGGAAAAACCTGCGGGTGGTCCTCCATCGCGCTGGCGAGGTCGGACCCGTCCGCGACGCGCTTCGAGATCTCGCCGAAGACCGGGGCCAGCTTCGGGTTGCTCTTCTGTCGCGTGATGATCTCCAGCCCGCGCATCAGCGGCACGCCCGCCCCGAGCAGATCGGCCAGCTGCGTGTACGCCGTCGCCAGCTTGCGGATCCCCACCGAGCCGCCCGCCCGGGGACGGACCTCCTTCAACTCGACCGGCAGCAGCTTCTGCGACTCGAGCTTGTCCAGCGCGGCGTGCTCGCTCTCGCTGGTGATCAGACCGGTCACGCGGGCGCTCCCGGCCGCTCCCATCTCACGCGCGATGTACTTGAACGTCGCCATGCAGCCCGAATCGTCCGCTCAGCCCTCGGGCGTGCCCGACCCGAGCTCGGCCAGCACCGCCTCCAGCAGCTTCTCATCGGTGGGCTTGGTCCGGCTCGCGAACCGTGCCACCACGCGCCCGTCCCGCCCGACCAGGAACTTCGCGAAGTTCCACTCCGGCTCCTGCCCGATCGGCTCGGGCTGCTTGGCGAGCTGGGAGTACAGCGGGTGCCGGTCCTCGCCCTTCACGCTGATCTTCTCGAACATCGGGAAGGTCACGTCGTACCGGCCGGTGCAGAACTCGTAGATCTCGGCGTTGCTGCCCGGCTCCTGATTGCCGAAGTTGTTCGCCGGAAACCCGAGCACCACCAGCCCCTCGTCCTTGTGCTCGCGGTACAGCTTCTCGAGCGCCTCGTACTGCGGGGTCAGCCCGCACTGGCTCGCGACGTTCACCATCAGCACGACCTTGCCCTCGTAGTCGGAGAGCTTCTTCTCAGTCCCGTCGATGAGGTTCATGGTGTGCCCGAGCACGTACGCGGCGTCCTTCGACGCTTCCGCGTCCGGCTGGGCGGATCCGCCGAACCCGGCGAGCACGCCGCACACCACCGCCGCCACGCCGCATGAAATCGTTCTGGTCAGACTCATCTCGGCCTCCTTCGGGCACATCCCCAACGGTGTCTATCGTACACGACCCCCACGCGCGATCGCGCCCCGGGCACAGAAAGGCCTCCCCACGCCGTGCTTCGTCTCACTCGGACCATCCGATTCAACCTGAACCGCGACGGCGCCTGGAAGGGCTCCAACGGGCACGCCGGCGGCCCGGCGCCCAGCTCGCTGGCCACCCACGCCGAGTTCGAGATCGCCTGCGAGGGCGCCCCCGACCCGCAGACCGGGTACCTGATCAACATCAAGGACATCGACGCCGCGGCCAAGAAGGTCCTCTACCCCCCGCTGGCCATGGCGGCCCTCAAGCACCAGAACCTGGACCCGGTGCGAACCCTCACGCTGCTGTACCCCGAGCTCGGGCGTGCCATCGCCGACCGGCTCTCCGGGCGGATCACGTCCGTCCGCTGGAACCTGACCCCCCACTGCTCCATCGAGGTGCGTATGCCGACCGAATCCTCCGCCGTCGCCCTGCTGCGTGTCCGGGCCGAGTTCGCCGCGGCCCACCGCCTGCACGTGCCGGACCTCTCCGACGACGAGAACCGGGCCCTCTTCGGCAAGTGCAACCACCCCTCCGGGCACGGGCACAACTACATCGTCGAGCCCACCGTCGAGGTCCCGACCGACGGCGGCAAGCCCCCCATCACCGTCGCCGGGCTGGAACAGATCATCGACGAGACCGTGCTGGAGCGCTTCGACCACAAGCACCTGAACCTCGACACCGAAGAGTTCGGCCCCGACGGGCTGAACCCCTCCGTCGAGAACATCGCACGCGTCTGCTACGACCTCATGCGCCCGCGACTGGCCGACGAGCACGCCGTCACGCTCCGCTCCGTCACGGTCTGGGAGACCGACCGCACCCGCTGCACCTACCCGGCCCCCTCCCACCAGTAGAGCCCGCTGGGTCCAGCACATCGCGACCGGTATCCCCCGGGCATTCACCCCACTCAAAGCCACGGCTCGTTATCGGTGCCACGCCACGCAACGGGCTCCCCCAACTCCGCGGTACAATCCTCGCATGGCCATCGGCATCGCGTTGCGTGACAAGGGACTGATCTCGGACGACCAGCTCGACCAGGCGATCGCCGAGCACGAACGCACCGGCGAACGCCTCGACCGCGTGCTGCTCCGTCAGGGCGTCGTCTCGCGCGAGGACCTCAACCAGACCATCGGCGAGCAGTTCCACCTGCCCGTCATCGACCTGGGCGACACCCTGCCCGAGCAGGACGCCATCGACGCCATCCCCGCCTCCTACGTCACCCGCCACCACTGCGCCCCGGTCGCCTTCCGAGACGGACGCCTCACCGTCGCCACCTCCGATCCCTTCGAGATCACCGCACTGGACGAACTCGCCTCCCTCATCGGGCGCCCGATCGATCTCGTCCTCGCCGACGAGAACGAGCTGCAGAAGTTCATCCGAGAGCACTACGGCCTCGGCTCCGACACCCTCGAGACCCTCGGGGCCGACATCGAGGTCAAGCCCGAGGACGCCGGCGACGAGGTCGAGCAGGCCCAGGAAGCCTCGGTCATCAAGCTCGTCAACGACATCCTCGCCGAGGCGGTGCAGGAGCGGGCGACCGACGTCCACGTCGAGCCCTACGAGCACGAGCTCGCCGTCCGCTTCCGCATCGACGGCGTGCTGCAGAAGGCCAACGTCCCCCCCTCCATCAACGCCTTCGGCCCGGCCATCGTCTCCCGCCTCAAGATCATGGCGAACCTGAACATCGCCGAGAAGCGCAAGCCGCAGGACGGTCGCATCAGCTTCCGCCAGCGGGTGGACGGGCGCGTGCACGAGTTCGACCTGCGTGTCTCGGTCATCCCGATGCTGTTCGGCGAGGGCATCGTCCTCCGCATCCTCTCCAAGACCGCCGTCATGCTCCCGCTGGAAGACCTGGGCATGTCCGGGTCCATCCTGGAACGCTGGGACCACCTCATCTCCCGCCCGCACGGCATCACCCTCGTCACCGGCCCCACCGGCTCGGGTAAGTCCACCACGCTCTACTCCTCGCTCAACCGGATCGTCACCGACGAGGTCAAGGCGATCACCGTCGAAGACCCCGTCGAGTACCACGTCCCGCGCGTCAACCAGATCCAGGTGAACACCAAGACCGGCCTCACCTTCGCCGCGGGCCTCCGCTCCATCCTCCGCCACGACCCCGACATCGTCATGGTCGGCGAGATCCGCGACAAGGAGACCGCCGAGACCGCGATCCAGGCCTCGCTCACCGGCCACCTCGTCTTCAGCACGCTCCACACCAACGACGCCGCGGGCGCCAACACCCGCCTGATCGACATGGGCGTCGAGCCCTTCCTGGTCTCGTCCTCCATCGAGGGCGTGCTCGCACAGCGACTGGTCCGCAAGATCTGCGCCAACTGCGCCGTCAAGTACCGCCCCGGCGAACAGGGCGACACCGAGGTCGTCCCACGCGGCATCTCCATCCCCAAGATCGCGCAACTCCGCAAGGGCGAGGGCTGCCGCGAGTGCCGCAACACCGGCTACCGCGGACGCCTCGGCGTCTTCGAGCTGCTCACGCTCACGCCCGAACTCCGCGAGATGATCATGGACCGGTCCAACGCCCCCGCCATCGCCAAGCGAGCCATCGAGCTGGGCGAGCTCACCACGCTCTCGCAGGACGGGCAGGAAAAGCTCCTCGCCGGGCAGACCACGCTCGCCGAGATCACCCGCGCCCTGGCCGTCTGATCGGCCCGCCCCCCGGGCGGGTATCGTTGCCCCGTGCCGGCCGACGACCCACAGTCCATCCTGCTGATCCGCCCGAGCGCCCTCGGCGACGTCTGCCGCTCCGTCCCGCTGGTCGCCAGCCTGCGGGCCCGCTACCCCGACGCCGCGATCGACTGGCTCGTGCAGGACTCTTTCGCCGAGGCGATCGAGCACCACCCGGACGTGCGAGAGGCCGTCCCCTTCCCGCGTCACCGCTTTTCTCGCCAACTCAAACTGGGCCGCCCCGGCGAGTTCGCCCGCTGGGTGCTCGACCTTCGGGCCCGCAAATACGACCTCGCCATCGACGCCCAGGGCCTGTTCCGATCCGGCCTGTTCGCCTGGTGGACCCGCGCCCCGCGCCGCGTCGGCTACGCCAACGCCCCCGAGTTCGCCTGGCTCGGCTACAACGAACGCCACCACGTCGGCACCAACCTGCACTCGGTGGACCGCATGCTCACGCTGCTGGAAGAATCGGGCGTGCCGCGTGTGGAGGACATGCGCCTGCACGCCGCGGACGAGGAGCGAGACTGGGTCCGGGCCCACCTGCCCGAGCGGTACACCGTCTTCGCCCCCACCAGCCGCTGGATCGCCAAGCAGTGGCCCGACGAACGGTTCGCCGAGCTGGCCCATCGCCTGACCCACGCCACCGATCGGCACGTCGTCCTCGTCGGCGGCCCCAACGAGAGCGAGCAGATCCCGCGACTCACCCAGCTCGCCGAGACCACCGAACGCGTCGTGGACCTCGTCGGGCACACCCGCATCGGTCGCCTGCTCGCCGTCATCGAAGCGGCCGACCTCGTCGTCGCCAACGACTCCGCGGCGCTGCACATGGCTGTGGGCTTCGACCGCCCCACCGTCGCTCTCTACGGCCCGACCCGGACCGAACTCGTCGGCCCCTACCGGCGCGAGAGCGACGTCATCCGAGGCCCCGGCCCGGTCACCGACGAGGAATACGACCACAAGAACCCCGAGAACCACGCTCTCATGGACCGGATCGGGATCGACTCGGTGGAATCCGCCTGCCTCGAGCGCCTGGGCTGAACCCGCTCACGCCCGCGTGACCGCGTTCTCCATGGCAAACTCCTTCATGAAGCTCACCAGCGCCTCGCACCCGGCCTTCGGGTGGGCGTTGTAGATGCTCGCCCGCATGCCGCCGATGGAGCGATGCCCCTTCAGCCCGTCGAGGCCCTTCTCCGCTGCCTGCTGCACGAACTGCTTGTCCAGCTCGGGCGTCGGGCACTTGAAGGTCACGTTCATCCGCGAGCGCGACTCGGTCTCGGCGTGCGGGATGTAGAAGTCCTGCCCGTCGAGGAAGTCGTACAACACCCCCGCCTTCTCCTCGTTGATCTGCTCCACAGCGGTCAGCCCGCCCTGGTCCAGAATCCACTTGAAGACCTGCCCCATCAGGTACACGCCGAAGGTGTTGGGCGTGTTGTACCGCCCCTCCTTCTTCGCGTGGTTGGAGAACTTCATCATCTCAGGCAGCGGGCGGACCGCCTCCTCCACCAGGTCCTTGCGGGCGATCAGCAGCGTGATGCCCGAGGGGCCCAGGTTCTTCTGGGCGCCCGCGTAGATCAGGCCGTGGGCGTTGATATCGATCGGGCGTGAGTAGATATCGCTCGAGGCGTCGCAGACCAGGAAGGCGTTCCCGGGAGCGGCGGGCGGCTCGCGGAACTGCGTGCCCATGATCGTGTTGTTCGAGGTGTAGTGCACGTAGACGGGGTTGTCCGAATACGAGACCTGACTCCCGGTGGGGATGTGGTTGTAGTTGGCGTCCTTGGACGAGCCGCAAATGTGGACCGTCCCGTAGTGGTGCACCTCGTCGATCGAGTCCTGGGCCCACTTGCCGGTCTGGAAGTAGTCCGCCGTGCGGTCTTCGGGCAGGAAGTTGGCCGGGACGAAGTAGCACTGGCTGGTCGCCCCGCCCTGCATCCAGAACACGCTGTAGTCGTCGCCGATGTTCGCGATCTCGCGGCAGGCCGCCTCGGTCTCCGCCGTCACCCGGTCGAACGCCTTGCCCCGGTGCGAGTGCTCCAGGATGCCGATCCCGGTCCCGTAAAGGTCCCAGACGTCCTGCTGGGCCTGGCGGAGCACGGGCTCGGGCAGCGTCGCGGGCCCGGCGGAGAAGTTGAAGACGCGATCGGCCATGGGCAACTCCTTGGAGCCGGGACGGGCCCGGCGGCTGAAACTTCGGGGTCAGGCGGTGGTGAGCACGGACTCGTTGACAACGTTGATGAACCGCTGCTCGTCACGATAGGTCTTGACGATCCGGACGACCTCGTCCGCGACCGCGAGTTGGGCCTGGTCGGTCGAGGCCCCGCAGTGGTGCGTGCCGTGCACGCCGGGAAGATCCGCCAGCGGGGTGGACCAGTCGCAGTGCTTCTCGCTGGGCTGATTGCGGTAGACGTCCACCGCCGCCCGGAGGCCCTTGCTCTTGACCGCCTCGCTCAGCGCCGCCTCGTCCACCAGCTCGCCGCGCGACGTGTTGATGAAATAGGCCCCGGGCTGCATCGCGTGGAAGAAGGCCGCGTTGCACAGGTCCACCGTGTCCGGCGTCGCGGCGACGTGCACCGACACCGCGTCCACCTTGGCCAGCGTCTCGTGCAGCGCCTCACGCGTGTAGGCGATCGGCTCGATGCCCAGCGCCCGCGCCGTGTCGTTGCCCAGCGAGCGTGACTGGGCGTACACGTGCATGCCGAAGGCCTTGCACCGGGTGATCATCTCGGTGCCGATGGCCCCGGTTCCGACGATCAGGATCGAGCGCCCCTTGAGCCCCTTGGCCTTGGAGAACTCCTTCTTGTTCCACGTGCCGGCCTTCAGCGCCTCCTGCTGCTCCGGGATCCGCCGGTCCAGCGCGATCAGGTGCCCCATCGCCAGCTCCGCAACCGCGACCGCGTTCATGCCCGGGCAGTTGCTCACCGCGATCCCACCCGCCCCCGCGGCCTCGCAGTCGATGTTGTCGTACCCCGAGCCCGCCCGCACGATGAGCTTCAGCGAATCGGCCCCCTTGATGACCGCCCCGGGCACCTTGGTCGAGCGCACGACCAGCACCTCGACCCCCGCCAGCGCCGCGGGAAGCGTCTCCGGGCCCAGGTCCGGGCTGAGTGTGACCTCCGCCCCAAGCTGCTCCAGCCCCGCCACACCGGACGGCTCAAACTTGTCGGCGATCAGAACGTTCAGTGCTGGCATGCGTGCCTCCCTCGTGTGCCCACATTGTTGCACCACTCGCGTGTCGGCACCGAGGCCGCGAGGCCGATTCGCCGGATTCTGCGCACAACCACGCGAACTCCGGTGTGTGGAAGTGCTTTCCAGAACATTCTGAGTCTCACGGAATGCGAGCGAATCGGGCACGCTCAAGGCGCGTGACCAGACGATCTCGCACGTCCGCGGCCCACGCCGGGGGCCGGGGCTGGGCCAGCAACGCTTCGAGCACCACGATCGAGTCGCGGATTGCCTTCGGATCGCCCAAACGAAGCGCATCGGTCGCCTGTCGCCGCACCTGCTCCGTGCGTGACAACGCCGGGGCCGCCGGCGTCTCGGACTCCGAGGCGGACTCCTCCGCGACTTGCAGCTCATCCGGGTCGGGCTCATCCGCCCCCTCGTCCGGCTCGAGCCCTGCTGCGTCCTGCGCGAAGCTCCGCAACTCCCGTCGCCCGTCCGGGGCGGTCTCGGGCGTGAGCCCCGGTGACGTGTCCGGTGTCTCGTCCAGCGCGACCGCCGGGGACTCCTCGCCGGAGCGGTTGAAGATGTTCTCGGGCAGCACCTGCAGCGTGGACAGCGTGAGCCCGAGGATCAGCACGAACAGGGCGGTCCCCACCAGCCAGTTCACCGCGAGGCGTGTGGTCGAGATCCGCTTGATCCGGGGCGGGGTCGGCAGAGCCCGTGCGCCCGTGCGGGGCGGGTGGGTCGGCGTGGGACGAACCGGCGGGGCGGACCGCGAGGGCGGCACCTCCGGTCGGTCGGGCACGTCGGCGGGACGCGATTCCGGATCCAGCGCACGCACCGGCCCGAGCCCGAGATGCTGGCGGTCCTGATCCACCGCGAAGACCGCCCCGCAGCCGTCGCAGGCGTAGTCGTCCGCCTCCGCCTCGCCCCCACAATTGTGGCAGACGCCCAGCAGATTGGCCACCCCGGGCGTGTGACGCGCCAGCATCCAGAACTGGCGGGTGGACGGCCCACGCAGCACACTGTCCCCGGTCACCTTCCCCGCCTCGATCAGCGAGACCAGCGCCTGGAACCGGCAGCCCGGGGCGTGGGGCTTGCGCTCGTCGTGGATGTACCACGGCCCCATCGCGTTCTGGGTCGCCTGACGCGACAACGGATCGAATCGTGCCTTGCAGAACGAGCAGGCCGTGGCCTCCTCGGTCTTCTGCCCGCAGAACGGGCAGATCACCTGTCTCGGGCGGGGCGCGGGCAGGTCGGAGGATGTGGGCTCGGCGGTCGTCATGCTCGTCGTACTCTATTCGCGTGAATCGGCCCCCCGGTTGACCCCGATCGCGGGGCGGACTCTGATGGGGGATGAAACCGGCACTCACCTGCTCTCTGGGCACCCTCACGCTCGTCCTCGCGTCCTGTGCCGCCCCGCCGACACAAGCCCAGACCAAGCCCGGCGAGCCCGACTCCAAGGCGACCACCTCCAGCGTGGGGGTGATGTGGGGGCAGCGGGTCGGCTGGGCCGACCTGGGGCCGTCGCTCGCGGAGCTCGCCGGACGCACGGCACTGGAAGAACTCGCCCTCGACCGGGGCCTCCGGCGCCGCCTGGACAGGGCGGGACTCGTCGTCACGCGCGAGATGATCGATCAGGAACGCGCCCGCATGGTCGCCTCGCTGGGCACCGAGGGCGACGCGGTGGCCCGCTTCCGGCGGGTGCGCGGGCTCGGCCCGGCCCGCTTCGAGGGGCTGCTCCGACGCAACGCCTCGCTGCGGGCGCTCGTCGGCGAGGTCGAGGCGGACGATCTGGAGGTCAGACGCCTGCACGAGCTGCGTCACGGGTCCAGGCGCGTCTGTCGCGTGCTGATCGCCGGGAGCGCGAGCGAGGCCGCGTCGATCCGAGAACGGCTGTGGGGTCTGGAGGGCGAGGCGTTGGAGTGGGCGTTTGCGCGCGCGGCATTCGAGCACTCGATCGATCCGTCCGCGAGCGCCGGCGGGTACCTCGGCGCGATTCACCCGCTGGACCCCTCCCTCCCCACCGCCCTCCGGGAGGCCCTGACGGGGCTGCCCGACCATGAACTCTCGCCGGTCGTGCTGGCCGAGGGGGGGGCGGTGCTGCTGCTCCCCACCGAGACCCGTCCCGGCTCAGGGCGCACGCTGGAAACGACCCGGGTCGAGATCGAGCCCGAGGCGCAGGCCCGGGCCCAGCGCCTCGCGATGGACGACCTGGCCCGGGAGATCCTGCGTGAGGCCGGCCTCACGGTGCTGGACGAGAGTTTGGAATGGGCACGCCAGAACGGGGGTCGATAGGTGGCGCTGCCCGCCCGGGCCTGGAGCCTGCTGGGCGATCTCTGTGTCTGGTCCGGGCTCTACGGGGCGGCGTGCGTGGTGAGCGCCTTTCTGATCACGGATACCCCGATCTGGTGGGAAGGGACGCTGGGGGCGGGGCTGGCGACGAGCGGCGTCTACCTGGTCGATCGGATCAAGCTGCGCGACCGTGACTGGGACCCCGCCGACCTCGCCGCGAACAAGCGACGGCACACCCGCCTCCGCTCCAGAAAGCACGCGGCCCGCCTGCTCGCGCTGGCGTGCCTCACCTCCGCGAGCGTGCTGCTCTGGGAGCGCGGCCGGGTTACGGGCCTGCTCCCGTGGGGAGGATGCCTCGGGGTGATGCTGTACGCGCCGGGTCGCTCGCCCGGCGCACGCCCCAAGGACGTCCCCGTGCTCAAGAACGCGCTGGTGGCGACCGGGATGACGCTGCTGGCCGGAGTGGTGCTCCGTGTGCGCACGGAGGGGCCAACTCCGGGCATCGCATTCGCCCTGTCCTGGCTCTGGGTGACGGTGCTCGCGGACGCGCTGCTCAGCGACCTGGACGATCGCGAGACCGATCAGGTGCACGGCACGCGGACCGTCCCGACCCACGGGGTCCGCCTGGCGTGGGGATTGGGAGCGGGGCTCGCGTTGTTGGGTGCCCTCGGGCTGGTGCTGGTCGGGCATGATCCCGCGGCGCGACGCCTCGGCGTCTGGTGCCTGCTCACCACGCTGGTATTGTGGGGCTTGAGGCCCGGGCGGGTGCGCGACCTGATCGACTGGCGCTTGCCCCTGATCGTGGGCGCAGAGTTGCTGATCGACGCGGGCGCGTGAGCGGCTGGCTCAGCGGGCGATCTCGATCGCGCGGGTCTCGCGCAGCACGGTGACCTTGATCTCGCCGGGGAAGGTCATCTCGTCGGAGACCCGCTTGGCGATCTCGTGGGCGGTGAGGTACGCCTCGTCGTCGGAGACGCGGTCGGCGTCGATCATGACGCGGACCTCGCGCCCGGCCTGGATGGCGTGGGCCTCCTTGACGCCGGGCTGCGACTTGGCGATCTCCTCGAGCTCGGTCAGTCGCTGGACGTAGCGCTCCATGGAGTCGCGCCGGGCGCCCGGGCGGGCCGAGGACAGGGCGTCGGCCGCCATGACGATGGGCGTGTAGAGGGTGGTGGCGGGGATGTCGGCGTGGTGGCCGGCGATGGCGTTGAGGACGGCCTCTTCCTTCTCGCCGTACTGCTTGGCGAAGTTCATGCCGATGGCGGGGTGCCCGCCCTCCATCTCGTGGTCCATCGCCTTGCCGATGTCGTGCAGGTAGCCGCAGCGTCGTGCGAGGCGCCCGTCGAGCCCGAGCTGGTCGGCGATGATCTGCGAGAAGTAGGCGACCTCGATGGAGTGCTTGAGCACGTTCTGCCCGTAGCTGGTGCGGTAGTGCAGCTTGCCCATGGCCTCGCTGACCTTGGGGTGGAAGCCCTTGAGCTTGACCTCGAGGGCGGCCTCCTTGCCGTACTTCTGGATCCGCTCGTCGGTCTCCTTCTGCACCTTGTCCACGACCTCCTCGATGCGGGAGGGGTGCAGGCGTCCGTCGGCGATGAGGCGTTCGAGGGCCTCGACGGCGACGGCCTGGCGGACCTTGTCGAAGCAGGAGACGACGATGACGCCGGGGGTGTCGTCCACGATGATGTCCGCCCCGGTGGCCTTCTCGATCGAGCGGATGTTGCGTCCCTCGCGCCCGATGATGCGCCCCTTCATGTCGTCGGAGGGGATGGCGACGGTGCGGACGGTGGAGTCGGAGACGGTCTCGGTGGAGTAGCGCTGGATGGCCTGGATGGTGATCTCGCGAGCCTTCTCGCGGGCTTCCTGCTCGGCCTCCTCGGTGAGCTCGCGGACCAGCCGCCCGACCTCGTCTCGGGTCGAGTCCGAGACCCGCTCAAGCAGCAGTTCCTTCGCCTGGTCCTTGCTCATCCCGGAGAGCTGGTGGAGCTTCTCGGTCTGCTGGGAGATGACCCGGTCGAGCTCGGTCTGTTTCTGGGAGAGGTCCTCGGTCCGTTCGTCGAGCTCGCTCCGCAGGGCGTCGAGCTTCTCCTCGCGGTTGGAGATGGTCTCCTCGCGACGGTCGAGCGTGTCCTCGCGTTTGGCCATCCGGCGTTCCTGCTCGCGCAGCTCGGCCCGGCCGGCCTCGAGCTCGGACTCGGATTTCTCCTTGCGCTCGAGGGCGTCGCGTTCGGCCTCGAGCCGGATCTTCTCGGCGGCGTTCTCGGCCTCGGCCCGGGCCCGGTTGGTGATGTCCTCGGCCTCGGACCTGGCCCGGTTGAGGCGCTGGCGTCCGAGCAGCAGGATCACCGCTGCGGCAATCCCGGCGCCCAGGATCAGACCGATCAGCAGCGGGAGGATGAATCCTGCCTGGGACCCCTGCGTGGCGTCGGTGGGGATCGCCGAGCCTCCGAAGGCGACCACCAGTAGGTGTGCGGTGATTGGCATGACGTCGGAATCTTCCGATTGTCACCGCGTGCGTGGATCGTGCGACGTGCTGGAGGTCTGGTAGCGGAGAGACGGGGGTGGAGAGAATCGAGGTCGGCGTCCGTGGGGCCGTGTGGGGCTCGCGTGACGGCGGGCAGCGTTCGAGTGGTGATCCGCGACGCGGGAGGGGTGCTTTGATGTCTTCCCGCCAGCCACGGTGGCGATGACGGGATCTGGATACCGATAATAGCCAAACCTTCACGAGCGGTCGCCCATAGCGAAAATCGCTTGAACACGCGGGGTGTAAATGAGATACAGTGACGCTCTCTCTGTCACCGTGAGCAAGGATCGCCATCTATGACGAGCAGGTTGTTGAAGAGCGGACGGAAACTGACGGCACTGACGGCGGGGGCGTCGGTCCTGCTGTGCGTGGGCTGCTCGTCCATGACGTCCTCGGGCTGGGGCCTCCGCAAGGGCGGCCTCCGGGCCCGCATGGTGCTGGCCGAGCTGGAGCGTCGGGTCTCGATCGAGAATGGTCCGGTGGTCATGGGGCCCCTGACGGGGTTCGATATCGCCAATCCCGGGGGGTCGGTGACCATCATCGTGGATGAGCGGTATCCCGACGCCACGGTGCAGACGCAGGTCCGGTACGAGGAGCGTCACCGCCAGGTGGCGGCCGAGGAGGGGTGGGAGTTCGACTTCCGCGGGCCGTGGTTTACCGCGGTGCTGGAGAAGGACGGCGAGACGGGTCGAGTGGTGGTCCGCCCGACGGAGCACACGCTGGCGGACGGGACGCGCCCGTTCGTTGACGTGGTGATCCGGACGCCCGTCTGCGACGGTGTCCGGGTGCTGAACCGGTTCGGCGACGTTGAGGTCAAGAACGCCCGGGGCGAGATCACGATCGATTCCTCGTCGGACGTGCTGCTGAACTCGGATCGCGCGCTCACCGATCGCCTCACGATCCGTTCGTCGAACGGGAGCGTGCAGGTGATCGCCCCGCCGACGTCGGCCGGCACGCTGCTGCTGACGGCGCCGAACGGGCGTGCCTCGTTCAACGGCGGTTTCGGGGACGTCCAGCGGGCCCGTCCGAAGCCGGGCGAGTGGGCCGGGATCTGGAACGAGGGCGCCAATTCCGTGACGCTGCACAGCGATCACGGCAACGTGGTGTACTTCGTGACGGAGACACCCAACAGCCAGACGCTGCGTTCGAACTACTGAGTGTTGCTGCCCCCGGGGGGGGAGGGGGACGGCTCAGGCCGCGGATCGCTGCTGCGCGGTGCGCATGTAGCGGTCGATCTGCCCGAGCACGAAGGCCTTGTGGGAGGGGTTGAGGCCGAAGTCGAAGGCGAAGCCGGCGTAGACGTTCTGCTGGCTGTCGATGTGCGTGTGGGCCAGTCGTGCGGTGAGGGCCATGGGCGCGGGGATGGCGGGTCGCAGGTCGATCCTGAACCAGAACATGCGGCAGGAGTCGAGGGCGGAGGCCGCGGATCGTTCGATCTGCAGCCCGATGCCGCCGCCGCCGATGTTGGCCAGCCTGGCGGTGAAGGGCGGTCCGACCTCGGGGAGTTCTTCTTGAGAGGGCGTGGCGCTCTCGCCGGTGAGGTCGCGGTCCTGCAGGTCGAGGATCATGATGCGGTTGGCCATCTCGGCGGGCACCGCGGAGCGCGGGTCGATGAGGGGCCAGCAGTTGATCTCTGGCAGCTTGACCGCGGCGGTGGAGATGCGGTCGAAGGTGCGTCGCTGGCAGCGTTCGACGTTGCTGGGCATGGCGAGGCGGATAGCGCCGAAGGTGTTGCGGTAGGTGGCCTTGGACGGGCCGAGCACCTCGGTGTGGAACATCCACTTGTTCTGTCCGACGGCCATGATGCCGAGCAGGCGTGTGCCGGTGCCGAGGTCGAAGGACTTGCCGAGCGTGCCGGGGAGTTCGACGGTGATCTCGTCGTCGGTGAGGTCCAGGATGCGGACGCGCCAGACGAGGTCGGTGGAGGTGTCCTCGGTGGCGTCGGGGCGTTCGACGGTGAACTCGAGGCCCCCGCCGCGTTCGTAGATCTTCCACAGGCTGCTGCGCCAACGGTCGGTTCGTGATCGATTTGCGGGCACCGTGCTCTCCTCGTGTGAAGCGGTGAGGGGAGCATCGACGCCTGGTCCGCGGGTCTTGAGCGGGGAGGGGTGGGTCGGGCGTGTGCGAGGCGAAATCGTGTCTCAGCCCGATGTTCGGGCGGCTTCTCGGACGGTGCTGAGCAGGTTTCTGCCGGATTCGTCGTCGAGACCGTCGCGGCTGAACCTGGCGCGATACAGGGACTCCGAGACCTCGAGCACCGCCTGGTGGCGATCTCCGAGCGTCTCGCCGACGGACTGGACGTGGCGTCGCAGGGGGACGGACACCGGTTTGGGGACGCCCGCCTTGCGGAGCAGGGTGAGGACCGCCTCGTAGGCCCGGTCGAGCTCGCGGGAGCCCATCGCGGACCGTTTCCGGGCTCGTCCGAACCTCGGGAGGGGGATCCTGATCGAGAAGCCGCGGAGCAGGCGTGCGAGCAGGGCGAGCAGGAAGAGGGATGCGACGAAGGCGCCGAGTCCGGCCGCGAGGGCGATCGCGATGACGCGCGGGCCGCCGCCCCGGATGCGTTCCTCGGCTCGTGTGACGTTGGCGTTGAAGAAGCGTGGGAGGCGGACGGTGCCGATGATGGTGCGCTGCGACTCGGACCCGAAGCCGACGATGGAGTTGATCCAGGCGAACTCGGCGGTCTCGAAGAGCTGCTTGGCCCTGGTGACCCAGTCGGTCTTGGGCTCGTGGATGCTGCGCAGCTCGCCCGGGGGGGTGGGGTCGAAGGTCATCCAGACGCCGGGGTCGCGGAGGCGTGTGCCGTCGGTCCGTCCGGGGAGGACCTGGACCTCGACCCAGGCGTGGGCGTTGGACTCGCGGACGACGTAGTAGCCGGTGAGGTCGTTGTACTCGGTCGCGACGTAGCCGGTGACGACGCGCGCGTGGATGCCGACCGAGCGGCACATCGCGGCCATCGCGGAGGCGAAGAACTCGCAGTGCCCGCGCTGCTCCTGCGTGAGGAACCACTCGATGGGGTCGGCGTCGGGCGGGGGCGCGTTGGGGGAGAGGGAGTACTCGAACCGTGACTGCAGGTGGTTCTCGAAGAGGCGTGCGATCATGCGGTCCTCGTCGATGCTGCGCAGGGCGGGATCGGGTTCGCGCCCGGCGTCAACGAGGAGCTGGACGGCGAAGTCGCGGACGGATTCGGAGGGGAAGCTCGCCGGGGCGGAGGTGGAGTACCGGTCCTCCTTGTCGTCCAGGTCACGCTCGCTGAGGAGCTCTCGGACCTGCACGGTGTAGCTGAGCTTGCCGCCGGTGGACTCGAAGCGTGCGGTGCCGACCTCGCCGCGTCGTTTGAGGCTGGTGGTCTGGTCGAAGCTGATCGCGAGCGGCTCCCATGAGGCGAAGACGTAGGTGCGGTTCGGCTCGGCGTTGCGGACGATGATGCGTTGCTCGTAGGACCACTCGCGTGGGGGGCCGCGTGAGTCTGAGATGAGCATCCTGCGTCCGGCGACGACGCGGTCGGTGTCGATGTCGCGGAAGGACTCGTCGGCGGTCCAGCGTCGGTCCTGGTAGATGTCGAGGACGGCACCGCGGAGGTAGAAGTGCTGCCCGGGCCCGCCCAGTTGCTTGCCGTCCCTGTCGATGACCTGCATGTCGAGCACGGGGGTCTGCGAGTCCGAGATGAGGCCGCCGATGTCGAGGTTGATCTCGTCGTCGAAGCCGACGGTGTTGTTGCCGACGGAGACCTCGCCCCAGTCGCCGAAGGCCTGCTCGGCGAGCCCGCGCGGCATGACGAGGAAGATGCCGACGGCCCCGAGGATGGCGAGCGTCGCGACCAGGGCCGTCGTCCGGCGGAGCGAGGCGAGGGCCCGCCCGCCGACGCTGGGCGACGGGGTGCTGGTGTTGCGTGCGGCCTTGGCGAGCTGGATCGCGATGGCCGAGGCGGTGGTCATCGGGATCATGATCAGCAGCCCGAGGCCGACCAGCAGTCGCGAGTCGGAGAGGAGGGCGCCGATGAGGAGGAAGACGGAGAGGATGAGGACCTGGGAGAGGTCGCGCGGGCCGCGTCGCTCGAAGCACTTGAGCGTCAGGAGGAGGGCGATGAGGCGAGCGAAGAGCTCGATGTCGAAGCCGGTGGAGAACGCGACCGCCGCGATGACCGCCATCACGCCCAGCACCGCGAGCGTGATGAGCTCGCCGGGGAGGCTGCGCCCGCTGTCGATGGAGCCGGTGAGGAACCGGGCGCCGGCGATGCCGAGGAGGACGGGGAGCATGGCGACGGCGTCGGCGGAGGCCGCGAGATAGGTCAGCACGCCCAGCACCGCGGTGAGGAGCGTCAGGTTGTCGGCGCGTCGCGTGATCACGTGCGGACGCTTCCGGTGAAGACGCGGACCTTGTGGGAGAGGGAGGTCCGTGAGGACCGGGGGTCGTCGGGCCTCAGGGCGTCCGGGATGGGGGTGCGTGGGGCGATCCAGGACTCTTGGTTCGCGGCGTCAACGACCATGCCCGTGGAGGCGGCCCCGGCGCCCGAGGAGATGTGGATGCGTTCCCCGTGGCGTGGGAGTTCGAAGGTGTCGGAGGGGCCGCCGCGCCGGGCGAGGGCGGTGAGGATGCGTGCGAGCTGGCCGCGTCCGGCGCGGGCGGGCAGGCGGATGTCCCAGAGGGGGATGTCGAGCGCGACGGCGATGCCGTGCTGCAGGCGGTCGGCTGCGAGGCTCGCGGTGGCGGTCAGGATCGACTCGAGCTGATGCGGGGCGGAGTGCGAGGGCTCGACGGTGATGACGCAGGCGTCCGGGCGTGGCAGCGAGTGGGTTTTGACGATGAGGTGGTCGTGGGCGGCGCTGCGGGCCCAGGAGATGGTGCGGATGGAGTCGCCCGGGACGTACTCGCGGACACCCAGGAACTCGTCCATGCCCCCGGCGTGACGGCTGGGGGAGGCGGACGAGGAGACGGACTTGCCTCGGGACTGGGCGGCCGAGCCCCGGACGGGGAGGGTGGCGGGGACGAGGTCGATCTGGTGGGTGGTCTCGAACTGGATGCGTTTCTCGAGCAGGCCGAAGGGCATGGAGGACCGGATTCGGATCCCGCGCAGGACGAGCACGCCGGAGCGTCGCGGCTCCACGCTGGCGCGGGGGTGGGCGGTCTCGCCGGCCTTGAGGGCGAGGAGGAGGGCGGGCACGAGGGTGGTCTGGGCGGTGGTGCGTTCGGTATCGACCAGTTCCTCGATGGTGACGCCGAAGATGGGGAGGAACCGGTTGTGGTTGCGTGCCTCGTAGCGGATCGCGGCGTGCCCCCCCACCTGCACCGAGCCGGGCGGGAGGCGGACGATCGAAAGGCCCAGGATCGACGAGCCGCCGATGATGCCGGAGACGAGGATGGCGGTGACGGCGAGGCCGAAGGTGAAGAAGAGCAGGTTGTTCTGGCCGTTGAACGCGCCGATGGCGAGGAAGAGCGTCGTCAGCACGAAGACCCAGCCGGGCCAGCGGATGACGGTGCTGCGTCTGGACGCTCCGACGGGTGCGTGCTCTTGGCTGACAGACAGTCTGTTGGCGTCGGCGATCACGCGGCGGGGCGTTTCCGGGTCAGGGGGGAGGGGGCTCCTACCCCTGACCTTACGGCTGGTCTTCGCTCGGGGTTCGGCGGACCGCGTTGACCAGGATGGCCTGGTTCGGGAACGGGATCTGAACCTGGTTCTGCACGCGGAAGACCGGGTCCCCCTCGACGCGGACGAGCACGGGCCCGGAGCGGAGGGCGGTGTCCGGAACACTGAAGGTGAAATCGCCCTTGGAGGTGGTCTTTCCCTGGCCGAGAATGCCGCCCTGCGAGATGGTGACCTCGACGTTCGCGATGCCCGGCTCGTCCATCCGCTCGTCGGTCTCGGTGACGACGATGGCCCGCCCGATCTCGGCGGCGATCACCCGCCCCCGGATGGTGGTCTTGGCACAGCCGGAGAGGCCGATGAAGAGCGCGGCGAGTGTGCAGGAGACGATCGTTCTGGCGTGTGTCATGGGAGCAATCTCAGGAGGGGTTCTGGCTGGGCTCATCGAGGCTGGGCAGATCCTTGACGGAGGCGAGGCCGAAGGCGTCGAGGAAGTGCTTGGTCGTGCCGTACAGCATCGGGCGTCCGAGCTCTTCGGCTCGACCCTTGACCATGACGAGTCGGCGTTCGGTGAGCGTCCGCAGGATCTCGCCGCAGGCGACGCCTCGGATGGCCTCGAGCTGGGCCCGGGTGATGGGCTGTCGGTAGGCGATGATGGAGAGGGTCTCGAGCGCGGCCCGCGAGAGGCGGGTGGCGGCCTTGGAGCGGTGGTAAGCGGCGACCGCGGTGGCGTGCTCGGGGCGGGTCATCAGCCGGTAGCCGCCGGCGACCTGCTCGATGCGGAAGGCGCGTCCGGTGGCCTGGTAGTGCTCGTTGAGGCGGGCGATGCCGTCCCGGATGGCGTCCTGGTCGATGTCGGGGTGGACCACGGAGACGGCGTCGGCGAGGGTCTCGGCCCCTGTGGGCCGGTCCAGCGTCAGCAGGACCGCCTCGAGCGTGGCGTCGAGCTTTGGGGTGGAGCCGTCGTGGGAATCGGATTGTTCGGGTGGGTTCATGACCTGTGCGTCCGTGCTCATGGGCCCATGCTATCCGGGCGGGGAGGCGTTCGCACGGGCCCCGCTGCTACGCTGTGCCCATGCCGTTGTTTTCCTTTGAGGCTCTGAAACGACCCAAGGACACGCCGCTGCCCAGCATGCAGCACCCGTACGACGGGCTGCCCGAGCTGCCCGAGGCGACGCTGCACGCGAGGCGTGAGGGCGTGTTTCTCGTGTTCGCCGGGCTCTTCCTCGGCACGCTGGCGATGCTCAATATCCTGGGGATCTCCCGATTCATCCGACTCTTCGAGCTGGATCTGGACGGCGATCCGCTGACCGGGGCCACCGTCTTTGCCGTGGCGGTCGGCGTGCTGCCCTACCCGATCACGTTCCTGTGCACCGACTTCATCAGCGAGCTGTACGGCAAGCACCGGGCGAGCCTGGTGGTCTGGATCGGGCTGATCCTGAACCTGTGGGTCATCGGCGTGCTCTGGGTCGGCGGGGCGCTGCCGGGATTCGAGACGATGGGGAGCGACGGCACGCCGGTTCCTGACATCGCCCAGAGCCTGCGGGGCGGGGAGGTGGTCACCGTGTCCAGGCCGCCGGTCTTCTTCGAGGTCCGGTCGCTGGCCTTCGGGGCGGTGACGGCGTCGATGATCGCCTACCTCACGGCCCAGTTCGTGGACGTGCACGTCTTCCACTTCTGGAAGCGGCTCACGCACGGGCGGTACCTCTGGATCCGCAACAACGGTTCCACGCTGGTGAGCCAGTTGATCGACACGACCGCGGTCATCCTGATCTCGTACTCGCTGGGGGCGCTGGCGGGCGTGATCGACGATTCGCGGGGCGTCGCGGGGCAGTTGGTCGCGTTGATCGCGACGGGGTACGTCTTCAAGATGGCCTTCGCGCTGCTGGACACGATCCCGTTCTACCTCGGGGTGCCCGTGCTGAATCGCTACCTGCGACTCCCTCCCCCGACGGGCTGAGCCGGGGAGCCCTCCAGACCGCCCTGTTCCTGTTCTGTCAGATCCGATTCGGCTCGATCCGGGGGGGTTTTTGGCCGACGAACAGTGTTGGCCGGCTGGAGTCGGTCTGAGCCCACGGAGGACCGGATGACCCGCACGATTCTGCTTGTAGACGATGAGCCCCAGATCACCCATGTCGTCTCGAAGCGGCTGGAAAAGGAGGGCTATCGGACGCTGGTGGCGAACGACGGGGAGGAGGGGCTCGAACTGGCACTCGAGCACGGGGTGGACCTGGTCGTGTCCGATCTGCAGATGCCGTACATGAGCGGCGTCGAGATGGCTCTCGCGATGCGCGAGGAGACCTCGCTGGCCGGCATCCCGATCATCCTGCTCACGGCACGCGGTTACGTGATGGATCACGAGCAGGAAGAGCGGGCACGGTTCAGCGATGTGATGTCCAAGCCGTTCTCCGCGACGGTGCTCGTGGAACGGATCCGGCAGTTGCTGGACCAGAATTCGGCGGTGCGCGAGGCCGCATGACTCGACTCAGCCCCCCCAGCCAGAGGCCGATTCCAGAGCCGTTCGTGCAGCGATGCGAAGAGGCGGGCCTGTGGCTGTGGCGTGTGAACCCCGAGGGCGGGTTCGAGCACTCTGTCTCGGCGCTCCGGGAACTGGACTGCCTCTCGGGGAATGACTGGTTTCATGCCTGCCTGGGCGGGGCGGCTGATCGGTGGGCCGGCGAGAAGACCCCCCGGCCGATCGAGGCGGGTCCGGGCCTGTGGCTGGTCCCGTTTCCGATCCTGCAACGTCGCAGGTGCGTTGCGTACGTCGTGGGGATCGGGTTCGCGCCCGGCTTTGAGTCCGGCTTTCTGGGGTCACCCGGTTCCGACTGCCACTCCGAGGCGTTCGCCCAGTTCCGGAGCTGGATCGAAAGCGCCCCGAGGGTGTGCCCGGAAAGCCTCGCCACGGTGCACGCCCTGCTGCTGGGCACGCTTGAGGACCATACCCGCGGCGAGGTCCGCGACGAGACGGTCGCGGGTTTTACCGACCAACTGACCGACGCCTACGAGACGATCCACTCGCTGTACTCGATCGGGCGGCTGCTGGGCGATGTCGCCCGACCCGAGCGGGTGTTGGCTGATATCACGACGCGCCTGTACGAGACGACGGCCTTCCGCTGGGTGCTCACGCGAGTCGCCTCGGACGCTCGGTTCCCGGAGGGGCTGCAGGGCCAACTGATCGCGTCGAACGATGACACGATCGTGCTGGACGACTACCGGGATCACATCGCGCTGTTCGAGGAGGCCAGCATCGACGCCAACGACGGCAAGTGCATCCTCCTTGAGGCCGAAGACGGCATCCCTGAGGCGATCGGCCCGCAGGTCGCCGTGCAGCCGATCATGCGTGGGGGCGAGATCCTCGGGCTGATCGCGGCCGGGCTGAAATCCGGTGAGGACCACCAGATCAGCAGCTACGAGACGCTGCTGTTCGAGGCGACGGGGGGGTACGTCTTCTCGTTCCTGAAGAACGTGCTGCTGTACCACGATCAGCGTGTGACGTTCCTCGGGACGCTGCGTGCCCTGACCGCGGCGATCGACGCCAAGGACCGGTACACGCGCGGCCACTCGGAGCGGGTCGCGATGCTCTCGGCGGCGCTGGCACGCGAGGTCGGGATGCGTCCCGACGAGTGCGAGCGGATCCACATCGCCGGGCTGGTGCACGACGTGGGCAAGATCGGCGTGGCCGAGGGCGTGCTGACCAAGCCCGGTCGCCTGACCGATGAGGAGTTCGAGAAGGTCCGGGCCCATCCGGAGATCGGCTACCGCATCCTCCGAGACATCCCGTCCCTGAGGGACGTTCTCCCGGGGGTGATGCACCACCACGAGCGATGGGACGGGCGGGGCTACCCGCACGGGCTGAGCGGCGAGCAGATCCCGCTGATGGCTCGGATCATTGCGCTGGCCGACACCTTCGACGCGATGAGCTCGACCCGCTCGTACCGGCCGGCGATGCCGCGTGACCTGGTGCTGCAGGAGATCGAGCGGTGCGCGGGGCAGCAGTTCGAAGCCCAGCTCGCCACGGCGTTCGTGAAGCTCGACTTCTCGGCCTACGACCAGCGCGTCCGCGAGCACCACGACCAGGAGCTCGACCTGGGCGACCTGCCGTCGGCGGCCTGACCTCCCCCACGATTGCCAGATGGGTCCGGATCTGCCGAGGTCCGGTGTGCGCGTGCGCACACGGTCCCTGGTCGTGCCGAATCCTGATTAGGGTGTGCGCCATTCCAGCGGTGCCATGCGGGTCTGGCTCGATTCAAACCCCGGCGGTGGCTCTGAGCCGGCGCTGTAGTCGCGGTTGATGTCAGCGGTCCAGCCGCCGGTGATCTGGAAGTCGTCCACGGCGATGAGGGAGCCGGTCAGGTCGAGGTCGCCCCCGACGCAGAACAGCACGTCGCCGCAGAACACGATGCCGGTGATCGCGGATTCGTACGTGTCGAAGGTATCGAGATCGCCCGGCAGGAGGCCGTCGAGTCCGATCGGGTTGAAGTTGGTGAACAGCCCCGACTCCACGAGCGGGGCGTTGGAGGTATTCAGCACCAGGTCCTCCCTGGTGATGACCGCGGGCCAGCCGGGGTTGGCGGGCTGCATGTTCAGGCTGCCTTCCAGCGTCACCGTCCCGCCTCCGATGAAAACGAGCGTCCCGACCACGCGTGCGTTGCGGACGGTGATCGGGTCGCTGCCCTGATCGAAGATGTAGACGCCGTTTGAGTTCCCGGCGAGGCCGTAGGGATTCAGGCCGGGACCGATCGCGACGTTCTGGATGAAGTACCGCCCGCCCGACCTGGGGACGAGCAGCATGGAGGCGTTGGTGCCGATGGCCTGATAAGTCCTGTACAGGTCGTTGCCGGGCAGTTCCCGCTCGCGGTCGCACGACGTCGAGATGCCGCCCACGGACAGCCCCTCGATCGTGCCGCAGCACACGACCGAGGCTTCGAGTGTGCTTCCGCTCCCGGTGATGTCGTTGCGTGAGCCCCAATCGCCGTCTCCCGTGATCGTGCAGGATCCGTAGAACTCGATCTTGTCGTGGCTGTACGCGCCGAGCTCGAGCACGTCCATCGGCATCGGCTGGGGTTCAACCAGCACGGTGACACGCCCGACCGCGTCGCCGATGGTGGCCTCGATGCTCAGCTCAAAGGGGTCGGTCGTTCCGACGCTGCTTCCCTCGTACAGGGATCCGTCGGGGTCCACGGCGTACGCGGTGAGCGTAACGGCTTCGCCATCACTCTCGAACATGTTCTGGTAGATCAATCCGTCCGGGCCGGCATCGTTCCTCCAGCCATCGTTGGTGCGGATGTGCTCGAGTGCGAGATCGAGCCCGGCCCGTGCGGCGTTGCGTGAGGCCGCGACCTGTGCGTGCAGGTCCGCGCGCTGGTGGGTGCGGTCCTCGAGGGTGAGCGCGGCGAGCCCGGTGGCGAGCACAAAGGCCGCGGTGAGCAGCACGAGCAGATAGACCGCGCCGCGCCTGGTTGTGATCCGACTTCGTGTCATCTGGGCTCCACGGTGTTCTGGCCGCCGACGGTGCGGAATCCGGTCCGGGTCGCGATGACCTTGCCCTGGTACGACACCTGGACGCGAACGCGTTTGACCTCGGGTGAGGCCGTGGACTCGAGGGTCGTCAACGACACCCAGTCCACGCTGACGCTCCGCCCCCAGCCCTCGAAGTCCTTGAGCGGGTCGCCGTCGGGCTCCTCAGGCGGGGAGGCGCTCCACCCGTCGAAATCGTCGCAGTCGTCGAAGGTGCCCCAGGCGTCGGCGCTCTGTTCCGTTGCTGAGGGCCCCCACTCCGAGGCCCGGATCACGCCCTCGGCGTAGAAGGGCCGGCTCATCACCGCCGCGAGCATCTCGTCGGCGAGTGACTCGCCCAGCGTCGTCCGTACGATGAGGGCGCGGCGCTCGGTCACACCGACCAGCACGCGCAATGCGCCGACCACGACGAAGGCGAGCACGATCGTCGAGAGCGCGACCTCTACGAGGGAGGCGCCGCGACGGGCCGGGCGAGATGGGCGTGCCGGGCCGATCATCGCGAGGGCCTCGGCATGAGTTCCACGGTGGTGCGGATCGGCCCGACCGACTCGACCTCGAGCACGATCGTGAGCGTCCGGTAGTACGGCTGAGAGCCGGTGCCGGGAGTTCCGGTCAGCGAGAGGACGTTGTCGGCCAGGACGGTCGCGTCGGAGTCGTTCATGGTGTCGCCGCGGGTGAGCTGGCCGTCTTGGATCTGGTAGACCGCGATGTCTGGCGAGCCGTCGCCGGTGTAGTCCGGGACGCCGAAAGCGATCATGTTGGAGCCCGTCATGAGGGCGAGGCCCACGGAGGCGTCGTCGGAGATGCGTTGCAGGGCGGCGTTGGCCTCGGCGATGCCGGCGGAGGCCGAATCGCCGGGGGGGACGGCTCGCGCCGCGAGGACGATGGTGGAGCCCATCGCCGCGACCAGGATGGCGGAGGACGACAGTGCGAGCAGCAGCTCGATCAGCGAGTAGGCCCGGCGTGTGTTGACGCTCCCGTGGCTCATTTGAGAATCCTGAGGATGAAGCTGTCGGTCTGGGCCTTGGTGGCCCGGGCGGGCGGGTCGATGGTCGGGTCGGTCCGGCCCTTGTCAACCTGCACGCTGGTGATGTACCCCGCGACCACGATGCCCCACGAGACCGACGACTTCGGGATCCCGCTCCGGTCGATGGTCAGGTCCGCGGAGAACGGGCTGAGCGAGGAGGGGATGGCGATCGCGCCGAGCGAGGGGTCCGACAGGTCGAGCACGGTCTCGGGGTCGCCCGCGGCGGGCGTCAGTTGGAGGAGCGAGTCGTCCACGACCGCGAGCGTGTGCAGGCGACGCGTGGAGTACGCGGTGTCGAGCGAGTTGGAGACCGTCTGGGCGACCACCGCGCCCGCGAGCCTGGACTTGGTCCGCTCCCGGGCGGAGGAGTACGCCGGCACGGCGACCGCGGCGACGATCCCGATGATGAGGACCGTGACGACGGTCTCAATCAAAGAAAACCCGGGCCTCCCACCTGGGCCCGGGTTCACTGAGATTCGGTCAGGCTGACGCATGGCCACCCCTGGTTCGCGAGGCGTGTGCTCAGTACGTGTTGTACGCCACGCCCTGGTCGTCGGTGTCGGTGGAGTTCGCGGTGATCTCGCCGGTGCTCTGGTCGTAGACCCACCCGCCGGCCCCGCCGAGCGTGGCGACCACGACGGACGATCCGTTGCCGGTGCCCTTGACCTTGAGCTCGGGGACGGCCCGCAGGTAGGGGCCGTAGATGAAGTTGCCGCCCTTGGTCGCCTGGGCGGAGCCGCCCTGGTCGGTGTAGGTGGTCATCTGATCGACGAACGCGGCGAGCGTGGGGTAGGTGCCCTGGTGCTCGGTGTGGTACAGGTCGATGGCGTTGCGGAGCACCGCGAGGTCGGCGGTCAGCGAGGCATCGGCGGCGCCGGCGGCACCGCGGCTCATACGCGGGATCGCGATCGCACCGATGATCCCGATGATCACGACGACAATGACGAGCTCGATGAGGCTGAAACCTCGACGCTTGTTTCCGGTGATGGTCATCTCACAAATCTCCTGAATGGGTCCGGATCGTTCTTGCCGGTGATCCGGCTCTACCCCCCAGGATCGACGTGTTCAACCCCCGACTGTGGCCACGGACCGCGACGATCCGCCACACGACTGTGCGGTGCCGTCACAACCCCTACGAACGCGTCGCGGGAACGTCCGATAGGGTGTTCACCGGCAGCGACAGCGTCACGGTCTCCCCGTCGTGATACAGGATCACGCTCTGCTGGCGGATCTCGACCACCTTCGCGAAGCGGGAATCGGCGAACCCGAACGCGACGGTCTCGTCCACGCGGACCGGGACGCCGTTGATCACCGCGATCCTGTTCCCCGGCGTGCCCATGATCGAGGAGACCATCCAGTTGCTCGCGGTCTCGGCGAGCGTCGCCTCGGGGTCGATCGTCACCACCGGGGCGCTGACGGCGTTCCAGGCGAACGGGTCCGCGGGGGTATCGCCCGAGGTTTCCGCCCACATCGCCACCACGCTCAGGTTCGCGCTCAGGTGCTCGGCGGATCCTGGCAGCTTCGGGCCCGTGATCGCGGGTGTGTCCACGGCATTGACCGTGGTCTCGGAGGCGCTCGCGGCACCGGGCTGCACAACGGCCTTGTCCACGACCAGGACCACGACGGCGGCGCCGAGAGTTCCGAGTGCGATACGTTGGTTCTTGGTGAGTCTCACGCCCAGAATGGACGATCCGGAAGTCTGGGTGTCCAGCGATCGGTGAGAGCGATTCAGCCCCCGCCCGCACGACCCGTGTGATTCACACAGATCATGCCCCACTCGACCGCCCCGGACGGCAACGACGTGAGCCGGACGGACCGGATCTCCAGCGGTGTGAGCCGCTCATCGAGCCGCTCGAAGAAGGCGATTACGTCGGTGTATCGCCCCTCTCCCACAACCTCGAGCCTGGCCAGTGGCGCCGGGCCGGCTGCCGTCTGGACTCCGGGGGCCGACTCAGGTGCGTCCTCGGTCGGTTGCTGCTCGAGCCTCCGCGACCGCTTCACGCTCAGCTCGCTCTCGCGAGCCAGGAGCTCGATGGTGGCGAGGAAGGCGGTGGGCGTGAGTGTCAGAATCTCTGGTGCATCCTGCGCAACCGGCTCCGGTTCGGGCTCGACGGGCGGCAAGGCGGCGAGCGTGGCCTCGCGGTCCGAGAGTTCATGACGAAGCGCTTCCAGACGCTCATCGCCGAGGCGCATGGCGTCGTATCCGAAGAAGTAGCCCGCAAGACCCGCGATGCAGGCCGCGACAACCCCCGATGCGTGGATCGTGGTCGGCGAGGTGGTCCGAGTCATTCCTGTCCCCCTTCGGCGGTCGCCACGGCATCGATCTTCACGCCCAGCGTGAACCGCACACCGGCAAGCCCCTGATCGGGCGTGATCTCGGGGGCGCTCATGGGCATGAACAGCCCTGTCCGCTCGACCTCGGAGGCGAAGGCGAGCACGTGGCGCGAATCCGCGGCCCGTCCCTCGACACTAATGATCGTCCTGCTGATCGGGTCGATGCCGATCTCGAGCTTGCTGAACCCGATCTCTTCCCCGGCGAGCATCGCCAGCGCTCGGAGCACGCCGGCCCACTCGTCCGGGCTGGAGTCCATTTCATGGAAGACGGGGGCGGGGTCGTTCGAGGCCTCGGGCTCCAGCCGCTCGACCCTGGTCCGGATCTCGAGATCGAGGGCCGCGATCCTGGATTGCAGCGAATCGGACTCGCCGCTACCTCCGAGTTGCCCCATCAGCACGAGGGCCAGCGCCGGCGGGGCGACGACCCCGAGGACGCACGCCCACACCCGCTTCGCGCGGCGCGACCGGTGCAGGACCACCGCACGCCTCGGCAGCAGATTCACCGCGGTCTCGTTCTGAGTGCTCACGCGGCCTCTCCTCTCACGGCGGCCCTGGCAATGCCCGCGAACGCCTCTCCGGCGTCTCCCGCGCACCGGCACGACAGCCCCGCCATCTCGCCCAGTTCCCGGGCGATGCGGTTGTTCGCACCGCCGCCCACGAGCAGCACGCTCGGATCCGGAGACCCCGGGTACTTTCGCTGCGCGTACTGCGCCAGCGCGAGCACGGATTCGGAGACCAGCCTCGCCCAGGACTGATACCCCGCGATCGTCCCGCCCTCGAAGCCGCCGCGGCTGAGCACCAGCGTCTCGGTCTCGTCGGTCGCCTGCCCGAGACGCCTCCCCTCGAGCGCCAGCAGGCCCCGGAGGCCGAGCTCCGAATCGTGCCGCTCGTACACCGGGCGCCGGTCTTTCGAGAGCGTCAGACCGAGGTGCGAGTAGGCCATGTCGGCGACGATGCTGGTCTGTTCGTCGGCCAGACGCACCGCGGCGGACGGGTGGATATCCAGCCCGCTCAGATTCAGCCCCGCCTGAGCGAAGCTCTCGAACCACGAGAGGGCGTCGGTCGGATCGATCGCGAACGCGAGCACCTCGCGCTGCTCGGACTTGGTCCCCGGCGTCAGGTCCCACCAGACGGGCTCGGGGGCCGAGGCGACGTCGCCCGCGGCCTCGAAGGTGCTCGCAACGATGCCGGCGTCACGCTCGCGGTCCGGCTTGGCGGGCAGCGCCACGATCCGCCTGTGCAGCGACTCGCGGGGGCACACCAGTGTCACGTCGCTCGAGGCGAACCCCTTGCGCCTCAGGACGGACGACACCCGTGCGATCTCGTCGCCGTCGAGCCGGTCACCCAGGCGCGGGAACGCGGCCGTTCTCAGCGTCTCCCCGCGTCGCCCGAGCTCAACGCCCTTGATCCAGCGCGTGCCGACATCGATGCCGATGCGTGCGTTGCCCATCATCCACCCCCCGCCGAGGCCGTGAGGTCGAACAGCGGCAGGAACATGCTCAGCGCCACGAAGGCGACCACAACGCCCAGCACGACCATGATGAGCGGTTCCAGGAGGTTCGTGAAGGTTCTCGCCAGGGCCTCGTTCTCGTCGTCGAGGTACTCCGAGAGGTCGAGGAGCACCGGCGCCAGTCGCCCGGAGTTCTCCGCGTTCGAGATCGCCTCCCGGATCGACGGTGGGAAGAGTGCGTCGTCCGAGAAACTCCCGCTGAGCGACTCGCCCCGCGTGACCAGCTCCACGGCATCCTCGATCCATTCGGTGTACAGAGGACGCGTGATCGACTGACGGACCAGTTCCAGAGATTCGAGCAGGGAAACCTTCGCGTCGAGCAGCACGCCGAGCAGGCGGGTCAGCCTGGCGACGGTGAAACCCTGCGCCAGCGGCCCCAGCACGGGGATCTTCGTCAGCAGCGTGTCCACCTGCAGCTTGACCTGCTGCGAACGCCACCCGAAGTACCCGCCCACGCACACCGCGAATCCGGCCCCGATGATGGCCCACCACCAGTTGGTGATGAACCCCGAGAGCGCCAGCAGGAACTGCGTCGTCACGGGCAGGGGGGCGTTGAGCGTGTCGAACAGCCCCGCGAACCGCGGGATCACGAACAGGATCATCGCCAGCATCACCGAGGTCGCGACGAACATCAGCACCGCCGGGTAGGTCGCCGACCCGATCAGCAGCGCCTTGGCCTTGATCTCGCGACGCTTCATCGACGAGAGTCGCTGCAGCAGGCTGTGCAGCTTGCCGCTGGACTCGCCCGCGGCGATCAGGCTGCGGAAGATCGGGTCAAAGATCATGGGGTACTCCGCGAGCGAGCGAGAGAGCGGCGTGCCCTCCTCCACCGACGTGCGGACATCGTGCATCACCCGCTTCCAGCCGGCGTCGCTGGCCTGCTTCTCGATCGCCCGCAGGCTCTCGGCCACGGGCGTTCCCGTGCTGACGAGAACAGAAAGCTCCTTGGCGAACGACGCGACCCGCTTGCCCGCCTTGCGGACCTTCTTGGGCGCGGGGGCCTCGCTCGCTGTGTCGCGGTCCGGTCCGGCAACCTCCTGCACGGAGACCACGAAACGCCCCTCCACGGCCGCCTCGGCTCGTGCGGCAGCCGCGTTCTCGGCCTGGATCCGCACCGTTTCGGTCCGGCCGTTGGCGTCGCAGGTTTTGACCGAGTAGTTCACGCGCCCTCCCTGTTCCCGGTCATCGGCAAGGACTCGTCCACATCGGCGCTCTGGGTCACACGGAGCACCTCTTCGAGGCTCGTGCTGCCCTGCAGGGCGAAGATGATGCCCTCGTCACGCAGCGACAGCATCCCGGAATCCTTCAGGCGCGTCCGGAGCTGCAACGCCGACGAGGCGTGGTAGATCATGCGACGGAGCTCGGGCGTGACCTCCATCACCTCGTACACGCCCATGCGGCCGCGGAACCCCGTGTCGTGGCACTTGGTGCAGCCCTCGCCCTTCCGGAACGATCGCCCGGAATGCTCCTGCAGCCCCGCGTCGTACAGCACGTCGTCTGACGGGAAGTACTTGGTCTCGCAGTGCGGGCAGATCGTCCGGACCAGGCGCTGGGCCACCACGCCGTTCAGGGCCGAGCTGATCAGGTAGCTCTCGATGTTCATGTCCTGCAGCCGCGCCACCGCGCCGGGGGCGTCGTTGGTGTGCAGCGTCGCGAGCACGGAATGGCCCGTCAGCGCGGCCTGCACCGCCACCCGGGCCGTCTCCTCGTCGCGGATCTCGCCGACCATGATCACGTCCGGGTCCTGACGCAGGATCGAACGCAACGCGCGGGCGAACGACATGCCGATGCCCTCGTTCACCTGGATCTGGTTGACCAGGTCGAGCTGGTACTCCACCGGGTCCTCGACCGTCACGAGGTTCAGCTCCGGGCTGCGCAACAGGTCCAGCGCCGAGTACAGCGTCGTCGTCTTGCCCGACCCGGTCGGGCCGGTCACCAGCACCAGCCCGTGCGGCTGGCGGAGGATCCGCTGGAAGATGTCCAGCGCGTCGATCCGGAACCCGAGCTCGTCGAGCCGGATCCGCAGGTTCTTCTTGTCCAGGATGCGGAGCACCAGCTTCTCGCCCAGCAGCGTGGGGATGGACGAGACACGCAGGTCGATGTCGCGACCCTCCGCCTTGATCCGCACCCGCCCCTCCTGGGGCAGCCGCTTCTCCGCGATGTCCATTTTGCCGATGATCTTCACGCGCGACGCGATCGCGGCGTGCATCCCGTGCGGAGGCTTCATCAGGTCACGCAGGTGACCGTCGATGCGGTACCGGATCCTCGTGCCGTTCCTGTCCGGCTCGATGTGGATGTCGGAGGCGTTGTCCTTCACCGCGGTCAGCAGCGCGATGTTCACGAGGTTGACGATCGGCGAGCCCTCGACCATGTGGTCGATCTCGGTGGTCGGGCCCTCGTCCACCGCCTCGCCGTCCATGACCTCCACGTCGCTGCTGGCCAGCGACGTCAGGAACTCGTCCACGTCCTGCGTGTTGGCGTTCGGGTCCCTCGCCTTGTGCGCGAACTCGCTGATGTTGGAGGCCAACGCCAGCACCGGGCGGACGGTGTGGCCCGTGAGCTCCGTGAGCCGGTCGATCGTGGGCAGGTCGCGCGGGTCGGCCATCGCCACGGTGAGCGTGCCCCGCACCAGGAACATCGGCAGCACCGACAGGCGGACGCACTCCTCGGGAGTGACGAGCTGGCCCAGACGCGGGTCGAACAGCCCGTGCCGGAGCTGGACGCCGGGAACCCCGAGCGAATCGGCCAGGGCGTGCACCAGCGTCTGGGCGGTGATAACGCCCTGCTCGACCAGCAGCTCCCCGATGCGACGCCCGTTGCTCTGCTGCTCGCTCAGCGCACGCTGCAGCTGCGCCGGGTCGAGGTGCCCGCGCTCGACGAGCAGGTCCCCGATGCGACGCCCGCGCGGGCTCTGCGCCGGGGGTGCGTCCGGGCTGGTCGCGGGCTCGGCACTCATGCGAGGCTCCTGACCGCCTGGTTGACGTCCTCGTAGAATTCCAGGCGGTTCGACACGCCGGTGAGCTCGAGAATCTCGCGGAGGGTCTCCCCCACCGACGCCAGCCGGAGCGACTGCCCGATCGAGTCGAGGCCGTCGGCGGTATCCAGCAGCATCTCGATCCCGAGGCTGTCGGCGTACGGGATGCCCGCCGCGTCCAGCACCACGCGACCGACGCTCTGCTCGATCGCCTTCAACGTCTGCGCGCGGGCCTGGTCCGTCGTCTCGTCGGTGAGCGGTCCGTTCACCGCCACGACGGTCACGGGTCCTCTGCTTGTGGTCTCGACTCGCTGCATCGATCGTGTTCCCGTCGCTCAGGCCGCCGTCCGAACCCGACTGCCCGGGATGCTCAGCATGAACGTGCTCCCCTCGTTCAGGGCCGATTCCACGCTGATGTCGCCACCGTGCAGGCGCACGACGTCCCGCGCCAGGCTCAGCCCGATGCCGGTGCCCGTCACGTGGCGCACCCGCTCGTCCTCGGAGCGGAAGTACGCGTCGAACAGGTGCGGCTGGTCCTCGGGCGCGATCCCGAACCCGGTGTCCGCGACGTCGAACCGGAAACCGCCGTCCTCGGTCGTGGAGCAGGTCACGCGGACCGTGCCGCCCTTGTCGGTGTACTTCAGCGCGTTGCCGACGAGGTTGTGCATCGCCAGGGCCAGCTTCTCGCGGTCCGCGTGCAGCACCGGCATCTTCGGCGGCAGGTCGAACACCAGCTCGATCCCTCGTTGCTTCGCCTGGGCGAGGTAGTCCTCCTGAAGGTCCTTCACCAGCGCGTCGAGACGGACGTCGTCGTCACGGAGTGACATCGACCCGCTCTCGATCTCGGCCGAGTTCAGCATGTCGCCCACGAGCCGCTCCAGACGACGCGACTCCTGGTTGATGACGTTGAGGGCCCGCGAACGCTCCGCGGGATCGTCGTCGGCCAGCTCGACCGCCTGGTCCGCGTACAGCCTGATGTTGGTCAGCGGCGTGCGGAGCTCGTGCGTCGCACGCGCCACGAACGACGCACGCGACTGTTCCGCGTGGTGCTGCTGTGTCACGTCTTCGATCATCACCACCGCGTTGGTCTGGTCGTGCACCACCACCGGACGCACCGTCACACGCAGCACCGTGTCGTGCGGATGCGGCAGCGCGACCGTCTTGGTCCATCGCGACGCACCCGATCGCTCGCACACCCCTCGGATCGCTCCCTCGACGTCCGGCGCCTCGGGGCAGGGCTCCGTGTCGCTCTCGCCGAGCCCGAGCGCCTGCCACATGTGACGGGCCGACGCGTTCATATACACCGCCTGATCGGGGGACTCGAACACCAGCACCCCCACCGGCAGTCCCGACGCGGCCGCGTCAACCGCTGCCAACCGCATCTCTTCCGGATCGGCCGAATCGCGTTCGAGACGCTCAATTCTGAGTGACTCGAGCTCTTCCAGCAGCGTGTTCCACGCTCCGGCCAGCGCCCCGGACGACCCGTCAACACTCAGCGTCTCGACGTGCCGGTCGCCGGTTGCGTACGCGAAGATCGAACCCGCGACATGCTCGACCGGGCGGAACCGTGCACGGGCACGGATCAACACCGCGAAGCCGAGCAGCATCGACACGCCCGCGACCCCGGCCGGAATCCAGGCCGACCCGGGGAGCATCGGCTCGGGCGTCCCCTGATCGAAGGCCCAGCAAGCGATCCCAGCCGCCGAGATGAGCAGGGTGATGCCGCTCTGCAGCAGCGGCATCGCGAGAACTCGCCTGCTCGGGATCCTCGTTGGAGTCGTCGGCTTTGTACGGACGGTGTTCATCGGCACTCCCATGCCGCACCTCAGAGAGGGGGCGGCAGATGGAGTATCGGATCGCTCGGGAGCGACTTGAGCGGGTAGTTTCAGGCTTCTCAGACGTTGGACGCTCGCGCAGAGATAACCTGCACCATCACCGGATCCGCGTGGTTCTCGGACGCGTGTCACGTCCGCGGTGCGCAAAGAAAAACACGCGAGCCGGGGGGGCTCGCGTGCTTCACGAATGGGCGCGGCAGGATTCGAACCTGCGTAGGCATAAGCCAGCAGATTTACAGTCTGCCCCCGTTGGCCACTTGGGTACACGCCCGACGAAAACAGATTGTCAAGCCGCCTGCCGGACTCGAACCGGCGACCGTCGGTTTACAAAACCGAAGCTCTACCAGCTGAGCTAAGGCGGCACTCAGTCCGCGAGAACCGAGGCAATGGGCGATACAGGACTTGAACCTGTGACCTCCTCGATGTCAACGAGGCGCGCTAGCCAACTGCGCTAATCGCCCTAAGGGCCGCAAGTCTAGCCACGACTCCAGCCCGCGGCGAGCGTCGGAATCGGACGAATCTCGGGCTCGCTTGAACCGGGGGCCGCACATCGTACCGCCGCCAGGAAATCCGATCAGCCGGCCAGGATCACGATCTCGACCCGCCGGCTCTGGGCCTTCGAGCCGCGCTGCTCGGCCGGGCCGAACGCCGCGGAGTACACACGATCGTTGTCGATCCCCTTGCTGACCAGGTACTCCTCGACCGCCATCGCACGCTCGGCACTCAGACGCTCGTTCGTTTCCCACTTGCTCTTGCGGATCGGGTCGGTGTCGGTGTAGCCCTCAACCCGGATCGGGTTGTTCGGGTACTGGCTCCGCAGCACGCTCACCACGCTGTCGAGCGACGCCTTCGACGAGCCCTTCAGCGCGACCGAGCCGGAATCAAACAGCACATCGCCGGCGACCGTCACCGCGATCGCGTTCCCGCGACGTGCGACCGAGGTCCCGTCGATCCCCTCGAAACCGGTCTGGCCGGCATCCACCATCGCCTGCAGGCGGGCGTTCTCCGCCGCGAGACGCTGGTTCTCAGACTCGAGCGACTGCGACTGGCTGTTGCCCTGGCGGAGGTTGTCCTGAAGGATGGCCAGCCGGTCGCGGAGTTCGGAATTTTCCTGAACCGCGGCGTCGTACTGGGCCTTGGAGACGTTCTTGCACCCGGTGAGCCCGGCACCGAGCGTGAGGGCGGCGAGAGTAAAGGTGGCGATCCGTCGCGTCTGCATTGGGGTTCTCCTTGGTCAATCGAGCCGCGGGTGCTCCGTCGTGCGGCGTACGGACAGTGTACCCCGGATCCGAGGCGTCCGCACTCCGCCCAACGAGACCGATCAGGGCAGATTGACCGGCGTGGACAACATCTCAGACAACCCGAGTTCTACCAGTGGCTTGAGAAGCAACACCAGCAGCGTGGCCACGGCAAGGTGCGGCCCGTACGGCAGCGCCTTGTTCATCGCCCCGCCGAACACCTTCCGGGCGACCTCCCACCCCGTCCCGAGAAAGGCCGCCAGGAAGAACGCCAGCACCGGGTCGATCCAGCCCACGCACGCCCCCACCGCCGCCATCAGATGGACATCGCCCAGCCCCATCGCCTCTTTCCCGAAGGCAAGCGACCCGAGGATCCGAACCCCCCAAACCACTGCCCCACCAACGAGATAGCCCAGCAACACCCCCGAGAGCACCGTCAGCCACAGCGCCGGATCCGGCTCCAGCACCCGCGGCGCCAGCCACGCCCCCAACCACGCCAGCCCGACCGGGGCCCCCAGGAACGCCACCTCCTTGAACATCTCCCGACGAGCGTGCGGGTACTGAATCCAGAGCGTCGGCTCGTCCGGCTCTTGGTCCGCCCCCTCGCCGGACTCACCCCCGCTCGCGTCATGCTCGGCCTGCAGCCTGGCGATCTCGCCCGCCTCCCACTCCGCGTAGTCGGCAAAGCTCGGGCGGATGAGCCCGAGCCTGAGCAGCAGCATCGAGACCCCCAGCCCCAGCGTCCCCGCGATCGAGGCCCCGATCAGCTTCAACTGCAGCCCGCCCTGCTCCGGCATCGGGGTCGGCAGGGTCCACAGCCAGCCCGGGGCCGACACCCACGCACGCCTGCCCTCAGACCCCCACGCCACCTCGGACAGCGACTCCAGCGTGCCGTACTTCATCTCGAACCACGCCGCGTGGGACGGCAGGATCAACACCGCCGCGATCGCGGGGATCCACGCCAGTACCAGCGGGATCGTGTATGTCCGCGCGTCCACCAGCGTCATCGCGATCAGGCACCCCACCAGCGTCAGGATCACCACGAACACCGGCCACGTGTTCGACATCCCGTTCCCCGCCCACTCCGGGGCCGCCTCGCCAAAGGGAATCCCCAGCCACACGGCGTCCGGTCGGACCATGTACCACAGCACGTAGATCAACGCGAAGAGCGTGGCCGTGAACGCCTCGACGATCGGGTACTCCGGCGAGATCTTCGAACGGCAGAACCGGCAGCGCCCGCGCAGCAGCAACCACCCGAAGATCGGGATGTTCTCCCGCCACGTCAGCTTGGTCTGGCACGACGGGCAGCGCGAGGTCGGTCGCACCACGTCCAACCCCAGCGGCAGCCGGTACACCAGCACGTTGATCAGGGAGCCGATGCACGAGCCCACAGCAAACACGAACAGAGCGATCGTGAGACGCGGGAGCCAGATAATGAACCAGTCGGGCATGGGGCACTCATCGGCCCGTCAGGGCGTCTCGCTCGATTCCCCGCCCCCCCCGGCCCCCCCGCCCTCGCCCAACGCCTCCAGCCGCTTCGAGTCGAGGTGCTCGATCCGCTGCTCGGCCTGATCCAGGATCCCGCGGCACCGCTTGATCAGCCCCACACCCCGCTCGTACTCACCGATCGACTCCTCGAGCCCGATCTCGCCCGATTCGATCTTGTTCAGGATCTCCTCGAGCTGGCGCACGGCCTCCTCGTACGAGACCTCGGATTCGGCGTTGCTGGGCTTCTTTGCCATGCCCGCAGGCTATCCGGGACCCTTGAACAGGTCCAACTGATCGCGCCCGTCCCGATCGGATCGTTTACGCCGCGACTTCGGGGCCGGGGGCTTCTCCGCCCGCGCCGGCCCCTGCCCGGCAGCCCGAAGGCCCGCCTCAGACACGACTTCCGACTCGAACTCCCCCGAGGCCACCCGCGTCCGGACCCGCTGGCCCGGCGTGAGTTCCTTCGTCGTCCTGACCGCCCGACCCTCGAGATCGGTGGTGAACGAGTACCCACGGGTGAGCACCCGCGTCGGGCTCACGGCCTCCAGCTCACGCTCCAACGCGTCCAGATCGAGCCGCGCATCGTCCACCCGCTCACGCATCGCCCGACGCACCACACGCTCGGCATGGTCCACGCCGTCCCGATCGATCGCCCGACGCATCACACGACCCAGGCGCTCGCTCAACCCCCGCAACCGCTCCTCGCGCCGCGCGTGCTGAGACGACGGGCGCAGGCGTTCCAGACGCAGCCCGAGCCGGTCCACGTGCCCCCGGGCACGGATCGCACGCGACCGCACCCGGTCGCCGATGCCCTCGCCCAGCGTCTCCACGCGTTGAGCGTGCGGAGCCGTCAATTCACGCGGCGAGCGGAACACCGGGTGCTCAGCAAACCGCCTCAGCAACTCGCGCGAGAACCGCACACGCCCCGCGCTCGAATCTCGGAGCCGCCGATCCAAGGTCGAGAGCTGCTCAAGCATCGCGCCCCGGTCCGGGGTCAGACGCATCGCCGCCTGCGTCGGGGTCGCGGCCCGTTCGTCCGCCACCAACTCCGCGATGGTCGTGTCCGTCTCGTGCCCGATCGCGGCCACGATGGGCACCGGACAGGCGTGAATGGCCTCAGCCACCGCCCGCTCGTTGAAGGCCCACAGGTCCTCCAGCGAGCCCCCGCCCCGCGTGACGATAATCGCATCCACGCCCAGTTCCTCGTGCCGCGCCCCGAGCGTTGCGATCGCGCGCGAGACCTCTCCCACCGCCGCGTCGCCCTGCACACGCGCGTCCACAACCAGCCACTCGACGAATGGCGCCCGACGGCGCGCGGTGTCCAGCACGTCCTGCAGCGCCGCCCCCGTCCGGCTGGTCACCACCGCGATCCGTCTCGGGAACGTGGGCAGCGACAGCTTCGTCTCGGGGTCGAACCACCCCAGCCCCCGCAGCTCCTCGGCCAGCTCGCGGAACTTCCGCTCCAGGGGCCCCGCCCCCACCGGCTCGAGCCGGTCCACGATCAGGCTGACCTTCCCCGACGGCGCGTAGAAATCCACACGCCCGGTGGCGATCACCTGCAGGCCGTCCGCGGGCCTGGTCGCCAGCCGCCTTCCGGTAGAGGCGAAGACCACCGCGCCGACCACGGCGCCCTCGTCTTTGAGGTTGAAATAGAAGTGTGTCCGCTCACGCAGCCCGCTGATCTCGCCCAGCACGCGCACCCGCGCGGGCAGGCCCGTCTTGATCGCGGCGTCGATCTTCGCCGAAAGCTCACCCACGCTGAACGGGCGATCCGACGACCCGGCCCCGCCGGGCTCGCCCGGTCGCGACCGCATCCGCGCGGGATCGAACAGCGGACGCTCACCCATCGCCGGCCCCAACGCTCACGACGCCCCCTGCCCCGACGCGGCCGACTCCGTCGCCGCGGTTGGCTTCGTCACCCACTCGTACACGTCCGTCACCGTCGCGACGTACTTGCTCCAGCGCTGGTGCTCCGAGATGTGCTGACGCGCCGCCTCCCCGATCTGACGAGCGTGGTCGGGGTCCTCCAGCAGCCCGGTCACGGCCTCGGCCCACAGCTGCGGGCGCGTCGCCATCACACGCGTCGTGATCCCCGGCACCTGCAGCAACTCCACGCCGTCGTCGGAACGGCAGACCACCGGCAGCGCAGCGCCCAGCGCGTCCAGCAGGATCGTCCGGTGCTCCCCACGCGCCTCGGGCGAGAGGATCATGTCGCACCGCAGGATCAGGTCGCGACGGTCCTCGAGGTGGTCGATCACCGACAGCCGGTCGCGCACGCCCGCGTGCTTCGCTCGCTTCCACAGCCCCGCACGCTGGCTGGCCACCGAGTCCACGAACAGCATGGTGTCGTCACGCGGGGCGAGCACCTCGGCCATCCCGTCGAACGCCGCACGCACGTTGGCGGTGTCGCCCCCGTTCCCGATCATCGCGATCCCGATCTCACGCCCCTCGCGGAAGATCTTGGTGCGCTCCGGCGCCACCACCCCGCCCCAGGGCGTGATCCGCACGCCCACCCCCTGCGACTCCTTCAGCACCTCGCGCTCCATCGAACGGTCCGGCACCACCGCGACCACACGCGTCCCGCGCGCCGGGCGCAGCCCACGCAGACGCGGCACCATCCCCAGACGCCACAGCTCGAGCACCACCACCGCCCCGGTCAACGACGCGACCTCGAACGCCAGCTCCCACGCGTTGCCCCCGAACACGTGGATCACGCCCAGGCCCTGCCCGTCTCCGGTCGAGAGCTCGTCCGCCAGTCGCTGCGCTACAAGCCGGCGGACGGGCGACAGCTTGCTGTGCCGGTACCCGTGCGCGACGTTGAGCAGGTCGAACTGCCCGGTCTGCGCCAGGTGCTCCGGCACCGCCAGGTGCACGTCGAACCCCTCGTCCGAAAGCCCGATGTGCAGCCGTTCGAGCAGCGCTCGCTCGCACACGCCGAACATGTCATCGGTGATCAGCAGGACCCTCATGACGCCTCCCGCGATCCGGTCGCCCTCGGACGCCTGAACGATAGACGCGGGAACCGATGCTCGGATTCGGCCGCCTCGCCGGTCCTCCACACACGCACCCAGTGCCCCGGTGCCACCTCCACCAGCGCCGAGTCGCCGGCGGGCGCGTCCGAGACCACGACCCCGTCGGGCGCCTCGTGACGCGGCCACCACGCACGCGCTTCGCCCATTTGGTCCGAGCGCACCACAAAGGCCTCCGAGTCCGCCACCGTCTCACCGATCGTTACGAGACGTGTCTGACGCTCGTGCACCTTCGGGATGCAGGCGAGCAACCCGCTCGTATACGGGTGCAGCGGGCGGGCGAACAGCTCCGTCACCGAGGCCACCTCCACGATCCGCCCCCCGTACATCACGCACACCACGTCGGCCTGCTCGGCCACCACGCCCAGGTCGTGCGTGATCAGCAGCACGCCCAGCCCCTCCTCGTCACGCAGACGGGCGATCAGGTCCAGGATCTGCGCCTGGATCGTCACGTCCAACGCCGTCGTCGGCTCGTCGGCCAGCAGCACACGCGGGCGGCACGCCAGCGCCATCGCGATCATCACCCGCTGACGCATCCCGCCGGAGAACTCGTGCGGGTACGCACGCAGCCGGTCGCCCGCCCCGCTGATCCCCACGGTCTCCAGCGACGAGGCCGCGATGTCACGGGCCTCACCCTTGCGCACGTCGCGATGCAGCCGGATCGCCTCAACGAGCTGGTCCCCGATCGAATACACCGGGTTCAGGCTCGTCATCGGCTCCTGGAAGATCATCGCGATCTCGCCCCCGCGCACGCGGCGCAGGTCACGCTCGCTGGCACGAAGCAGGTCGGTCGGCGCCCCGTCGCCCTGACGAGCAAATCGGATCTCGCCGTGGTCGTACGTCGCCGGCGGCGTGGGCAGCAGGCGCAGCACCGACATCGCCGACACCGACTTGCCCGAGCCCGACTCCCCCACAATCGCCAGCGTCTGCCCGGCGTGCAGCGCCCACGACGCCCCGTCCACCGCGCGCACGCCGCCGAACGAGACGCTCAGATCGCGGACCTCCAGCAGCGGGGTGCTCTGCTCGCTCATGCCCGCCCCTTGCTCTTGGGATCGAACGCTTCGCGCAGCCCCTCGCCCACGAAGTTCAGTGCCAGCAGCGTGACGCCCAGCAGCAGGCAGGGGAACAGCAGCAGCCACCAGTTGCTCCGGTACCCGTTCAGCTCGCTCAGGCCGTCCGCCGCGAGATTCCCCCAGCTCGGCAGCGGCGGCTTGATCCCGATGCCCAGGAAGCTCAGGAAGCTTTCCTGCAGGATCGCCTGCGGCACCGCCAGCGTCGCGTACACCACGATCGGCCCGACCAGGTTCGGAAGCAGATGGCGTGCGAAGATGCGGACAGGGTGCGCACCCATCGCCCGGGCCGCCTCAACGAACGGCTGGTTCTTCAGGCTCAGCACCTGCCCGCGCACCACTCGAGCCAGCGTCAGCCAGCTCACCGCCGAGATCGCGAACAGCAGCGTGATCACGTCGATCCGCGTCCGAGCCGCGGCCGAGAGCTCAACGCCCGATCGCGTGATCCGGTCCTCGGTGTACCCGTCTACCGCCACCGCGATCAGCACCACCAGCAGGATGTACGGCAGCCCGTACAGCACGTCCACGATCCGCATCAGCACCGAATCGACCCAGCCCCCCGCGTACCCCGCCAGCGCGCCGTACAGCGTTCCGATCCCCACGCTGATCATCGCCGCCGAGATCCCGATCACCAGCGAGATCCCGCCGCCCGTCAGCACACGCAGCAGCAGCGACCGCCCGATCTGGTCCGAGCCGAGCAGGAACCGAGGCCACAACGAGCGGAGTTGCCGGTACACCGGGCCTTCACGCAGCGCCATCGCCTCGTCGAGCGTGAGTCCGGCCTCGTCCGCGATCCGTTGAGCCTCTGGCAGCTTCTCGGGGTCCGATCGCACCGCGTTCATGCACCGGCGGATGTCGGTCTCGTCGTGGCCCCACCACAGCGGGGGAATCCGCCCCTCACGCGGCACGCCCGCGTTGTAGCGGGGTACATCGCTGCCGCCCGTTCCGTCGTCCGGGGTGCCCAGCGTGTAGGGGAGCGACCCCAGGCAGGCCAGCACCATCGCCGCGATGACCCCCAGCCCCAGCATCCCCGCGGGCGAACGCCAGAACCGTTGCCAGCGCGAGATATCCCGGACAATGCCGGGCTCGTTCGGATCGACCGCGCCGGCCTGCGCCGGTTCGGGGGAATCGATCGCCGGATTGGGGTGTGGGTCGCTCACCGAGCATGAAGATAGCGGTGCCGGACGCCTCACGCGTGCGCGGTACACTCAGCGGGGCCCGCCCCCCAGACCACACCGACGGGAGACCACCATGCAAGCCGAACCGACCGAACATCACGCGTGGCTGAAGCGATTCGTGGGTGAATGGGAGTTCGACTCCGAATGCGGCGAGCCCGGGGGCGAGCAGTTCAGGATGGCCGGACGCGAGGTCTTCCGCCAGATCGGCGAGCTCTGGGTCGTCGGGGAGGCCACCACCGACGACCGCTCCAGCGGCCCCATGCAGAGCATCGTCACGATCGGGTACGACCCGATCAAGGGGCACTACGTGGGGTCCTGGATCGGCACGCCGATGGCCCAGCTCGTCGTCTACTCGGGACAGCTCAACGATGCCGGCGACGCCATCCCGTTCGATGCCGAGGCCCCCTCGTTCGAGGACCCCACCAAGCTGGCCCAATACCGGGACACCTACGGGTTCATTTCCGAGGATGAGCGGTATCTCCGCTCCGCCCTGCTGGGCGAGGACGGGAGCTGGACGCAGTTCATGGAGATCGTGTACAGACGGGTCTCCTGACCCCACACGCCCCCCCCGCCCCCCCGGGCCCCCCCGGGCCCCCCCGGGCCCCCCCGGGCCGATCCAAGCACCCCCGGCAGGATTCGAACCTGCGACCTGCGGATTAGAAGTCCGCTGCTCTATCCAGCTGAGCTACAGGGGCCTCCGGCAACTGTAGGCTTTCGGCGAGAACGTCCGATCCCGGACAGAACGGAGTCGCCCGATGCGCCCATCGCCCTTGCTGTCTCTGGTGCTGCTCGCGATGCAGTGCACCGCTTTGTGCGCACAACCGGTGGCAGTCCGGGCGATGACCTTCAATCTGGAAGACGTCCGCACACCCGATCTGCTCGGTCCCGACCAGCCGCGCGTGCAGCGACTCGCCGAGGTGATCCAGCGTCTCCGCCCCAACATCCTGCTGCTGAACGAGATCGCCTACGACGAGGCAGGCGGGCCCGGTGTCCCGGAGGGCGCCGAGCCCGGCCTGAACGCGCAACGCTTCGTGGACCACTACCTGAGCATCCCGCAGGGCGAGGGGCTCAGACCCATGCGGTATCAGGTGTTCATGGCACCCAGCAACACGGGGCGCGCCAGCGGCTTCGATCTCGACCGCGACGGACGCGTCGTCACGACCTACCCCGACCCGCTCCCGAGCGGCCCGGACGGATCGCCGGGCCCTCAGACCGACGAGGGACGTGCCTACGGCAACGACTGCTGGGGCTTCGGCACCTTCCCCGGCCAGTACGCCATGGCCCTGCTGGTGGACGAACGCCTTGAGATCCTTGAGGACCGCATCCGCACCTTCCGTCTGCTCCCGTGGAGCTACCTGCCGGATCACCTCATGCCTGAAGCCCCCGCGAGTGAGCAGCCCGAGCAGGACGACCAAGAGGGCATCGGACAACCGGAGACGTCCTGGTACGCCGGCGAGGCCGGGGAGCGGTTCCGACTGAGTTCCAAGAGCTTCTGGGACGTCCCGGTCCGCCTGCCCAACGGCGAGGTCCTGCACGTGCTCTGCAGCCACCCCACGCCGCCAGCCTTCGACGGGCCCGAGGGACGCAACAAGCGGCGCAACCACGATGAGATCAGGCTGATCGCGGACTACATCGACGGGGCCGCGTACCTGGTGGACGACTCGGGGCGGGGCGGCGGGCTGCGTCCGGACGACCGATTCCTGGTTCTGGGGGACCTGAACGCCGATCAGGACGAGGGGTCGTCGATCTACAACCCGATTCAGCGTCTGCTGCTCGATTCTCCGCGAATCGAGCCGTGCGAGGCCCCGGTGAGCGGGGTCGAGGTCGAAGGGCTGGACGCGGATGACACCGCCCGATTCGGACTCCGGGTGGACTACGTGCTGTCCTCGCGCGGGATCAGGGCGACCCGCTCGGGCATCTGGCGGGGCCTGCGTGATGATGAGCGGGCCTTTCCCAGCGACCATTTTCCGGTCTGGGCGGACCTGATCGTGCCGGACAAGAAGGGTTCCGAGCCCTAGACTGGCGGAAGTGTTGCCGGCGAATGGAGTTGCCGGTCGGAGGATGCCGTGTCACGACTCGATTCCAGCGTGCTGAACGACGGGGCCGTCGCGAGCCGGGCCTCGGTGCGCACGCTGATGGAAACCACCAAGCAGGGGATCAGCCGTCTCGTCACGGTCACGGCGATGGTCGGGTACCTGCTCACCGTCGCCCGGTGGGAGTCCTGGAGCATCGGCGTGCTGCTGCCGGGCCTCGTCGGCTGTGCGTTGGGCACCTGGCTGAGCGCCAGCGGGGCCAATTCGCTGAACATGTGGCTCGAGGGCTCGCGAGACGGTCGGATGGAGCGGACCCGCGGGCGTCCGATCCCGTCGGGGCGGGCCTCGCCGCGTGCGGTGGCGGTCTTCGGGACGACCCTGTCGATGGCGGGCGTGACGCTGCTCGCGCTGCTGTGCGGCGTCCCCGCGGCACTGGTCTCTCTGGCCTGCGTCGCCAGCTACGTCCTGCTGTACACCCCGCTGAAGACCCGGACTATCTGGAACACGCTGGCGGGCACGATTCCCGGGGCGTTGCCGGCCCTGATCGGCACGACCGCCGCGACCCCGGGCGCCACGCTCGGATCGCTGCTCGACCCGTTCGGGCTGGCGCTGGTGGCGTTGATGGTCGTCTGGCAACTCCCCCACTTCATGGCGATCGCCTGGATGTATCGCGAGGACTACCTGCGAGGCGGCTACCGGATGCTGTCGGGCACCGACACGACCGGGCGTCTGTCCGGCTGGGTCATGGTGCTGACCGCCTGCCTGCTGATCCCGTGCGTGATTCTGGTCGGCATGACGAGCGAGGGGATGCTGGGCGGCTTCTTCGTCGCCAGCGGGATCGCGATCACGCTGCTGTTCGCGTGGACGGGGGTCGAGTTTGTGAAGCGCCCGGTGCGCTCGAACGCCAAGCGGGTCTTTCTCGCGTCCGTGATCGTGCTGCCGAGCCTGTTCCTGCTGATGACGGGTGAGGCGGCCCTGCGGCTGGTCCTGTGACACGCACCACGCGAAAGAACCGAACCGGGGGCCCGCGATGAAACCCGGACTGCTGCTCGCGCTCACGATCGCCGCGGCGGGGGGTCTGCTGGCGCTGCTGATCGTGCTCCGCCCGTCCGCGGGTTCACTCGAGCCGACCGACCCGTACGAGCCGCCGGTCGAGATCTTCGTGCCGGAGTTCACCCTGATCGACACGGCCGGTGCCCCCGTGACGCATGCGGCGTTGGAGGGCGAGTACACGCTGCTCGATTTCTTCTTCACCTCCTGCCCGCTGTACTGCCCCGGCATGACCGCGCAGATGCGCCGCGTGCAGACGGAGGTCGCGTCCAACGACCTGCGCCTGATGAGCATCAGCATCGACGGCGAGCGGGACACGCAGGATGTCGTTCGGGCCTACGCCGAGGGCTTCGGGGCCGATCCGGACCGGTGGCGGTTCCTGACCGGCCCGCGTGCGTCGGTCTGGCCGATCGCGCGTGGGATGGGCTTCCTGGTGGGCGAGGACCCTGCCAGCAGCATCGCCGCGCCCGACGGCTCGTCGATGGCCATGATCAACCACCCGACCCGGCTGATGCTGATCGGCCCGGACCGGCGCGTCATCGGGCTGTACCGATACACCGAGCGCGAAGAGGTCGATGCCCTGATCGCGCGACTCAACCGGTTGCTGGACTGATCCGGACCGAATCCCCTTCGATCTCGACTGCCGCACCGGCGAGGTCGAACCGCCTCAGCGACCGTTCGCCGTCCCGAATGGCGCTGACGAGACGGGTGAGGTCCTGGCGGGACCGCTTGTCACGCCCGAACTCGCCGAGGTTCGAACGCAGCACAGCCCCCACGACCACTTCCGGGGCCTGGGCGAGCACCGCTCTCCGAAACTCGACCGCGTCCGCACCCCGAGCCATCAACCCGTCTCGCTCGAGTGATTCGGTGTGGAGACGGAGCAGGTCGAGCAGGTCCTGCTGCAGGTCGGCCGCGTCTGCGGCGCGGGCCGATCCGCCGGGAGCGATGTCCTCGAGGATCGGGAGCACGCGATGCCTGATCGCGGCGCGGAGCCGACCGGTGTCCGAGTTGGTATGGTCTTCACGCCACTGGACGCCCGTTTCCTCGCAGAGCCTGACGGCCTCGGCGTGCGAGAGCGAGAGCATTGGGCGGATCAGCGTGCATTCGCTGAGCGTGCGTGCGGCACGGATGCACGCGAGCCCCTCAGGCCCGCTCCCGCGGAGCAGGCGCATCAGGATGGTTTCGAGCTGGTCGTCGGCGTGGTGCGCCGTGGCGAGGTATCGGAGACCGGTCCGGGAGGCGATGCGCTCGAGGGCCCGGTACCGGGCCTCGCGTGCGTTGGCCTCGTCGTTGCCGGCCTCTGCGGCAACAGCGATCTCCTCGGTCTCGCACTCGAGCCCCAATCGCTCGGACAACGCGATGACCGCGTCCCGGTCGGCCAGCGCGTCCTCTCGCGAGCGCAGATCGTGCACGATGTGGGCGAGGATGGGGGCCGGGCGGCAGGTGGCCAGGGCGAGCGCGAGGGCCGTGGAATCCGCCCCGCCTGAACAGGCGATGAGCGTTCTCCGGTCCGCGTCGCGTGTGCCCGAGCCCCCTGTGAGTGACCGCCAGCGATCCCGGATCGCCCGCACCGCGGGGTCCGCCACCCCCGGCACAGCGGGTCGCCCGGACGCATGCTGATGAACCGGAGTTCGAGTCACCGATGATGCTATGCTGAAGGCCCACCACGCCGGCGAGACGAGCATGCAGGACGCAGACAGAGCCGTCGAACTCGACGCGACACAACTCCCCCCACCGCCTCCCTCTGGGAACGAGACGAACACCCTCGCCTCGTTCCTGCTCGTGGGCGGACTGGCGCTGGCGATCTTCATCCTGCTGAGGCGGATCTACCGGCGCCCGCCGGCACGCGGCACCGACGCGGGGCTGACACCGAAGGAACGCATCGAGGCGGTCAAGCAGCGTGCCTCGACCAACGTGACGTCCGGGGAGCGGAAGCACCTGGAACGATCGATGTCGGAGGCCGAGGAGTTGACGAGACGGCTGGCGGCGATCCTGGACAACAAGGCCGCACGCCTCGAGGTGCTGATCGACGACGCCGACGAGCGGCTGCGCCGGCTCGAAGCGCTGGAAGCCCGGTCGGGCGACCGGGCGAGCGGGAACTCTGAGGGTGACGCCGGACCCCGGACGCCCATCCGCCCCCGCATCGACCCCGCGGCCCTCGATCGCGCCCGCCTGGTGCAGCTCAACCGCGAGCGGGACGAGCCGCCCCCCCCCGAGGATGAGACGTCCCAAGCGATCCCGGCTCCTGAGGCCTCGGTACGCGAACGCGTGTACGCCCTCGCCGACGGCGGGGCCGACGCGATCCAGATCGCCAAGGAACTCGATCAGCCGGTGGGTCAGGTCGAGCTGATGCTCAACCTCCGCCGCCAGACAGGCTAAGCCGTTCCAACCGAGCATGCGTGGGTGCCACGGGTTGACCCGAAGGGCAACCCGTGCTCGCTCATGTTGACACACGCCTTGCTGCGCAAGACGTGGCACCCGGCGTTGTGAGGTTGGAGACCGGCCTGCGGGGGCTACTTGAGCCAGGCGGGATCGAGCGACATGCCCTGCGGGATGAGTGCCGCGTCGCCGAGTTCGGTCATGCCGGCGGTCGGGTAGGCGCAGTAGTCGTGGCTGAACGCGCCGGCGGGGCGGTGGTTGCCTGAGAAGCCGAGCCCGCCGAAGGGGAGCTTGGAGGACGCTCCGGCGGTGCCGCAGTTGACGTTCACGCACCCGGCGCGGGACTCGCGTCGGAAGCGGTCGATCGCACCGGCGTCGGAGGTGAAGATCGAGGCCGCGAGCCCGTAGCGGGTGGCGTTGGCCTGGCCGATGCCCTCGTCGAGCGTCTTGACGACTGAGATGCGGAGCAGCGGTCCGAAGATCTCCTCGTCGCACCCGCAGTCGTCGGTGTCGATGTCGAACCGGGGCACGCGTACGACGGACGGCGTGAGGTACCACCCCGCCTTGCCCTCGACCGGCTTCGATTCGAGCAGCACCTGGCCCCCGGTGTCGGCCAGCCGGCGCTGGAAGGCGAAGACCGCCTCGCGGGCCTGCTCGGAGATGATCGGCCCCATGAAGACCGGGTCGGCGTCGGGCGTGTCCACGATCAACGACTCAGACGCCCGGACCACGGCACCGATGACACGGTCCGCCACGCCCTCCTGCACGATCAGGCGCCTCGTGCAGGTGCAGCGCTGGCCGGTCGTGTTGAACGCGCAGCGCACGGACTCGGCGACGGCCTGATGCAGGTCCGCGTCGTTCATGACCAGGGCTGGGTTGTTGCCGCCCATCTCGAGCGCGACGATCTTGCCGGGGTGATCCAGGTTGGCCTCCAGGATCGCACGCCCAACGGGCCAGGAGCCCGTGAAGAGCACGCCGTCGGCGTCGGGGTGGGCGGTGAGGCGTTTGGAGGTCTCGACGCCGCCCTGCACCAGATTGAAGACGCCCGCCGGGGCGTCCGCGGCCCGGAGGGCGTCGTGGTACATCTCGGCGAGCAGTTGTCCCACCGCCGGGGTCTTCTCCGACGGCTTGAAGACGATGGTGTTGCCCAGCAGCAGGGCCGGGATGATGTGCCCGTTGGGCAGGTGGGCCGGGAAGTTGAACGGCCCGATGACGGTCATGACGCCGTGCGGGCGGAACCAGCAGGAGGCCCGCTTGGTTGGGTTGAGCTCGAACTCGAACCCGCTGACCCGACGCCGTCCGGAGTGCTCGGCGTCTTCCAGCGTGATGTCCACCTTGCCGGCGATGAGCTTGGCCTCGCCCAGCGATTCCCAGTGGGCCTTGCCGGTCTCCAGCGAGATCAGGTCGGCGAGCTCTTCGACCCGCTCGGTCGCGATGGACTTGAATCGCTCGAGCACCGCGACGCGTCGGTCCACGGCCCAGCCGGACCAGGTGGGAAGCGCCGCTCGCGCGGCCGCGACGGCGTGGTCCACGTGCCCCACGGTGGGCGTCCCTTGCCAGATCACGTTTGTCGGCTCGGCGGGCGCGGTGGAGACGATATCGTCGCCGGGGATTGTGATCCAGTCGCCGCCGACGAGGTCGGACGGCGGGTGTGCGAGCGAGACGGTTGCGGCGGGGGTCATGTCGTGGTGGCCTCGGCGTCCTGAGTGGACTCTGGTGCGGGGACGGGGTTGGGGTCGGTCGCGAGGTCACGCCGGATGGTGTCCAGCTCGCGCTCGATGATCTCGGCGAAGTCCATGACGTTGAGGGCCGCGAGGGGCATGCTCGGGTGGTTCTCGGCGCGGACGCGTTCGAATTCACTCTTGAGGTCGATGGTGGGCATGCCCAGTCCCTTCTTGCGGAGCGGGGCGGCCTGGAAGTCGAGACGTGAGACGCGGACCGAGTCGCCATTAACCGCGTCGAGTGTGCGGGCGGCCTCGGATGTGAGTTGCACCTCACCGCCCTCGAGCGAGACGCGGTCGCGGATCGCGTGGAAGCCGGAGCCATCGACCTCGGCCGAGAGGATGCAATCGACGCTCTTGTCGGCACGCTGCTCGACGACTCGCACGGTGTGCAACTCTCCGGCGAGTTCGGTGATCTTGGAGAGGCGGGTCTCGAGGTGCGGTCCGGCGTCGAACGGGTCGATGCGGTGCGAGTCCTCGAAGCCGATCGCGCGGAGCATGCCCTCGGCCGACCTGGTGTACGGGCCGACGCCGCCGATGGAGTCGAGCACCTCGGTGGGCAGCAGGGACAGGTTGACCAGGCGCGGGAGCAGCTCATACATGAACTCGCGCTGCGTGTCGTGCGTCGAGAGGCGGTCGGCGTTCTGGTAGGAGAGACCGATGAACGGGCGGGCGACCTTGCGCCAGAACGGGTTGCCGTCGTTGTACGGCTCGATCGGGGCCATCATCTCCGCGAGCAGGCGGTCGGAGAACCACGGGCGGTGGTCACGCAGATAGTGGAACCGCGCGTAGGACAGCAGCTTGCCGATCCCCTGCGAGCGAAGGTCCGGGTGCAGCACGTTGCCGCCGAGCTCGGTCGGGCTGTAGGGATCCTGGAAGAGCACGGCGTAGACGTGCTCGGACGTGCCGGCCACGATCGGCGCCCCGGTCACCTCGTCGTCCTTGCGGAGGACCTCGGACCGGCGGATGATGCGGAGGATCTGGAAGGAGAGGTTCGGGTGCTGGCGGTTGCCCATGCCGCCCCGGATCGAGGAGGTGCCGACGCACCGCCCGTGCCCGTCGTCCACCACGAAGAGGTAGCGGTCCTGCGAACGGTCGTGCCCGGGGGCGGGCGGCCCGGCCAGAGCGCTCTGGAAGGACGCCTGCGACATCCCCACGATCTGCTCGAGGCGGTGCTGGAACGGGGGCAGGTTGATGTAGTTGCCGGTGTGCGCGAGCGCGAGCAGGCTCGGGATGTCGGCCTCGGTGGCGGGGCGGATGTGGTACATGGCGGTCTCCGGTCGCTCAGTTCCCGCCGGCGACGCGAGCGAAGGACCGCTCGAGCACCTCGAACACGCGCGGCCAGTCCTCGATCTTGAAGACCGGCAGCGGCGGCAGGAATCGGAGGTGGAACGGGCCGTGCCCGCACCAGAAGCAGATGAGCCCCTCCTCGTACGCGATCTTGCAGGCCTTGGCGATCTTGTCCTTGTCGCCGCCGAAGGGGGTGAGCTTCATCATGCCGCCGACGCCTCCGACCAGGTCCTTGCAGAACGGGGCGTCGGGGAACCAGTCCGGATGCTTGGCGATGTGGGCCTCGGCGTGCTTTCGGAACTCGGCGTGCTGGCGGGCGAACGCTCCGTCGGGTCCGTAGAAGTCGCCCTCGGCCAGCGTGTCGAGCAGCAGGTTGCCGACCGTGAAGTCGGACGAGTTGCCGGTGAACGTGCCGGAGAGCAGGCCGGGCTTCGGGTTGTACTGCTCGGTGTAGAGGGTCGCGCAGGCCTGGGTCATCTTGCCGACGCAGAAGACATCGACGTACTCGCCCAGATCGTACATCTCGTAGGCGAACATCCGCTCGGAGCGCCCGAAGGTCTGGATCTCGTCGTCCCAGATCGCGATGTTGTTGGCGCGGCAGACGTCCATGAGCGCGGTGAAGAAGGCCTTGGGCGCGGTGTTGAAGCCGCCCTCGCCCTGCACCAACTCGAAGATGAAGCAGGCGTGCATGCCGGGGTACCGGTCGATGTACTGCTGCAGGCGCCAGACGCTGTGATCGATGAAGGCCTTCTCGCCGCCGACCTTCTCGACCGCGACGTCGTTCCAGAAGGGCATGTAGTCAACCTGGGTCGTGAGCGGGATGCCCTGCCGGCCGCCGGCCGAGTCGCCGATCTGGCACATGGTGACCGAGCGTCCCATGAAGCAGTGCTTGAACGCCAGCACGCGCGAGGCGGGGGCGTGCTTCTGGTAGCACACCTTGATGGCGCTCTCGTTGGCCATCGCGCCCGACGTCGTGATGAACGCGTGGGCCAGGTTGGAGGACTTCTTCGCGTGCGAGAGCAGCTTCTCGCCGAACTCGTACGCGCCCATGGAAGACTGCAGGTTGCCGTGCTTGGTGGTGTCGTCGAGGCCGGCCTCGAGCTGGGCTCGGATCACGCCGGGGTTCGAGTGTCCGAGGAAGTGGACACCGATGCCCGTGATCATGTCCCACTTCACCGAGCCGTCGGCGAGCTCGACCAGGGCGCCGTTGCCGATGCCGGAGGACAGGTACGGGTAGAGCAGCCCGCGACCCTTGACGTCCGCCGCTCGCTGCAACAGCGACTCGAACTCGACCTTGAGGTCTTCCTGCGGCGGGCGGATGTCGGTGATCTGCCGGGCGCGGGCCTGGTTCTCTTCAATGATCGTGTCGATCGCGGCACGCACGGCGGGTGAGGCCTGGAACTGTGCGCCGAGCGTCGAGGCGGAGGTGGTCTGGTTGGTCGGGGCCTGAGTCATGCGGGTCCTCTCTCTGTCGAGGGGGTGATGGTTCAGGCCTCGGAACCGCCTGCCGAGAGACGCGCGATGAGGATCGCGAGCAGCTGGCAGCGTTCGACGAGGCTGTCGAGTTCGATCCATTCGTCGGGGGTGTGGAGGCCTCCGCCGCGGACACCAAGTGTATCGATCGTTGGGAGCCCGGCGTCCTGCAGGATGTTTCCATCGCACACACCGCCCGTTTTCGCAAACGGCAGAGACTGACCGAGGCTCTCGGCGACTTCTCGGGCCCTGAGGGCCAGCGCCTCGGTCCCCGGGATCAGGGGCTTGGCTGGGCGGTTGAAGCTGCGGTGCAGGACCGCCCGGGGCAGGGCTTCCCCTTGGGTCTGCAGTGCCTCCAACTCGCCCGCCAACTCGTCGGAGACGCCCTGGTCCGGAAACCTGACGTTCCCCCACGCCGCGGCGTAGTCCGGGACCGCGTTGGTCACCGCCCCGCCCCGGACCGGGCCGACGTTGATGATCTTGCCGCGTGCGGGATCGGGCATGGCGCCGATCGCGACCAGTCGCTCGGCGAGGGCCGTGACCGCGGACACGCCGTCGGTGAAGGCCCGACCCACGTGGGCCGAGCGTCCGAAGCACTCGAGCTGGAACTGCCCGGACCCCATCCGCTCGACGGCGAGCGAGCCGTCGGCCAGCGCGGGCTCGAGGGCGAGTCCGAAGTCGTGGCTCGCGGACTCGGACCGCAGCACCCGCTCGGAGTGGTACGTGCCGGTCTCCTCGTCCGAGTTCAGCGTGAAGGTCCAGCTCGCGGGGACACCGACGTGCTCGAGCGCTTCGAGGGCGGCGACCGCGATGACCAGCCCCCCCTTCATGTCCACGCACCCGGGACCGGTCGCCGTGCCGTCGTCTCGGATCGTGAGTTCGCGAAAGTCGGACTCGGGTTCGTGCACGGTGTCGAGATGGCCCGCGATCAGCACGGAGGACGGGCACTCGCCTTGCGATCGCCGGCAGACCGCGGTGGGCGGGATCTCGTCACCGGTCGGCCCGCCGAGCCAGGCGGGCTTCTCGTCGCCCTGGACGAGTTCGGTGGTGGCACCGAGGCGTTCGAGTCTTTCGGTCAGGCGCTGGCGTGTTTCGTCGAGGCCCGGGCGGTGGTTCTTGCCGGTCGGGATCCCGACGTGCCGGCGCAGGTCGTCGAGCAGCGCGTCCCCACGCCGTGCGATTTCGTCTGCAACCCGTTGTTCCTGCTGGCTCAGTGTCACGCCGGACGGTAGCCGTCGCTGGGTCTGAAAGACACCGTGGCCTGATCCCGAAACAGCGTTCGTGCTAGGCGTCGGGGCGTTCGATCTCGCCCAGATCAATCACGGCACCGTCAGGCTGGTAGATGTCCACCCCGAGCCGATCACGCGCGATGCTGGTGAAGACCACGCAGGTCCGCCCGGACCGCTCGCAGTACGCCAGGTCCGCGAGGCTCGGCCCCGCAAAGGCCTCGTTGTGTGATCGCTGCACCTGGAAGTGATGGTGCACGAGCGCCCGGTCGGAGAATCGGAGCATGTCGTCGCTGGCGACGAAGGCGTTGTCGCCCTGCCGCTGCGCCTGACGGGGCCGGAAGAGCAGCACCCGGTACCGCTCCGGGCTCGACGGATCGGGCTCGAGCGTGCCGCCGTACTCGGTCGTCCGGTCGTCGCGATCGAGCTCGGCGTGCTGGAAGAGCGTCGCGACCGCTCCGCGTTCCCGCACCGCGGCGTCCACCACCACGATCGTGAGCAGGTCCGCCCACGTCAGCGAGTCCTCCCAGTCGCGGAGACGCTCCTTGCGCCGTGACGCGTTCCCGATCTCCTTGGTCCGCGTGTTGGTGTCTCGCCCGTCGAGGCGGGCCCGCAGCGTGGCGAGCAGGCTGGCCCGGTCCGCCCGCAGCAGCGCCGGCTCGTGCAGACTCGCCCAACGCATGGGCTCGAGGTGTCGGAGACGCAATCCCTCGGTCCGGACGTCCGGCTGGGCCCGGACCGCCTCGGCGCACTGGCGCCACCACCCGCCGTTCGCCTCGGCCAGCTCGGGCAGCGTCGGGCGCAGGATCGACCGGAACCACTCCAGCTCCATCGCGGTCTCGGGCAGCACCCGATGGCTCTCCCACGCGTCGAGCAGGTCCCGGGCCAACTCCTGGCTTTCTGGCTCGAGCGCCCCCCCGCTCGCAACGGCATCCCGCAGGAACCCCGGACGCAGCGAGCGGTCCTCGTCGAGGCGAGCCAGCAATCCCCACGCGTCCTGGCGAACACGGTCGGTCCAGCGCAGCACCGCGGCCTCGCGCCCCGTCGGATCCTCCCCCGGATCGAGAAACACGCCGAACACGACCTCCTCGAGGCTCCGCTCGGGATGCAGCGATCGCAACGCGAAGACCTCGGGCCGGTCCTCGAAGGCACCCGGCAGCCGGTCGTCGCCCAGGCTCCGCACCAGGGCCGGCGTGAGGTCGGTCCAGCCTCGCGCAGCGGCCAGGTGACAGATCACGGCCGCGACTCGCGGGCTGGGCTCTCTGGGCAGCATGAGCTGCGCCAGACGCAGGCTGTCCCGGGCCCCATCCGGATCGGTGTCGCTCATGAGGTGGTCCACGAGCTGTGCCCGCAGCAGCGGGGCCGTCTGGCGCGACCAGGCGAGGTCCTTGAACGTGGCGCGGGTCCGCTCCCGGGCTCGCACCCCGGCCTCGACCTCGCCCCACGCGATCGAGGCGGATCGCGAACGTTCCTCGGTAGTCAGCGCCGGATTCCGCAGATCGAGCAGCGGATCCCCCGAAGTCCGAGACCCGTCCGGCGTGGATGAGCAGGCACCGAGCAGCCCCGCCACCAGCAGCACGAAGACAGCCAGCGACCGTTCGATCGTGGTTCTCGGGCGTAACGATGAGAGATTCCGGCCGCGCACGCGGTTAGAATCACGGGTCGGGGACAGGCCGCCGGCGTGGCCTGGACGGCCGTCAGGAGCAGGTATGGACATCACCCAGCACGGTAGCAATCTCGATCAGCTCACGATCCCCGAGCGTGTGGGGCGTGTGATCGATCGGATCCGCCCGGCCGTGCAGGCGGACGGCGGCGATGTGGAACTGCTCGAGGTGACCGAGTCTGGCAAGGTTCGGATCCGGCTGCACGGGGCGTGCGTGGGCTGCCCGTCGAGCGAGATGACGCTGCGCCTGGGCATCGAGCGGAACCTCAAGGAGCACATCCCCGAGGTTTCAGAGGTCGAATCCGTCGCCTGACGCCCCCGGATTCTCCCCGATCTCAAAGGGGAATCCGGCACAAGATCCTGTCATCGCTCCATTTAGACGCAACTGATTGAATTGGCCGGTTCCATCGAGCGCTCGCGTTTGCTATACTGCGCGGGTCCAGGACAGGACTCATCCATCCGTACGTGGAGACAAGCGTGCTCGTCATCACCCGCCGGGAAGGCGAAGAAGTTGTGATCGGAGACCCCAGCAACCCCATCGGCGTGGTGCGAATCGCATCCGTCAAGGGCGAGCGGGTCCGCGTCGCGTTTGATTTTCCGCGAAGTGTCGAGATCCACCGGCGCGAGATCGCCGACCAGATCGTGACCGAGCAGGACGCCGAGAACGCGTCGGCCAAGCCGGACGTGGTGGGCCAGATCAAGCCCATGGTCGG